>JAABUH010001012.1_pt1 | contig 34853 bp, 58 predicted proteins | sample 5559121 | NCBI WGS metagenome assembly JAABUH01 (sample SAMN10711871, study PRJNA513364) | rock metagenome | isolation source: Antarctica rocks | place: Antarctica: Victoria Land, Battleship Promontory nord | collected 2015-12-28
ACCTCGCATACATAGTCCATCTCGACACCTGTGTTGGACTCATCGCTTCTACGTCAACTGAGTCCAACCAGGTGAGTCCATACTCATTATGCATCGCTTCTACGTCAACTGAGTCCAACCAGCGATCTACTCAAACAACTCTATCACTTCTTCATATCACCGACTGCGTGATATTCATCAGGTCGAGCGTTCCGTGTCGGTGTCGGTGCCTTCCTTTCTCGCCGATACAGGTGGCATCGTCAGCGCAAACATCTTCCTCGACAAGTATGTATTCCTCGGCTGCCAGCTGAGGTGTTCTAAAGGACCAGTTCAGGTACTCGCCTCACTACATCGTACCCGCTGGGCATTACAGCGGATATTCGAAGGTCTCGGCCTCGTCCTGTTTGTCGATCTCCGGATGCGGGATGTACCTCGACAACAGGAGACGAAACAAGGAGCAAGGTGTCCATTGGCAGTCGAAAGACGTCCCAACCGAAGCGCTTACTGAAGGACCGTCGAACCCGCTCTTCCGGCATTTCTACTGAGGAGCCGGGATACGAGGAGTGATTCAAGCTTCGAAAGGGCCATATACCTAGAGAATAGAAGACTACTATCTGTAGGAATTGTAGCCTCATGTTTCGCACCTCTATCCGGGATTTTGGCAATCAGACTGAACCCAGGTCCATTGTGACTCCTGCTTGGGCGGGCGAGTCCCCGATTTTCTCGGGGTAGCGGGTGCAGACACGTGGGCTCGGGCGGCCTGTGTGTTTTTAATGGTTCTGTTCCTCTCCGCCTGTAAATTCACCAGAATTGAATCGAAGGATCAACGATCAACCGACTTTCCAGCCCCTCTCATAATCATCGGATCTTTCAAAGAGTGGATACTGAGCGAGATGTTCCGATGATCCCTCTCCCCTTCACCCGCATGTGGTCCCCTCATCCTCCATCTACACCGCAGCATGTCGGTAGCCAATCCTCTCTCACCTCGGCATGATCATCACTCCTTCCTCCCTCATGGTCAGATCTCGACCACTTCTCGGACTCCTCCGACATCTTTCTCTTCCCTACCTCAAACTACCAGGACCCAGTCGAGCACCATCACATCCACGTCCTCGGCATCAGGATTTCCGGTCTCATCAAAGTCCGCTCCATCAAGTCCTCTGAACCGCCCTCATCTCCCTCAAGGTCTGGCACCGCTCTCATCGATATCGTCAATTCAACTCGACCTTTCGTCACAGTTCCAACCTGGACAACTTTATCAACGCAAATCCTCATCCCCCTTACCCAGCTCGTTAGCAGCTCAACAGGCTGGTCCATCTCAGCAGGGACCCCAGCCCGCTCAAGCACGCTCCGTCTTCTTTTCTTCCGGTGCACTTGCTCGTCCTTCCGCCCTGTCCCGCAATGACTGCTCCCGCTCTCGAACCCCGACGATCAATAGACCAGGGAGCTCGTCAGAAGACACCGAGACTGAGCTGGAGTCCGACTCGACCTTCGTACCAGGACGAGTGAAGCATAAGCAGTCCTTGTCCCAGCCAGATCTCACAGCCTTGCGGAGTTGGGTGGGAAGAGTCGCCCAGGGTCAGCTGGAAGAGAGACGGGCAAGAGATGCAAGAGGTCCTCGATTCCCTACGCTCGCTAAGAACACCCCTGCAAGTCGGTCGATCCCTACGAAGGCGCAAGCCTCCACATTTGGTCGTACGCCAATGTCGAAGTCCCAACCTTCGCTCGTCGCCCTACGTGGTCCACCTTCACCTCGTCAAACGTCTATGATCCCTCCGATGACACCAGTCTTCTCGCGGCACTATCTCAGCTCAATGTCGGAAGGGTCGTCCATACCCAAGCTAGGGTCCAGCGGTATCACGGGTAGCGAGGATGCCGATGACGATTACGAGAGCAACGACTCGCCATCTTCTGGTAGCTTGACCTTCAGTCCGAAACGGACTCGAAGACCGCGACAACGGGATATGGCGGAACGGTCCAAATTGCTTGGACTGACTCTTGAGCCGGCGGCCAAAGTCGACGAAGCGGCAAAGGAGGAACCCATTCCCGCATTTATAGAACGACGGCTACAGCAGTCTTCCCTACTTTCATTACGCCTTCTCGCTATTGCGCCATCACTCTGGGGCATATGCGTTCTGGTACAAGCCCTTGCGACGGGAGTACTATGGCACGACGTATGGCCATGGGGCGTCGATCTGTCCCGAGACGCCCTAGAGCGGCTCGTGCAGGGAGGTATGGGGTATGAGGGTACTTGGCGACCGGTGTCTCGAGGAGACATGTTGCTGTCGATTGCATGGGTAGGTCCGACTGCCTTCCAATGTCCAATCAGGCTGATGTGTTCAGGCTGTTTGCACCGCACACTTCTGCTTCTGCCTGACGACCGGACTCACTCATCGCTGGCGATCGTATTACTCGCTTCCCTCCACCATCACCCGCCTCGTCTCGCTTCAATGCCTGTGCTATCCGGCAACCTATATCACCCTATGGTTCCTCGGCGCGGACCGGCCCCTCCTCGCATGGATCGTCATCGGCGTGACGACTGGTTGGAGCCGCACCGTTCAGATGTGGGTGACGTCTAATGTCACACCCGACGACCGAGATCGAGAGGATACCACACCTGGGTCTACCCGTAAACCGAGAGGGAGGTCACCTCGGACCCCGCCTGTCCCGCCGGAAGGATCAAGCCCATGGGACGCATTCACCTACGGGAGACGATGGGATTGGGATGCAGTAGCTAGGGAGGTGGGCTGGAAGGTCGGGGGTTTGTTGTTGGTCACGACCGCGTGGCTATTTTGGGGAATCGAGAGTGGGCGACTTGTTCAAGCATAGGTAGAGGTTTTGTGTGTTCTCATTCATAGGTTGGCGATTCACGCATTGAGTGTGGATCTTGGCTGGATCTCATCACTCACACGGCTCTACGACATGATTTGCGGTTTGCACGTATTGTAGCTGAGATGGAGGCTCGATCCCTCATGAAATCGATGCACGCCTTGATAACGCACTGCATCGTCGGATGGGGACATAGGTCGTTGCTGCCGGTCCCCACTGCGTCAAATTTCACCGCTCGATCCGATATGATCCCCGTTAACAATGCATGCTACCCATTCTCATCAAACCCCGACATACCTCTGCCTCCAATACATCAACGGCTTCTCCTTCCCCTCTCCGCTTCCATTCTCCACAGAAACCACACGACAGATGAACAACTCATTCCCGCACATCTCCTCCGTCCCTTTCCCGTCCACAGCGACATCGGCGGGACAAACTTCCCGAAGTAGGAGGGACGAAACGACCTCGCATCGTAATGATCCGATGCTGTCCGTCACAGCTGGGGGATTGGAATCGTCGAATGACGGGGAATTGAAGATAGAGGACTGGTCGGAGCGAGTATGGGAGAGTGATTGGGCGAGTGGCGCTTGGGGGATGGAGAGGACGGAGATGGTCAGTGGGGGTGATTTCGATGCACTGTGATCAGGAGCAGAAGATGGTATATCATGAGTGGATTGTGGGATACACGCTCGGAGGTACTCTGCCATCCTGGATGGAAGACGAAGGGAGAAAGCAACGAGTGGGTGCGGGTGAAGAGTTAGGGAAGTGAAGGATGAGAGGGTGACGCCGTGATATCGGGATGCTCCAGGTTCCGGGTTGGGCACGCGGGTGACGGCTATCGCTACAGCCTGGGCTCAGTCAGATGATCAGCATGATGATTGTCGAGGCAGGTGAGGGACTAACCTGGGGGACATCGCGCATGACTTGGCGGAGTTGCTCTGATACGTCATGCTTCGGGGCAGAAGAAGAGGAGCACTGCCTTCTTCCAGCCGCGGGGTAACTTCGGAGGTGGTGAGCAGCACGACGACAGCCTCTGAGGGCTCCCATCTGAGCCGTGTCAGCATCGGGGCGCTATGTCCTCGATGTTATGCGGGACTCGAAATGTGCTGGAATCACTGGCAAACGAGGCACGTGACAGGAGTATGGTGCTGTGAAGTCGAGAGATCATGCATTGCCTTCAAGCGATTCCATGTGAAGATACAGCAGATACAAGCCACTGGAGAGAGACAAAATGTCCGTTGATGCACTACATTTACCAAATATACTGTCGTCATCGATGTTGATCCGCTTGGACGGGTGTCCAGGATCGTTCCCGGTCCATTTGCATCGATCGCCGCTCGCCGTCCGGGCCGGGAGAAGAAGGTGCTGATCCGCGAGAAGAGTTGCGCGATCCACTAGCGCTGCCCTGGAAAGGGCCGGATCGCCCGTACGTGGAGGATGGCGAGCCGAGAGAATATTGGATAGATTGTTGAGAGCCGGGATGATTTTGGATCCAGCTCGTAGGTCGAGAATGGTTCATCCCGCTAGGTGGAGGCCGGATCGGATCTCCATTCGCCGAAAGGTTGCCCTCGGATCGATGGACTGAGAGTCTTGAATCGCTAAGTCGATCTCGCACCTGCCCAACTGATGCGGAACCGGGTACCCGTGGAGCCTGGCTTCTCGCTTGCATGTATTTCGAGCAATGCCGATGAATTTCCTTTGGCGGGAGATCGAGCTCCTTCGCAAAGATGTTGAAAATGTTCTCACTCAGCACGAAGACGAGCTCGTTCGGGACCGTGTAGTACTCGTCCTGGTTCTCCAGAAGCTCTTGGACTGCCTGAATCGCGATGAAGCTTTCGTCGCGAGCGGCATTGGCGCCTTTGGCGTATAAGATGCTTGGGCAGATGACGGTTGCCAAATTGGCCATGTCCATGCGGGAGCCGGTCTCCTCGTCTCGGTAGGAGAATGACGCGACCCACTTGAGGAAGACGAAAAGCACCTCCATGGTATCGCGGTTGTATCGTGGAAGAAGGATGACGAGGAGGTGCAGGCATCGTTGCCGTTCTTCCCGGTTTTGCAGAGCTGAGGCCAGTCAGTTATGGCTAAGGTGGTGCACAGTTCGCTCACAAGCAGCAGCACAGAACAGCTTGTGCAAGCGGAAGGTGAGGAGAGGGTCTGGCATCTCTCGCAAGAATCGCTTGAGAAGCGCCGCAAGTTGCACCGGGTTCTCTTCAGATAGGTTGACGGTCGTCGAGTCCTTGTCCAGGGCTTCGGATATCTGTTGCAATCGACGGATATTGCCATTCTTCCGGAAAATACCTTCGACAGCCATGTCTGCGGGGGAATGAGCATTGATTTGGCCAGATTTTTCGCTAACTCACCCATTTGTCGCATGGTCAAGAGCATCTCCTCGATAAACTCCGGTACTCGCAGATTTGCGTTCGATGCCCCTTGTGACGAGTCCGATCCAGTCCGCTCCACAAGGATTTCAATGGGTACTCCAAAGACGCCTGATCGTGAGCGACTATGTCGGCAGGTGCAGACTCACCCTTCTTCTTTTGATCTTTCTTGTTGTTCCCCTTGAAGATCTTATTCCACCATTGACTTTTGCGAACCTCAAGCAGCTCCAACACCTCGTCTAGCTCGATGAGATGGCCGATCCCTGTCTTTTGCAGCTGAAGGAGCGCAAAATGCTTCAATATGAGCGACTGGAGCTGATTGAGCGAGGACAGAAGTGGTCGCTCGTCCCCAAAAGACCGGTCGCGGATAGTCTGGTCTGCAAGCAGCGGAATATCGCCAAGCGTGATGGCATCATCCTCATGCGAAGCGGTCGGTGCGGTGAAGGAATTGGCTGCGTCGTCGGGTACTTCCGGGCCATTCTCTGTGATAATGAGGACCGAAGTATTGTTTCTCGCAAAAGGCGGGCGAAGAACATCGACACTAGCAGATGGAGGCGGGTCATTTACCTCGTCGTCTGTGTCGAGATCATTCGGTATTTGCACTGTAGGAACAACCGCGGGATTCCGAGCCGAAACGACGTGACCGTGTTCGTTTGCTATGCGTCCTGCCGGACTCTCGACAACCGTTGATCGCTGAGGTAGTCGAGCAGTCGATGAGAGCTTGCGATCAAGAGTTACCGATTTCATCCGCTTCACCTCAGAGTCCCTTCGATTCGCTGAGAACTCTTCGGCAGGGCGGTCACGAACTGCGAAGATCAGCACATCTCAGGACACGTCAAGGAACTCACCGCTGGGCAGATCATGGTGCATCCGAAAATGAACGTATAGCCGTCGTAGCGCGATATGCAGGAGGAAAGCATATTGTTCGAGGCGTGAAACACATTCAAAGCCGTGCTTGCATGTTGATGAGCGATGGAGGCCACAAAGGATCGTGTTTGGAGGCTCAGCGGCATGAGGGGCCTCGAAGAAGAACTCGTCCACCTGTGGCGGTGGTCTCCGACTCGAACGAGATGGGACGAGATTCCCTTCTGCAGAAGGACCGTAGTCATCCGATCCGTTCTTGATAGAAATGGGAGCCTTCTCCCCACAAACAGAGCACGCCACGCAGCCGGAGTGCCATCGAATGAACATGCCGAGTCGAATGCAATCTTCCTCAATGGCGGTTTTGCAGCGAGCACAAGACTCCGGCGGGATGTATTCTTCTCCCTGAGGTCCTCGTAGTGTTGTCTCGCCTGTCACCTCGGGCTATACGAATCAGCTGTGCCCAGACATCAGACGATAAATGCTCACCGCTAGACTCCGGTATCCATAGGCGATACGCTGAGTGCTCGGGATGAACCCCTTTGGCAGGCGCGTGAGCGCGTCGATGCTGCGCTTAAGCTGTTCCTCGTCCGTCACTGACGGCGTCAAGGCCTGCTCCCGATCATTCAACGTAATGGCTGGTCGAGGTGTCGACTGAGCATCGGGGAAGTCTCCGCGTTTCTTGACAGTGGGATCGCTGTTATCCATGGCAAGGAGATTCAGCCGGGCAAGGCAGTTGGTCATGGCAGTCGGGTTGTTCTGATCCCGCTCGAGCTTGATTGATCCAGTGAGAGCGATGCGAATTAGGATCTTGAGGTAATGTGCGAGTTGGGTGATGAGGTTAAACATGTCCTGGGTGTCCGTTGGCCCGGCGGGATTCGGCGCGATCTGCGACATGGTCGAGAACAGGTTGACGAGTTTCCGACATAGTTGCTTCGCCTCGCGAGCGTGTGACATCCCTGCTAGGCGTCAGCTGGCCGTGTCATTCCAGACAGGGGAGGCTGACCCTTAGCGCCTGCCAGAGCAAATTGTGCCTCGAGATCATCAATGACGGCGAAAAGAGTCTCGACGTGCAAGATGAACCTCTCCGCCAGGAGAATGATCTCCAATAGCTGTCTCCCATTGACCGCACGAAGCATATCCCCGATTAAGGCCGCCGAGCTCTCCTCGTAACCCGAAAGCACATACCAGATCTGCTGGACCTTCGTTTCCATCGCATCCTGCCTAGCCTTCAGCTCCTCAGGTGTCAGATCCGGTTCCTTCGATGGACTAGGTGCTGCTGAGTTGGCGGATGAGCTGTCAGACGAGACGGCGGACAAGGACGATGCTGGCGTCATGTCCAAGAGCGACACCGCGGATGAGACGGCAGAGCTGGCCGGCGTACCGAAATTCTTGGAGGCAAGGCGGACGTTCCAAAACTGGTTGATAAGCTGAGCTCGGACGTTTCGGACGCACCTTCGAGATCATATAGCATTCCGGATGCCAACACTCATCCCGACCATTTCTGTTCATCTCGACGAACTGTTTGAGGATCGCCGTCTCGCATCCCACGCATTTGACCGCGTAGCTTGTTGAGTAATGATAATGACAGTCTGGAATTATCAACTCGTCCCTGAGAACCGAGTGAAGTATACTCACAAACTTTATGTCCATGCTCGTAGTACAAGTCATTCGGTCCGAACAGGACATCGCAAACGGTACAGGTGAAGTGCTCGACGTGATATTTGTTGCCTAGCTTGATCAGCGACGCGTCATTGATCCTCGCCTGTGACTTACCACACGCGGTGATGTAGCTTGACCTCAGCGCTTGATCGCATTGATTGCAGATCAGGTCTAGTCGCGCAAAATAATCTCTCTCGCAAAGGGGATACATCCCTTCGACATCCTCGACAGGGAAGAACTTTTGCGCTACCACCTTGTTGCAGTCCTGTTACGACATAATCAGGGATGCAGAGGTTTAGGTAGACAGAGTTGGCTTACCTTGCACCGGAAACAGTTGAGATGGTAGACCTTCCGCATTGCCCGAACAAACTGCCCGTGCACCAATTGCCCACACTGGCCACAATAGGTTGGCTCCCCTCGTCGGCCTGATCGAGGCGTCGAGGACGGGCTCAAAGCGCCGGGCGCATCCGCAAATTGCGTGGGTGTATCGGTACCTGAACCTGACTCGGATAGAGAGGAACGGGAGGTCTGGGAGTTGCCGACGCGATCCTGAGGGTCGAAATGAAAGGACATGCGAGGAGGGATAGGATGAGGGGGCATATCGGATGGGCTGGGACGACGTTGACCACTCGGAGAATATGGTGAGCCTAAAATAGGGGGTCCTTCGGCGGCACTTGTACCGCGCTCGACGGGCGAGTTGGATTGAGGGTTACGGGGGTTTCGCGAGATCATTGGATCCGGCGAGGAGGACGAGCGTATTGGTCCGTTGCTGCCATTGGTTCCATCGTACAGTCGAGGACTGTTGACAGGAGCACTCCTTGGCCCGTCGTCGTCTCCATTCTCGCCATCCCGACGGTCCACGTTGGATGTGGTGATCCTAGGCAATCTCCCACTTCCTTCTCCATGCCATCCGTTCCTCTCCTCGTTCAAATATTGATCTTCGTGCTGACGGTGAGAAGATGAAGCTATGGACGTCGGAGATTGGTGGATGGAAGGGCGTCGGGAGGATGAAGCCTCGCTTGATTGACGCGGGTGATCAATCGAACAGCGCGGTGTCGAGCCCCCATCCCTCATCCGTTCCACGACTGAGGGACGAGGCGATTCTCGGCGAGGCGAGAGGACATCGAAACGGGGCTCGGTAAGTGAGGACATGGAAGGTAGAGGATTAGCGGTGCAAGGGGTTGGGGAGGCGGGGAAGGTTGTAGGTTGAGACCCCCTTTAGATCACAGAGCCCGTCACTCCAGTTCGAGTGCTACCTAGCTTCGACGATGCAAGGAGGAGATGAGGTGTTGACGTGAAAACGCTGGATGAATTCAACGACACATGAGCCATATGAATGCAATGTACTAGCTCAGGTCTTTCCTGTTTCAGGGCAGGGGGGACATTCGAGAACCAAAGCGCGTGCTTTTCGGACCGCCCGACAAACCCGTCAATAATAGAGTAAGAAAGGTTCGACTTGCCCTTTGCTTTCCTTTTCCAGGCAACAAGTACATGAAATAGCTCCGACATACGCTTCCAGCCTAGGAATCAACAAGTTCTACAGCATACCTGCAGATCTAGTCTGTCGAGCCCCCTTACACACCGCGCTGCTTTGGCTCACAAATTTCCATTCAAGGGGCTTAAGCAAGCTGATCACTGAATGTGACAGGCATCCGGCTGATTATACTGACGAGATCTTCAAGTCCGAGACTTGTCAAAATTAGATAGTACTGACGATTCTTCATCTCGAGATTCGCCAGCAGCAAATGAGGGTATGTAATACATCAAGGTCCCTGGAAAGAAGCTCGTTCTGGTCAACGTGGAGCGGTTTCAGCCGTCTCTCACCGACTCTGAGGCCCATCGAACCATGACTTGTCGAATTGTCTTGCTACGGATTCGTGAGTGAGGCGACAATTAGCACTGAATCCTCACTCGCGGGGATATCTGACTGACTGGAGTTGTGGCCAGTCTGCTCATATTTCTGGCTCGAAAAGCACGTCGAGACGGACGGTACAAAAGAGTCGGCTGTCGATGTAGGGTCTCGGCTTCGCGGCTCACTCGCCTCAAACGCTCAACAGGATGAGAACTTCTGTGGATAGCCTATGACGGAAGGTCAGGCTTTAGGCACGCTAAACCTGACGCCTTCGGGATTCTATCTCGTTGGGGAGCAAATCCATTCACGTGACTGTTTCCAACTCACACAAAGGACCTTTGGAATGACCGACATTTCCTATTGTAAAGTTGCTATCACCCGCTGTCAAGCCTGTCGGATATCGGCTATTTTCCACCCTGTGCGCGGTGCATGATACCTGAACGGCTTCTGACTCGCCTCCTTCGTCCACAGAATCGTACATTCTTTCAACCTATCTCCATTATGGCTGCGAAGTCCAAACCCACCGTTCCCAATACACCACCTCACCCTTGGCCTGTACCTCATGATTGGCCTGCGGCGAAAGTCCGCCAAACGTACATCGACTATTTCGTGGGGCAGCCTGGATTCGAGCATACCTTCTGGCCCTCCAGCGGGGTCATCCCTTTCGAGGATGACACCCTACTTTTCGCCAACGCAGTGAGCAAGAAGAGCTTCGGGGGCGAAAGTCATGTTGACAGTGATATCAAGGGGATGAATCAGTACAAATCGATCTTCCTCGGAACCGCAGACCCGAAGTCGGATCTCTCAAAACTCATTCGAGCAGTGAACAGTCAGAAATCTATTCGTGCAGGAGGGAAGCATAATGGTGAGACAAAATCAAGGCATTACCACCGGATGTACAGTTGATGAGTTCAGATCTTGACGACGTCGGAAAGGACACGTACCACCACACCTTTTTCGAGATGCTGGGCAACTGGTCCTTTGGGAACTACTTCAAGGTGCGAGGGTTGTCGCAATGCGGAGCTTATTCACGAAGCTTGGCGCTTTGACGATGGCTTGGGACCTTCTTACCAGGGTCTACGGCCTGCCAAAGGACCGGCTGTATGTGACCTACTTCGAAGGGGATACGAAGCAAGGTCTTGAGCCGGACTCTGAAGCGCAGTGAGTTTGGGCTACAACTAACGAGTCAACATCATGCTAAGAGGTCGCTTTGTAGGCAGATCTGGCGGGATTTGGGAGTAGCTGAGAATCACATTCTGCCCGGAAACGCAGAGGACAACTTTTGGGGTGGGCGATGTTTTGCTGAGTACGAAGCTAGCTGACGTTAGAGCAGAGATGGGCGCGACCGGTCCTTGCGGTCCTTGCAGGTGAGACAATCCCGGTCTGCCTCGCTGGCATGAGCTCATTGGGTGCAAGTGAGATTCATTTCGACCGAACAGGAGGCAGAGAAGTCCCACAACTCGTCAACGCCGATGACCCGAATGTACTTGAAATCTGGAACATCGTTTTCATCCAGTATAATCGAGAACCATCAGGATCCCTTCGATCGCTGCCTGCGAAGCACGTGGATACCGGCATGGGTTTCGAGCGGCTTGTCTCCGTCCTTCATAACGTCTCCTCCAATTACGACACCGACTGCTTCACACCCATCTTTGCCAAAATACAGGAATTGACGCGTGCACGACCATACTCTGGCAAGCTCGGAGATGAAGACAAGGATGGCGTGGACACAGCATACCGAGTCATTGCGGACCATATTCGGACATTGACAATAGCGATCTCTGACGGCGGCATCCCGGACAAGGAAGGTCGGGGGTATGTGCTCCGACGGATATTGCGGCGAGGTGTCCGGTATGCAAGCAACAAGATGAATGTCAAGATCGGTACTTTCTTCTCGTCACTAGTTCCAACCGTCGTAGCGTCATTGGTGAGCTGCTTACGGCGTCCAAACCCCCTCTGACTGCTCGGTAGGGTCCGATGTTCCCTGAGGTCACGAAAAAGGTGTCGGAACTGAAGGACATTCTCGACGAGGAGGAGGCCTCCTTCGCACGTACTCTGACTCGTGGCGAAGCGCTCTTCAGCAAATATGCGGTAGCAGCCGCGTCTGAGAAGCGGACGTTACTGTCCGGCAAGGATATCTGGCGGCTATACGATACATACGGTTTCCCGGTGGATTTGACGCAAATCATGGCGGAAGAGCGGGGTCTCAAGATCGATCAGGAGGCCTTCGAGGAGGCCAGATTAGAGAGTCTGGAGGCGAGCAAGGCGGGCGGAAAGGACAAGGGCGGGACGGGAGTCAAGCTGGACGTGCACGATCTCGCTGCCCTCGAAGCGAATCAAGCCGTGCCGAAGACGGATGACTCCTTGAAGTATCGTGAGTGATTCCCAAACGATCGGAGCGCTGCCCTGACCATGCTTGACAGAGCTCGATGACATCAAAGCCTCGATCAAGGGCATATACCACTCGTCGAAGTTCCTCACATCCACCTCCGAGCTTCCTCGCGACGCATCCTTCGGTATCTTGTTGGATCGAACAAATTTCTATGCGGAACAGGGAGGACAAGAGAACGACACTGGTGTCCTTGCGATTGCCGGGAAAGCCGAGTTCAAGGTGGAGGATGTCCAGGTGTACAACGGCTACGTGCTCCACATTGGCCAGATGGAAGAGGGGGAGTTGAAGGTTGGGGATGGAATCATCTGCACCTACGACGAGGTGAGTGTAATGAAATAGAGGTACTCACACAACACTGATAATTACAGCACCGTCGATGGCCGATCCGAAATAACCATACCGGCACGCACATTCTCAATTTTGCCCTCCGCGAGACCCTCGGTGACCATATCGATCAAAAAGGCTCTCTCGTTGCGCCCAATCGCTTGCGATTCGACTTTTCGCACAACAAGAGTATATCGGTGGAGGAAATGCTGAAAATCGAGACAATCTGCTGCGAATGGGTGAACAAAGCTGCAACGGTCTACGCAAAGGACATGCCTTTAGCGGAGGCATACAAGATTCCGGGATTGCGCGCGGTCTTTGGGGAGGCATATCCCGATCCGGTTCGAGTGGTATCGATCGGTTACCCCCCAGAGGATATCGAGAAGAACATAGAGAGCTCGAAGTGGCGGTCAACGAGCATCGAGTTTTGCGGTGGAACGTGAGTTCTTCATAGTGACCTGGAGCGTTTGTAAATTTGCACAGACATGTGGCGAAGACCGATGATATCAAAGACCTCGTCCTGACCGAGGAGTCATCAATCGCGAAGGGTATCCGCCGGATAGTTGCTGTCACGGGTCACGAGGCGCACGAGGTTTCCCGGAAAGCCATCGATTTCGAGCGGAGATTGGAGCGGGTTGAGGGAATGCAGGGGAAAGAGAAGGAGGCGGCGATGAAGCCTTACCTGACGGTGCGTAAAAAGTGCACCTCACAGCTTGGCGACTAACCAATTTTTGGCAGGAACTTGGACAAAGCGGTATCTCTCTCATCCGGAAGCACCAGCTCAAGGTGCGATTCGAGAAGATGCAGGGCGAGTTCGCGGCTGTGGCGAAGGCGAAGACGGTGGCGGATCAGAAGATGGTGAGTCTGCTTGCACTTCTGCTTAAAATTGCTGAGACCTGGCGGCCAGATCGCCGACGAGATCGAGAAGTTCTTCGAGACCAATCCTAACGAATCTATCTATGTCGGTGTGTTCGGTATCGGTGGCAATGCGAAGGTGTGTTGGGATGTCGAGCACACGTAATATACTGACAACGCCATAGATTCTTTCGGCAGCCGTCACTTCCGGCAAGTCGTTATCGAAGGCAGTCTACGTTTTCAGCCCCGATACAGACACGGGCAAAGTCGCGCATGTAAACTTCCTGCCGAAAGAGGTGTTGGGGCGGAAAGTGCTGGATGGAAAGAGCTGGTTGACAGAGGTCAGCAAAGTCATCGGCGGCAAGGTAAGTTTTGTTTCGGACGACGCTGTGACATTGCTGAGTGATTGCAGGGTGGGGGAAAGGAAGAGAGTGCGACAGGAGTCGGCACTGAGGTGAACAAGATACAGGAGGCGATGGACGTCGCGGAGAGGGTGTACAAGAGCAATGTTGAAGGGGCCTGAGCGGTCTCTCCGTGACCAGAGTATGATATTCACGTTGCATGTGCATTACTTTAGAGAGCCGAAAGTTGTTCAGTGAGACGAAGTCAGGACCATCGCACTTTACGTTGAAGAAGGCCGACCTCATTTACAACCGCTCGATTACGGTCGCTCAGCAGACTGGCAGCCAAGCGCGAGGCTGTTCTCGTCCCGACGCTGAACGGTCTCTCCGGGACTCAAGTCATTCCGCAATTCGATCCTGCTTGTGCTAGCAAGATGACAGCTACTGAACGCGGGTGTTAAGCCTTGTGCATTGAATCCGAACGAGCATCAACGGAAGCGGTCCGTAGAGGAATGGGCCGCTTCTACATCAGGATCCCGCTCAGCTGTACCAATGCTATGCCCTCTCAATCTTCGCCCTCATCTCGCTCACCCCGACAGGCCCACCCGCTTTTTCATCATAATCATCCCACCTCCCCTCCTCCCCACCCTCATCCAAATCAAACTCAAACTCCGTCCCGCTCTCCTCCCCTCTACACCGCCATCGACCTCGGAAATGGAAGGACGTGAACTCGAGGCCTCGACAGTCGAGGGCGACGAAGGGCGAGAATTGGGCATTTGAGAGGGAGTAAGGCAGGGGGGAGGTGGATTTGGAGGTGGAGGGAGGGATGAAGGAGGCGGAATGTTCTTTCTGAATATTGATTTGGCTAGAGTGAGAGAGGAGGAGGGGCAGAACAATCAGACAGACCTTGCAGTGACTACATCGCCAGACGAAGTGTGCGGAACCTCGGGAGCCGGAGATCTCGTGTTCCTCCTTTGTCTCTATCAGCTTGAGGCTGAGCTCTTAGTCGGATAAGACGGACCTTTTGGTTGAGCGACACGACTCTCGGATGTGTTTCTCGACATGATGTACACATGACCTATCTCTTGGTCAGTCGCGAAGTGCGCGATAGGTGATGCTTGGGGCACACATTGAAGTAGTACTCGAAATCATCGTCGGCGGGTCGGACGTCGGTCACACCTTCGAGCTCCAGGACGATGAGCACGCGCAGCTTCTACACGGCCTCTTCTCATCAGCGTCAAAGGCTCGTCCCAAAACGGATTCACTCGCCACCATTTCAGTAGCTGATCGATGATCAGTGCGAATCGGGGTCTCCAACAAATGTCGACGAGTCGGGTTGCTCGGTGATGCTTGTCATGTGACCCACTGGCGTAAGTCGTCCATCAAAACAAGAGGAGAGTCAAGGGAACTCTCTCGTTATGGGTAGTCCCTCTCGAGGTCCCGCAAGACCTCATCGGTGCTTCCGGGCTATCCAATACCTCAGACCCTTTGCTCCGTCGGTGAGACTTACCTTTACTCCCTACCTTGTTTCACCTGATACGCAACAGGCTACGGCTAGAGGACACGACCGGCCATCCGATTACCGACGTCGACCGGCATTCCAGGGGGAAGAAGGTGTTGGTGCTGTATGCGGGGTCTGAGCAGGGTTCAGGTAAGTTTGGCTGACCTAGACAGTGCGGATGAGTAGTGAATCTGAAGGAGTTACATCGAGTCAGCCGTGATGTGTCATGTCTCTCTTGGCAGTACTGATCAGCAAGACCAGGATCTGACAACTCTAGCTCGGCAACAGCTAAAAGTATTCTCAAGCCCCTCCTACGCGTGATTTGGCTGATGAGATAGACATGTTCCATCCTCTACATTTCCACCGACACCGACCCCTCCGCCGCCCAACGTGTACTAGCCACCGTCCCATGGCTACGTATGACCTTCCACGACAATTCCGACTTCGCACCGATGGTGAGGATGGCCGAGGGGAAGGGGAAGGAAGTCGAGATGGAGGAGGTGTCACGGGGTGAGGAGTTTGTGCAGGCTGGGGTGAGGGGCTGAAGCGGGTACTCGGTCATGAGCTGATCATGGCGCAGGAGATCGAAGTTGGAGCCGAGAGCGTGCAACTTGGAGTGGAGGAGTACCGTGTGTCTGCCAGGTATGGTGGACTGACCGAAGGCTGATGGATGTAGAGCACGACTACGTCCGACCGCTCTCGAGAGCAGCTGTGACATCCATCATGACCGCCTACGCCACACCGAGTATCGCAATATAGTACGTCCTACCCTAATTCAAGGAGGCGATAGTTGAGCCTGGACCAGTCACATCCCCTCACATCGAGTTATCGCGAAAAACGTCAAGCTCTCGGCATTCTCGTCGGCCAACGTCGACAAGAACTTACATACATGGCGGAATGGTGGCGCACCTTCTATGCGAATAGTCGGTGAGTGGTCAGCTCATGCTGATCTATCCGAGTGTCTGATGCCCGTCGTAGACATCTTTTCCGCGATGCGCTGGCCGCTCATCGCGCTCATGTTGGCACTCCTGTACCAGCTTTCCGTGCGATTTGGCGGTGGTCAGTCCTCTCCGCCTTGCACAGCCATCTGCTGATTCACTGCAGGGGACTTCAACTTCGTCCCTCGGATACTCGATACCGTGTCTCGGTTGGGACGGCCGGCAGGTAGTAGCGTCAACTCATAGTAGAGTGGCTGCAGATGCACCATCACTGCCCATGAAAAATGCCAAGAATCGCTTCATATGACCATTCACGTAAGATGGGCGGATGGGCGTATATGCAGTATGAAAGTAGCCAACATGCAAGCGACCAAGCGATCACTGCGAGCGCCGCATCAGCCTGAGCTCATGGAGTGGAAGGGGGGTTACGCACAAGACTCTCCATCTGCGACACCACCTCGTCGAGCTCGCGCTTCGATTGCTGGTACTTCTCGACGGCTTCCTGCGAGAGGAAACGGTGTCAGTCTATCGACCAACCTCGAGAACGGCCTGTTGGCGAGATGTCGAACGGACTGACCCCATGTTTCCTCTCCCACTCATCCCTCTCCTGCTCCACCCGCGAGACCTGGCGCTCAAAGTGCTCCGCCTTGACATCGACCTGACGCAGCCTGCAGACACTATCATCAGTCTTGTCTATCATCCACTGTGCTATGTTCTTCGGCCAAACTCTGTATTGTAGGAGCGGAGGAGCCCACTCACTTCTCCGTGGTCTCCTTCAGATCCTTCTCGGCCTTATCCAATTCCTCCTCCAACAACTGCACCTTCCTCGCCAGATTCTCCCCCGTCGTCCGATGGGTATCACCCTCGTCAGCGGCGCTCTTTAGATCCTTGACTTTGCCCTCGGATTTCTCGAGGTCGCCTTCGGCTAGGGAGAGTTTATGTTGGAGGGAGGAGATCTCTTGGTCGCGCTCGAGGAGGGTTTGGTTTAGCTATTCAATCCGTCAGTCCGACCCTCCGCACGATGAGACTGTGGTCTGTGTGGAGGCAGAGAAGGCGAGACTGGCGCACCTTCTTGTTCTCTGCCTCGGCGGATTCTGCTCGTGTCTCGGCGGCCTCAATCTTCTGCCCAAGAATCGTGAATCGCTAAGAAGGAAGTCGACGGTAAGCTTCCCTTCAATGTTCGATACCATGCCAGCTAGTCGCAGAGAGATGGCCGCCTGACCTCTTTGATTTTGTCCTGTTCGAGAAGGGAGCAATCGTTAGCCAACGCCCAGTACGGTCATCCGCTGCGCTGAGATTCACTGGAGCGACATGCAGCGGCATGAGGCGCGGTGGAATACGAGCTCACCATTATGTCTAGCTCGTCAAATGTCGTCAAGAAGAGGGAATCGAGTCAGTGGCGAGAATCGTATCAAGCAGTGAAATGGGAAAGGGACCAAGCGGTGGTCCAAGCTGATACGTTAAGGGGATCCTAGCGCGTCTTCCAACGCGTACCGCAAATATTCCCCCTTTATTATTTTCTCATTTATCCTAAACTATCGCCGAGCTGGCTTTGCGAGCTTTTGCCCCTTCTTGTTGATCTAAATTGGTACGCCCACTTTCTTTGACAACCCGCCGAATTCGCTGGAGACGGATTTGTTGAAGCAGCGGGCCAGAGGGAAACGGCACCCCGCAGGACTGGCTGGCTTTGCGATGGCGAGGCGGTTGTATGGGGAAGCATACACCGACGTCCCGCAATATGGACTTCGACCGCGAAGCGTAGCGACGCCCCTTCTGGGCGATGGAATGGGACGCTTGAAGGTCTTTGCAAGGTCTGATTGGGTTTAGGCTTTGGAAGAAACTGATGTCAGGAACACGTTCTTATGAGCTGTATCGGTACAGTCAAGACGATGGCCACTAGGCGATACCAGAGGTTTCGGACAATCCCATTGCTTACAACTGATCACGAAAACATGCAGTATCTCAAATACACCCCCTCATCTTCGCTCCACGCCTCTCTTATCTTCCCCCCGACCCATTTCTACGTCGGACAAGCGGGATAAACTAGGTGGCAACATGGAGTTCCGGACTTCGCAGAGCGTGTCTCCTTGCTCTCGAGCTGTGGAAGGGGCGTTTTGAAGTCTGCGACATACAGGAGTCTTCGGTATGGATAAGCTCGACCAAAGACATTTTCTGGATTGATGTGATGCATGACATGCGAACAGCTTTGGCTGAAGTGGTACGGAAGGGTGCGACTCACGACCCTTCTGTCAAGCTGCGACTGGATGAGCAGGAGCTCTGCCCAGGGTGGCTTCTTCTTTGTCTGTATCATATGTTTCACGATCCTTCATCCCATCAGCCCTGGCAGTATTCGTCGAATGAAGGGGAGGAAGATAAATCGAGCGGGAGCGGGAGCGGGAGTTGGCTGGGGCGGGGGAAGTGAGCATGCAGAAGACTCACCCTGACGGCCCTTGTGAAGATTGCGGGAGGCTCCCGTCCATACGGAGCCGTATCTGGGTGCCTCTGGTCAGGCAGCATTCGTGAAGCGGGGTTGACCCGTGTTGGCCCGATATTGCCGAGTCGTTACTTGGCGCGATCATCAAGAAATGCGGATGATCGTCTCAAAATTGCGCGACCTGAAGGTTTCAGTAGATTGACTCCCACCTCCGACCCCTTCCGATCACCGCAATTTGCTGCAAGGACTGTGGAGGGTCAGAAGGGACCCTCCTTCGCCCGCTATCCAATCCCCCACCGATCGAGGAATTGCCGAGCTTTAAGGTTGCGACTGCATTATTCTCCCAAGCAGGACATGATTAGCTTGGCTCTCGTTCCAGCCGTGCTAGCTTGCGGCCGAAGCATATTGTGGATTAACCTTGACAAATAAGGTGTGAGAACGAAATGCCGAAACGGACTTCTGCACATTGGCGACGCCGACACTGATGCTCGCTGATATTTCAAGTAGGTTTGCAATGGACATGACCGGAATGATTCGGAGACAAAGTCTCGAGCTTATGACAGCTGCTCATCATGAAACAAGGGGGGATGAGTGCCACGGTGTCGGCCTTTCTCTGCCGGGATCCTTTTCCTCCCCGCCTCTTCCGCAAGTGGCGCTAGAAGATTCGTGGTACTTGTCCCTTTGATTCGCTGAAGCACGCGTCCGCTGTCCACGTCCGCTAGCCGTTGTGGCGCAATTTGGGGGATCTGCTCGTCCGGATCTACTCGGCGATGAAAGCGCGACACGCAGGGTTCCTTCTATCGCTAATTCTTCGGCGTCCAAAAGATCTAGGTACCGACTACTCGAGATCCCGTCCAGTGCGTCATTGGAATGGACGCACTCGGGAAACCCCTAGGAAGGGTCGGAGCTTTTAGTTTGGAGTGCCTTGACACGTGCCAATCCTTACTTCTGTCGAACGACCCTTTGAACAGAGGAGGCGTGATCGATCGGGGTAATTAGGCGGTCTGGTCCGAAAGGACATCCTTTCATTCAACACACATGGCCCATATGAGCTCATCAAAGGAGTGTCCACGGTCCCCGTTTTATCCTTTTGACTTCGATGTCTCACCTTGACACCTGTTCCCACGGGAAAACTGTGAGACACTGCAAAGAGCGACAACAAGCTTCTTCCGGGTCGGGAGGAGGGGCGTACTCCCTCGGAAGTGCCTCATGCGGCGTAACCTACCATACGCTCGGAGCTCAGGGTCTTTGTGCAGGAGCTCTCGAAGTGAGTTACTTACCAGCCATTTCCGATATCGTGCCTCGCCGGCATCGGCTGCACTACGAAAGCCGGAGCGGAACGATGACCGAATGACGACAGACCCGAGACTCTGGCGTCGAAAGGTTGTTTACCCTGCCTTCTCAGAGAACGTCGATCAATTGGACTTCCAACTTTATATAGTGCAGATCAGGATCTCGGGAGATCCATTCCTCTTTGCCTCCACCAATCCGAACATACTGTCGCTTATCTTACCCCCTGAACCGACAAAGGAGCGATTTCGAGGAAATATTTGGCACGAGCGCTGAATAACCTTTTAGACCAGGGCGCCAGGTACGAATCCCTGCTAGCGTCATCCCGGTAACGCGGAAGCCCCCTGTAAATAGGCCCCATCAAGGTAGGTCCGGGCGGTGGCTTCATCTTTGATGTTCCGGGCTGTCCCATCGACATCACCGTCTCATCTGATCTGATGCCTTCGCTGACACTCAGACTTTCCATCATCCTCTCCCTTTCCTCATGTTTTCCCTTTTACACGACCCCATCACTGCCTCGTCTCGCGATGTTGGGGCGGCGCTTCCCTGTGCATCATCATCATCACCACTTCAACGGGTACTTCGGCGATCCTTCTTCTTCCAGAACCCCACTCGTCGCCTCTCTCTATCGACTTGGGATCCTTTCGGTTCCATGCTACCTGTGAATACGCGACATGAATCTGAGCGGGGTCAATTTTAGTGAATCAGGCAGGTACGCGCAGTCATCTTACCGTGGTGGCGGAATGACTGATCCTCTGTCACAGGACCTATCGAATAACACCGATACAACAGCCGGAGCGGTCCGCGGCGTTCGACGGAATATACCTGTCTCGACTACCTCTTTCGCCACCTTTGATACTCCAGTTCGACTGCTGGGACGCAGATGGCGAATTGACGATACCGTATGCCATCCGCTAATCCATCCGGATCCATCGCTGATGCCAGGTAGCTACGACGAGATCCCCTTCCTCGTTTGCCACCTGACCCTACAAACTCCAGACGGGGAGGAGGCAACCATGGTAGTCGCGCCTGATGGCGAAGTCATTTCGTTGCTCTACGGCACCCTCGTAGCGGCCCCGGCAGAGATGCAGGACCGCGACGGGGCAGAGGGGATTTATTTCGCCTTTCCCGACGTGAGCGTACGGTATGTTGGGCGATTTCGGTTGAGGGCGAACGTCATGCGGATAACGGGGTGAGTCGCCTACTCCGGAATATGTAGTTCCCGTTCTGACGGAAACAGGGGACAACCGTTAAATACGTGCTTCACCGATCCGTTCGTTATCGTCGAAAGTGCCACCTACGTCGCGCCACGTACGTCTACTCCCCTAGCTCTGACTCTGGTAGTACTGACGCAGAGCAGCCATCACTGACCTCACCCGCCACTTCGACGCGCAGGACGCCATTCGATTCGGATTACCCCGCTCCGAATGGTAGTCTCCCTTGCGGCGGACTGCATTCCTTGATTCCCTCGCAACCTATTGAATCCAGCACATTCACTACCCTGCATCGCATGATTCCCCTTTCCGCCAGTACCGTAACACATATCGCGTTGTATCCCTATAATCCAGAATATACACCTATCTCCCTATGTAGCTGGCTCGGATTATACCCTTCGCTAGGATACCATATTGATGATACCCCGGATGTACCAATTTTCAACGGCGATGGCGGGCACATTGAAGGGTAAAGCTTTCTGAAAGCTCACATCCGGCAAAGCTCACCTCCGCCACTCCGGAACCCATGCTTGGTTTGATATCTGTGCCCCATCTCTAAGCTCGAAGGCTCATCTCTACCGACACAGTCGGACGCATCAGAGCCCCCCTAGCCCGGCGGTGGCCCCTTCCTCGGCAAATCCATCCCCAACTCCCGTCTTTGCTCGATTGCCATAGCGTACTTCCGCTCCCTATCGTTGACGGCGTTGGTTCGGGCATATCCGATCACCGAGTAGATGTAGGTACCTAGGAGTCCTCGGGTGAGCACACAACGCTGTGGAGAAAGGTAGAGGTACCGAGCAGAACGGCGGTGCCGAAAGCCATCATTCTGGAGTTGATGGTCAGCGGACTGGGAAGCGGAACAAAGGGGCACGAACGGCATGAGGAAATCGGCCCTTCGTATCACCGGCATGGCGAAAATCTTCTCTCTGACACTAAGTGGATCCTTTAGCGTTCTCGGCTCAAGAGGACTACCAAGTCGGTCCACGAAGGCAGCATTGAATACGTGGGCGGAGCGGAAATTATATCCACCTCACGGAAGGGACACCGTGGGAAGTTGGATCACCGGGCGGATAAGCCATAAGAGCGGTTCCACGCGGCTGACTTGTTTCTTACTGTCTTCCCACATCATCTGCAAAATCTCTTATACCCCGTTTGTCCATTCTACACTCCTCTGGCGAGAACGGAACCTTATCATACCGACTGTGCAGAGCCATCATGGATGACACCGATATCCTGCTCAAGTCAGTGTTGAGCCGTTTTGACTTTCAAGTGGATGTTGACGGGTTGAATCATCTTCTAGCCCCGCCGCCCTCGAAGCTCTCAAACATGCTCAACTCGCTTCACTCTCCAAGCGGCATGGGCTGAAGACAAGTGTCAAGGTGAGGTCGTCCATTCTGAGCACAACCAGTCGTCGAGAGCTCATGAACCGATCCTCTTCAATCAGAGAAGCGTCATGGTCGAGCGTTTGCGTGAATGTCAGTCAAACCTTCTCGTAAATCCGCGAGCAGCGCTAACAGGCATTGCGCAGTTGCGGTCAACACCGGGATCAGTCTCAACACGATCCATGACACCAGATCGAGCCCTTTGTATCCCATCGAGGTCGACCACAGCATCCATGGCAATTCTACTCCTCTCCCTTCCCCTTCTGATACGGATGACGAAGAAACCAACCAAATCGCTTCGGATTCAAATACTATCGACCGCGGAGATAGACCTCACGACACCGCATGTGGCCCATCGGATGTATGGGAAGTCCTGTCGAACAGCGGGGCCAGCTTGTTATCTCCGGACAAGCGGCCAGCGTTGGCGAATTCAGGAAGCGTGAGCTCTTGGAAGAGTGCCAGGAACGGGGAATGTCTCGGTGACTTTGGTGGTGAGTTCTCATCATCGCTCAATATCAAGAGCCGGGATGACTCCGATATCAGTCGACGGTGCAAATACTGGACCGTCTCGCAGCACCAGCTCTTCCATGCGGTCCTTGGCCTCCAAGGCGACATCACTCTCTCGGCGCGCATCCCGCCATCTCCTTCCGCGAACCACATCCACGACGTCGCAAATGGACGTCCAACCAGAAGCAGCTGAGTGCATCGAGGAGGTTCAAGTATCCGTACCCCCATCTCCTGCGTCCACTGTCGGCATTCCCAGGCGGCACTCCACCCTTTCCATCCTCGAGCAACCTAGCACGATTCGCCTGGTCTCGCCACCTCCCCCAGAGTCAAGCGGGGATAATGCAGAGCTGGAGACAGGCAACCTCCCAATGTTCGGCAGTGCAAGACATGCAACATGCCTCAACGAGCGGCGATCAATGGCTCCTCTCAGATCTACGCAAGGAGCGGATTCATCCTTCGCAGCCATGGCGCTAAGCAGGAGATCGATGCCTGCCCTGCCGAATTCCGCCTCCGGGAGCATCAGCAAGATCTGTCCACCTCTTCCGCCGACAGCCAGCATATCGTCCGCCCCATCCATACCCGGCTCCTTCTCACCTCTTCCGCCCACGCCTAAGCAGTTTGTCTTCGGTACAAAGCGGGATGCGGGCATCACCAGGACTGAATTCTCCGCTGCTGCGGAAGAAGTGCTAGCTCAGATGAATGCTAGGCTGCCCAGCAACGCCAGCAAGCTCAGTCATGAGCTACTAAAGGGAAAGAAGGTGGAAGTCGGGAGCCTTGTCAGCGCGAATCGCGAGGTCGGAGCACCCGGGTGGAGGTTGAGCGCGAGTGGTAGCAGCTCTCGAAATGACCGGTTCGCTGTTGCGCATGAGAAAGAGTTCGCCAGGTAAGTTCATCGCGAATGCCAGGGCCGGTATTGATGACTGGTAAGGATGCAGTCGATTAGTCAATTTCGGAAGGGGAAGTCCACCCCGAGTGGCAGTATGAAGCATTCCGCCCCTATGACCAAGTCCTTAACCCAACCTGTCAAGAGAAAGCTCGAACCCCAGTCCAGCTCGGAATTGGACCTAGGCGACTCGTCAAGAATCCAGGCAGACAGCGAGACCGGCAGAGATACAAAGAGAAGCAGGCTGTCAATCTCATCGACCATGCTCGGCGCATTGCGAGGAGGGACTCGCAGTCTCGCCAATCTACTCGGTGACGTGGAAGAGACACCGACAGACGCCGAACTCAAAAAGCTCAAGGAGTTGACGGAGCAAAGGCGATCGAGCCTGATCCGAGGCAAAGGTAAGTCTCCGAGCTATCATACTCGGGTCTAACAGGATTGACAGGCAAAGGGCTGTCGTCCCGCTTCGGGTTCTTGCGCAATTTGCGAAAACAGACTCCAGTTACGAAGCCGGTCGTTACGTCGTCGACAATTACCACCTCCGCCTCGACGCACTTCCCAGCTCCGACTATGCCCCGCAAGACATCAGTATTTGCACCGCGAGATCCACCTCAGCCGCGTAAGAGGTTCGACCTGCAAGAGTCCCTTCGGCGCAGTCAAACCTCGACCCATCGAGACCAGTCTGCGAAGCTCTCGCAGAATTACAAGGCTCAACCTTCAACTTATGGATCAAGATCGAGTTCTGCAGCGACTGTTCTCTCCACTGTGTCGACGAATCAATCCCGACCTAAGGTACCCGACTTCGGTCCGGCGGGGAGACTTGCGCCTCCCACGAGGAACACACTCGGTCTCCCAAAATCATCTTCGTTGTCCTCCTCAGTCTCGATGAAAAAGCAAAGTCAAGCCGACATGATTCGCCAAGCCCGTCCCGCACCGCCACCTCCAGCTCACAACCAGCGCAAACCGTCCCACTCCACTGCCCCAGGCCTGACGAGATCGTCCACCCTCCTCGCTCCGACCGCCTCTTCTCTCGCTCGGATGCAAGCAACCGTAAAGCCCCCTCTTGCTCGCCCTTTGCCTGTCCCGCCAATTCCGGCCACACCGCGATTCGCGCCCACCTCCCAACCGTTTGGTACCGCTTCGTCTCGCGAACATCTCCTATTCGAGAGCAACTTCAACCTACCCAAGCCTGCGCCGTCTACCGTCAGCCATAAATCGTCGACTCGTATGATCAAATCCCCGACCAAGTCAAGGATGCGTCCACAGGCGAGCGGGCTGAGCGCGGTCAAGTCCAAGGGTAATCTGAGAGGTGAGGTCGAGCTTCAGCAGAGGAGGGCGGAGATCAAGGCTCGGCAGGAAAGATTGGCGGAGGAACGGGGGTTGCGGGCTCTGCTTGGTGAGATTCCTGGCAGGGACGTCGAGGTGAGCTAGACGGAGACGGATTGAAGCCTGGTGCGCTGGGTGTCTGCAGGTGTGTCTGGATCTCCCTTTCTTCCATCTCCTGTGTCTATGATTTGCTTGCTTGGCACTTTAGCCATTGATATACGTCTTGCTGTGCTTGTACGCCATGTCAATTCTTGTCGATACTTGCATGTGCTATCTCTTGAGCGCCATCTTCCGCCGTCTCAGACCCGCCGCCTTCCCTGGACCTCGCTTCTTCTTCCGTCCCTCTCCTCCAGCATCACCATTCTCAACCTCGCCTTCTTCCTCGCTCGCATCAGACTCAAGCTCCGTGGTAGCTGGCGAGTCCTTGGGGGTGGAGTTCCTCAACCGTCGACTATTCCGCATCGCCGCAGCGCGTAGGCGGGCCGTCTGGGCTTCTGCTTCGCGTCCATCATCCACATCGTCTTCTGCTGGGTCAATTGGCGGAGCGGGGCGGAGATATGCAGGTAGGGAGGATTGAGCGAATTCGGGCAAGGCGGAGATAATCCGAGCGATAAGCGAAATGATGAGAAGGAACGGCCACGTCCGGGTCACATTCGGGGGTATGGCCAGACCCGACAACGGGGTGAGCGAGCCATCACCATGCGGCTGAATATCGTCAGCTTGGGCTCCATGGTCTAAAAGAAGCACTGACGAGAAACACCTCGTCCCCCTCGACGATGAGCTCCAATGTCCCCGAGAACTCGCTCCCCTCGACCATCGGGACCTTCACCTTCCTCCTCCTCTCCTTACTAGCCACACCCTCCTTCTTCTCCCTCCCCTTCTCTTTCTCCTTTCCATTCTCGACTCCATCCTCGGTCCCCTTGTCCTTCGAGAGCCCAGCAGCGCTCTTCGCCGTGCGATCGAAATACCCGACTCTCCGCCTGTCTCTCGCATAGTTTAGTCGCATGACGAGATAATGGAATCCGGAAGTGAGGAAGACGAGGAAGATGAGCGTGTGGAAGAGGGTCGGACGGAAACGTGAGTAGTAATACCCCGTCCCCCGCCATTTTGGGACCCCATTCTTGTAGAAGAACTAGGTCGACTCGTCGATCAGGCAATCCAGCTAGTATAACATGATGGGGTGGGAGGGGAGACGCACGTCGTATCGCTCGCGACCTTCTGGGGATCGCAGGATCTGGGCGATCACGCCGAGTCGGGCGAAACGGTCGTGGATATTCTTCACTCCGGGATTCTTGTCGGGACTGGAAAGGCACAGCTCGTCAGTCACGACATCATATCGGCATCTGGGAGGCAGATGGGTCATTGAGTTTGAACGCACTGGAGCTCGAGAGATTTCTTCCGGTAAGCTTTGGTGATTTCGGATGTCGAGGCGGATGGGGACACGCCGACGTGGGAGTAGAAGTTGATTGCCTTCCCTAGAACAGCCGCAGATTTGTCAGCGGGAGATTCCTCACGGATGAGAGTCAAGTTAAAGCCAGCCTTCGAGCCCACCTTCGGCTGCTTCGAGGGCAGAGACGAGGTCAAAGATCTCATAATCATCTTTCGTCCATCTATCCAAGATCAACCAAGGTATGGGAAACGAATCCTAGACTAACGACAGCGCGGTGACCACGAAGGCTAAGCAGATGACGACGACAGTCAGCCGCATCTTCTGCTTTCAATCCGATTTCAAGTCGAGACCAGGATTGACCAAAGCTGTGAAATGAAAGAGAGAAGGGAGGGGGCATTTAGAACGGCGACATTTCCGCGGACTTTCGCTTGATCTCCGGACTCAACCTGCAGCCGGCAGATACCTCGAGGATGCCGGTGTCCACCGCGGACCCACCCGATTGGCTCTCCGACTTCCACCGTGACGGCTACTGCGTGATTCCCCTCCCTCATCCCCCAATCCTCCTGCGAGTCATTCCGCGAATCAGCTCTACAATGGCTCGAATCCTTCCCATACGATTTCAAGCGGGACGATCGATCTACCTGGACGGCCCAGCACCTTCCGTATGGGTTCACGGGCGGACTGTATAATCGGTATGCGGTGAACCATGAGGATTGGGTTTGGAAGGTCGGCATCTACGTGGGATCGCCTCCCTCGGTCTGGTCATAAGTCATGGCGGTGTAGTCAGCCGGGAGATACGGGAGGCGTTCGCGAAAGTCTGGGGGACTGATGATCTGACCGTCTCGTTCGACGGGATGAATGCGACTCTCCCCATCAATCCCACGACTGGACGTACAGACATACAACCCACCGCTCCTTGGCCTCGTGAGCTCCTCGTTGACGTTTTCTTGTCCCACCTTCCCTCTTTGAACTATCTTTCTTCCAACGAGCCTCTCTCGTGCAGCCCAGGGAGACAACAGACTGATCTGCGTAGACATGGACCAACTCTGCCAAGGGATCGCCAACCTCTCCCCCTCCGGTCCCCTCGACGGCGGCCTGGTCGTCCTCCGCGGCTCCCATAAACTCCACGAAGACCACTTCGATTCCATCGGGGGGTTTGATACTTCGGCGGACCAAGGTGAGGCGTTTGAGGGGTACAAGTACTCGATGGAGGATGTTGGGTGGTATCTCAAACACGGGTGCGAGGAGATCAAGGTGTGCGCCAATGCTGGTGACCTCATCCGTACGTAACTCCTGCTTTGGCGGAAGTTGGATGGGTGTTGAGTTGGGTAGTGTGGGACTCTCGGACGATACATTGGAATGCCAGTCCGGTGGGGACGCAGACCCGTTTCGCACTCTATGTAGCCTGGACCCCGAGGGAGTTCATGAGCGAGGTCGAGCTGGCGACGAAGCTTGAGATCTTCGAGCAGCGGAAAGGTACGACTGGTTGGGCAGTGCGTCCTCTCTTTCGTCTTGTATATTACGCTGAAGGTGCCCCTGGATAGCACAAGAACGTCGTCCCGACTGATCTGGATAGTCCGAGTGCACTGCCGAGAAGACCGGATGGGTCGGTCGACCCGGCCAACCGGACGCGGCCGCTCCAGGAGCCTGTGGAGAGCGAGGAAGTGCTCTGGGCGGTTGGAGTGAGGGAATGAGATCTGGATAAGGAGTTGCGAAGATGTTTCGACATCGGTGGTTGGACGGTAGGGCTCGGTTGACTACCTACCAGAGCAGAGTCCGGCGACTCTGCGGCCTCAGGGATCATGCTGTCGGATGAGTGCCTCGGAAACCTTGGAGGAGTGTGAAGCGGGTATTCTGTTCCCCGAGGTACACGACTGTACGATGACTGTCGATGCTTGATGTCAGGACAGACTATGCATTACCAAAACCCCCAATGAGTTGTGGCCACCGTGACCTCATCTCCTCATCCCCTTCGAACAACCCGCACAACCCGTCCAGCATTTCCTTCTGCACCGCACTCATCACTCTTCCGGCTCTCACCACTTTGGGCGCTTTCTTGCCAATCTGCACGTCGGCCTGCGCGACCGGACGGGATCCCTGATACCTGAGCTCCTCGATCATGTGGTCGACTAGGGCGTCAGCGACGCTTCTCCCCTCATCTGCCGGATGGATATCAGCGGTCGCCAGCAGGGACTGCTTGATCAGTCTCGCCAGCGCAGTCGTGGCATATGGTGTGGATTGGGACGGTAGATTGCCGGTCAGAGCGGTGGATCCGCTATCGAAGAGCGATGGAAGAAATTGAAGGATGAATGTCGCTACCGTTGGCATCGGAGAAGTCGGGGAGAACCGTAGTGAGAGAAGTGCAACCGCGAAATGCTCCAGCGGGTCACCTGCAGAGTTCCCCAGATCGATGACGGATGCTTGCAGGACTTCGCGGATGATGAGCTCGACGGTCCGCAGTGGACCTTCGGCGATGAGGGATGATTCGAGCGCTTCGAGTAGCGTCTTCGTCCAGTGCGGCTGGCGAAGGTCGAGATGCCGCAAGGACTGCAGCTCGGCGCGGAGTACCGTAAGCGGTCTCGGAGGTACAGGGCCAGAAAGCATTTCTTGGGTTGATTAGCGATCCCAAGCTTGCCGACAACGAGAAAGCTCACGTGAATCTGAGGAGACGGAAATGGACTCCAATCTGTCCCTCACTCCGACTACGTTGAAAGCAGAACTCTGTAGGACTGGTTCAATGCCGGTGCCCCGCTCGACAATCGCCTTGATCGCCCGGCTATTGACTCGTAACAAAGGCTCGGGGAAGGAAGAGTCGAGTAGCAAAGTCTGTAGGACGTTCAGGTGAAGTGCGGACAGCAGGCTAAGCACCCATCAGACTGGACTGATCGGTATTGTAAAACCGCACCCGTTCCGCTCTATCTCGCTGCAGAGCCAAGCTACCACGCCGCCAAGACTCCAACTCAGAAGAGGTTGAGAGAAATAGGATAGTCCGCTATGCAAGGTATCGAGCTCGATCTGGCCAGCGGCCGTAGCTGCGATGGCCTGCTGTACAAGGCCTGATGCCAGGCGGCAGAACTCGGAAGGAGAAGTCGCCCTAAATCTCGTAAGACTCGGTTGTCGTGCTCGAGAGAGGAGAAGGCTTACAGCAAGATCTGGTCATCGATGCCATCGGAACCGAACTGAGAAGGTCGTCAGTCCACGCTCAAGCAAGTCTTGATGGTCCCACCAAAGCCTTGATCCATCCGTTCATATTTGTTCTTTGAATGGGATCGAGATCCGCTAGACTCAAAGCCCTCCTAGCATCTCGTAGTAGGTCCGGCAAGGGCAACTGGGTCGCTGTCAGTCGAGCCTTGTCAGTGCAGAGCAGTGCTCACCTGAAACTGCGATACCACCGCTTCGACCAGTACGACCCCTTCCCCGAACCTCGTCAAGCTGCCTTGGGGATCGTCTGCTCTGCCCATCCGGTCGTCTGAGGGGTTCAACAAGTGCTCGGCAAGGATGTCCAGGAGCTCCGCAGGGCTCAGAGCCGCCGCAAGCGAGTAGATGAGACTAGGACGGGAGGCGAGATTGGTGAAAAGGCCGTCAGGTGGAGGGATTCTTGGACATGCTCGAAGGCACTGGACATTGTCAGCTCGGCGCTCATGCGCATAAAGTGGACTCACGTGGATGAAGTCGGTGCTGAAAGACCGCGCAGCACCCGGGGCGAAGGTGATCAAGTGCGCCAGCGGTATCAAGTGCCCTTTTGACGCGTATCCCAGCCGGTTCTGATCAATCCGTCAGCCGAAACGATATACCTAGATCTGTTACTGACCATCAAGGACTCTCCATCTGTCGAAGGAGGCGTAGCGATATTCGGTACGAGCGTATAGGCTTCAGTCCGATCGAGCAAGCCGAGCTCAACCATCCGGTGGACCATCGTCACCTCGACTGAACATAGCATCCTACACGATCAACAGTCTATGAGTCAGATCCTGGCTCAACAAGGCCAACCTACCACCCTTCCGGCTGCGAAAAAGCGCCGGTGTCATCGTCGTCATCAGCATGGGCAACAAAGATGTCAAAGGTGGAGGACAGCCACGCGTTGTCTCCTGCCATGCGCACGCTCTGCATGTCGAAGGCCAGGGCCAGAGCTGCTGGTAGTGTCCGCTGGTATCGCAAGTCCGTCGGTTCATACGCTAGGGATGATGAGCGGGACTTACCGGAAACGGCCACTTGGGGTCCGAGTTGTCTCTCCACCATCGAAGCAGGACTGGCAAACCCTCGGTAAGGAATAGCCAGCTTGGCACGCCTTCAGGTGATCCTCCTTTGTATGTCCCTCCCCAGTCATTCACAGCTGTTTGAATCAGGTGAAGCAGGAACGTGGAAGGATCAGAGGCGATGTGAGGACCGAGACGGAGGAGTTTGATGTGAGTATCAGGAGGGCGTGGAGGCTCCGATGCGTATTCCGGACATCGAGCCCACCGAGCGGATCGAAGGAGATAAGAGAGCAGGAATTCGAAGATCTGGGGCAGTAGAGGAGACGAATGGCTGGACGTTAGGGATGTCGGGGTTACTGAGGTTATATTGGAAATCTCGACCGGATCTGGGGGTGCTGAAGATATTCCCAGTTGTGCTACGTCTTGGGAGATCGTTAAATCCGCCATCAACCCGCTCAAGCAGTCTCGCAGCGGTGCCGCCAGTACCTCAGGTAGGGACTGTAGGAGATTTCCTGCTTCTAGTCCGACTTCGAGGGAAGGAGCGGGATACGGCTCGAGGAGGGACAGAATACGGGTGGTGAAATTGATGATTGGGGTTGGTGCGGGAGATGAAGCGGTGAGGGAGCATATCCGTAAGAGTGGGAGGAGTAAGGCGAGCGTGGATGCGGTGATCACCGGTGAAGGCTCGGGATTCGCGGATGTGGAAGTAGCGATGTCCGGGACGGGTCTTGTTTGAGAGAATGGCTTTTCAAGGGCCGCTGGGAGGGAGTCGCCAGGTTCGAGTCCTGTCGGATTTGCCAAGATGACATTGGATATCGAGGCCAAGATGGCATCCGAGAGTGACTCTTGTTCGAGGAACAGAAATAGCAGGTGGATGACGAATGTCCTCGAGGTGATGATGCTTGAAGACATCGCCTGAGAGGTGTAGTTGAGGAGTACGGCAGAAGGTGGATTTGGATAAAGATGATGAAGAAGTGCGTCTGGCAGAGAAATCGACATCAGCTTCATCCATAGGTCCACAAAGGCGATGATACCTGTCACCGCGTCCTCGGCATCCTGTCCGGAAACTTCTCGCCGCTCGAGACAGCTTTTGACAAGCTTCACAAACTACCAACAGGTCATGTCAGATCTGGTACAGAAAAGAAGATTAGCCTCACCCGTCTTGCAGTGACAGCACGAGCATACGATTTGCCGACCAACTCTCGCAGCGTGAGGTCCACGACGGCCATCGTCCTGCCTCGGGTGGACAATGACAAGTACACATTGGTGTGGAGGCGGACGAACAGAAAAGTCGGCGGGAGAGTTTCCGGCGGAAGCTGGCTCGTTAACTCTTCCGCCTGACATTTGGCTTTCACGATCTGATCTTGACAATATTGCTGTGTCCAGAGAATGACTGTCCGTGTCCCCAGACTGCAGCTTTCATCGCGGCAAGTTGAGTCGTGGGTTCGCATTGAAGCGACAATCTTCCAGGCTGGCCTCTAGCAACATGTTTGGCCATCTCGCTCTTCCATCTTCGAGCTGCTCTCGATCCCTACCTCGCCTCTTTCCTTACACCGCAATCGCAAATCGTCGATTCCGACATCTGCATACTTCGCTCGCCCAATGGGCTGACACACCCAAAACGCCTGTCCATCTCATCGCAACTCTCCGCCGAGCATGCCCCGTCCCAATCGCCTTGGCCCGTGAAGCACTCGCCAACTCCAACGACGATCTCGACAGAGCCCTAGCCTACATCGAGCGATCTCTCTCCTCATCCGAAGCGAAAGCCGCCAAAGTATCCGGACGATCTACGAACGAAGGCACGATAGCCGTTTCCCTACTTTCCGGCAAGCGGGTATCTATGATTCATCTGGGGTGCGAAACGGATTTCGTCGCTCGAAACGATGTGTTCTTGAATACCGCTCGAGGAGTCGCTGGGACTGCGGCATTTCTGGATGTACCGAGTGACGCTGGACCTCCTGAACCCCAATTAGGTGTCGACCCGATTCAGGATTTCCCGACCGATGCGCTCCTTTCCGCGCCCCTCATCGCCCTGCCTCCATCAGACTCATCCTCACCTATCCCTACACACGAACCGACCACTGTCCGACAAACCCTTCTCTCGGCACTAGGATCTACCGGCGAGAACCTCAAACTACTACGAGCCGTATCCTTCGCCGCGCCATTCCCATCATCCCCTACCATCCGATTCATTCCCGGATGCTTCGCTCATGGCGGGCCTGGCGATACCGAAGGGAAGGTCGGCGGGATCGTCGTGCTCAGTGCCATCAGCTCCGTCCCGGAGAGACTCATAGCGACACTCGTGCACGGACCAGGTGGAGAGGATTTCGACAGGGACCTCTCAAAGCTCGCACGGACGATCGCCAGACAGGTCGTAGGGTTCCCGACGAGGGTGATCAGCCGGAAAAGCAAAGGCGGCGATGGGGTGGAGGACGAGGAGGTGTTGTTGGAACAGCCGTTCATGATGATGGGACAGGAGAGACGGGTGGGCGAGGTCATGGATGAGTGGGGACAGGAGAGAGGGGCGAAGGTGAGCGTGGTGGGGATGAGGCGGTGGGCGGTGAGCGATGTTCTTGGGATGGGAGGGGATGCACCGGAGAAGGTTGAGACCGAGGATGGGGCGTAGGATTGCATTGAGCATAGTATGCATGTCGCATTCGCAGTGTACGGCGCGGCAACCCTGGTCGACCGAACCGCAGCTGAATGCCGGGTCTATGGTCGCAAAAAATGACAAGCGAAAGCACTCGCTCAAGAAGTCTCAAAACGCGTTCAACGATCGCGGTGCCGCATCTCAAGCTCGCTACCGGCACCACTCGCTCAAACCGACGATACGGATCAGTATGGCTATCCCAGCTTCAGTCAGCGGGGCGGACCAATGGCGGGCGTCTTCGCCAGCCTACGCTGTACCCGAGACGCGTCGGCATCTCGAAGCCTGCTTCGGTGACCTCTACCATCCTTTCGTCAAAAGCCCGCCCTAAACTTACCGGACTTCCCATCACATGGCACGGAATCAAGGTTCTCCTCGCCAAACCTTCTACTCCGTCCATGACGAATCAGCGTCCCAGCTGACGTCGTCCGATCACGCTGAAGCTTGTGTTGCCGAGTTTGGAGGGGCAAGATCTGAAAGATCTTGCCCTCAGATCTTGCCCATGTGAAAGATCTTGCCCATGAAAGATCTTGCCCATGTAAGATCTTGCCCATGTTCAGATCTTGCCCATGCTGAAGAATCTTGCCCATGCCGAGTGAAGCCTATCTCATTGCGCCAGGAATATCCAAAGGGGGCGCAGCCGCCTTGAAATTTCAAACTGGTCATACGACACCGACTTGGGCGACGCAAACAGCTGCTGCGACTCTCGAGGCAAAATGCCGGAAGCGTAGAACCATGCGGCTTCTGCAATCGTTCTAGAAAACTGAATGAGTTCAATCGGTTGCGTCCGCGGGGTGCCCTTAGAACATAGACTGGTACTGAAGATGAGGCGATGGCGAACGCCACTCGAAAGGCGCACGACTCCTGCCACGCGACTGAATTATTGCAGACTTGATTCGGTGCCTTTTCGTCACGTCGCGGAAGAGCTGATCTGCCTGATGCGATCAACGCGCGGCGCTCGCTGTTCGGTAAAGCTCAACGATATATACTACACGGGTAGAGCAAGGTAGAGCAAGCCATGACAGAACAAATCAGCGAGGTCCCCGCAAACTCAAACAGCTGGGCAACGATAACGCCGCGGCTCCGCTAGCTTGTTCCTCAGAGCGTGACGATGACGCCGAGAAAGGTAGAAGCCCTGACCCCAAAGGAAATAGACTTCGGACTATTTACGTGGCGTAGAAACCCCTAAGCAGGAGCAAGGCTTGGCTTCGGAGAAATAATTGAACGCCCCCTTATCTGCTGGTTAACCGTATGACGAGAGGAAGTGGAGATCTACCAGGTTACGAAAGAGGCGTAACGCGGAGGAGACTTATTGGAGGTGACTGACTTCGGAGTGTTCGGAACGCCCCAGTTTTATTCTTGGGGGCGTCAGACGGATGCAGTCTGTGCCTCGTAGTTGATGTCGGCCCCGCACAATGAGACTAGGGCGCCGCCGAAAGGGAAGTCTGCAGTAGCGTGACCGATTGCTCGTTGGAGTCCCGACGAAACCCGCGCCGGAATCAAGGGATTAGGTCCCAAATTAAGCGCGAGAGCGTGCCGAGTTTCCATGTGGAAACTAGTCAGGTTTTCATCACACCTGACGGATGCTGAAGAGGATTTGCGAGCCGATTAATTGGATGATCATCTAGGACGTCGGATGGACACGGGAAAGAATGTCACCTCATCCTTGTCT
>JAABUH010001013.1_pt1 | contig 34839 bp, 52 predicted proteins | sample 5559121 | NCBI WGS metagenome assembly JAABUH01 (sample SAMN10711871, study PRJNA513364) | rock metagenome | isolation source: Antarctica rocks | place: Antarctica: Victoria Land, Battleship Promontory nord | collected 2015-12-28
TCCCTCTTCCCTCTTCCCTCTTCCCTCTTCCCTCTTCCCTCTTCCCTCTTCCCTCTTCCCTCTCCCCTCTTCCCTCTTCCCTCTTCCCCCTCCTTCCCCTTCTCGCGTTCCCCCTTCCCCATCCGCACTTGTTGCTCTTTCAACTTTGGTACTACCCCTACGCGGTTTGATACTGACCTCAATACACAGAGAACACCACGAAAGACCCTGTGACTGGACGAGTACGGGGTGCTTTGTATACCAACCCCATCGACTGCTTGTGGAAGACGTTCAAAACAGAAGGTGTGGCTGGATGGTACAAAGGTGTTGCTCATCGCTATTATGGAATTCGCACGATATCTGATACTAGTGTGGACGCAGGGACGACTGCTCATTTCCTCCGAATCTTCCCTCATACCATGATCACCCTTGTGGCCAATGAGGTGAGCTGGTTTGTGGAGATGTATGACGATGCTGACCAATTTTTTATTCAGGTGATCATGAATGGGTACAGACAGTTGAGAAAATGAGTCATTTGCCAGTTGTGGAGACTTGATGAGCGGGAGGAGAGCTAGCGAGGGCTACCGCTTGGGCTGGACCGAGCGGAACGTAGCATATTGTCCACATCTGCCACCCCTGGATGCACATAGGAACGGAAGCAAAAGACTTGCGAGTGGAGGTGTTTCGAATTCGATAAGTTAAACGATACCCTTGCCATCTTCCGGAATTTCATCTCGCTATGTCGACAACATTAGCTCGATTGATCAGCTCAAGCCAGCTACGCGCAGTGATTCGCGGTGTCGACGCTCAGGTATGCGGGTCGTGCGGACGCCAAATATCACAGCTGCGCAGATTCGACGTCACTCGATCTTTCGGTTCGAGCTCGAGGTTAAACGCAGCGGTCAAGCCTGGTCCGGCTCTCAGCCAAACGAATCGTGCGTGAGCTTGAGAATTCAGTGTCGTACGATTGTGATCGATGAATGGTTTGACCGGATTCGCTCAGGAGCCGAGATCACGCTCCGACGATTCTGGAAGACCGTCCATATCAAAGAGGAGTCAACAGGTGCGTCACCTTCGCTTAGTTTTTATACATCAGTATCCAATGCCAGACCAGGGGAGTATCAAATCACACTCGATCATCGGACGCTTAAGACTCCAGCTGGATCGAGACTGGTCCTACCGAAAGAGAGACGACTGATCGCGATGCTGATCGCGAATGAGTGGGAGAATCAGGATGAAGTGCTCAAGCAGCACGCGTTACCACTTGTCGGTTCTCGGTATAAGCACAATCCTATGCGAAGAAGCTGATGGAGAAATAGACAAGTCTCGCTTCCAGAGCTGTGGATGGTCTTGGGCAGGAGTCAATCCGGAAGGGTGTCATCGACGGGCTCATGCATTATCTTGAGACAGATACCATCCTGTGCGTCCCACCTTTCCCTAATCCCCTCCTTTTCGTGTCTCGTTCTGCCCTTTCCGACTCTTCCCCCGCCTTGCTTTTGCTTTTACCTACACCATCAAGCTGAAGGGTAAGCTAGTTTCCCCGATGAAACACCGTCAACACTTGTGAAACTGCAAAAACAACATTGGGATCCCTTATTCGCCTGGGTGAAGAGCGACTTCGGAGCAGATTTAAAAGTCGCGGATGGGCTTTCTCCTGCTAGGCAGAGTACAGATATTAAAGCGAAGCTGCGAGCGGTAGTTGAGCACATGGATCACTGGGAGTTGGCAGGTGCGTCAAGAGGAGTCATCTTCTTATGCGCAACCATAGGCTGAAAAGCGGTCCTAGCATTCGAACGGGCTACGTACGCTTGTAAATCGTTCATCATAGCTCTCGCGCTATGTCGTGGTCGATTGACAGCGAATGAAGCGGCGAATGCGAGTCATGTGGAGGTGCGGAGTCAGATCGAGCTGTGGGGCGAGGTGGAGGATAGTGAGGAGGCGGTCTACTTCTTAAGAATCGAGCTGATGATGACTTAGCGCATGATGTGGATTATCAGGATATAAGACGAGCGTTAGGGAGTGTGACTTGTGCACTCATCAAGACCTGATCTGCATGCATCCATCATGACAGCCAATATGGCTTCGAAACGGTGGATCTGACTGGTGTAAAAGCGAGGAGATCTGGAGGAACATTGCCCAGAACGTGCTGGTTTTCGCTATACGTGATCATCCCTGTCGTTCTTCCTATCCTTCCCTCTACGCCTGCCTCTACCCCGCCTTCTCCCGTCAAACTCTCGCTTCTCCCCTGACTTCAGCTCGTTGACCCTTCTCTTTTGGCTTTTGGTCGCTCTCATCTGTGCGTTCTGCTCTCCTCATTCCCGCTCCCTCTTCCTCACTTACTAAAACAGTCAAAGGCAGCCTGCGAACCCGCTCGACAACCCAAGCGAGGTTTTTGACCTTTCGCGCCCCCTCCGCATCCACCTCGACAAATCCCCACGCATACCTCTCTAGATCAAGCGCCACTTCCCGCTGAGCATCCGGATCGAGTGAGTTATCTTTATTTCCCGGATGATCTCGTGAGGAGATTATCATATACGCCTTGAAAATGTCGAAGTCGGCTCTAAGGGGCATGACGCGGAGAGGGCGAAAGCGAATGCGATAAGGGCTGTTCGGTGATTACCATCGCTGAATTTCTGCTCGCCTCGAACTTCTGTGGCGAGAACCGCTGCAGAGCGGAGGAGGTCGATTTCGTCCTGCTAGGTCGGGTGTCAAGTACATGAGTTCTCGAAAAAGGGGGGGGGAGGGGTAAAGCGGTTACTAACTATGATCAGAATCACTTCTAGGATATCCCCTTGTCGGCAAAACAACCGGTCTTCTGCTACTCCTTCTGTGATGGAGGCACATTCCGGGTGAAACTTGTCATACACGTTATCAAGACCATCGGGCTGTACACCGCTCGTCGCCATGATGTTGAGCTGTAAGACCCTCAGAGGTCAATCCGTTCTCAATGCACCAAAGACCGTTTTGGTGAAAGCTGGTGGATAGCTCAGGAGTTGTGCCCCATATCGCGAATTTCTAGCTTCTGGATCATCTGGTAGCGGTCATCAGATCAGTAAGCTGTGGGGAGGTACTGGGAAGGACAGGGCAAACAGAGTGGTCGGGCTAGCAGTGTCGGGTCCGTGTAGTTGTCGTTGTGCAAGGGTTTAGACGACTTCATCTCCTTCATGCCTGCTTCTTGAAGGGTTGACAATTTGAAGGAGCGTACATGATGATCACAGCAACATCCCTGAAGATTGAAACCATCGAGTATCGAGTCATTAGTTGTGACTCGATGATCCAGGAGTGGCTGGTTTATTAAGTCCTGCTGTCAGATTTTCGTTCGATCCTGTTGATCGAGATTGCTTAGATGTTGACTCGCCAAGAAGCCTAGAACCCAAAAAGACCTATCACATCATGCGAGAAATATACTTCGAGGTATATTTCAGATGATCCGATCCTCAAAGCGAGTGATCGAACAAACGACTCATCTCCGCCTTCCCCGCTCAGCCTCCTCCTTATCATTCATCGCCACCTCCGAATTCCTCGTCTCTACCTGATCTTCAATCCTTACCCTCTTCATCCTCTCCTCCATCAACCCAATATCCATCCCACATGCACAATCCCGCCAAGCTGGTCCACCGGTAGGTAAGTAATTGACCGAGCACATCGAACATATCCCCGTCTTATCGCCAACCACCGCTGGATCATGATCGTGTCTCGCATGTGGGAGGTCTGTGGATGGACATGTTTGGCAGAGGCGATCTTCCATGAGGGTTTTGCAGAGGGGACAGGGGGAGTTGATGCGATTGTTACTGAATCGATCGGTCTTGAACGTCTCGTCTATGCGGTCGATCAGCTGCATTCCCAAAAATCCTTGCCATAAGGTGGACGAACATGTTGGGAGGTTGACAATCTGAGTTACAATCGCACAGGATGGCAAGATCATTGATCGTGTGATCTTCATGACCCGTAGACCACCTGCACCGGGAGGACGCATCTTCTCCGCTCGATCGGTCTCGCCATACAGCGAGAAGTAGATCTGGGCGCTCAACGCATGAGACACCCTGATGAGGGTTATGATTCTGTGAAGCGGTTAGGTCGGGTGTCAATAGGTTTGCAGGGAGATAACTTACCCAGGCAGCGTAGTCGGTCGGCCATCATCGTCGTTCGGCGCACGACCGGTGATGTCGAGCTTGAGATCGCTACTATCCTTGCCTCCCGCATCGACCCCACGCCAGATAGCCGGGACATCTTTACTGGGATGCTGGTGTTCAGGCGGAGGTCGTTTGCCTTTCTCTATGATGGTGAAGTGTCGAGTCGAGGTGATCGGTTTCGCTTCGGCCGGAACGTCGCGTGGTGAGGTGATGGAGTGCGTTTGGCTCAGAATGACGCGGAAGCAGAATATGGTAACTGCGGGCGATATGTTCGAAATGGTCAATCGAGCTTGTAGCAAGGCACAAATGGTCCACTAAGGGGAACCTCAGCTACGCCTTCATGCTCCGGTTGTACTCACCACGTCAGACATCATCCTCAATTCGTACATCCCAAGACCTGGAGCGAAGCCCGAAGCCCCTTCATCCAGCTCCGTGACGCCTCCGGTCGGATGAGGGTTGTAGATGAGCATGATAGTCCGCTCGACTTCGTATGACCCCTTGAGCCATTCGTCACCGCTCGGCTCTTCATATGGAGGTGCCTGAGGCAGTCCCGCTTCTTGCCGCGTAATGGACATTGACGCCGCATCGCTTAGAAGAGAGGAATTGCGGTGTGATTCGGGATGAGGTGAATCTGATCTCGAGCGAGAACTGGGCGAGCGAGGGGATTTACGGCCATTGGACATCGAAGACCGTGTCCTGGAAGAGAAGATGGATGAGGAAGGTTGCGTAGGTTCGGGAAGACCTTCCACCTCGCCGTACAGTCGATGTTTGATATGTCCGTTAGGGTGCCAATCGTGCGGTGCCAGTGTCGCCGGAAGGATGATGGAGAAGTCGAATCTGTGAATCGATCAGTCGCCTTTCTCTCTCATCTTAGTATTTCGCGACCTACTTCTGAGTTCCCTCATCCAGCCACAACCATTCCGAGTTTCCCGCAATGACCTCGACTTTCCGGTCAAATATCTTATCCTCCTCACCCATCCTCCCCAATCCGAGGTCCAACTTGATCGTCGTCCGCAACCCCACCCGTATGGCTTTGCACCGCTTTCGTCCACTTCCAGGTGGCAGAGCGACCTCAAACTCGCCATGTAGTATCTGATCGTTCCTGATACCTTGGGAATATAAGGAGTTCGAGGGGTTGAGCGAGTCTTCGGGTGGGTTCATCATCACCGCACCGTAGGAAGGGACATGGAGGGCGAGTACTGGAGTCGAAGGTGCGGAGCGGGATAAGGAGTTTGATGCGCTGGAGCTTGGTACTTTCGAGGAGGAGAGCAGCCGGAGCATACTCACGGCGGAGGTGATTCAGAGGTTTCCTTCGTCCGCGAGTGTTGAAACGGCTTCGCGGATTGTATAGGCTGAGAGGGGTTTTTCCTGAAAGAGTTGATAGCTCCACAGACTGACAGACAGTCGAAATGATGGGTTGTTCAAGAGATGACAGAGATTGACAATAATTCCCAGCGGACGAACGCAGGGTGGAGGTACTGAATGATATTCCTTCCTTTCTCTCTCCTAGCCTGTCAAGCGCTACCATCAGATTCCTCAGCGAGACACACGACTTTAAGGTCGGATCGTGAATCGCCATCGAAGAAATGGACCCGTTCACCAACTTCGAAGGAGCTTCTCAGGTGAGTCTTGCCTGTCATCAAACCCAATCACACCTTGCCACTGAACTCAACTTTGATCTGAGGATGAGAACAGTACGGAGCCGATCAAGATGACATTACATCCCTATACTCCGCTGCACTCACAAATACCACCTCTCGAGCAGGAGTCAAGCCTCGTATTGACTCCCGGACTGCTTCAACAGCCGATCTGAGCGCCGGGATCGAGGATTTAGCGCTGGATGCTGGAGTGACGAACGGTGCCGTTGTGAGGAATGGCGAGGATGAGGATTTTGATCAGGTTGTGGATGGGATGAGAGGAGAGCTCAATGGTTATAACGTGGAGCATGCTTGCAGGTGAAGTCAGCCTCGGTCAACCCCGCTTAGCCTTCATCATGCTGTTTCCAGGATCCTTTCGGGCTGACTGCTTTTGATAGCTATTGCGGTATTCATAACCCACAATGCGTCGTAAAGGTGAGCTCGCACAGGTGTTTTTGCGTTTCATGCCTGACAATCTGACAGTGCATCCCTTGTAAGAAGTGGTTCTGCAACTCCCGGGGCAATACGTCAGCATCACATATCGTCAATCACCTTGTCAAGGCGAAGCATAAGGAGGTCGTTCTGCATAAAGAGAGCCCACTCGGAGAGACAATTCCAGAATGTAAGGTATACCCCATCGTAGTGTCGACAGAGCTGATGAAGCATTGTTCAGGTTACAACTGCGGGAGCAAGAACGTCTTCATGCTTGGCTTCATCCCTGCAAAGTCAGATACTGTCGTTGTGCTCCTCTGTCGGTTCGTCATCCTCATTAGGGATGGGATCCTGGCTGATCATATTCAGGCAACCCTGCGCTGCTCTGACAAATTCTCGTGATATCAACTGGGATACATCCCAGTGGTCTGCCATCATCGATGACCGCTCTTTCCTCTCCTGGCTCGTCAAGGTCCCATCCGAAGCGGAACAATTGCGAGCTAGGCAGATCTCGATGGCACAGATCGCAAAGCTGGAAGAGCTGTGGAGGGAAAACCCGCAAGCGAAGCTGGAGGATGCGGATGCGCAGAACGGAGAGGAGGAGATGCAGCCCATCTTGCTCAGGTAACTATATGCCTCGCGGAGTTCGCTGATGAGATCGTAGGTATGAAGACGCCTACCAATACCAGAATATCTTCGGACCCCTCGTCAAAATCGAGGCGGACTATGACAAGCGGATGAAGGAGTCACAGACGGAGAATGACATCGCTATCCGATGGGATATGGGTCTAAATCAGAAGCGGTTAGCTTGGTTCTGCATGCCAAAGCTGGAGAGCGGTGAAGTCAGACTTGCGGTTGGGGATGAGCTTCGGCTCAAGTTCGTTGGAGCTACTGGGTCAGGCCTCGCCGGTATGAAGGGAATGCAGGCATTCGGCAAAGGAGGTTGGGCGAGCGCAGGAGCGTCGGAGTCTGGTTGGGAAGGGGTTGGAAGCGTAATCAAGATCCCAAACAGTAAGTCTTATTCAGCAATGAAGATCCAGTACTCATATCATGCAGATCAGTCTGACGAGATCGGGCTGGAGCTTCGGCGCAACGACGGCGTGCCGACAGACTGCACTCACGGGTTCTCCGTGGATTTCGTGTGGAAGGCGACTAGCTTCGACCGTATGCAAGCGGCTTTGAAGACGTTTGCGATCGACGAGAAAAGTGTTAGCGGTTACATAGTGGATACTGTCCCTTTCTCCATAGGCTCCCGCTGATCAGAATCAGTACCACAAACTTCTTGGTCACGAGCTCGAGCCCCAGATTCTCCGAACTCAGATGCCAAAGCGCTTTTCCGCGCCGAGCCTTCCAGAACTCAACCACTCTCAAATGGCTGCTGTCAAAGCGGTTCTCCAGAAACCTCTCAGTCTGATTCAAGGTCCGCCTGGTACCGGTAAAACCGTCACATCAGCTTCGATCGTGTATCACCTTGCCAAGATGAATCCCGGTCAAGTACTCGTCTGCGCTCCGTCGAACGTCGCTGTCGACCATCTTTGCGAAAAGATCCACCAAACCGGATTGAAAGTTGTACGAGTCGCCGCGAAGTCCCGAGAAGCCCTAGATTCGTCGGTGGCCTTCCTTTCGCTGCACAATCAGGTCGCGAATGCCGGTACTCATCCGGAACTCCAGAAGCTCATCCAGCTTCGAAACGATCAAGGGGAGCTGAGTCAGAGCGATGAGAGGAAGTATAAATCGCTCGTTCGAGCATGCGAGAAAGACATTCTCAACGCGGCGGACGTCATCTCCGTGACTTGTGTTGGAGCCGGAGATCCTCGGTTGGCGAAGTTCAAGTTCAGAACAGTCTTGATCGACGAGGCTACTCAATCGGCTGAGCCTGGTAAGCCTGCTCGCCTCTTTCAAAAGAGGTTCAAGCTGATCAAAGTCAGAATGCATGATCCCCCTTGTCATGGGTTGTAAGCAGGCGGTTCTCGTTGGCGATCACCAACAGCTCGGGCCGGTCATCATGAACAAGAAGGCTGCTCGAGCTGGTCTCTCGCAGTCCCTTTTCGAACGTCTCGTTGTTCTCGGTAATCGACCCATCCGACTGCAGGTCCAATACCGGATGCATCCCTGTCTATCCGAGTTCCCATCGAACATGTTCTACGAGGGTACTCTGCAGAACGGTGTTACCGCTCCGGAGCGATTGCGGAAGAATGTCGACTTCCCTTGGCCTGTCGCCGATATGCCCATGTTCTTCCACCAAAATCTGGGTACCGAGGAGATCTCGTCGAGCGGGACTTCCTTCCTCAACCGAACAGAAGCCTCAAACGTTGAAAAGATGGTCACCAAGTTCTTCAAGTCTGGGGTATTGCCGAGTCAGATTGGTGTCATCACGCCATACGAGGGGCAGAGATCGTACATCGCGTCCTACATGCAGCTTCACGGCGCCTTAAAGAAGGATCTTTACAAGGATGTCGAGGTGGCCAGTGTCGATGCATTTCAAGGACGAGAGAAGGATTACATCATCTTGAGCTGTGTGAGGAGTAATGAACATCAAGGGATCGGATTCTTGAACGATCCGAGGCGTCTTAACGTCGCCTTGACACGAGCGAAATACGGTGTAGTGATCCTGGGCAATCCCAAGGTCTTAAGCAAGGTAAGCTATCCAAGCTGCATTCAATAAAGGCGCTAAAGTTCTGTAGCACCCGCTCTGGCTGTACCTCCTTACACATTACAAGGAGAAGTCTACCTTTGTCGAAGGACCGCTCAGCAATCTTCAACCGAGTATGATACAATTCAGTCGACCTAAGAAATCCCTCGCCAGCGCTCTCGACCCTTTCCGTCGGCACGAAACCGGCGCCAACGAGTATCTGGACAAGGGTCGTGTCCCTGGTCCCGCACCAAGTCGCTTCGACCCAGCTTATTATCGTACCCATGACTCGACCTCCTTCATCCCTCCGGACGCGCAATCTGTTGTCAGCCAAGCTGTTACCTCTTCGTTCCCCATCTTTCCGAATGGAGCAGGATTGGGTACGAAGGCAAAAACCTATACCGGTTACGCTAGCTCGGTTGTATCCCAGCAGCCAGGTGATACTGCTTCGACCGCAAACGGCGGTCTCGCTCCGCCTAATCGCGTATCGAGTATCGCTTTCTCTCAGTACGATCGTCTACCGAACGGAGAGAGCAAAGGGAGACGAAGGCTTTCGATGGGCAGCATGGCGCCTAGCGATGCTCCGACCGCATCGATGTACAACGGCTATAAGGCGGGTGATGACGATACCCAATCGATCGCACCGAGTCAGGCGGGCATGACGGAGTTTTAGAGATGGTGACCGGATCACCGTACGGAGATATACTATGGTGCATAGTACTGGCGATGACGATACGGGTTAGTACACAGGGGAAAGAAGCAGGTAGTGTTCGGGAGCCGGCAACGGAAGCTGCTACCAGCGTGCGGAGCGTCGTTGGCCGCGTTGTCAGCCATTCGCTGGGTGACCCTTTAAGGCAGGTAGGTCACCGAGCATATCTAGTTTGCGTGGAATGACATGTTTCTGTTCTATCATTTATAACCGGGCAATCCTTGCAATCAAGTCAAGGGGTCCTACATACCAATGAACACTAATATGTCCTCCAGCCAGAGCTTCCCAGTGAATGGCTCTCCATGCTTCTCATCGCGCGTTCGAATGACTGAACCTTTTTCCAGCCGGGGCAATCGGTTTCTACTATTTTGAGGCTTGAGGATCGGTTATGCATAGATAAAAAAGGTCTGCGGGGTGAGAGGTCGGGATGATGATCAAGTCATTCTCGGCGTGCAGGATGAGTGTTGGAGATGAGGTTTTTCGTAAAGCTGATCAGTCAATTGACCGTCAGTCACGTATCAAGCTTACGGCCAGAGCTGTACGTGAATCGAACTGGTGAACGAGGAAGGACCGGAAGAAGTCTGCCGTTACCAGTCAGTCAATCGGAGGAAAAGGATACGGGAAGGCTCAGTGCGGGAATACATACCTTGCGCTCCTGGGATGATGCTCAGTAAACTGAGAATGGGGATGCACCAGAAGAGCCAGTACCTGATGTTCCCTATCAGCTGAGTTCTTCTTTCAGGAAATCGACTCACGTGCTGAGAAGGATCCGAAATAGACGAGAACGGGGCAATGAGGACCAAACTCTTGGCGACTTCCCTATCCTACCCTGGATATCGCACTATATACCAACACAAGTACGCACGACTCACCCTCGTCGGTCAGCTTCCCAGCTAGTTTGGATACAACCCCTGCGCCGAAATTTGACCGATGAATACCACCTCCTCTTGGGCGGCCTTTTCGCCGATGATACGCTCCACGTAGTCCCAAGCAGCTCTTCCGTCCAGTAGAAGTCCTTGCTCAAACGGGGTACCGGATGAATCGGAAAATCCACGATAGTCGATCGCTAGGACATTACTGGACGGTATGTCATCCGCGATATGATAAGTCCAAGGGAGTTAGCCTACCAATCGAGGTTCATCGAAAAGGCGGAATAGCTCCGGACATGATGCCGCGCCGCTCGTGAGCCTGCCTGCTCTCAACACATATCAGCTTTGTTGGTGTTCAGCGGTGCGAGCTGAACAGACATTTCCGTGGAAGCAGAGGATCGTTGGTCTTGGTTTCAGAGCATCCTCAGAGAAATGTCCGGCAGGAGGGAAAGGCTCAAGAGCTCGGTAACATGTCTTGGGTCTGACCACCATCAGCAGGATGTGTTGAAATGAACGTCACACTCGTACAGGACATGCCCGTCTCCGATCGATTCGCCATCCGAAGTAGGGATGTACAAGTTCTGTGTCTTATAAGCCTCGTCATCAGCTCATTTGTTATTGCCTTGACGTCTGCGCTAGATCATATGCTTCTGGGCTGGTTAGGTTAGGGTTGATAGATTGAGGTATCCTGTGAAGGAACATGACCCTGATGTTCCCGTCAGGAACCGAAATACAAGGAAGGAAACTTCAAGGCAGGAGCAAGAGCGAGGGGAACAGGGAATAGAGAGGACGTCGCAATCCGCTGAAGCAGGGGACGGGAAGAGTAGAGGACCATGGAAAGAAGACGGACTCGCTCTGGACAGCTGGGATGGTCAGCAACCCTAGGGTAGCGGCGTACATTCATCAAGATTACAAGAGGAAGGTATCAACCCCTATTGAGAAGGAAAGTCAGGTCCATCATGCCGATCAAGTCATATTGGGAAAGAAGCAAAACCAAGCGTGTCGGAATAATCGTTCAACCCCCTCCTTCGCAGGTCCGTGGGGTCCCCACATACTTGAGAGGTCACCTTACCCTCATCATGAGCTTGAAGGATCCCTTCCTCCTCGATTCCGCTCAGCTCCACATCGTCATACACATCCCTTTATCCTTCATTAAAACCGACCACATCATCACACATCAGCACAAATGTCCGTATACCACATTGGTCCGTTCTCTCCATCACCTCGTTAAAATACAACAGCCTGAACCCGACCAAATGCTTATTATACTAATTCCCTACGCAGTCGCATTTAAAGTCTCCGACCCGACCAAGAACCTATCCCGCCTGACCGAGGAGTTCCTCGCTCTGAAGCAGAGTGTCACACGGGATGGGAGACCCTTGGTGGTGTCTGTGAAAGGTGGACAACAGATCAGTACGGAGGATATACATCATGATATGCAGGTGGTGTTCATCATGGAGTTTGGGGTGAGTCGCTCTCCCTCTCCCTCGAAGATATCGCGACCTCTCCTCAATGTTTACGCTCGCTGTCCTTGATATTTAAGAGCTAATTCGTCTCCTGGGTAGAATAAGGAGGATTTAGCCTACTATCTCGATGAAGATAAGGCTCACGAAAAGTTCAAGGTGGGTATCCCTCTCTTTCTCTTGGGGTATGGCGTATGAGAGTTTAGGATAGAAGCTGATCGCTGGATGGATGTAGACTTTGGTTCGAGGCGAATTGGGTGCAACTGGTGCAATAGCTTTCGATTTCGTCGACGGGACGTACCCCAAATAAATTGGAGCATGGCACAGAGGTCTGGCGAAAAGGACATAAGCATCGTATAACTTTTATCTTAACCAGGAATCTCATGTTCCGCATACGGCGACACTCCAACGCCCATGGTCGAATCTGACTAATAAAGAATAAGAGCGAGAAAGCGAGCTTCTGATTTCCGGGGAAAACTTGATGGTCGCAGGGTCGCCTGGAAATCGAAGCGTTCTTGAAGACTGACACGAGGGGAGTAAGGTGTTACAGGAGTTATAGCTTTCGATTTTGTGGGACGGGGCGTATATCAAGTAAAGGAGATCGTGAGCGGTCATGTGCATCGTTCAAATCTATCGCGTACAGACATCTAACCTGTACGCATATCGTAGAATCTCGAGAAACCTCGAAAAGCTGGCTTCGTACCTTTCCAATTCAGCCATTACCCCATCACCACCACCAAGCCCTCCTCGTATCGCTTCCCTCAGAACAGCGAATCATCTCCTCTTCTTCACTGCTGTTCCGTTTCCATCTGCTATGACACCATCCTGCCCCATCCCCGCTCCGGGCGCGAACTGCTCGCTCACATCCACAGGTAGTCCATGACTCCCCACAGCTCCATCCGCCTGCAGCTGTTTCAGGAACTCCTCTCCTCGGATCGTAAGATAAGCTTCCAGCCTGCCACACACCATCATCAGCTATCAGTCTATCGAGAACGTCGCGACTCACAAATGCGCATTCCTAGAATTTGCTCGCCATGCCGCTAAACCAATATCACCGACCAGTGGGATGAATCCCAACCCCGCAGAGATCGCGTTGTTCACCAGCATCTTGGATAACAGATCTTTCGGGATATCAAGCTCGGTAGCGGGTCGGACGATGAGTGCGTAGTTGAGACTAGCGTCGACGATATCTCCTGCGCCAGGGATGATGCCTGACCAGCCGGAAGGAGTCCCCCATCAGCAAGGCTATGTGTGAAAGGCGGACGGGGTCGGGTTCACGCACCAATGAAGAACGTCCAACCGACCCTGAAACCACAAAGGTTCATCCCTTTATCAAGGTAATGTGCCCTTTTCCGAATCTTCCTCAGCGCCTTCTCATCCCTCTTACTCAATCCTTTCGGCATCGCACGCTACGAAGAGTCAATCATTTTTCGTCAACCTGGCTGAGGCTTAGATATATTGAAGCTTTTTTCGGACTGACCTTGACCTTCTTCACTTTACCCTTGGCATCGACTACCTCATCGTAATATGGGTCGACGGGTGTATACTGCTCCATACGTTGCCTGATGGCGTGCTACGAAGGCGGAAGAGGGGGCGATCAGTCAACTCCATACACGGTGAGGGATCGCTCACCCCGGCAGCTTTCTGTACGATGGCCGTCATGTTGATGGGGTGGATGGGTGACGGTAAACGGGATACAACGATACGAAAGATGATTGTAGCAGGATGATTGCGATTCGAGAGCGAATTGGAACAATAACCTGAATCGGAGCTTTCATTAACTTTCAGAAAAGGGCTGAAACGCGTTTGAAATAAGGAGTGGCGAAACAATGACGTCCTAGGCACCGGCAGTGGACAGCTCAGTTCTTGCGGCATTGGTTTTTGTTGATATTTACATAAACCGCTGCATAGTCTCTTCCCCCTCTCTATACACAAAGTAAAGAACTGCGTATGCAAGTATAGTTTAGCCGCCCTCAGGCTTTCCTAATCCCTATTACCGTATGCTTAGGAGATACTAGGCGTAATTTGACCTGGCAGTTGGGGATTCTCATTACCCACCCGCGAGACACATGCGGCTATATTTCCCTTTACGGCGACTCCACATAAGCCCCTCGTGTGAGCTCCTTCCACAAGGCGGAGCTTTCTCGCTTGTAGCCGGAGACCTTGCGCCGTTATCGCTTCCGAGACCGTGAGATGTACTCTACAATCTGAAAATATACTGTTCATACCAAGAGCCACGGTCTGTCTTCCCAAAACCGATCCCCAATGAGATCCTCATGCAGCACCACCAGCTCGCCGGTCGACCCCTCGTACGGTTTCCGCTTGGCCTTCTTTTGCTTGTGCTTTTGTTTCCTCGAGACATCATTTTCATCTTCGAGATCCACTGCTGTATCGTCGATCGTTTCTGCTTCTGTAGGTGTATGCGCCCGTCGTACGAGTACACTCCCCTTCCGGAACTGCTGAGGGAGGTCATTGTAGTTGATCCCGAAGCGTGAGAAGAGGAGCTCGTTCTTGTCTTTCGACTCGGTGCCCTACGCAGAGCTGTATGAGCGTCGATGCCTTTGTACTTCGGGTACATACCTGTAGCGCCTTGTTCGCAACGGTCGTGCTCATCCCGCTGTGCACCAATGCCCAGAAAGCGGTGTTATATAGCGAGTTGATGTGGGCTACCCTACTCATCAGCTCTGCTCTCATCATTGATCGAGAAGATCCACTGTCTGCTTGTCGCCAAGCGAAGTAGTCCCGCACTTGCTTTGGAGCAGGGTAGAGTACGACGCGACTATCGAAACTTGGCGGATATCGCAGCTCGGTATCCGGAAAGAATGACTTCCAATGATAGACATAGGATGAAGTGAAGAGTGAGACAATGGAAGAGTTGATCTTGCTACGGCGATATATCAGATCTCTGATTCCTGGTGTGCAAGGATATCGAACCTTCTTCTCCGGTTGTACAGGTTGGAAGCGCGACGTATCAGGAAACTACGCTTCATCAGTTCTCAGCTGTGTTTTGCATTTACGATGGGTGATTTACCTATATTCATCGCTCTCTCCGAATGCTAAGACATCATCCTCATACTCCTCCATCACCGACCTGGCAGCTCGGTCCATTAGGTCGAGTGCACGTTTATCATTTGGCTTGGTGAACCCATGGATCTCTGAGAATCTGATGCAAATGCTCATAAGAATGAATGAATGAAAAACATATCGATGGCCTCACGTACTTGTGGAACCCTCGGCCATCAATTCGGACTACGATGTAGGTGTTCTGAAGTAGTGGGTCGGGTAGCTCGAAATTCCTGACGTATTCGAATCGAGATTTCGCCATGTGCTTGGGGGCTGAGCTTCCGAAGCGCAATCAGTCAAAACGAATCTGAACAGATTCCAGTCAAAAGGTGCGTATATGAAGGAAACGATAGAGTGTCTGCGTACATCATTGAAAAGAGTCACAGTACGTTCCACAAGTTTGCTTTCCCACGGTATCCCCCCTAGCTTCCCTTAGTCGACTTTCTCCACAAATCCAGCATTACGCACCAGGTCAGTCAATCAACATCTCACCACTATACTAAACCCATTCACCAGACTCTTGAAGTGGGTTTCTGTTGTCACTATCAGGAACTCTCAGTCAGTCCGGATCAGGCTTCGTCAATTCGATACCCAGCTCGGCTGGTCCGTCTGAACCGATCCACAAGCCACCATGGCTCGTCCAAGCTGTAAAAGCGGTCCCTCATCCCTTCGACATCTTATAACCGTTACACGATCCACTCGAGGGCTATCAACGACACCAAATCGATTCAACAAATATTACAACCCCTGGTCCTCCAAAACCCACCTCAGACCACCACCTACCCTCCCTTCCCCCTTACCCGCAATCTACCCTCAAAAGATCCTACTCTCCGACGGATCAACTTTCACATCTTACACCACCGCTCCGACACCTTCGATCATCCGTTTGACTCGGGATGTGACGAATAACCCACTCTGGAGACCTGGTTCAGATCGGAGGGGTTTGGGTGAGGATGGGGAAGGCAGGGTTGGAAGGTTTAGGAGAAGGTTTGAGGGGGTTGATCTGGTTGAGAGTGGTCAAACTCAAGGTCAAGGGCAAGGACAAGGGGAGGTTGGGGAGGAAGGAGGTGGATTGGGAGTTGGGAAGAGAGAGGTCGCTTTTGGTGAAGGGGATTTGGAGTGGATGGGTGAAGGTGCTAGGGCCGAGAGTGCGGCGAAGGTTCCGGAGAAGAAGGGGGCGGGTGCTTCGAAGGGGGTAAAGAAGAAGTAGTGGGAGGGGTGAGACATGGTATGGTATACATGCGGTATGGTTACGGTCTCGGTTATTTTGTCCATTGAAAACTCCGTCATCACTCCCTTTGTGCATGCAGCTCCCTTCCCGCCTCCTACCTATGTATCGTATCAAGCAGTCTCAATCGTCCTTGGCGATGATGTCGTCAGGATCACGGAAATGAGGGACAAGAAGCTTGTTCATCCTGCATTCGTCAGCTCAAGTCTCTGACCGGCTTGGGTCGCCTCACGTGAACATATGCAATCGATCCGTGTGAAAAACCTTCCGCAACCCCTCATCACACAAGATGAACCGCTTATCGCCCTGATCCTGAAGTCCCCTCTCCTTCACGTAATCCCATATCCTCTTCACCGTCTGAGGTCGACTCAATGTCGGTTCACCGACCAGTTCTGACAGCGTGTCACTACAGCCGGTATCAAATCAGCCTCTTTGTCCGAAGCATAAGACGAGCCCCACCTAAGGATAAGCTCCTTATTGAACGCATTATTCCCCGACCTCCTCTTCCTAGGTCTCTCCTCACCATCACTCCCAACCTCAGGCGTACTCTTCCTAACCTTCTTCCGCTTGAGGGTCTTGACTCCACCACTCCGACTAGCTCGTCCGTTGTTCATCGTGTCGAACTCTCTCTGGAGACGAGCAGCCATCTCTCCATCGGTCTCCTCTTTGATCTGCATCTCGCGTTTCACAGCTTTCTTGCGAAGAGGTTCGGATTGGGATGATTGTGGGAAGGGGACAGCGAGGGTTTTGGAGGTGGCGGCGGAGGTGGAGGTGAGGGGAACATCGATAGATGATGATGGGGGTGGGGCGGAGACGGCTGTGAGATCTTCGTAGATACTAGCGATCTGAAGTGGGACAGTCAACTACATGGTCTGGGCTGGGGTGAGCCGGTCTTCACGTACATGCTGATCAATAGCGGTGCGATTCGTCTTGATCGTCGACTCGTCTTCACCCCGGTTGACCAGCTCTTTCCGAACGGCTTTGGCGGAGCTACCATGGGCGATGTCAGTATGCTCGCAGAAAGAAAGGAATAAAAACTCACACCGTAGAGAGATCGCTCACTGCTAGGATAGCTCGGATCTGCGGCAATAGACCAGAAACATACTGCCACCCATAAGATCAGTATATATCTTGACAAACAATGGATACTCGACTGACCGAGGTGGACATCGTGTCGTGTTTCGGGGCAGCACAGGCCGAGCTGGCCGGCTAGTGGTGAATTAGGCCGCCAAGAGTGCTTACAATCGAGAGAATCCTGGAATGCTTGGTAGTGATATGAAGGTAGGCCCTCGACACGCCCACAACCCTGTGCTCATCAGATGGCCTACGAAGGCAAAAATCCAGGTGTACCTAGCCAGGAACGGTTACGAAATCGGCAATGTGGCGAACCCCTTTTTCTCGACTACCGGAAACTATATATGGGGATACAAATAGCTTAAGCTTGGAAGAGGAGTCTGCACCGGTTAAGCCTAAGATATCCACAAGGCTCGTATTGGGAAGTATACATGGATGTGCATCAAAGGAAGAAAGTCCGTCTGGATACTTCCATCTTCGGCTACACAGAACATCAGCAAACCAACTTTCCTGGTAAAATCAGCTAGCTCACCTTCCACTTCCACTCATACTCCTGTTCCTCATCCAAATCAGGTATTCCTAACTCCTGCGTGCTGCAGCCCTTTTTCGATATCTTACCCATCTCCTCCATAGCCTCGTCCTCGTCCTTCTTCTCCTGCCTTGAAATTTCAACTTCATCCACGTCGTCCGGATCACCTCCTCGAGGCACTTGTCCATCGCCAGCTGTCACCGCCGGCAAACCTTTTCGGAGCCAACGAAGCTTTAGTGTGAAGCGCGGACCGATCTCTTGCAGTCTTGCTGAAGTGGCTGAGGCAAACATATATCTGTCGATAGTTAGCCTGACGTACACTTCTACAGCTTGACTGACCTATGCCGCCGGAAGAAGAGGAAGTCACGCTGGTTATGGAGGGTCACAACTTGTCGTCCGCGAAATTGAGGTAGCGGTGGGAAGAGGGAGCCGAACAGCCGACCAACGGAATTACCCAGAAGGGTGGTGAAGTTGTTCAGAATGAGTTCCGCTGTCCAAATATCGTCAGCATCAGATCGTCGTGTGGACGGTTTACAGACTAACGGGAATGAGGAGAAGGCCGAGCATGACCCTGTGAAAAAACAGAAGCTTCAGTCCTGACCTCCTGCCAATTGCATCTACTCACGTAGATCTGAGATCCCAGCTGCACACTCGTAAGCTTGAAGTAGGCTGTAGGTCCAGCCGGTAGCTGCATGAGAGTCATCGCATCTACCCTCATTCAGCTAAATCCTCTCGGACCCTCTCGACTTACTAGGCATCTTATGATCCTCATTGACCACGATAACAGCTCCATATCCCCTCTTCCCTGCCCACCTAGCTACTCTTCCAAGCTCGAAACCCCTCCCTTTGGGTCGCTTGAAGAACTGCCCACCCGGAAAGATGCCCCTCAAATCTTCGCAGAACTGGTAGGTCTCCTTGCATGGGCTCGGAGAGGTTGTAACGAGGATCCGAGGGGGAGCTGGTGGTGGAAAGTCGGATCCTTCTTCTTCTTCCTCCACGGCCTCACCGTTTGCCTCACCTTCCTCGATGGTCGGAGACTCGGCAGTAGGCTCGTCGGGCTTCTTCACGCTATTTGGGTTCGTCGAAGGCCCAGCTTCCGGCATATCCTCATCCTCCTCCTCCTCGTCTTCCTTCGGTACAGGTGATCCTTCAGGCTCTCCATTGACCCGCCTCGACACCTCGGCCGCCTTCTCCGCAGCTGCTCGTATGGTTTCAGGATTGGTAGTGAGATAAGATGTCGAATCGTAGATCCTCGTGTTGTCGAGGGTGCGAGGAACATTCTTGACCAGTCGTTCCTAACAAATATTGAACATTAATCCACTGCGGGATGATAAGGTGCACCTTTCGTCTCTCCACTCCTACACCTTTCTCTTTCTCGGCCTTCTTATTCTGTAGACCACATTAGCCATTTACAGTCCCTTCCTAGGCAACACTCACCTCTAGCCTACGCTTGAGCTTCGCTTGCCCCTTCTCTCGCTTGCTCTTCCGATACTGTTCTGAGCGCTTGAGGGCATTGGGGATCTTCTTGTCCGGTGCCATGATGGGAGGATGGTCCAGATGTTTGAAGAATTGGGAAGGTGGAAGATCAGAAATCTTCAGGCCGGGAACAATATACCTTACGTAAGCAGTAAAACCGAGTTGCATGAAATGCCCATAACAAAGAAGTCGCGTCAAGTCAATTCCTCATCTGCCGTTTCTTCCTCTTCATCTTAGATCCATCAAGGTCAAAACACCACTTTCCCATGCCTCCTCTCGTCACTTCGCGGTCACTTAATTCTCCGAAGCCATCGAAGGGCTTCTCACGGGTCAACAGCTTCAAACGGGAATGGGGGGATGACGATGTACTGCAGAAGTCCAACGGGTTGAAGGGGTCATCCCGAGAGATTGATTGGTCGCCTAGTCCAGAACGGTACGCTGGAGGGATACCGATCAACAAAGCTTGGCTAATCGGATGACCGAGCAGAGTCAAGCGGAAAGCATTAGTGTCATTATCACCACCACCCATGAACCCGAACGAAACGGCGGCAGATCGCCGTCGTAAGGCTATCCTCTCCTCGATGAGCCAAAACACCCCGCCAGCAACATTCACCTCGACCGTCGCATCCACATCAATGCCTCAATCCCTGCCGAGCGTTCCTCCCGTACCGAGACCCCTTCCTCCTCAGGAACTCCCTTCGCTCCCGTCCACATCTTCACATACAGCTATAAAGCGGCAGCTACCTTGGGAGGAGGACATGACGTACGGTATTCTTTTGACCAACCGATGACTTGACTGATGATTGATAGGACCGCAAAGAAGGCAATGGTTCGTCCTGGCTCTTCAGCGAGCAAGCGATCCAACTCAGCCGGATCGAGCGGACCTACCTTGAATATCAAGCAGAAGATGGTTCTCAGTAGCGAGCAACAGAAGGTTCTGCAGCATGTGGTAGCGGAGGGGAGGAATATCTTCTTCACAGGTAGTGCTGGTAGGTCATAACCTTGACCTCGGATGTAGCTGACGGAGAGGCAGGTACTGGTAAATCCGTGCTTCTTCGTGAGATCATCAAAAGCTTGCGCAAGAAGTACGCAGTTGCTGCGGATGCTGTAGCTGTTACTGCTTCGACTGGTATAGCGGCGTGCAATATCGGCGGGGTGACCCTACATTCGTTTGGTGGAGCAGGACTGGGGTTAGAGAAGCCTGAGGTTTTGGTGGGAAAGATTAAGAAGAATAAAAAGGCGGCGGCGAGGTGGTTGCGAACAAAGGTGTTGATAATCGATGAGGGTGAGTTGTCATTACGCTATAACGAACCGCAACGGTGCGTCTACTGACTTTATACCAGTGTCCATGGTGGAGGGCGATCTTTTCGACAAATTCTGCAAGGTCGGTCAGATGATGCGGAAGGTTCCTGGCAAGCCTTGGGGAGGGATCCAGATCATCGTGACGGGCGATTTCTTTCAACTTCCGCCTGTGACCAAGGGCAATGCCATGCCGAAATTCTGCTTCGAAGCGGAGATGTGGGACGAGACGATCGACTTATCGGTGAATCTGACCAAAGTTTTCCGGCAGAAAGATCAGAGTAGGTTTAGACCTACCGGTAGTACTGCTACTAAAGATGCGCAGACTTCGTGGACATGCTGAATGAGATGCGATTCGGAAAACTTACTCCCTCCTCGATTGCCGCTTTCAAAACTCTCTCCCGACCTATACACTATGATGATGGCATCGAACCGACCGAGCTCTTCCCTCGCCGCGAAGACGTTGATAAGTCGAATGGACAAAGACTCGATGCGCTGAATACGGACGGATGGTCTTATGGTGCTACCGACGGCGGGGCGGTCACCGATCCCGTGCAGCGAAGCAAACTCCTCGCCAATTTCATGGCCACAGAAATTCTCTCCCTGAAAGTAAATGCGCAGGTCATGCTCATCAAGAACGTGGATGAGACCCTCGTCAACGGGAGTATGGGCAAAGTCATCGGCTTCTGTCACAAAGCGCTCTACTTCGTCGATACCCAAGGGAGATGGGAGCCCGAGGGAGGAGATGTCAGCGGTCTAGATGAGGAGGAGAGGGAGAAGAAGCTCAAGTTGAGGGCAACACTGGAAGCGAAGATAGCGTTGGGAGTGAGACCGATGCCCGTGGTTCGCTTCCGGGTTCCTGGAGGAGGATCGAGGGACATGATCGTCGAGAACGATCTCTTCAAGAACGAACTGCCCACTGGCGAGATACAAGCTTCACGTAGCCAGGTGAGTGCTGCCATTGCTTTGAGCATGCGCTGAATGTGGGACAGCTCCCACTGATCCTCGCATGGGCGATGTCTATACATAAATCTCAAGGACAGAGTGAGTTTCATCGTTTCTTCTTCTGGCGGCAAGGTCGTCCCAACCCCCAATCCAGTCTATTCGCTGCTTGCCGCTGGTGTCGTGCTGATGCCTGACAGCTCTCGATCGTGTCAAAGTCGATCTCCGGAAGGTCTTCGAGAAAGGTCAAGCATATGTTGCGTTATCACGAGCGACCTGTCTCGAAGGACTGCAAGTGACAGGATTCAGTGTGGAGAAGGTGGTTTGCAGTTTGTTTCTCGCTAGACTGAAAGCTCACGATTACAGGTAATAGCGCATCGCAAGGTCGCTCAGTGGTCTTCAAACCTACGGGACCTGAACCTTTAGCCGGATTCAACGGGATTTGCACCGATACTATAGCCTTCAAACCCCTTCATTCACTCAAATCACATGCGTTATCCATGTATTCTACATTACCTATGCATGCATTCCAAGGAAGTAAAGTTCTTCCAAGTATTCACAACCACGGTAAACCGTTCACAGATATCACTCCCTTACACCGAGAGTGAGCGTGGAGACCAGGGAAGGGGTGGGAGAGAGCAAAGACTGGGAAGGAGGGACAGGGGAAAGAAGGAAGGGAGACGGGCTGGGTGGAAGAGAAGCAAGGAGAAGGAGTCTAGGGCAGTAATCTGAAGTAAAGCCAAACTCTCGGTGCATTCTCGGCGTTCTTAATCAGATCGGGTGATATCCGTTGGTAGATTTGACCTACAGTACTCGAGTAGGCTGCGGACGCCTGAGCAGCTGGCTATTCCTTTATGCTTGCGTGGTTTCACCCTAAGCTTCCTCCTTCCCTCAGCCAAAGACACATCTCTTCCTCCTGCTTACGAGCCGACCTCAACCCTGTTGGCCTGGTGCTGAATCAATCGATCAAATCACTTCAGCATTCGATATCATGATCATCCCCGAAGACACCAAGACGGTCCCGCAGGCCAAGGAGGACATGCCTTCCTCTGAGACGGACCCACTGCTCCCTGTGAGACACGGACAGAGCCAACAGCTCCCTCAATACTCCCCGAACGCATCGACCCCGCCTTTCGCACCTGCGGACGGAGCCTTTGCTCAACATGGTCACATCGAGCGTGGACCCGCTCCTCCATATGACGCCAACATTCAATCTGCCAGCACTCGAGGTTTGCAGAGCTTCAGGAGAAGATTTGATGGCTCTCGTGGTGTGCTACCTGCTGTTCCTCACTGGTTCTTACCTATCTGGTCATCAAAGGCACCCACCTCCCCCACATCATCCCCCTCAGAAGGAAAACTCGAACGGTCCAGCAGTACCAAATGAGCGAGACGGGGAACCTCTCTCCTGCGCATCTTTCACATCCGACAAACCTTGGTCGACGTTCCCTCTTTCCTCGTCTCAACCTGACCTACCGAGACCGCTCAGACCGGAACACGGTTATCGACGGGGTACGAATGTGTCCTTCCTCGTCCCGTTTGTTGAGCAGGATGAGGTGTTTTCTCATCTAGAGGGTGCGGCTGGGGTCGGGAGCTTCTTCTACTCAGCTTGCGACCACATCTTCGGACTTGCCGCCCGGTTTGAGGCTTGAGGAGGATGTCGAGAAGCCAAAGCGAGGGGAGTACGTCCAGATCATCGTGGAACCGGTATACGATGTTCTACCTTCCGTCCGCGATGAAGAACAAGCGACAGTCGAGAATAGTCCAGGCTGGGAATGGCTTCACGAAGGTGTGCTTGATGGATCGAAGGTATACACCACTTGACAAAAAGAGGGACGGGAATGACGGACCTGGACCGCATGCACCTCCTCGACCTGGTATGGCCGTTGGAATCTTTACTTCCAGGCCGGAAAATCCCTTAGATACCAAGACGAGCAGCCCTCTGCAATCCCGTGTTCACGTTTTACTTCCTGGTTTCACCGACAGGACAGTGCAAACCGTCACAGACTCAAGGTCGACCCAAATCGCCGTACCACCGCGCAGCTTCATGCGCGCACTATCAGCTCGTAGAGGAGTAGGCGGGATGTACTTCTCGGATATCAGGACAGCTCAACTCGGCGAGCTGGACCTAGCCATCGGAGTAGGGGATATCAACCTTGGCGAGGTTAGGGCAGAGGTAATCAAGGCGAAAACTATTGGGACAGTGAGGGGCTCGGCGGAAGTGTCGGACGTGCTGGACGTGGAGACGCCTGTGTACGTTCTGCATGATCTTCATTCTACATCGCTAACGAGGGAACGGAGGGGAGGTCAACCTATCACGCTTGCATCCATATCACCTCCCAATCACCTACTGTCCCCTTCTCCGCCGCCTTCAATGTGGACGCCAAGAGGCTGGCTCACCGTGCTTCGATCATTCAAAGACTTGAGCCAGGTTCATCACGTATCAGTCGATATCAAATTAGGCAACGGTGATGCGAAACTCCGCTACGTGAATTGGGAAGATCCCTCTCGCCTTCTTAGTCAGGATTTCAACGTAGCTACCGGGTCCGCTCAAGGTCCGTCCTCTCTCCCCCCTTTTCTCCCCTTTTCTTAACCTACTGCTGATCTTATAAGTAATCGCTCACCCGCTGTTCCAAGGTCCATATCGACCGTCTACGGCTGTGTGCGAAATCGAGGTGGACTTGCCTACATCCCAAACTCTCGACCCGACAGGCCAAAGTCGGCATCGGGAGTTCACCGTCCGCAAATCCGGTGGGTTGGGGAGTAAGCTCTGGTCTGGAGAAGTGAGCTGGAACCCGGCCGGGGAAGGCTCAGCACGGACCCGACGGGGGAGGGAACAGGAATCTGGTATCTGGAATGAGACCGCCCAATGGACCAGGTCCTGGAGGGCGAAAGAGGGAAGTCGGGATGAGTGTGAAGAGTTCAGTCGGGTCGATCAAGCTTGTATTCTAGGTAATGACAAAATGCATGGGATTGTATGGTCGGTCATGATCCCATCATGTAGTGAATGTGTATCTTCAGACGAGACTCGCTGGTAAAAGATGATGTTTCTTGGGGTAAAAGAACAATGGGGGGCCTCAATTCATCCCGTGCCGCGACGGCATCTTCCTCGCGGCATATGTCACTCAGGCAGAATAGTTACGACTACCTTACAACCAGCACTGATCTAGCCTTCTTCGAAGGTTGTTGGATGATCGGAAGCTTTACGAACTTGGTATCGCGCATTCAGTTGTCATTCCGCAACCTCAAGACTGCTGATCCACCCGCTCATCAAGTACTCAATCATCGTTGGGTCGAGAATACAACGAGATCGCCAGTTCAGTCTATACATCCCCATAGATGCTACTATATATCCCCATTCTCCCTCTCGCTCTCCCTCGACCAAGACCTCTTCTCCGCCTCCCTCTCCTTCTCCTCCTTCTCCACCTTTCCCCTCGTCTTCGTCCGATCCATATGCCACCTCTCAAAGATGACAGACAACGGTAAGAAGATGAGTTCGACGCCGATGAGGGCGAAGATTATACCGAAGTGAAAGCCCAATCTGCGGACTAGGTCGGTTCCGAAGGCGATGATTTTATAGCCCTGTTGCGATAGCCATTCAGGTCATCATCAAATCTCGACGAAGATGAGACGCACCTCGACGTTATGTACGAATGGCATGGAGTATAACAGCTTGTAGAAGGACGGCATCACTTCGATAGGGTAGAATGACGAAGCTGCATGATGATGAGCCGACCCTCCTCTCAAGCTCGCAGGACGATGACCTACTGATGTTCACTGGGAAGGCATTCGATGTTAGCCAAAGTACTGTGGTGGCGTAAGACGTACGGATAATCCACATGATCAAGAAGAAGGGTAGCCATGTAACTCCGAGCAGAGCCAGGATAGTCTCCATCGCGAAACCACCTGCGATGATTGTGAGGTAATTCAAGGCCCAGAGCGTGACGAAGCCAGCTATGACACGGAGCTGATCAGCCCCGGACCGCAATGACTTGACAATCTTCGTACCATGGGGAAGGATGTTTTCGAGCGGAACTTGGAAAGCTTGAATCACCAGGGTTTCCCACAATGACTGCGGAGATGGCTGGGATCAGACTGAAAAATCTCATGGTGAACGACGACTGACCAGGAAAAAGTACGCGAGGAGAGGCCAGCCGAGACGCAACATCAACATACTTCTCATCGTCAACTTCTCCGACAAGCCAGATTTCATCCTCCCGACCCCACCGTAAAACGCGATGTAGAACGCGAAGATCACCTGGAAACCAGCATCAAGATCTGAGGCACCATGGAAGAAGGGGACAAACAAAGTAGATGAGGGAAGCTTCCATAGGTGCTGCTGCTGACCATGAACCATTCGGGATGGCACGGAGGTCGAAGATGGTGTAGCCGAAACCGACGCCTACTGCTTGAGGTGCTCTGGCAGCTGAGGTGAGGGCGGCGGTGTTTGAGGCGGAGGATGAGATGAAAGACTGGAGGGCTTGACCCCGAGCTGTCGAGAGCGGGTTTGAGAGGGCCGTCGTGAGCTAGACAATTGTAAGCCGATATTCACGATGGAGAATGAACAGACTCACGAGTGGTTCGATATAAAGCAAGGTGACCTGGTAAAACCTAGCGCTTGCGTAGTAGATCCCGATAGCGCCAGTGGGGTCGTAGTTCATATCTCCGTTCGCTAAAGCTTCCCTCCACGCACTCGTAGCATTCGCATTGATTACCACCGCAGCCCAAGCCTTTTGAGCATAGACCTCGTGCATCACATCCCACAAGCCGTTCGAATATTCGCTAGCATCGTGTACTTCCCAACCGAGATGAGGGATCGATGAAGGGAGGGCAGCTTGGTATTGCGCTTCTTGAATCATCGGACCGTTGAGGAAAGAGTTCGGATCGGTATCGAAGCTTACAAAGTGGACTGTGAGGCGATGGAGGTATGCTTCGAGCTTGTATGTCGAACCCCAGAAGATTGAGAGGCAAACCCATAGCCAGACCGTGATGAAGCCATACAACAAAGCGCCTTTCTACGAAATGATGCAAAAAACAGTATCAGCAGCCAATCTTTTATAGATGCAGGGGGAAAGTGCTTACCTTGATTGCTGCCCTCCGAGAATCCCTAATCTGATGATGATGTATATGATGTTTCTCTTCGACTTCCATATCCTGCCAACCCTTCGGCTCCTTATTGACACCTTTCGCTAACATCGCTTTTCCGGCAACTCCAGCCCCAGCACCTGCCGCAGCTAGAGCACCGGCTTTACGGAAGTTTTTCTCGGACGGTTCGCCGACTTCTTCTGATCGACCTTTTTCGCGGTTGTGAGAGGTTTCGGATGGGTTTTGGATTGTATCTGATGATTGTGCCGGTGAAGATGCTGACCGTTCGACCGAGGGTTGTGCCCCCTCAGGGTCTTGGTTGTCAATGTTATTTTGCGCGACGGGTAATATCGCAGGAGCTCGGTGTTTCATGAGATCGTTAGGTGAGGACGTTGAGGATCCAGGATTGGGATACATGATGAGAAGCTGGTTGTGAGGTTGGGCTACCCCGTTGTGATATCCATCGGTTGATAAGGAAGAGGGTCCGGCTTGGATCGGATACGACGAAGCAAGGTTGCCGCTCTCGAAGCCCGCTTCTGAAGGAGTTGGATCACTTGTATTACCGTATGTTGGTGAAGCTCGGTACGTTGAAGAGCTCGAGATTTGTGTTCCGTCTACGTCAGGTACTGATCCACTCGTATGGTCCTCGTGAAGGGACAAAGGTCGTCCCAGGGCGAGCCAAGGAGCATCGGACATGGTTCTAGTCTTATCAACCAGTCAGTATAATTGGATGGCCAAGGGATGGTTGCTGACAGATAGATCTGCGACAGAGTGGACATTGCCTATGACGATGGCCGAAGAGCGATGTCCGTAGTAATCCGATCGAGATCGCACATCCGTCCGGTGCAGTAGTAAGCCAATCAATATACCCGCGGCTCAAAAAGTGGAGAGTCGACCTGCGTCATTTTGTTTACGCGTGATGTGATTCCCGGAGATGCGTTTCAGTACTCGTAAGTAACTTGCTGAGAATCGCATCTACGTCGACGTTGGCGCATGTTCATAGTGGCTTGTAGCTTGGGTGGTAGTGATGAAGGTATTCGACCAAGCTCCTAGTCCTCGACAAACGATCTTGTCACGCGAGACGGTCGATGGGAAGAAACGATATGGGTTCTTCGCTCCTGAGCTGGCCCAGGCGAGGAAGGAATGGGCGAAGCTCACTTTCTTAGTCAGTCGTTCAAATGCCTTAGAAGCTAGTATATCGTGCTGATAAGCTTAGACCTTTGGGCTGATCACCATTTTCATGTTCACCATGCTTTCAGTTTACTTCGGTAGGTCCTTACATCGAATAATCCTCGTTGAAGGCTAATCGTTTCGAAGGCTCGTACTATTCCCAAGTCCCCCGAGCGACTCATTTTTCCATCGAAGTGATCGACCTCGACTCCCTCGCCTCACCATCCGGCTCCGTCCCCCACGCCGCTATACTCGGCCCGGCGATCCGTACCGCCATATTGCAAGACGAGACGGTGGCTCCTCATCTAGGATGGTACGAAGACGATCAGGCGACGCTGCAGCAGTTCCGCCTCTCTCCAACTGGACAAGGAGTGGATCCTTATGAGTACGGGTTGAAGAGGGTGAATAATCAGGATGTTTGGGCGGTGATGATCGTCAATGCCAACGCTACGAGTGGAGTGTGGTCGGCTCTGACTTCGGGATCGATGTGGGATCGTACGCTTACCTCGTCGGTTGCCTTGAGGAAACCAAATCTGATCATGCGTAGCAACCGGAGCTATCACCTTTATCTACGAAGAGTCCCATAATTTTTACGGGGAGGACCAATATGTCTCTCGGCTATCCACGTCTCTTATGACCGCCGCCACGTCGGGCGCGGCGACGACGCTTGTCAGCCAAGTCCTGGCACTCGGGAACGCTTCGGCCGTCCTACCCGCCGCTCCTATGGGTAGTCTGATCGGGGCATTCAGTTATAACCTTCACAACACCCATCCATTCAACCAGGATGCTGTGAGTCCGGAATGCGGTTTCGGCGAAAACAAGCTGATCGAAATCAGGGTATCGCCGCGACAACAGTCGGGACGGTCTACCTTATCATCGTAGGTTGTTTGATGTATGATAATGGCAAGCCGGATGTCTGCTGATGGATTCGTCAGTTCACCTTCCTCATCTCGACGACGTGGAACAGCCAAGGTCTCCCCCTCATCCAAGACAAACTAGCACTAGGTTCCGAAATCCTCGTCAAAATACTCGTACCCTTCATCGGTAAGTCCTTCCCTTTTCGTCTCCTCTTCTCCTCTTCTCCTCCTCCTCCCCCTCACCTTCCGCCTCTTCCTCCTCCCCTTTCTCTTCCGCTTCCCCCCCTCAAGTCGTCCACCTTGCCTCATCTAAAACATCATAGCCTACTTCTGGCTGTCCCTACACTACTCCCTTGTCTCTCTAGCTTTCCTCGTTAAATTCAACCGGAAATACGGGAATGGCGGGTTCGTCCTCTACTGGATGGCGGATTGGATCACCATGTCGGCTTTGGGGTTCGTTATGGAGACTGTATTCCTTTGGCTAGGTCCCTTCTTCCCTTTCTTCTTGATTTTCTGGGTCATCCTGAATGTGAGTACAGCGTCAGAAAGTCGTTCAACAGAGTAGCGCTGAAAAGGGCTAGGTCTCGGTTGCGTTCCTGGACATCGCCGATGCGGGTACTTTCTACCGATATGGGTGTGTGCAATTCACTTTTCCGCATACATCGTTACTGATGTGACGTAGCTACATGCTCCCGGTATGGAACCTCGGTAAGTCACCTTCACTTCCCTTGGGAGTAGTACGACGCTGAACTCGACTCAGTCGACTCCGCGAAGAGTATAATCTTCGCAACAAAGAACCATCTTGCCCAGAACTTCGCTGTATCTCTGGGGTGAGTTATCGCAGAGGCCTAGCGAGTTTACTTTCCGAGCTGATCTTGGAAACCGCCCATAGGTGGATGTTCGTCTGGATGACACTTCTGGGTACCACGGTGGCTTATCAAAGACGGAAGAAGGAGGCTGCGAAGATGCGACAAAAGTGGGAGGATATGAAGCGGGAGGAGAATATCGAACCGGAAGAGCGGGGGGACGAGGACTATCAAGGCGATGAGCGATGATGCGGATCAAATACAATGGGTAAAATGCATGCATGTATCGATAGAATGGCTTGGTGGTGTGAGACCTAGTTGTTGAGTGAAGTCTGGTCACCACAATTCAGACACTACGGTCGAGGCATCAACTTCAAAACCCGTACAGTCTGTCTCGCTTGCTCGAAGGAGCCTAACGGAGGAGGAGGAGCCAGCTTGATCCTGACACTCAGTCTGACCTTGTAAAAAACCGTACTACCCTCATCCGCACTCCTCAACTGCATGACCTTATAACTCAACCCGACATGTCCACATTTCTGACACTTTTCCTGAGCCTACAACACCCATCCACCGAGAAGACTCATCAGTATTGTCTCCCCTAAGATACTCTCCTAAATTGGCAGGTCACGAGACTGGTGAGGAAGAAGCTAAGCTGGGGAGATAGGCGACACGCACGATGGGATCCCGTTCTTTAGCCGCTTCCGACTCTTGGATTCTATTCTGTACCAGAGCTCGTTTGGATCGGAGTGTGGATGGAAAAGCGTTAGGGGAGGAGTAAGTCTTGGTAGGAAGGTTCTCGTAGGCTACAGGAGGAGAATCAACCATCACCCGATGTACTTTACCAGCAGCTCGATCCGATAGCACAGCTTTTGGAACGAAGTGGTTTGAGAATGGTAGGCTGACTTACAAGAAGCAGGTTCAAGTCGACCACATTGAGTACAGAGGATCTCGTCTTGGTCGTCTTTCGGTAGGTCGAGGAGGCTACCGCAAGCTGGACAGAAGAGTAGGGATCCAATACGGTGTGCAGCGACTCGACTCGGCACCATCCCTCGCAACAGCACACAGACAAGCTACAAAGCCACGGATTATGAAGGAAATATAACCACCTTGAGACTTTTTGTTTTGACCAAGAAAACCTGGTCGACGAAGGTGGAGGCCTAAAGCACCTAGAAAATATAATGGGCCGACGTTATAAATTTCTCCCAGTATATTCCGTGCTACAGTATTTGATTTCTTCCACATCTCATCTTCGCGTCACGCACGCACATCATGCATTGTGTCCAAAACAACTCGTCACAGAGCAAAAAATGTAGCAAGGGATTCGGCAAACAAGCAACGCAACACCACATATCGAAAGCGAAGAAGCAAGTGCTCAATTAAGGATGATGTATTATAGGTACGAAGGGACGAAGATCTAGGCGGTTGCGGAGACTTGAGGAGTAGTGGCTGGTGCAGATGATTCGGACTGGCGTCGCCTGTTAGTGTCTGCTCTATACAAACAGACAGCCGCCTCGCTCAACTCCCCAATCTTGATTGGTTCAGCTAGGACGGGCTGTTCGAGCCTCGGCGCTTCATCGGCGATGGGTGACGATTCCACAATGTTGGGCTCCGCAGACTCCTTCGAGATTTCGTCCTTGGGTGTGGTCGATTGCTCCTTCTTGCCGAAACCTTTGGCCCAACCAGTGAGTCGCGCGGATAGCCGTCGGTTTGCCTTGAGCATCTTGGGCTGCGCGAGACTCAGCGGATTGATAATCATATAACATCACATAATCGTCAACTCACCTTTCCATCCGTCTTCACAGCCGCCTCTTCGACGGGCTTGTCCTCAGCGACTATCTCGGAGATTGGACCGGGAGCAGAGTCCGCGGCGGGCGTACTCTCAATAACAGGGGCTTGGCCAGTCTCACTGACAATATCAGCTCAGATCTGGAGATGTCCGCTCACTCACGCCTCAGACGGCGCATGGGTCTCGGCCTTCGAGGCGATGGTGGTGATCGTTGTTGGTGCGACGATGGGCGCCTCGACGGGCTCAACCGGGGTCTCAACAGCGGGAGCGACTGGCGATTCCTTCTGCGTGTCGATCTCATTCGCAGCTGGTATAATGGCGGGCTCGGCGGCTGGTTCTGCGGCTGGTTCTGCGGCGGGCTCAGCAGGCGCTGATGGCTCCTCGACCGCAGCAGGCTGTGCGATGGGATCGGCCTTCTCGGTCTGCAGATAACGATCAGCATCGGACTAGCTCGCCACATTTGAGCTCACCTTTGGCGTCTTAACCTTCTTCTCCTTCCTGGGCGACTTGTTTCCGCCAAACAGCTTTGCGAAGAAGCCTTTGCCCTCGGACTTCGTTTTCTCCTACAGGCTGTCAGCGCATACCGGGGCGAGCGACGAGCTCACCTTCGCTGCGACCTTCTTCTCCTCCTTGGCCTCTGGCGCAGGCTTGATCTCCTCCGCAGGCTTGGAAGTCTCAGAGACGGGCACAGGACCGGACACCTCTGTACTTGTCACAGGCACGGGGGTCGTATCGGTATGGGCGGTTCCGGCCTCGACGTGAGTGGTGGTTGGCTGCGGATTGACCTGGAGTGCGAGATGGCGGGATAGAGTGATGATCGGACAGCGGGGAGGAGCAAGTGGGAGGAGGAAGGATAGATCAGAAAAGCACCGACTCTGCAACAGTCGAAGTCTAATAATGGATCACTCACCTCATTCTTCAAAGGCTCGATTGCGGATGTAGCCGCAATCTCTTCAACGGCCGGCGCTGAAACCTCCTTGTCCGCCTCAAGCTCCGGCGTAGCCTCGGCTGAAGCATCGACTGCGGGTGGCGCAACGGTCTTTTCTGCTGCTGGTTCGGCAGCGAGAGCAGCCTGGGAGGCGTGTGGGTGGATGTAGTTGAGGAGTGTCATTGTGTGAAGAGTATCGAGCAGAAGATGTTATTGGTGGTCGAAAGGTACGCGTCGAGGAGCGATATCGTAAGCGAATATGCTCTTCAAGCGCGAATGGAAGTTCGTAAAAGGACAAAGGAGGGTGATGGAAGCAGTGATGGGATGGAGAAACAGAACGCGGCGCGTCGATTAAGAGCGAGATGGAGGTATTATATTTGATGATGAAGCTGGACTAGACCGCGGAACTCGATTACGGCTGGGTGTGAAAGCATAAATGGGCTAAAGGAAACATGGCACGGCAAGGGAGCGGTGGCGAGACACCAGTTGAGCCAAGAGTTGGCTGGGTCTGCCGGCCCAGTTGCAAGAAAAGGCAAGATACACAATCGAGCGGCCAGAGAGAGGGTAAAAAGGTGAGAGGCCCCGCCTTAGGATGAAGTATACTCGAAGTATAGGCTAGAAGGAGGAGGTGGAAGGACATACCTGATTGACTTCGTGGGCGGACATATTTTCGGTGCGACTGTAAGGTAATATGTGAATGTCAAAGAGCGTGGGTTCGAAGCCGAAAACGATGAGCGTGTAACGATTATCTGTTTAGGTGAGATAGTGATAATGCAAAAGGGAGAGTCGGTTGACAAGTTGATGATGAGGAAACTGATGGATTTCGTTTTCAGGGAGTTTCGAAAGGGGGTCTGAGCTCGTGATTTAGCCTCGGTTCCTGTCGTTTGAAAACCTCCCCCCGCTTGTGCCCGCGCGACTGATGTGATGAGGCTCATAACCTCGCGGGGAGAACCGGGACCTTGCAATGTATGTAGTAACCCGTGATGGCTACGCGGATTCTCATACGCCCTTGCCAAAAGATTTCTCCCTCATTCCGAAGTATTCGTCCTCGACCCGGAAGTTGAAACACGAACGGTTTTGAAGAATTGAAAGGGTGATCGTATACCCTGAAATTTGATCCCCGCGTTTCAGATTTCGGCGCGGTCTCGTCCCTTTTGTATCATCTACTGAGCTCTACTGTCACGATCGTGAATCGAAGCTTGGATAGCATCGCCGAATATCGCCGACAACGAGCAACCAGTGCTTCACCCCGACCTTGTACTCTCAAACGAAGTTCACCATGTCCTCTGTTCGCCGAAACAAGGCCACGTCTCGCTCCATTGTACTCAACCCGCTTCCCCTTGCCTACATCGAAACACCATTGATCTCGAAAGACGACAAGCCGAAAATAGGCCAGGAGAAGAAGGTATAAGAGATATGAGTCGCGAGCTGGAGAGAACCAGCGATTCGAGATCGAAAGTCTTTGAAAGTCATTGAAAGTCAACGATAGTCATACATAGTTACCTAGCTTTGCCGTACTTGATCTACCCCCTGCACTGTTTAGCCTACGCTACCCGACCGGCACTTAACTCGGCTACACCCACGCGTGTCCGCGAGTTATTCAAGCTAAGTTCGACAACGGTAGCCTAACTTCGCCGAAGCCAAGTCAACCGTCACCGATTCCAGGAGCTGAGCGTCGGGCCATACTGCTGGTCGACGTAGCACCGTGACATCTACCTTCTTCTCCCATTTGTTGCATTTTGCATGGCCCGATTTTTCGAGTTTTGCTAAAAGGCGTCCTATGTACTCCGATGTAGTACATGATGCGCTTAAATCTACACTATGCTATCCGCCGTGTCGAGCGAGGACGAGGTAAAGCCGGTCCCTGCTCGGGGTAATTGTCATAACACTAAATGGTAACCGGCCAATTTAGGTAATCCTTAGGTCTTGTAAGCCTAACCCTTCAAGCAAAAGGTAGCAATGACTAGGAGCTATACTAAGGCCCCTAATCCGGTTATATAGATGTGCCCCAATGTGGGTTATCGGACTTCCGATTACGATCGTGACAGTAATCCGGCTTCTACACTTCATGATGCAGTAAAGAGGGTAAAAAGATAGAGAGATCTTACGAAGCGAGCAAATAAAGGGGGAAGCTTAGGGAGACCTGGGAAAGAGCGAAAGCGCCGGGGGTTAAGGGGAACCGTGAGGCAGGACGGGAGGGTGGGGAATGGCGTAGGAGAGAGGCGCTGAGGTCGAAAGGTGGGAGCAAGGCGAGATGAGTAAATATCATGAAGCGTGCTTGTCTTGTTGTCTACGGCGCGCCGACTCTCTCCTCAACCTTTGACTTTGTGCAGTGCTTCAATCCGGTGCCACCGTCAATTGCCACATTCGTAAAGAGGTGGTTCCCGCTCATGTAGATTGACGACTCGTGATTCGTTGATCTTCCACACCGACAGAGAGAATGACCACCCTTACTGCGAATCTCACCAGGCCTTTCTATAGCTGTAATCATACCCTGGACCCAGTCATTGGTATAGCCTTTACAGCATTTCATGGTGTGCAGATAGGCTCGCGACGCGTAATTGCCACTCGGAGGCGAGGCATCCCTACTCCAGCACGTTCTTATCTGCTTGCATTTCTTCTTGTATCCTTTCCTTGACCGGCGATCCGTAAGTCTAGGTCTTCCCTCTATATCTACCATTCTCTGAGGTGATCAGAACAGCAGCGAAACCTTCGATATCATCATTGACCTTCATCTGCCTCTCC
>JAABUH010001014.1_pt1 | contig 34714 bp, 48 predicted proteins | sample 5559121 | NCBI WGS metagenome assembly JAABUH01 (sample SAMN10711871, study PRJNA513364) | rock metagenome | isolation source: Antarctica rocks | place: Antarctica: Victoria Land, Battleship Promontory nord | collected 2015-12-28
CGGGTAATGGTTGGTGCCTGCCGGGTTCTTGCGGACGAGCCCAGATCTCATTTCAACAGGCGAAATCGATTTACATTCTGTGTATTCATGTCCACATAGATCCCAGATTTCCAATGCTTCCTCGAAGCGTTATCGGAGGGAATTGGATCGTCATTGTCCTGGACAACATCATTCATGGCCGACTAATTCATGAGCTCAAAGTCCATCGTGTTCCCATCATCAGCCGCTATTCGATGTTAGAGAAGCTGAAACCTATTCTGCACTGCAACGTTGCTGGCCTTGTATGTGATGTCTTCTGTCATTCAATATCCACTCGTGAAGGCTCACAGTATGGGTATATCGCTCCCTGGGATCCTTCCAAGGCCAGACGGGTCAAATGGACCACATAAGGTTTGTTCAAGCCATCCTATGAAGGGAGATCTTAGCTAACCCAGGTCAACCGATACTCGTGAAAGGCACTGTAGTAGTACGATTCGACAGTATATCCCATGCGCTTGCTGCATCTGATGTCTCCAATAGGCAGTTTTGCCGGATGGCTTCGTGAACGGCTCAATGGGCTCAAGTCTTACCGCACCAGCCTCAAGACAAGTTCCTCCGAGTCTTGACGGCAAAGCTCTTTTCGTCTTATTCGCCGAGCAGGTCCAATGGATGGACATCACGTCTGGACAGTCCAAGTTGACAGCGGACGATATTCCAACCGAGTGAGGTGATCGAAAATATGTTGTAATGTGATGATATCGGAAATAGACGCTGGAGTCACGCTCAAGAAGAGCCTCAGAGCCACACTCGGCCGGGGATCAGAGACCAATGGCATCGCTTGTAGACAAAATATAATCACTATGCTTGGTTGTCACGATGCTCCGGTCCGTCTCCGATCAAGTAGCCCGATCACACAACGAACAGACAGGGAGGTACTCAACGATGTCGTCGAAATCGACCAAGTCGTCGAGACAGGCGGGACGTGGGTCTAAGCGAGGACAAATGAGTGTAGCCGCGTAGACGAGATCGGAGAACATGACGAGATCGTCTTGGACGTGGAATGGGACAATGAGACTCAATCGAGGATCACTGGGAAACCTCCTACAAGACGAGGCTAGCTGTGCTATATATCTATTCCTTCTCCGTAGACGTTCAACCAACGAAACGGAACGAGTGGTCGAAATGGACGAAAGTCGACGAGTGGCGGTGATACTGCACCATGACGTGTCAACCGGGGTCGTGGTGGAGTTGTGGCATATTGACGGAAAGTCGTAGTTGGTCACACTAACCGCAAAGCTAAAAAGCATCGATAGGAAGTCCCGATCCCGGGATATTCCTCCAACTATATACGAGTCAACTCCCCGACATGACACTCTGGCCACCTTTGTGGTCGAGCTCCTGCGAGACGACTATATTCCCCTATCTCGAGAACCTCAGCGGGCTTACGTAAGGTGCATTACACAAATCGCAACTCTCCACGGGCGAGTTGCCGTCATTCACCGCCGAGCGCCCCGGAGGTTGCTCCTGCCTTTCAACGAGCTTTTCACGTTCTTCAGCCTATTCAACACTTACCTTCATCACTCCGACTCCCGTCCCGAACCAGACTCGACTGTCTGCTTTCCTGCTCCTCGCGCAAAATTTGTTCCCGAGCCTAAACGTCCATACAGGTGTCGAAGAGGCTCGACGGAGGCAGGCTCGACGGAGGGAGAACGTAAGCGAGTGTAGGAAGCTGGTGGTCGGTTTGGGAACGGATGGGCCTAGGGTTGATTCAGGTCTGTTCGAACTCGCTGGGACCGTTGACGGTTCACTCGACCTCATTCGTCGCCACCGTCAATTTCTCCCACCCTTTCGTCTTCTCCCTAACCGGCTTATCCGGTTACCCCCTCTCCCACCCCTCCATTTACCGAGGCTCTGCCCGTCAAGGGGGTGACTCAGGTCCGCTGGCGCTGCCCTGCCCGGGAGTGACTGGTCATGTATTTGCAATTGCCTTACCCGCTGACCAACTAACGCTTAAGGTACCATCGGTCTTTTTATCCCGGCCATGGGTCAAACAGCCCACTGTCCATCCCACGCGTTGCAAGTTGCTCTCACGCTATGCGCTCTCATGCTATGCCTTGATGTATTTGCAGACTCCTGCAAGCACCGAAAAGCACACCCATTGTCGAAGTCCCTTCACTACCTCGTCAAGTCTTTCCGCAGCGGCAATGGTTTACCCGCACCTTCGACAGCTGATTCTGCCTTGGAGTACGAAATCGTCCCCATCCACACATCGATTGGCAACAGCACCCGTCCTCATCGTGACATCCGCGATACTCCCTCCCATCCGCACGCCGTCGATGACAATCCCCATCACTCTTCCCTGTCTATTTCTCAACTCCTTCGACCTTCACCGCGACGATGTCCATTCTTCAGACGACCAACTGGGCCAAGGCTGCGGCGCATTCCGGTCTCGACCTCCTCGCCGATCTCCCTGCGCCGAATGCCGATCCTCTTGAAACTGTCTCTGGCGCCCCCGCCACCTCGTCACAGGAGCTCATGGTCTTCAACTGTGATAACTCCACTCCCAACTCCGCTCTGAAGCATGTCGAGGATGCCATCGAGAAGATCAATACCGGGCTCGAGGCGCACAACCCTCTGTCAAACCCCTGCCGTCCCTCTACCCCTTGGCCCTACCGATAGCCGTTACGCACTTAACTTTGCCGTCACCCTTACCTCACGTATCTGGGGCACGCTTGCCCGCGAGAACCGCGCAATAATCCGAGACGCCGCTGCTGCCCTGAGCACAGTCAACCAAGATCCGACGATGGACGAAGGACGAATCGACGAGGTCTTGGATGGGGATGATAGGGAACACGCTGGGGATACCGGAGACGACTGAGGCAGATCACTGCACCACCACCTCCCCTCACTGTGACCGACAACCGCTACGCGCACCACATGGCCCTTACCCTTGCCGCTCGTATTTGGAGCACATACACGCGCGATCACACCGATCAGATGCACATGGCAACTGCCACGCTGGAACCGGATGAAGGGATAGGGATATGAGGACAGGACCTGGCTGGACATGATGGGAGGCCTCAGGAGGGACAGGCGTGGGCGTGACAAGACGAGAAAGGTCTAAGGGTGGGTTCGAGGACGGCTAACCCTAGCCGCAGCCTGAGACGACCGGATTTTTCGGAATCCCGGCGGTTGTAGAACCCCCTATGAATGTCTTGACTTCCTATTGATGCTTTTTAGCGTTGCGGTTAGTGTGACCTACTCCGCCTTTCCGTACATGACAGTCCGAATCCCCTTGAGTTTCGTATTCGAGGGGCTCCTTTGATCGCACCACTCCCGCGAACTTCGCGTATCTTTCACTGACACACAGTGTTCTCGTCGAGTTTGAGCGGTTTGTACTGATGATTTATCCGAGGTACGGCTCATTTCGAGGTATCAAGGAATAGGGTGTCCTTTGTCCTCGGTCCGACAAAGACATGCCCAACGGTCCGCTGTTTGTTCGGATCACTGACCCAGATAAAACAACTCGGATTGATCGATATCCCGTTCTCTTCTTCTTTACCGCTCGTTTACATCATGACGGCAACAAAGAAAAATATAACATGCCATGTCAACAGTCTCAGTGATCTATATTTCATCTTCAGATACCCCATTTATCTGTCCAATCTTTTGTCCAGTTCAGCCAGCTTGTCTCTTTCGCCGGGATTGTCAGCGTCTCCTGGCTTAGCGTGCTGCAGTCATCGGTCAAATCGTCCTCAAACTCCTCTCGCGGCAGGGTATCTTCTTCATCAGACCCACAGCTAATGTACGCCGAGTTCGAGGAGATGCCCGTGTGTGCCTCTTCCAAGATCTCGCTGACCACCGCAGACGATACTGAATCCACGGGTTCAGCCGTTGCCTTGTTGATCATTTCGAAATATAAAGATTGGTCGAGGAGCAGCATATCGGTCCGCAGTTTCAAGTTGTCAAAGCCCTTCTCTACATCACGGGACACTTTCGTCAGTCTGGCTTGGTTCTCCTCTCGTTCAGTACAATTCAACGGGTCTCCTGAGGCCAGGCTGTTCCCGAGAGTCAGCCGACTTAGGACTTCGTGGGGGTCCTCATCGAGATGCTTCACTACTGCTTTGTGGTACCGTTGAAAGCCGCACAACCAGTCCTTGCTGAAGCTAATCTGATCCGTTTCTGCGGTATCGCTGAAGTATTCTGCAAGACTCGAGCCGCTGAGGGGCGGGATCGTGACGTAGTTTGACCCACCGATATCAGTTTCAGGCGCAGCTGCGGTAGCAAATGGGCCTGCAGAGGGAAGTACTGTCGTGCTGACGCTCTGAAGGGAGCCAAAGAAGCTGGAGGCTTCTGAATAGCCGGAGAAGTCTAAGAGTGCTGGCGGCATGCCCGCCACCGTGTCAAAGCAGCGTTGTGGTTGAAGCGCCATGATGAGCTGGTTGGTCATCTCAATGAGGGTTGTTCGGTGATTCACTGAAATTGGTACGTTCCGAGCTGGAATGAGTGGGGTGAACGAAGAATCAGTCCGAATTTAGCGGCATATATACCTCTCCGAGCTATGCGAAGAGTCGGAGTTTTCGTTCCACTTGAACGGAGACCACTTCAAACCGTGAAAGGGAGGAGTTCCGGATGCGACACGTCAGATGTCCTTGAAACAGGCGTCCCACACGTGCGAGAGGCTGAAACGAGCGATGCGATGGAGATTGGAGCGAGTTCGCGCGAAATGTAAGAAGCGTCCGAAGAAGCGATCGCGACCGGAGGACGTGAGGAGATGAACGATGTTCGATGTGAAGTGAAACGATTCCGCCTATTCAACAGAGGTTGACGCGGATGCTGGAATCGCGAGAGCTGAGAGCACGTCAGACAGTTCTGAGACTCGATCGTTTCGTCCAAAGGACGGACAAAATACGGGATGGATCCGGTGCGAATCTTCCGATGCCGCGTCCGCACCTGCGGGCGATCAAGTGAGATTCAAGGACTCGTACTGTCTCGCAATTATCGATATCTGAGCGCAAGAGCCCGGCGAAAACACCAACTGGCTACGTTCTCTTACCATTCTAATCCGTGAGCTCTAACTCATGCCTCACTTCCGAGCCTACTGAATTCAGTGCACCTGAATCATGAAGCGTGTCGCCTCGTTGCCTTCGCTCTTGTCCCTGGAGAGCTTGCGAAGCCACCTTCAACCCGTCCTCGTTCTCGACACGCCGAGGGCATTTTCTTCGCTGCCGAGGATGATACGGCCAAGATGGCGTTCGCAGAGGTCAGTAGGCTCTCGATGTGATCGATTTCCAGACCCATAAAAGTCGAACGTGGAACCGAGGTTGAGGAAGCTGCGAATTGTTATGGAGCTTTGCGGGTCAAGCTTTGGCTTCGTCCCAGTGGGCTGTACGCCAGCGGATCACCGTTGTCCTCCAGAGAATGGATTATTGGGCATTCTGAGACTTGTAGGGTTTTACTAGCTGCTCGATTGAGATATAGGGTGATCAGAATGAGATGTAAGGGAAGAACAGATGAGCGCCCGAAGTCTGCAGTGTTCGTACGTCATGTAGAAGGGAGAGGACGTGAGCGATCGAGCTGATGAAGGGGGCATTATGCGAGGGTGCCGTGTCTCTCAAAGAGAGGTAAACGCTCTCAAAGTCTCTTGGTCCTCGGCGCTTCTCATGGAGAAAGTCAGCTGTTCAAAGGCGTGTATCGCATCTCGCCTATGGCGCTAAGACTGGCAGGCCTAGTTGGTAGGCTCCCCCTCGTTCTCCGACATTCATCAATACATACTCTGTATAATATATATGACCTAGCTAAATGTGCTGAGAATTCAAGACCAGCTGACGATAGGACAGACTCATACGAATGAGGTTGTCGACGGCCAATCAGCTTCGGTGACAATCTGGGTATCTTTACGGTCCACTGTTTGCGACGTCTCGCCCTCCGGAAACATCAATACCTTAAAATGAAGGCCGTCATCCAGCGAGTCCTCTCAGCATCCGTAGCAGGTACATTTTATGTTCCCAGCTGTTGAAGCTGATAGGATCAGTGGACGGCCAGGCTATCTCTTCAATCGGTCGAGGTCTCCTCGTGCTGGTCGGCATTGATCGCCGTATGTTCATCTTGTCACAATCTGCGTTTATGAAGATTGACAAAGCGGATGGCCGGTAGAGGACGAGCCGATCGATGCTACGACCATCATCAAGAAGGTTCTCAGTTGCAAGCTGTTCGACGACCCGAACGGGGGAATGTGGAAGCAGAGCGTGAAGGACATCGATGGGGAGGTACTCTGCGGTACATTCACCTAAGTCGATAGGGTCTGGTATCGCTGATTCGGGTCCGAAGTATCGCAGTTCACGTTGTTCACCAACTTCAAGGGCACCAAACCGGGTATGCCGACACCGTCCCTCCAAGATGTGGAGCAGTGCTGACCGGATGACCCAGATTTCCATGAATCCATGGTGCGCCGATATGTACCCTCTGCATAGAGTGGTCGTGATGATGTGTCAGTCGGCCGTACCGGGAAAAGCGTTTTACATCTCCTTCCTGGAGGAGCTCCGTCAAGCCTACGAGCCGGCCAGAATCAAAGGTCCGCTTCGTCCTTCCAGAATCTCGCGCGGAAGCTGATTCAGGATCGTAGACGGACAGTTCGGCGCGATGATGCAAGTCTCGCTAACAAATGACGTATTCCACCTCAAACAGCATTCTGGTTAGTGAAGCTGATGGATTCCAAGGGGCCAGTGACCATAATTTTCTCATCGCGCGACAAGAAGAAATCGGTCGACGGTTCTGGTACTAGCACGCCCGATCAGGGAAAGCTGCGAGCGGACGAGGAGAAGGCAGCGAAAGCTGCCAGAGGCAAGACGGCCGAGCCGAGTTCCCTAAAGCACACCGGACATGAGCAAAACGAACAGGAATTTGAACGGCCAGAGGATGCGTCGGCGAACCTCCATGGTGCCGAAGTTCGCGGGAAGGGGCGGGACGCCCTGAGGGCGTCATAGAGGCGGAAAGGGAAAATGGGACCAGGGTTTATGTGGGGACGAAGGACCCGACCTGTGCGCCCTGCGCGGGATTCTGCGGCGATGCTTGAAGCTCGTCGGGCGTTACCGATCCACAGCGAGAGGGTTTTGCCAACGATGGACCAGTTTTCATGTAGACCTTGGAGCGGAAAGCATCGAGCACACTGGGAGTCGGCTGGAAGTGTTAAGTGGCCGGAGCTGGGTGGCATGCCCTGATAGAGTAGTAGAGTGGACGTATAGATATTGATCTGCATGATGCAGGCAGATATACAAGAAAAGATTTTGGAGTCATTATTATCTTGAAAGAGAAGGCCGGAGCTTCCTTGGTAGTGTCGCAGAAGTAAATAGGTCGATGATCGATCTGGTTCCGGCTTGTGGCGGTGTTTCATGCACCTGTATGCTCAGGAGCAATTCCTTCGGCAAGCCAGCAAGACCCGCGGAAGAGACGTCCCACCCGGGAACCAATCGAACGCTTCGCCTTTCTTGATGGCGCGGACGGTCTTGAAGTGTAGGACGAGATGTGACTTTGGCTGATCTCCCTGACTGGACAATCCCGTCCTCGCGATCACAGTCGCGACCCACCTCTGTCCACTCGTCCCACTTTCGGGCTCCTCATCAACGGTCACCGCTTCCAGATTGGAGCACTCCTGACACATGTTCTTCACCAGCCACTCATAAACAAGTATCCTTGTCATTCCGGATGCCGAGCTTACCAAGACCATAGCGCGAGGGCCAAGAAACCTGCCCCTCCTCCCGTGCGGTGTGACACGGTGTACGCGATCGAATGAATTGTCGTTGGGCGAGAGGGAGCATGAAAATGGCGGCTGGGTTTGGAAGGATGGGACCGGCGGCCAGGTCTTGCTTGTGCGCGACGGCATGCCGTTGGAAAAGTTGCTCCTGCCTTTCCATCAGGAATTCACCGATCTAAATTGGATGACAAGCTTACACCAATGGCAGGAAGACGGGTCAGAAGACCGGAGATGACATGTTACTCCCGAAGAACGAATCGGGACCGGTAAAGGAGATTGGTAAGGGAGAAAGATAGAAAGGGAATCATTCTGATTGTGAGATAGTTCTAACAAGCTTGGACCTCCCGGCGTGTGTTTCATCAGCTTCCAGGTACCTGACTCAATCTGACCAAATTTTGATCGGTGTTCCAGCAGTCTAGGAGCTAATTGATCGTAAAGCAAGTTCAAGCGTGCTGATGGTCAGCATAGGCACCGTCAGAAATGCTACGAGCGCCTATCGATCCAGGTGGACAGCCGACACCGCTGCATGCAGTTCTCATACGATCGCCTCGAGCTGCTGCGCCAACTGTAAAGCCGGTCCAACCATCGTCCGCATCGGCACTCCCCTGGTGACGCCCTTACCCAGCACGGAGTCCAGGACGGCCATCGAGGTGTCGCTATCGCTAGGTTGGGACGCAGCGATGACGACTTCCGGTCTCACAGATGTGGGGAAGGTGAACGTCGAGGTGGTGGGTTGGAGGGTCCATGCACGCTGAACAGAATCAGTATTGACCAAACTAAATGGCCTGGATAAAGCTCACGGTCGAGGCAAATTCGATGAGCTGGGAGGTCTCGCCGGATCTGTAGAATAGAAGAGTTGCGGCGCTCTGCAGGGGGAGGGAGGGGTACGAGGCCTCGATCGTCGCGGCTATTTGCGCTCTGCAAAGATTAAGGACTGTACCAATCCTTGCTTTGAATGACGTACCGGACCGTGCCCATCAATCGCTCTAACAGGAAGCCGAACTCTTCTCGGGGCACCCGTTCTCGCGCTCGATACACTTTGTTGTACGCTCCCTCCATCAACCATCGTTCTCTGACGTCGATTTGATCAGAGCAGCTCCAGAATCTGCAGCACAGACTCACAAGTCTACAGGTAGTCTAACGAAAACATCGTTCATTTGCGCGACCTCCAGCGTCTCCAGCGCGCTGTGGAACTCCGTAAGTTGCCCCTCGCTCAACAGACAAAGCAGGTGCAGTCCAAGTGTGATGGGTCGATTGGGTGATGGTGGAAGAGTAGTCGAAAGATTATCGTAGAAAGGCTGTAGGGAGGAATTGTATAGCCGGTATGCTTTGAGATTGCCGAGGCGGAGCGAGTGGAAGGCACCGATCTCGAGGATTGCGCCTGCGGACGTCAACGATTGTCGTCGAGACTGGTAAAGCTTACGAGTCACTACGAGATCTTCGGCGTTGGCTGAAGGAGGAGCGAAATATAAACCGGACGAGGCGAGCTCGAGCTGCGGGACCATCACGTCAGCTGTATTCTCCTCGCCTGATCGGCGTTACGATTGTCTCGCGGACTGACCTTCAGCTTGGCCAATCGCTTCGAGACTTCGACCTTCGATCCTCCAGGCTTGTCGAAGAGAGATTGCAACTCGGTGAGGGACGATTGAAGGTCTTGGGACATTTTGAGAAGGCGAGGAGCGCTCGATGGATGTCTTGAGTGGTCTCGGACCGATGCCGAGCAGTATCCAACAGAGGGCAGGAGGAACTCGAGATACAGGTTCTATCCTGTTTGATGATGACAAGAATATTTCCAGGAAAAAGCAGAGGCACACTTGGCCAACGCGCTGTCGTCAAACCGCCACCAATTCCTCAAACTCCGCGTATCACCGCTGAATCGTTTCTTGGGTATAGGGGTCTACCTCCACCAAACTTCCCACTTTAGCTTTGATTCACCCGCTACTCGCTTGCGTTGAGCTCTTTCAGGAGGGCTTGTCAGAAACTCTGTGGCGAGAAAAATACCTTGGCATCTATCCCTGCACCTCAAAGGAACCATCTCGAAGCTTGACACCGAGCGACCTGACCCAAGCAATCTTCACTCTTCTCCTGTTTTGGTGAGTCTATCTGTTCCGCGGGTAACGCTATGGTGCAAGCTCCATGATCTGTCTGCGGAAGGATTCTGATGTCCCTGTTAAGGGCTCTCTGCGGTAGATCATCAATATGACGGCTACCGCGATGCAGCCGAATGGCCACACTCCTTCCGCCGATGCTCCAGCTGTTCAGGGACAGGCTTCCAAAGTCCAGCCTGGTGATGTTGGATGGCAATTCGTGCCGCAGTATTAGTGAGTCTCGCTAGAGGTGTCAAAAGGGCGATGTTTGTGGACACCATAGGTCTTCTCGCATCAATCCAGATCCTGCCTCGACCGGCGCGGACTATGGCTGATGGTGATGGTACCGCAGCAATTTCGTGAACAAACAGCCCCACCGTCTCCACTGCTTCTACAATAAACGATCAACCTTTACTCACGGAGAAGAGGGCGAGGAGGTCCATACAGCGCTTGGCCAGCAGGTATGTCGCGAAGTTCGCCATGTTCAGCAATGATCTGCCACCAGTTGCGTCGCCTTATGATGCACACTGACTGCCACCTTCCAATCAGGAAATCCACGATCGTATCACCGCCATCGGTTACGATCAATGCAAAGTCTACATCCACTCCATCGATTCCCAATCCTCCGCCAATGGCGGTATCATCATCCTCGTCATCGGCGAAATGTCCAATATCAATCAGTCATGGCGCAAATTCACCCAGACCTTCTTCCTTGCCGAGCAACCTAACGGTTACTTCGTCCTGAACGACATCTTCCGGTATCTCAAGGAGGAGGTCGACGATGAGGAGGAGGAGGAAGAGATTCCGGAGGAGATCCCAGTCGAAGTGCCCCTTGTCGCCGCCCCTGTTCCTGTCCCCGTCCCCAATCAACCAGAGTCACGGGCAGAACCCGCATCATTGGAGAAGGACGTCGGACCTGCAGCTCAACCAGCACCGGAGCCTGATCCCGTTCAGTCGCCGGCGCACCCTGATCCCGAAATCGTGCCAGACGAGGCGGTGATCGCCGCCGTTCCAGATCATGATGTGGCGCCGAGCGAGCCCACTGCCGTCGAGGAACCCACCACCTCTACGAACCCCTCCATCGAGGAGGTCGCCCCGGAGCCTTCCAGATCAGCTGCTTCCGACTCTCTTGCTCCTGCCCAGGCCGCTACAAACGGTGCTCGCTCACCTGCCGCCGCTGCTGCTCCCGCACCCAGTAAACCAGGTGCACCCAAGTCTTGGGCGTCCATGGCCGCTGCCGCGAGCAATCCCATGAAGGCAGCTTGGGGTGCCGCCCCTTCGGGCAGCCAGCCAGCTGCGGTCAGCCCAGCTCTCGCCCCTCCCGCCCCTTCCGCCGTGAAGCAGGAAGAGCCCGCTCCTGCTGCGAGCAGTTCATCACCTTCCCAGCAGCGCCACCCGTACTACGAGAATGCTATGCGGGTGCAGACGCCCCATTGCTTCGTCAAGGTCAGTCTAACGATTTGCTCTTGATCTGGCCTTTGCTGACATATCTCAGCTCCCGAATTGGTCGATCGACAACCAGGCCGGAGGCGAGTCGATGGACGAGACCACCCTCCGCCAAGTCGCCGCGCGCTTCGGTGAGGTGGCCAAGGTCGAGATCGTCAAGACCAAGGCATGTGCCTTCGTCGAGTTTTCCAAAGTCGAGAGTGCACGCAGGGCGATCGTCGCGTCTTTGTCCGTACCTCAGGGCGGAGAGGGAGGAGTGAAGGCCGGAAGCGGTGAGGGCAAACTGAACTTCGAGACGCGGAAGGAGAAGGACGAGCGGAGGCCGAAGGGCGGAAATCGCGGTGGTCCGCCAGAGAGGGGAGGCGCGAGGGGCGGCGCGAGAATGGGTGGTCGTGATGGAGTCAGGGAGGACGGATTCCCGAACGGCGAGAGGGCGAACGGGCCGCCAAACGGAGCTCCTAGGGGTCGAGGACGAGGTAGGGGTGGACCGGGAGGGGGCGGCGGTGATCGTCCCGCGCCCCAGACGGTGCCCAGTAAATAGCTTGGAGTGATTAGGGATAACCATATTGTGATATCTTCCTCTTTTCGTTCCGCAGGCGGGGACATTGAGGGGAGTAGGGCGGATGAGCAAGGGGGATCTCAGCAGCGCATGAGGACGACGAGCATTGTAGTTGGCACACCGAGAGATGGAGCAATGACAAATAGCACGAATTACTCGCTCTCTTACACGAGGATATACATAATGATAGTACTCACCGTGCCAGACATGTGAATCGATGAAACGAAGAGGTCAATGCGATCCACCTCGACGTCCTCTTCCCGCTAGTCCGCCCCGCCCTGCTGCTGCCGACTCCTCGTTCCTACCCACAAGTCCAGCTTTGGCAAGCAGGAACTTCCAGAACGCCTCCACCACCGAGCGATCCCGCCCTTCCAGAAAGTGGAGAGTCAGAGTCGCCCCGCGCCACTCGCCATCTGTAGCAGAGGTTGGAGGTGTCGGAGCGAGGAAGGAGAGACGAACTCGCATGAGCGGTTCCGTATGCTCTTGATCGCCGTTCAAGGTCCCTTTTGTCTGCTCGGAAGCATCGAATGACGTCGTCGCGCGAGCAGCTTGACGCCGAGCTGATCTGGACCAGGTATTGCTCCTCGGTGCGAGCAAGATTGAGCCGTCTTCTTCGTGGAAAGACACCGCGTTGAAGCCTGCATTCAGCTCCGGCTTGAGTGATGCCCCGCCGAGCACGGCAAAGACGGCTTCCCGCAGCTTTTCATAAAAAAACGGTGGATGGAGAGATGTATGAGAGATACGATTGGGCGGAGGAAGGAGTTTCGCGTATGATGTATGTGGGAGGATAGGGTCTGGTCTCGTGACGCTCTTCGCATGCTCAGGTCAGGATAGATGCTATCTTCGAGGAAAGAGACTGACGTCAGGCAAACGAATCGAGGTGAAAGACCATCCGAGGATCCAGCGGACGGTACGGGCGGGTTTGATGCTCTTGACGAAGTAGTTGTCGATCTGCTCGTCCCAGTCCGTCAGTCGAGATCTATTCGATCAGTCCTGCTTACCTGATGAGTTCGCAAGCGATCCACGAGGGACTGAAGCGACGAATACTTTCCGATCAACGAAGTGTACCATCTAATTCCATGATCATCAGTATTCTGCCAAACGGTCAGATGATCGACATGCGAGCATCTCTGCCTCGTTTGCAGGCTCTCCTCGATCATCCGTCCTACAAACGCAATCTCTCCACCGGGCGTAATCAGCTCATTGTCAGCTGCCGTCGCCACCTGTACCGGGCGCCTGTCAAACGCAGTACCTGGAATAGTCAAATCGCGTACCGCATGCGCCGGGTCTAGCTTCAGCTCCTGACCTTCTCGCATCTCTTCCACGCTCCCAAAGAAAGGGGGATTGCAGATGATAACATCGACTTTCGCCTCATCCTCCTTCAGGTAGAATAGGATGTCGTCCTCTGATGTTGGCTGGAGGAGGTTGATCGAGGAGTCAGGGATGCCATTTGTCTTGAGGACCGAGAGTCCATGTTCGTAAGACGTGGGGTCAATCTCTGGTACGTGTCAGCGGAGAAGCGGCGACGAAAACAGATCTACCTGTAGCGATGCTCTGCGAGTTGAGTCGAAGGCGGTGGATGAGGAGCGGGTAGATGGCGACAGAACCGGTACCTCTGCGTGAGTTTCAGTCTGGTTAACACGAGAAAGTGAGATGTGGCCTTACATGTCGAGCACACGGATTCTACTGGTGTAATTTCTGATTCTTGCAACCTATCCCCACATTCGGTATCAAGCCAGTCGTCATCGCCAGGTTGGATACTCACGGTAGCAGGAAAGTTGTCGGAGGAGCGTTCTTGTCGTGTCAGCATCGAGGTCGGGGGTTTCCGCCGGGAGGATGACGGATCAAGGTACGGCTCGAGGTCGAGGACGTGCAACAGATAATCGAGCCTTTCCGCTCTCGTCAGCCTCGCTTCACACCCCACAGTCGAGTCTTTACCGACCTATTGACTATCTACCATCACTGTCAGCTGATCCATCCACGAAGCAGTGATCTCACAGTCGGTACCAGCCTATCCTCCCTGAGATCCACATCCAACCCCCAATCCTCCTTCAATAGACATCTCGTCAAAGCTCGTAGCGCGGATGGGTCCTGAAAGTCTATCAAGGCGTAGCCAGTCGCTGTGGTCATCACACTGAGGCAGATATCAGCATCTCCATCCGAAGTCGCGGAATGAGTATGAAGGGACAGACTGTTGGCCGAAGTCTGGATAGCGGGATGCTAGCTGGGCGAAGTTGGGTTTGTGATTGATATATGGATTGAGAGGGTGCATGTTGGAGCGCCAGGTGGCGGCATCGAAGCCAGGACAATGAGATCAAGCTGATATGAGTCTTGATGGATTGATCAACTCTATATGAAGAGAGGAGAAACACAAGCGACAGCTTGCCCAAATGAAACGACTGGACGACCTCCACCTGCACCAAAACAGACCATAATCTGGACGTGATGATGAATGTCATAAAGATATCCCTGCTGTTATACAACCTATCATCCGAAATTGGGCATCCACTCTTCCCCACCTCTTCTACACCGCCGGTCCAGCTCGGCAACCTCCGCGTCGTCCTCTCCTAATCTAGCTACAGCTCTCGCTCTATAGTACTTCATGAAAGCGGGCGAGATATCCAGACTCTCTACCAAAACCTCTTGTGCCAATCGTGGAAGCGGATGATGGTTCTCTGTCATCCCGTAAGCTGTTTATGTCATCAGAGCCAAACGAGACTCACCTGAGGCACCAAAGACACCGGCGACTTCCGCGATAAGCGCTTCTAGTCCGAGGAAACACCATCCCGCGATGACGGTGATGAAGACGACAGACCACCCGGATACGACGCAAAGGAGGGAGCAGGGCAGGGAGGCAAGGTAGATGAGGAGTAGATGGGATAGGTGTAGGGTGAGAGGCAGCGGTGGAGGATCTAATCATGTCAACCGAAGGCTCCGGCTGGTACAGTCGGTTGGACTCACTTGCGCTCAATCGCTCTGCTTCTCCAAGATGCACGCTGAGATCCTTGACTACTGCAAGTAGCCGCTCGCGTTTCGCCTCGCTCCATCCTCCTCTCTCCGCTGGAATCTCCGCCAGCCCCAGCGCATACACGTCCATGAGTCGCAGCAAGGCCAGGGGTAGATTTGGCGGATGAGGTAGATGGAGATTCGACTTGGGCTTCGATCCCTCCATTCGAGGGATTGATTGAGTTGGAAGATTCAGCTGCGAAAGCTGGTGTCGGAGCTCAAAGTCCGTCCCCTCGTCACCGGTCGCCGCGACCGCGTCCGTCAACATGGCTACCGCCTCCTCGGCCTTATCTCGCAGATTGCTGAGCTCCCAGCCGTCCTCATTCCCCGCTGGCTCTCGATCTTCCTTCTTTGGTGGTCCGGTACCACGGCGATAGAGGCCTGGTCGGAAGCCTTCGAGGCCGTCCACTATGGCAGCTTCACCCGCGAGGTTGTAGCTGGAAGACGAGCAAGATGGTCCGGCAAGATCATCGGCAAATCGTACTCGGGCTTCGGTGCGCTTGAGGGATGAAAGGTAAGCGGGCGGTAAGAGGTCGCATAACGGAGGCTGGGGTCGAGGGCGAGTCCCATGGAGATGGTGCCTGATGCTATCAGCACGGAGACAGTCTCGGACGCGATTCTACCAACTGCAAGGCGAAAGCGAAGCCGACGAGCAGGCCGAACAGCTCGTCTGTCCGGTCTTCAACGGGGTCTCCCGCTTTCGCCTTCCCCTTGTATGGCGTGGAGTTGGCCGTTGAGCTGGTCCTCGCGGGAGTAGTAGCTGGAGTCCTGGCCGGGTCCCCGTTCGTCTGGCTCTTCTCATCCTCGACAGGCGAAACTTCGCCGAGGTCAATCGGGGTTGAGGAGGCCATGGACGGGGATGAGGCGGATATGGGCGATGTGGAGGGTATCGATAGCTTCACCAAGGTCAGGAGACGTCTCATGAGATTGGATGATTGGAAGAGACTCACCGTTCTCACGCCATCACGGATAGCGGTCCGCACTTCCGCCCAAACCTTCTTTCCCTCGTCCCACTTCGACACCGCTGACGAGAACCGGTATGACAGTAGAAGACCGGTTACTGTCCAGGCAGCTTCTCAGTGTTCCGTCAATTTGAGAGCCTCACCCATGCTCAGAACCCCTACGACAGCGGCGCCGGCCTTGCCGGTAGCTTCTCGACTGATCCATCCTCGACTGCTAGCGTAGACTATCAAATAGGCGTAAACCGCCAAGAAGGGAAGTTGACGGGGCGGAAGTCGAGAGCTGTGAAGGCGTTGATCAGCAAGAACCAGCCACATGCTAGGATACATTTACAAGGCATATGTGAAGAGCTCGAAACGCGTCTGTAGCCCGTTCGTGGAGTCAGGCGGTATCCGAGGCGAAGATACCGGTATTCGGCGGGGACGAGGCATCTTCGAATCTAGGTACTTTAAACCCTCAAAGCAAATCGAAGTCTGGGTCTATTTATCTTGGACGGAGTCGAGAGACGACGTCGCCACCCGATAAATCAAGTGCCACGTGGAAACCAGCTTTGCGTTCTCATTTACATGAGGCTCCTATCGCATGGCTTACAATCCCCCCTGTCGATAATGTTCATCATGTGATAAAGCCCGTCTGTCGAATAAGCCCGATTCCTTCTCTTGCCCCCCTTGCGGACTGTGACGTACGCATTTGCGAGAAAATTCATGCGGACTCAACCACCGGGGAACAGGACATGATCGAGTCACCAGTACCTGACGTACAGGGTTAGTAAAAGCGGTAGAGACGCGCTGCAGCCAGATGAGTTACTGATATCCCACGGCTCATTTCAGCATACAGCTTAAGCGGAGGAAGCCCTCGGACAAATGCATATCTTTTCTATGGTACATCCGCACTTGATACTGTCAAGCTTTCACCCAAAATCCCTCACAGGGGTCTCGGCCATGCGTTTCTCGCTCAGGTCTGTGCAGCCGAGTTCGGCTGCATCTCCTATGCGTGCCTCGCCGTTGGCCTAGCCTGAATTTCAGCTCCGAATCTCACCGAGCCGCCCTGGAGAGACAGTTGTTTCTTGCGTTCCTGATACCGGCCCTGCGTGCTATGACGCGGACTTGCATAGATGTGCAGAACATGAAACGCCTGCATCTCTTGTCGTCCCCTGCTTTTTCCGAGGGGCGTGAAGAAGCTTCGGGCCGCACCAAAGATAGTGATCAATGGCGTTTCACGCCATGGAGCTCATGCCGTACGGACAAGATTCCAGACTTAAGGGGAAAATACATTTTGATATTTGATTCCGTTTCGGGGAATTTGATTCCGTTTCTGGCCTTTCGGCCAACTTGCACGAACAGCTTTGAACCAGCTCGAAAAGTGGGTTTGACACATGATTCTGAATCCCGAGTCTTACACCTGTGCTGTGTTTGAAGCTCTTCGCCAACTTTGAAATATTACAGCTACTTTCCGCGCAATGGAGCTAGAATCCGAGGCACCAAGGAAAATGTCACGCTGCTGATATGAATAGTTGGTTCCATACCGCTACGCTAGCAAAGCTAAAAACACCAATGGGACCGACCTCCGGGAATTCCACCAACTATATACGGGTCAAGTCCCCAACATGACAGAAAATTAGAGCAGAATTAATACAAAAGCGAAACGGGATCAAACGGGATCAAACTTGCCTTTCGTGCCGATGCGAAATTGCGAAGTCCCGAACAGCTCAAAACTGTCACGGTGCTACGTCGACCAGCAAATAGGCCCGACGCTCAGCTCCTAGAATCGGCGACGGTCGTCTGAGCTTCGGCAAAGTTGGACTACCGTGGTCGAACTTGGCTGGAATAACTCGAGGACACGCGTGGGTGTAGCCGAGTTAAGTGCCGGTCGAGTAGCGTGGGCTAGAAATGCAGAGGCTATGAGTAGGCTAGGTAACGACAGTGACTTTTAATGACTTTTACATTCTCGAATCGCTGGTTCTCCCCGACTCTCAAGTCCATCCCTTTTATACACCGTCTTCCAGGCCTATCTTCGGTGATGGCGGCGATGTTCGGGTGTTCGGCGATGTTATGGCGATGTTATGGCGGTGTTCGGCGATGTCATGGCGGGACCTGGATGACGCCCTGAAGGACGAGCTCTACCGCATCCGTGGGAGGGGCCCTCCGCCGGATGACCCTCCGAGCTTCAATTCACGATCGTGACAGTCTCCCGAACTCAGCTCTTGAGCAACAAGATAGCTCGACCGCGAGTCGCCACTGCGATGACCCCGGCCATCTTCAGTGTCGTTGCTGGTGGGTCCGCTTGATCTGCTGTCGGCCAAAACTAAAAGAGATAACGTTAGATTGTGAGCTCGATCGGGCCGAAGGCCGACTGGCATCATGACTCAAGCGCTCTGCGCCTTTTATATGCTCTCGATCGGTATCCTCACGATCAAGTATGGCAAGACAACTTATACTCCGGGCATCTACGCCAACGTCGTTTGCGTAAGTTCTTCCAACAAACGCGTGATCGTCATCGTTGATGATTTGTAGATCTTCCTCGCTCGTGAGCTCCCATACTAACTGATTGACGATCACTGAGTCCCGCTATCAGTTACAGTATCGGATGAACTCCTCTGCTCTTCTTGTACCCTCCCTGAGGTCTAAAACTACTCTCTTCGAGCGAACGGCATGGCGAGTTTTTGCGTTCGACCTATGAGCATCCGCTGAGTAGGAATCAGACTCTTGCGGAATTCGTGAACAATGGCGTGGCGTGAGCATTACGATCCGAAGACTGAACCTTCAGCTCATTTGCGGTTGAAGACTCTTCATGCCCATCGGATTGTGAGTACCCATGGGCTTTTACCTTTCACCGTCTGGTAGAGTCCCTGAGAAGCTATACTTCATCGACGTCGGTTGGGACGTTATTATCCTGGGATAATGGTGAATGTCACATTCGGCGTCATTCTCCTGAGCCGCGGCGTATCAAGTCGATAGATTGTATTTGGGTGGGGACAAAGGGTAAGACACTCGAGGAGATCGACGAGATCTTCGAGGGATCCAAGCGCAGCGATGTTCCCGATGTTGCAGAGGTCCAAGCTGGAAGAGTGACGGGTCTCGTGCAGCAGTTACAGCACGCAGATGAGGTCGAGGCAGTGGTCGCGTCAGCTTCCGTCTATGAAAAGCGATTTTTGAATCAGGAGGATGAGATGAAGCCGGCAAGGTTCGAGAGAATTCCCAGAACTTTATTGGCGACTATGTCGTTTTCGGATAGATATTTTGGCTGTTATAGCTTGACATGTCAGATTCGCTGCTTGGCAGGACACCAAAGCTTTTGGTAGTGATATTCACAGACGGCAAGCGAGGTTGGTGACGGCCCCGGATGCAAAAGAGATAGCATCGAGTGAGGTCTCTCGGCCCCTTGTTGCTGATATGACATATTACCCATACATGCAGAGATCCAAGTGGGCGACCGCATTCACGAAGCGTAGCGGTTGTCTGTAGATGTCATGAGCCTATTACTTGGTGCTTGCACTGGGATTGATAAAGCTTCTTCCACACCCCCAGTTCTCGTGGGCTCGTAGAGGTATGTCATCGCCATCCCAGGGTTCTTTGAAAACCGATGCATCAGCGACCCATGTCCAGAAGGCATGCACTCAATGGCTGAGGCAAAAACCGTAGCGCAGATGATGCAGACTACTCACTCGAGGAATATACCTCCGCCTCACTGCATGGTCCTCCTCATCATCTTCCTCATTCGGCTTGAGCATAGCGACCAGCTCGGTCGCAAGGACATAGTATATCCAAGCCGCTAAACTGACCACCGCGGCGGTACGATGGACTGTGAGTTGACGACATCAGTACACGCGCTTGAGGGGATCAGAGCGCACGTACAGAGGCCAAGAATGATGATGCCGCTCACAATCTTGAGGTTTCCGAGCCGCTTCGCCCACCTGTGATGCCAATCAATACCGCAACATAAAGACATCGGTCGAAATAAGGCGTGATCGTCCATACATTTTCCTCGTATCGTCGTATTCTTCCATCGCCTTTTTGGCCTTCTTTTGCCTTTCCTCGTCCTGGTCTTCCATTTCTAGGCGAAGCTTTTCTCTCGCTTCGGGCGTCTCTTTCTGTTTGAAGTGGCCACTGCAGGACTGATAAGCTTCACCAGCGTACTTCAATCCAAACGTACACATGGGCGCTGTTGCCTGCTTCCCACCACAGCTCCCCTTTGAGACTGCTACCACCAGCTTTGCCAAGAGGAAAGGGGAACAATCGGGGTTTGCCGTCACGGGTAGTCATGAATTGGGATGGATGCGAAGAGACGTTCTCCTGTAGTCGGGTTTCAAACACCATCAGCATCTCCCGAACGCTGATCAAGGCGGAGTATACTGACCCATGCGTTCGGCTGCTTCCGGAACTTCGTCCTGGCCTTGACATCGTGTTCTAGCTTAATCTCCTCGTTCTGCTTCAAGGTATTGGCTTGATAAGCTCCGATCTGAGAGGAGACTATTTGATGTAGGACTATTCCTCTAAAACCGTGTGAGCGTCGTCTGTGGGATTTCCCCGGGATGGACCTACACTACAAGGAGTACCATCGCTCTTTTCCACATTCCCGCAATCACGCGCATCTCAGGTGGTAGATCGATCTGGGACGCGACAAGAGCCAAAGACGCAAACAAGAGAACCAGAAGATGAAACGGAGTGAATGTGCTATCATTGTGCATCAGCGGGAGATCCCAAGTCGTCCCAGTCAAAGAACACACAGTCCATGCGGTCCTGACAGAGGATTATTGATGTAACTCATTTTGGCACGCCGATGAGAACGGGAAATATTATCAAAAATCACATCCGAAAGTCAGAGGTCTCCCTTGAAATCACCTCTTGCGATGAGACCCCATGGACATGCGAAACACAGTCGAGTTCAAAGGAAAGGTTGAGTCACCGACCAAAACAAGGTGGGGCGGGAGTATGCATAGGCGGGGGAAAAATTCATCAGGTCGAAGCAGTCCGTCAGCTCAGTCCAGAAAGACAGGCTGTTAGTCAACCAAGTTAGCGTTTACATAGATAGAAAGTACGGGATTCGGCAGCAGAATCGTTGAGTGGTGATAGCCCTGCAGCCGAGTGTCGGAGTATGACGTGTAGGCCCCCTGTCATTGAGCTCGTCCCTGCTTCTTCACGTCCAAATCGCTCGGATCTCGAACTCCTTGGCGGGTGCTGACATCCCGTTGGATCGATCGCCGCGCGAAGACGTCATGTCAACTTTGAATCCAGCTCACGTTCGTCCGCTTCCTCACACCTCGAATTCCGGCGCAACCACCTTACCGTCCGCTCTCGCAACCGGCTCGTCATCAAAACCGCGTAGGACTGTTCGACTTTTCTCACAGCTTCCTAGGGATGATAGCTCCAGCTCTGATGAGGAAGGTATAGGGGTCGGACCATCAGAGGACAAGGGTACCGGACAGGACTCAATCAGTGCATTCAGCCCTTCGTGCTAGACATAATCCCCTGCTCATGCTCGGACTAGTTGCACCTCCTTCCCAGACTCGTCAGTCGTCTTACCCTGGAGCAACGACTTCTACGACTTCTCGGATCTCCGCAATCGTTTCCTCCTCCCTCTCCCCGGTTCCCAAGCTGTCACGAGCTGTAACGACCAATTCTGCTCCGCCCAGCTCACAGTTCGCGACATATCCCGCCGGCTCCATCATCTCGTCAGCGTCATCTGCTCAGGCTCCTCCTCCAGCAGTCGATACCAATGGCTACGATGAATGGCGGAAAAAGTATGGACCGCGGCGATCCATCAGCTCGCGGATGGAGGCAGGCTCGACATCGTTTGGCAAGGGGAATGCTTCAAGAGATCATGGAGGTTCTCTTGGCAACATCCACGGGCGAAATGCTATGGATCACAACGATCCGGACTCCTACTACTTCAATACCACCAAACGCCTACATCACCTTGACGATCTGGGTTCCGATGAGGACGAGGGCGATGCTCGCAGTCCCCCAAAGAAGGCGGACCTTCCTCTGCCTCCCAATGGAATCAATGGTGGCCCAGACGGCATTCGAAGACCGGGTTCCGCCGGACGGCAAAACAGTCACGATCTATTGCCTGCTATCAACGGTGTCAACAATCGTCAAGGAGAAGCGAATCCCGCTGCGCCGGACACCGCGGAAGGGAAAGAACGGCTCGAATGGCAGAGCATGTTAAAGTCTGTCCTCGCCGGTGACATATTGCAAACCGAAAGTTCGAGAATTGGTGAGGACCGGGGAGAGGAGCGGTTCCGTCGGGAACTGGGGCAGAGCCTATGGTGGCAGATCAGAGCGAAGATGCGGGGACGATCCGAAGAGGAAGAGAAGAGAAGAGTCGAAGAGAGACGGGGCAGGGTTGTCGATGCGGTGTTGGAGGAAGTCGAGAGCTTTGTGGTGAGGAAGAGACCCGGACCAGCTGGAGTCGGGCGGAGGCTATCAGCGGAAGGTGGGGAGGAGTTGCAGGCAGAGGTCGTTCCGCTCGACGAAACCTCCGAAGGCAGATTCAGCGAGATCGCCGCGCTGGATCAAGTCACCTACATCCTTCAGCGGCTCAGTGTGGTCGAAGCCTTGTATCCTCATTACGCGGCCCTTCGGAATGCCAAACCGTTGTACAATTCGGTATCCTTCCGAGCTCGAGTGGACGCACTCACCGCATGGTCCACTGTCTTCACGTCCCTCCAAGCGCAACTTCAGATTCTACGGAAGTGGACTGGATCGGATGATCTCGATATCACCCGTCCGAATACGACAAAAGAGAAAGCCTTGGTGGGGAAGAGTCGGTATCATCCTCTTGACAACAAGGCTCAGGCCCAAAACACGATTGATCAGGCGGCCGACGACTCCACCTTCCTGGAACGTATCATGAAGGAGGACAACCTTCAGCGGACTTTCAGGAAGAGAGCCCTCATCGACCTCGTCGCTTTGGTCTGGAACGCGAGGGAGACTGTCGTTTCTCACTTGCCTCTTTTCCAGGAGTTGCAGCTTCCCGACTTCAGGTACGAACTGGTTCGGCTGATCGGCTTCCCGGGTCGCCTGGTCATCGAAGCTCTCAAAGTCCGCCTCGATGCGGCGGCTAAACTTCTCGACCCGAATCCAATGGTCATTAATGACATGGTCGACAATTTCCGTCTTGGTATCAGCATCGCCGTTTTGATTAAAAAGCAGTACGAAGACATGATTGAGCCTGATACTGCGAAACATTGGGCCATCCCTCCATGTCTGCCGGCGGACTTTGACGCGGTCATGCTGGACGGCTTGCGGACTTTCTTCAAGCTCCTTCATTGGAAGCTGAAGAGCGGTAGCCGGACCATCTATTTCCGCGAGACCGAGGTGCTGGAAGCCGAATGGGAGTTCCTTTACGAGACCGCAGAGGCGGTCTCAGGCGGAGACATAGTGGTTGCTGAACATTTCTGGTGAGCATGCCGCCTCGAGGACAACTCATGCTGACTGGAGCAGCTCTCTCGCAACTAAGCTCATGGTTCGCGTCTGCAACTACTTCGATTCCCAGCTTCATGTTCCGATGCCGGTCGATGCCAGCCCCACGGCTGTCAATAAAGCCGTTGCTGTGCTTCGGAAGGTTCGGTCACATCCAGACGGTCTCGGGGATCGAAGGCCTATGTCAGCTGAAGAAATGTTGGTCTGGTATGGCAAGATTCTAGATGCGGTACGAATGCGGTACCGCAAGTTGCAACGATTTGCCAGGTGAGTACTGCTACGTCTTCTTTGCTAAGATGCCAGACGCCTTACGCAGCGGTTCGACAACTCCGCGGAGTATGCTCTGGAAGACCAAGATTTGGACCTCTTCATTCAGCAGCTCCAGGAGTCTGGGCACTTCCTCGTCTACACACATGTCTTCGAGGAGCGAGGCACCTACATCATGGCCGACGGGTCCTTGTGGAACGATCCCGGGTCTGTGAAGCAACTCCTACAGCGTGCCTTCTCGGTGTCCGTTCCCAACATTCAGTCTCAATCCCGTCAACGACCTCAGACCGAGCAGGAGCCAGTGCATTACGAAGCCCTCCCTGAGCTGCAAGCAGGGGACAACGCTTGGGAGAGGTCAGACACTGAAGAGGATAGCGGAGCATATCTCCTCCTTCTCTCTCCTCGACAGAATTTCGCCTGGACCGGCGCTGTCATGACCCTCGACCTGACCTATATCGACTTCGCGCTGGACGATAATTGCGTTCGGCTCATAGCCGATGGTCCGACAGTGCAGCTAGGGATCTGCAAGCGGCTCTTTGCGGATGCACTTGTGGACCCGGACACCGATGAGCCAGTCCTCGCACTGGAATGCCTAGTCGAGCAGCAAGCACACTTGCCGCGGGTGCAGCGAGAGCTAAGGAAGATCGAACGATCGAACTACCGACTCAGCGAATCTTTCATCGAGTCGGCGGCACATGTCCGGGCTGCTCTTCAAGGATCGCCGGGCACGCAGGATATGACTGAAAACTGGTTCAACTTTGCGTCGGAACATGGAAAACGAGCCAGACTGCATATCGATCCGGCCTTGCAAGCGCGATTCAGCGGGCTGTTGATGCGGCTGGGCATCAGCTGGGTGTCCTTCATATGCGACAGCTGTGACCCGACGGACCGCAAGACTTTTAGATGGACCGTTGCCGCACTCGTATATGTCCTCGACGTCACTGGCGGGAGGAATATCCTCCATCTAGACTCCCAGGAATTCTCCCTCCTGCGAAAAAGCGTTGCCTCCTTGGTATCGCTTCTCATATCTCACTTCGATGTGCTCGGCGCACGATCAAGCATGGAGGCCAAGAGGGAGACGGAACGGCTGCAAGCGATGAGGCGACTGCAAAGGCTGCAAGAGAACTTCGACGACGACTTCGTCCCGCGTACGCCATCTCCTTCGGCCCGGACGAGAACGCCTGTCGACCGGAGCATACGACTCGTGCGTGAAGAAAGACTTCGACTCATTGGCGAGCTCGAGCAAGCTCGGGTTGGCTTCTCGAGCGACCAGCATCTCATCGGCCAAGTCCTGGACGAGCAGGTCTCAGAGGATCGAGCCCTGGTGTTTCTCGCTGCATCCTCGTCTAATATCGCTCTGCGTTGGCAGCAAGGCGCCTTCATCGGTGGCGGCGCGAATGGAAACGTCTACATTGGGTTCAACCTCGATTCTGGCGGCATCATGGCGGTCAAGGAGATCAGGGTGCAAGATCTTAGCAACAGTCCGACACTGTACAAGCAGATCAAGGACGAAAGCGATGTGATGAGCATGCTGAGTCATCCAAACATCGTGGAGTACTATGGCATCGAAGTAAGTCCACGTCCATCCCCCTATAATTTGAAGGTGAATACTGAGTGTGATTGCTCAGGTTCACCGTGACCGTGTCTTCATTTTTCAGGAATACTGCGAAGGTGGAAGTCTGGCAAATCTGCTGGAGCATGGTCGTGTCGAGGATGAGGATGTCGTCATCCTCTATGCGCTGCAGATGCTGCAGGGACTGGTCTATCTCCACTTCAAGGGCATCGAACACAGAGATGTCAAGCCGGAGAGTGAGCCAATCACATCGTGTGAGAGCTGAAGTCAGACATTCTTCTTGGTACGAACTCGACGATCAAATATGTCGACTTCGGAGCTGCTAAGGTCATCGCGAAGGGGAACAGAACCATGGCAAAGACTCGCGCCATCAAGACGAAAGCTGCGGGAGGGGATGGAGCGGGTGTCATGAACTCGCTGGCGGGGACTCCAATGTACGCCCGACTTTCTTCGTCCAACGATCTGCCCTCAAATGTGCAGGTACATGGCTCCCGAAGTCATTCGCGCTTCCGAGAAGGCCGGACAATTGGGTTCGGCGGACATCTGGAGTATGGGATGTGTACTGCTGGAGATCTCGACCGGGTGAGTAGCATATTGAGGCGATACGTCGGTGCTGATGATGTCTTCAGGCGGAAACCTTGGAGCAACCTTGACAACGAGTGGGCGATCATGTTCCACATCGGCATCGCCACCCAACATCCACCTCTTCCGGAGCCCGGTCAATTGTCCGAATCCGGAATCGAATTCATCCAGCTGTGTCTGACACTGGATCCGTCCGAACGGCCTACCGCTGCAGAGCTTATCTATCATCCCTGGCTAGCACCGATGCTCCAGCAGATGGTGAGCGGCATCGCTGGTAGATCCGCTGACCTGTAGACCGAACACGCGCAGGAGAACGCCTTACCTGGCGGACCCAGGACTTCCTCTACTCTCGTCGACTCGTACGATCAAACTGCATACGCCAATTCACTCGCAGACATCGCAAAGCAAGACCAAAACGAGCAGGGCGGCGATCCATCTTCCCTCCCGGGCTAGAACGCGGGCTCAAACACATCATCCTTCTCATGATGGTTTTGTCGCAATCTGGGCGCTGTGATCTGTGTCTACCTGATGTATCTCATTGCAACCTTTTCTTCGGGTCTCCAAAGTTCCGGGGTGTCTACTGATGTCTTCGAGCTAGGCTATTGATACTTAGACCGACGGCTGACTGTTATCGGTCAACCCGCCACCGAGCATTGCTAAATTTATCCGAGGCAGGTTCTTGGAGCCAGGATCCGAACTCAATGCCCCATTGACATTAGTGGATCCAGGAGTTGGGAGAAGGCAAAGCGCGGAGGAAGGCAGGAGTCGACAACGCGTCCATCACATACCAAGGAGCTCGCTGAGGTAGATGCTTTTGGTTCGGATCGAAGCAGAATGTACGGAAAACCAGCCAAGATACCTCATTGCATCCCTTGGCATGAGTTGGCAATATCACCAAATGTAGACCACCGTGCACTACACTGTCTTCTTCGACTGCACCCCCTTCTCCTTCCCCTGCTTCTCCTTTTTCTTCTCCTCTTTCTCTCTATCCTCCTTCTCCTTCTTCTCCTTCTGTACTCTCCTCTTTGCCTCCTCCGCAGCCTCTGCTTTCTCCCTCTGCTCTGCTTCCTTCAGCTCCCGACTCGGATCTTTCGGCTTCTGTCAAACGCAAGACGATCAGCTTTAACCCTGTACCAAGCTAGATTAGCTCGACTTCACTGACCAGGACGTCTCTCGAGAACCATGGTCCTCCCACAGTGACCAACCCGGCTGACCTTCCCACTTCAAAGGCGCCCTTCCAGCCCGGTCTCCACACCGCCACCCATCCCCTAGCCATCTCGAACGCGACGTATACCACCCAATAAGCCAGCCACTGACAGGTGTCCCTCCCCGCTCCTGGATTTCTGCTGATCTCGTATGACAGCGATGGTAAGGTGTCCTGGAGGGGGATGATGAGTGTGACCAGCGCCGAGAGGTGGGGGAGGAGAAACGTCGGTGTGAGGAGGTGTAGGACGAGGAAGATAAAGCCCAGGACGAGTGCGACATTATCTGGATCAGTCTGGAAGGATTTCGCAACGGCATCGATGGGTTTGGCAGAGTAGCCTGCGTGGGAAGTCAGGGACGTTTTTTGGAGAGATCTGTAAGCGGCTTGACGGATCTCGGCGGCGGATCTCGGTCTGCCTCCGGAGCTGGATTTGGATTTCGAGTAGGATGAGGCGGACTCCTTGGAAGAGGAGGTCTCGGAGCTCGAGCTTGAGGACTTGGATGTCATGCTGCGGGTCCAGTGAATAGAATATCGCCCGGGAGAGCGTCAGTCTCGGTTGCGGATCGCCATGGCGTTTCAACTTTGTTTAGCCTCGAAGGGGTCGAGGGGTGTGGGTGAAAGGAGCTTGACTCCAACTCCTTGGTCGACGTGTTGAAAGGATATGGATGTCGCAGACCACTGAATATGCGTGCCGATTCGGTGAGATGTTGCTGACCTAGCTGAACCAATCGTCAGCTTGCAAGATGAGCGAAACATACAGCCCAATCTCGACGCATCTCCTGACTTTCCTGTCATCCCTCTCATCCCTGTTCTCCGACTCGGTAGGTACCCTCATTCTCATTTCAGCAAGACACTCACGTTGATCCGATCAGAGGTCAGAGAGATGCCCTCCTCTCCGCTACCTCGGAGCCAAGGTTCATCGCTCGCCCAAGCTCCTCGCCAACTCATTCCTCATCTTCGGCTTGGCGGTGCTGATACTCGATCCAAACGGTATCGTACCCATCTTGACCGACGTGATTGCGGTCGTCGCCGGTATCTGGGGATCGATGGGCTTCCTCCTGGACTGGGAACCGAGGGAGGACGTGAGGAGGGAGAGGATGAAGAGGTGGCTCGATTATTGGGTGGTCTACGCATCGGTCAGTACGGTAGAGAATGTGGTCGGCCGAGAGAATGTCGTGCGTCTCGTACCGGTCTGGAGGGTAGTGAAGGCCGGTGTCGTCGTTTGGACGTTACTCGACGGCGCTGGTCCTGCTGCCAGCGGGATTAGTGAAGAGAAGGACACGAAGAGTGAGGAGATTGTTGAGGAGAAGGACAGGAAGCAACACCCGCTCGTACGCTCATCCCTCTCGAAACCGGCAAAAGCTGATGTGAGCCAGAAGCTCAGAACCAAGTCCACGTCGAGATCGAGGTCAAAGACGGTCGGGAAGCCAGAGCGGCCTGAACCTGCAGGTGGAGTAACCAAGACGCAGGCAAACATGCTCCCTGACGCGCTCGCTCCCGAGATCCTCCCGATCAACGCCGAGATCGCCAGGATGAATGAGACCACCACCCAGGAAGCAAGAGATTCATCCATCCTGGATAGCCCACCTGACAGCTCCCCTTTCACGTTGAGCGCTAAGCTCGATTCGGGAAACAGCCAGAATGATCCAGGGGGAGCGGGGCTGCTTGTTGACCTTCCCGAGACGATCGTGCATCACCACACGCGAAAGGTGCAGCCGCTATCTCACAAGGTGAGGCGGGAAGGTGAGGGGAAGATGAGTATGGAAGAGCTGCTCGAGCGGGTGGATGGTGAGGATGGGTTGGTGGAGATCACGGAAGATGACGTGTCGAGGACAATCGAGCGTGGATTCGGGACACAAAGGTGAGGAGGGATACTCGCGTGACCAAAAGAGAGAGACAGTCACGATAGAGTTGGAGGGAGATGAGGAGATGAGAACGCCTGCATTCGATAGAGAGTGTGAAAATGTACGATTGATGAATAGTAAATCTGCCCGAGTTTTGGTGTTCTATAAAATCAATTTGGCCCTGGAATTCTTCTACATTCCGCTTCTCCATTTAACAATCACATCATAACCCCCATGACGATTTCAAATCGACCTCAGCGGAAAACAAACACTCCACCACGCCACCTCGCTTCACACGTACTCACCCTGTCCTTTCAGCAGCTTCTCCTCAGCCTCCTTTTCTCCCAGCCAGCCCCCAAACGCCTCCGAGCCGCTTTTGTCTTGTCCCGGTCCAACGGTGCTTGCGCGATACCTATCGAATCATCTGAGTCGCTTGTGGAGAGATTCCCCAGCTAAGCGTGATCAAGGAGAGCCTGATGGATCAAGAAGAGCCTGATCCACAATGTCCGCCAGACCCGCCAATGTGATGCCTTCCGAGGTATCCATCCTAAAGACAAGAGCAGCTGCAAAGAAAGCTCTCGGCAAGACAGTGAGCGAGACCGAGACGGTTTGGCCGAAGCCTGAGTTTGTGAGTGGGATGTTCCGGTTGGGGCTGAGTACTGGAGAAGACTGATCGGGAAGGCGATAGGGTCCGGGAACCAAGATCGAATCGGTCGTTGGGGATGGTTTCGTCATACCAGCAGGGTAGGTCGATCAGTCCTCCTTCTCCATACATTCATCCTCATCTTGCTCCACCAATCCCACTTACTCGGCGTTTCAACTCCGTCCCCCTCACGGTCTACCGTGTTTCCTGCATCCCCTTCCCGTGGCCTACGTTGCACCCTCTACGGAAGACCGCTGACTTTGATCAGCGCGATGTTTCCTCTAGGCTGCGCCATCCCTAACCACACCGTACATTCTCTCCGATTTCATCCCACCCCAAAGCTTCGAGATTCTCGACTGACCACCGCGATTTAGGTGCTACAACATGGCGCGTACTTCCCGCCTGGAACGATGGTACGTGCTCCCCGGGTTATCATGATCTAGCTGATCTCCACAGTTCCCAGATGGGGTCTTGGTCCCTATTCACGCGCGGTGAGCCCGGGGACGGAAGAGCAACGACTAATGAGGCAGGATGGTGTCCGTCCCGGCTATTTCTACCAGGAAACTGAGACCGGATCAAACCGAGGCGCTGTGTACGATCATGTGAATGGATGGGAAGGAGGCTACGTGCTGTGTCCTCACGGTCGATGTGGTACTGTCAGCGGAGATAATCTATTTTTTTAATACGAAGAGATCGAACCGGCTCATCGTCAGATAAAGGCTACATTGCGTACAAGGGGACCGGAGCAGGCGAGAGATTGAGTGATGCGACAATGATGGAAGACAGGATGATGCCACCAATCGACTGTCGTTAGAAACTTCGGACCGGTTCATGCTGCAGGCTGACATTAGAGCTTGAACGTTCCGGGAATCGTTCATGTAACATCAAGAGAATGTATTTCCTATGTCACCAAAAACAAGATGCTGCACGAAACCCACAAGTACAACTAGGCTCCGGAGATGCGCATCATGTTTCTCTTCAGCAGATATCCCTACACATTTGAAGTAGACATATCTGATCCTTTCCAGTCAAACGGTGCAAAGGCTCTATCAAGCTTCTCTGAATGTGTCAATGATCTCCTTTGAGAGCACGCAGCAACAAAGCAGGACAGAAATATGATGTGCTTCGGAAATCCCGTAGCATTGCCCCTCATCCCATTCCCATCATCTGAAATTGAAGGTCAAGAACAGTATCGCAAAAAGCAATCGCTGAGGACGGGACAGTTAGCATTGCCATTTGTGACCATAAATACAACGCTTCTGACATACGACCCAAATTCTGATGTATTATTCCTCCAATTTCGAGGTTCAGACAGTGCCCAGCTGTGTGATCAAAATAGCACGCAGAGTATGGGCGCCACTACAACACCCATCTCTCGGGACAGTGCAGATCAAACCCACCTACTTCATCAGCGAGCCACTTGACACCCCGATCATTCTCGTTTCCCTCCACAAAGATGTCGCACTCATTCATAGCCTTCATGAATGGCATCGTCAGGAGATATTCCGATAGGCATCCGAGTTTTGCGGCACCCCCCGATTCAGCATACGATGATTTTGACGAATTCGACCGCCTACTCGACGATCGACTACATCATCGTGGCGAGCCCAAGTTCGCCGTGCATGACTTCAAGTCTATTCCAGCAGAGTGTACGAATGACAAGGTATGACACAAGCTGATCAATGATCTGGAGAGCGCCTACTTCGACGAGAGGATCCGCCCGGCTATGGAACGAAGTTTCCCGGGCGTCAAGCTCAAGAAGTACCCATGTAATAGTGTATAAACTGTGAGGTGTGACTATACGAGAGTGATCGGAAGGCGTAGGCAGGGAGAGATATCCTTGATGCAAAACCGTTTAGGTGACATCCTTCGTAAGGACGATTCAGCCTGCTTGGTGATCATTAGACCAGAGGAACTTCGCGGAAATTCCTGTTCAACCAATGATCTTGCCTAAACAGGGCGACCGATGCAAAGGTGCATTTCGAAATCTGATCGGCCAAGCTCAGTTGAGATCAATCTCGTCCATTGCCGTCCCTCCTCCTTCCCCTTCCTCAGCCACGTCTTCATCCACCTCGAATCCTTCCACTGTATGTCCATTGGTCTTAAGTCGCGGCGGCATATGTCGTCGCAATGCCAGTTCTCCAGTCTCTGGCGCCGAGCAGAGTCCCGCCTCGTCCGCTCCGGCGAAGATTGGTGCGGCCTCCTCGACTAGTGCCTCCTCGGTATGCAGTGAGGTCTCGACGGCAGGTTCGACTTCCTCAGCCAGCTTTGGCTCCCTCGGCGCACTTCCCATCGCCTCATGAATCTTCGCAACAGCCTCATCGATAGTCGAGCTTCTCAATTTCTCCTCCACCACGGTCGTTGGCGCGGCGGAGTCAAGATCGTGTACGGTCGAGCGGGACTCAGCAGGAGGACTGATCACCACTGCAGCCGGTTCTCGTTCCGTGGGTGAGGCCAGTGATGTATAATTATCGATGATAATCGGCTCGGATGTGACAGAAGGGGAGATGACGGTATCATCACCGGTCAACTCAGCAGTGGTACCAGGGCTAGTTTCGGTCATTTCAGAAGGCGGTTGGTAGGAAGCGGTACTCGATTCCGGCTGGGAGGGCTGCGATGATGACGTAGCTGCAGCGCAAGCAGCTGGGGCTGATGCAGGGGGAGACGTCGGTGATACGTCGGATGTGAGTGGAAACTTGAACCCTCTGCGAGAGCATACTCAGCCTGAATCCGATCACTGGAAGAGCACTTACCGGTCGAGCTTCCCATCCGCTTGTGGCTTCGGACTTCTCGGGCGTCCCAGCTCCAAGTCGAACGGTGAACTCGCTTCCCGGCCACGGCTTTTGAGAGACCGTCCCGAATGGCTCCTCTCCAGTGATGCACCCCGTCCTGATTCTCGTCTCTCCATCGAACCGCTCCGTTCCGCACTGGACCCGCTCCCGGTCGTACTCATCCGCGCGATCGTTTCCGGGCTGGGCGAGCGCCGTATCTCTTCCGGTCGTTCGCTGATAGGTGAGGATGGCGCAGACGAGGTGAAGGGAAGTGAGGATCGCTTCAGCGGTTCTGGCCGGCGGAAAGGTGCGGGATCGGGCGTGATGCTCGTGTTCGGGGGAAGAGTGGGTAGGAGGTGATTCGATATAGGCACCAGTCTGAACTATCAGCATGCAGATCCACGAGAGAGAACTTGCTCACTTTCGCTCCCTTGCCACGGCGAGCAGCCAACCGGGACCCACGACCGGCAGATTTGCCCGCACTGCTTCTTGATACCCCTTGTCCACACTTCCTCCTCGGCCCGAGTCATCACCACCGACTATAGGGGTTGAGCAGACGAAATGCGTCGTATCAAATGCGACCGTAGGTGATTCTCTCGCGCCGATATCGGCGAGACAGTTGCGGAGCTGCTCGAGCAGGGGGGCAGGCTGGATCGGACCGAAGTGGATGAGGAGCCCGGTGAGATTGCTGAAACTGTCAGCGCATGGTGCAGTATGGGGTGAGAGCGGGACAGGTGGCTGGGGGGATGGGGAGCAGGAAGACAGCCAGGAAGATGTAGAAGCTCACTCCATGGTATGGGTGCGAACGCGGATGATATTTGACGGGAAGGTACCAGCTGTAGTCTTCCTGCATGATCCATCAGCTTATCGGAGGTAGATCGAATGTGCGATGACCTACAGAACCAGCTGAAACGTGTACTCGTCCCCACACTGTAAACCCCCAGTCTTCCACTCCCTCTTCTCCCTCTTCTCCCTCCCCACGCCAACATCACCTCCCACCCTCCCCCATCTCTGACCATTCCTGAACATCTCCAACCCCCTAAACCCAGCGGATCCAAGCTCGATCTTCTCCCACTCCACACACACACTCGTCTGGGTCACATTCCGGATCTTCATTACCGGTGGAGACGGTGCCGTGGTGCCAAACGTCTGGAGAATATTCGCTTGTAGCTCGGAGAACGCGTTTTGAGCGAGTGCTTCGGCCGAGAGGTCACGGGAGACTGTGATTGTGAGGATCGACCCGGGTCCGAGAGGGGGTGTATCTGGAGATGGGGAGGGAAGGAGGAGGGATGGGAATTCGAGAAGGTGAGCGTTGGGGCCGAGGAGGATGGCCTGAAGAGAGATTTCAGCGACTCCGCGGATGATGACCTACCATGCCTGCGTCGAGCTTGCCGAGGGTGAAGGTGACTGTAATCAATCAGCTCAAAGCCCCATGACCGCCTCATCCCGGCTAGCTCAAGCGTCGAAATCTGGAGGCGATAGCTCACATCTTTCCAAATTTGATTGAGTCGGCGGTCGTGTACTGTTCGCTGGTTTGAGAATGGGCCGTTGTGACGAGGACGAACCGGCCGGTGAGACGACATGCGTGGTCGACATCTGAGTGTGACGGTGGTCGGACGAACGAGGCTGATGGTATCAATACGACTGACGCGGCCAGATTGTAGGCGAGTGCTGCGATCGATTCTACGAGGTTGATTGAACATTGAAGACATCAACGCGTCATCACGTGATCCTGTACTGGCGTAACTTGCTGCAAACTGTTGCATGCTCCATTCCTTTATCCTTTCTTTTCAAACCCAAGTGCTTGTCTGAAACAGGTAACAAAGCGACTGTAGGATAAACTGTCTTTCTCTCATCACTTTAGCAATGAGGTTTGGATTAGATATTGCCAACACTGCTTGCAAGTCATTCCAGATGTCAATGTATGAAAGCTGAACAATCAAGTCTTAAGCGCTTCCCAAACCCTGCCGCTTCCTGGTCACGATGGCTCATCAAGGATATTGTCACCGCCTCGATCCTTCAATAACGTCTCAGCCCTCCTTGACCAATATTTCCTCAATCCCCGATTGTTCCTCAGTCCCACAAACCCCAGGATTGAGTGAAAGAATAGCAAGTTTTGCATTTGCACAACCAATCTTTCAGGAGACATCCATCCACATCCGGCGCATCTGCCATGATCCACTCAAACCTGACATAACCCAGCACCTTACTTCCATCAGTTCATCTCTGAATGCCAATGATGATCCCGCCTCTGACTTCCTTCCCTATGGAGGCAGGAAGAGCAGTGTTTCTTTCACCAGCTCTCACCCTGACCTCATTGGTACAGTTGGCATACCAAAAACACAAGGGAGGGAGCCTTCGATGTCATATGTGGGTGAAGGACCTCTGCAGGTGAGGAGAGTGAGCGCTGGTGGTGGAGAGGATATGGTGAGGGTGAGAGGAGCTAGTCTGCCCTGTATCCCCGAGGTTCAGGGAGAGGGACATCCAGCTCAATTCCTGCATCTCAGTCTCCTCAAGTCCTGACAATCAGACCTACTATCCCAACAATGAGGCTCAGTGCACCGCCACCCCCAAAGAAACCCATGTACAGACCTGATTCAGTCATCCTCACCCTCA
>JAABUH010001015.1_pt1 | contig 34710 bp, 27 predicted proteins | sample 5559121 | NCBI WGS metagenome assembly JAABUH01 (sample SAMN10711871, study PRJNA513364) | rock metagenome | isolation source: Antarctica rocks | place: Antarctica: Victoria Land, Battleship Promontory nord | collected 2015-12-28
GACCAAGGAGGCGATGGCCGACGTGGAGACGCACCTCACCAGGCATCCCACCCTCGGCAAGTGGTTCATCGACATCCTGCCAACTCCGGCTGCACCGGGATAGCTAATTGCGTGGAAGACCCTTAGAAGGGGCGCGGCTCGCCATACATCGGCGGCTGACCATAGCCGGAGGATACGTTACCTTGTGCTTGGCGCTGTGCCTGACCATAAAGGTGATACAACACCAACTGCGAGTAGAACCAGGTGAAACCCGCGCCAATACAAATGGCGATGAAACCCAGGCCGGTGATGATCGACAGGACGATGCCGCCTAACAGAGTGATGATGAGGTAGGTGACGAAATGTTGTCGCAAGGTATTAAGTATCGCGCCAAACTGGAACGCCTCGCCGAAGTTGCTCGTTGCCGCATAGCGACCGATGGCGATCGGAACGAACAAGCCGACGATAATACCGACGATCCAGGCCAGGCAACTCCCGCCATAGCTGAGGCCCGTCGCGGCAGCCGTCGCGCCACTCGAATTAACGCCCCTGGCGGAGTCGCGGATCGAGCTGAGTATCGCCGGGAAAGAGAAGGCAGCGGCGATGATCGTGGCCGGGAGGGAGTACACGAAAGCGATGAGCCAAGCCTTGAAGCCGTCAATCATCCGCTCGCCCCAATGCTCCCATTCAGGGAGTGGGGTAGGCGATCCCATAATGACGTTTCGCGCCAGCTGGACAAGATAGCCTGTGAGTATGAGGCCAATCGGAATCCACCCGACGATGGTGAAAAATGCAAGAACCCAAGCAATCGCCAAGCCGCCGCCGATCGCCAGCTTCGCCACCCATCGTGGATCGTCCGTAAAGAATGTGAACGCCTTGCCGATGTCCAGGTTCATCGATACCCTCCCTGTCCTCATGAACGATCCTGGCCCGTACCCCCGCACAGGCCGTAACAGCTACTCGCGCACTATCTACGTATAGCGACGCGATCGGTCACACCACGGACGATGAGCACCGCGTCCATCCCAACGGCGAAAGCGCGCGTCGGATACGATTATTCGGACAGTTCCATGCCGTGATTCTACACCATCGGCGACACAAACAGAGTATTTCTAGGACCATCGGGTGATAGCGACCGACGACGCGGCGCGACTAGGCTGGAAGGGCCAGCACGCGCACCGCGCGCGTACATGTAGAGAGGGGTAAACGCCGACATGAGTCTCCCGCTGACCCTGCCGCCAGTGGCGAATCTCGCCCTCTACCTCCTGATCGTGGTGGGGATGATCGCGGTCGCGGTCGCGCTCGATCGCTGGCTCGCGGTGGTCGAACTGCGCCCCGCCGCCCAACAACGCCACATACCGACGCTGCACCCATCCGCCATCAGCGCCCCCGCCGCAATCCCCACCACTCACCCCGCGCCGCTGTCGCGCCCCGATGCCGCACGCCGCCGCCGCACCTTGCCGATCCCGGCCCTGCTGCCTCGCCTCGCGGCGCGCGAGCGGGCGGCGCTCTGGACGATCGTGGGCGGCGCGCTCGCCCTGCGCGTCCTCTTCCCGGAAAGCTTCCCGGACTTCCTCACCGGGGCCGAACTGGCGCGCGCGAGCGAGGCGCTGCGGATCAACGCGGGGGTCGGGGCGGCGGGTTCGCCACCGGGGTTCGCCGCGATCCTAGCCGAGGCGTGGGCGCTTTTCGGGACGACCCTCCCCCTCGAACGTTTCCTCACGGCGCTCTGCGTCGTCGCCGCGCTCGTCCCCTTCTACGCCCTGTTGCGCCGCTTTGTCGGCATCGTCCCGGCGCTCGGCGCGACCCTGCTGCTCGGCGTCTCGCGCCCGGCGCTCCTGGCCGGGCGTGGCGGCGAGGCGGACCCTGCCATCCTGCTGCTGGCCCCGCTCACCGCGTGGCTCCTCCTCCGCGCGCGCGAACGTGGCGACGGGCGTGCCTGGGCGCTCTGCGGTATCAGCGCCGCCGCACTCCTCCTCGACGGGGTGGCGGGTTGGGCCACGTTGCTCGCGCTGGCGATCTGGCTCGGCATCACCCTCCGGCGCGACGCCGCCGCCGCGACCCCGGCAACCCGCCGCACCGCCGCCGGACTCCTCTTCGCGGGTGGCTTCGCCCTGCTGATCTTCCTGCTCGCCACCCTCGCCGGGGGTGGGGGACTGCGCGCGGCGATCCCCTTCACGCTTGATGGCGCGTCGGGCGCGGGGCCGCTCGCCGCTCTCGCGGCACGCAGCCGGGCGTTCGGTGGCGCGCTCTTCGCCGTCCTCACCGGTGGGGCGCTCGATCCGAGCGCGGCGGCGTGGCGCGATCCGCTCAGCGCCCTCCTCGCCGTGGCGGGGGCCATCATGGCCCTGCGGCTGGGACGCAAGGCGGCGCTCTGGTGGTGCCTCGCCCTGATCCCGCCATTGCTGGCCGGGCTCTTCGGCGGCGGCGACCCGCACGCCACCATCCGTATCCTGCTGCTCCTGCCCGGCTACGCCTTCGTCGCCTGCGCGCTCGACGCGCTGCTGCGCCGGGAGCGCTTGCGGGAGCCGGGCGCGCAACTCGTGGCCGTCAGCGTCGCCGCCGCGCTCGTCCTGCTGAATGTGGCGGGTTTCGCCCTCTGGAGCGCCGCGCCCGCCACGCTAGCCGCGCAGGGGCCGACGATCGCCACGCGCGACTTCTACCTCTGGCGCGACTATCAGGTCAGCGGTCTCGCCACCGGGCGCGGCATCGTCGGGCCGGATGAGTATGCGACCCTCGCACCCGCCGCGATCGTCGAGCAGACCGCCGCCGCCCGCCGGATCGCCGAAGGCGGCACCGCCCAGGCCAACGCCACCCCACGCGACGACATCGGCCAGGAGGTCGCGACGATCGGGGTCGGCGAGAATGGCGGCCACCTGAACACGCCGCGCGCCCTGGCGATCGACCGCCAGGGGGGCTATTACGTCGCCGATACGGCGCGCGGCGCGATCGTCCACTTCGGGGCGAACGGCGTCTACAGCGGCGAATGGGCGACGGCGCAGATCGGCCAGCCGTGGGCGGTCATCGCCACGCCCGACAACGTCCTGCTCGTCCTCGACGCCGATACCGGGCGGATCGGGCGCTACGACAGTCAGGGAAACTTCCTCGGATTGGCCCTCGCGCCGGAAGGGACGACCGCCACGCGCGGCCTCGGTCTCGGCCTCGACGGCAAGGTCTACGTGGCGCAGACCGCCGCCAATCACATCGTGCGCCTCGATCCGCGCGCCCTGGGGGTGGCGGAGCCGCTCGGGGGCAGCAAACAGCCGATCACGTTCGACCAGCCTACCATCGCCCTGGCCGATGCGGGCGGCAACGTCGTCATCTACGAGCCGGACGGCGCGCGCCTGCGCGGCGTCAGCGCCGCCGGTCAGGTCCGTTTCAATCGCGCCGCGCCCCGCAGCGATACCCTCAATGCCGGGTCGCTCGCCAGCCTGCCGGACGGGCGGATCGCGCTGGTCGATGCGAGCGGGAGCCGCGTCATGCTCTACAGCGCGACGGGCAGCTTCGTCGGCTCCTTCCCGGTCGCCGGATCGCCGCGCGGGATCGCGATCACGCCGCTCGGGCTGCTCGCCGTGACCGACCTCCAGGAGAAAATCATCCGCCTCTACACGCTCACGGCACCCTGACGCGCATAGCTCCCTGGTCGGGCGCTCATGGCTCCCCGATCGACCGCGCGGCGGTCGATTCCTTCGCTCTGTCCCCCCTCGGCGGCAGGAGCAAGCCCAGGCCGCAGAGCAACGCCGCCAGGAGGGCCAGCCAGAGCGACCAGAGCTGGCGCACCAGGATCGGCGAGGGGGCGTAGGGCTGGAAGGACGGGAAGAACTTCGGCCAGACCTCGCCGCGACTCGCCGCCCAACTGGTGAAGAGGGCGTTAAAACCGTCCGGCTGGTTGTACATCAGTTGCGGCGCGGCGAGGAAACCGGCCATGATCGCGAGGCCGGGCAGCGCCAGCAGCCCCACCGTGACGACCGCGACCGCGCGGCGGACCTGCCCCGCCCAGGCCGCGAGCGGCGCGATCGCGAGCGGGGCGAGCGGGGCGAGATAGCGCGCCGCCGGACCCCATTCCCCCCACCAGACCCGGTAGAACGCGACGAGCGCCAGGTACGGCAGGGCGACCGCCAGGATCGCCAGCAGATCGCCGCGCCGCGTGCGCCAGAGGACACCGAACCCCACGGCGGTCAGCAGATAGATCGGGGCGTGGATCAGCAGACCCCACTGCTCATCGAGGAAGAGGCCGAAGGCGGCGTTGACGATCTCGGGCGGCGTATTGAACCCGGCGTGATCCTCGGTCGAAGGGAACGGCTTCCCGTAGATCGCCAGATAGTAGGTCAGCAGCGCGACCGCCGAGCAGAGGGGTGGCAGGAGCGCCGCGAGTCGCCGTCGCCAGGACGACTCCCGTAGCCACCCGGCGATCAGGAGCGCCACGAGACCGAGGACGGCGGGGATGAAGCGCGCGTGCAGCCAGGGGAGGATCGCGAGAGCGAGCCCCACCCCCAACCATTGCGGGGCGGTATTCCGCGCCTCGCGGCCGCGGCGGTAGGCGTAGATGATCGCCAGCGCGGCGAAGATCTCCGGGAAGATCAGGTACGCATAGCTCATCAGTGGATCGGCGAAGACGAGCGGAACCCCCAGCGCGACCGCCCCGAGCCAGCCGTGCCCGTAGCGCCGCGCCAGCAAGACAATATTCGCCGCGACCAGCGCCGCGACCAGGTTTAGGAAGAGGATCGTGACGAGGCGACCGCCGAGCAGATACGGCACCAGGATCAGGATCGCCACCCCCAGCCCGTGCTTCGAGTAGAGGCCGGGGCGCACGCTGTGGGCCGCGTGGGGCGGCAACTCGCGCGGGAACGCGGGCCAGCCCTGCCAGTTCGCCGGGAGCGGATCGGGCGGGTAGAAGGCGCGATAGTCCCCCTGCGCGTAGTTGTTCGTCTCGTCCAGATCGCCATCGTGCGCGAGCGAGAGGGCCGTCATCACGTAGAACGGCTCGTCGCCGGTGAGCGGATCCAGCGCGGCCATGATCCGGGGGATGAACAGCGCATAGACCGCCATGCAGGCGAGGACGATCAGCGCCAGCGGCACCAGCTTGCCGCGCACGGCGGTCGGCGTGCGCGGGGCGGCGAGCGGGGCGGCGGGGCGCGTCAGCAGGCTCATCGCCCACCCTTCCGGCGGGCCGACCCGGCGTGCCGGGCGAACGCGCGCGCGTACAACGCTTCCGCGCGCACGACGAGATACGCCCAATCGAACTGCTCCCAGACACGGCGCTCCGCCGCCACGCCGAGCGCCGCCCGTCGCGCCGGATCGCGCAGCAGGGCCACGACCGCCGGGGCGAAGGCCGCAGGTTCATCGGGCGGCACCAGCACACCACTCTCGCCGGGCACGATCGTCTCGCGCAGTTGCCCGACCGCGTCGGCCACGACCGGGCGCGCGGCCACCAGCAGATCGAGCGCCTTGACCGAGCACTTGGCCCGGTTGATCAGCGTATCCGCGTAGGGCAGGATCGCCACGTCCCCCGCCGCGAGGGTCGCGGGCAGATCGTCCCACCCCACCCACGGCAACTGGTGGATCGCCGCACCGAGCCCCGCGCGCCGCGCCTCCTCGTGCAGCGCCGCATCCTCGCCGCCGAAGCCGTGCCCCACCACCAGGAGGCGCGCGTCGGGGATCTGCTCGCGCACGCCGCGCAGGATCGCCACGGCACGGGCGGGCGGGAACTCCACGAAGCGGGTGTAGAGGAGCACCGTCGGCGCATCCCCCAGTCCGAGCCGCGCGCGCACCGCAGGCGCGGACTCCCGCGCGCGCGCCCAATCGCCATGCCGTGCGCGGGCAACGCCGTTCGGCAGATAGGCGACCCGTTCGGGTGCCAGACCGAAGCCCCAGAGTTGCCCCTCCAGTGTCCGGCTCGCGGCGGTCGCGGCGGCGGCGCGGCGCGGCGCATCGCGCTCCTGCCAGGCGAAGAGCGCCCGCTGGGCCTGGCTGTAGAGGCCGCTATCGTTCCAGCCGCCCGCGCCCTCCCAGTCGTCCGTATCGACCACGACCGGATACCGCCGCTCCAGGCCGAGCGCGGCCAGCGCGCCGTGCCCTTTCGGCTTGAAGACATGGACGAGATCGGGGCGGGCGGCGCGGATCGCGGCGCGGAGGCGCGCGACGATCCCGGCGGTCTCGAAGCGGCGCGGCAGGGAGATGTGCCGGATCGTCACCCCGTCCTCGACCCACTCCTGCCCGCTCCGCGCCGGATCGTCCCACGGCGGGACGATCAGCGTGACACGGTGCCCCCGCGCGACCAGCGCCGCCGCTAGCGGCAGGGCGCGACCCCTCGTCGTCGCTTTCGGCGCGAGGCCGAATGGGGCGACCATCGCGATATGGCGCGGCGCGAGCGACACGGCTACCTCGCTACCCTTCGTCGGTTCCATCATTCACCACGATCATACCAGCGGGCGCGACGCGCGAACAATGGCACAAACAATCTGTCCCCTCTCACTCGTGGAGGAGCATGAGTGCTCGTCGTACCCCGCGCAACAGGTCGTCGGAGAGCCTCAGCGCGGCGCGCTTGCGTAGGCGACGAGCCAGCGCGTGTACACCGATCAGTAGAGCCGCCAATGTGATCCGCCGCATCATATCATCCGGCACAGGGGCTATGGCGGTATAGCCCGCGAGCAGCGCGCCGAGATCGGAGGAGCGGTCGGCCTCCCACGCGCGCAACGCGAAATGCCCCAGATCGTAGGCGCGATCGGCCCCGCGCATCTCGCCGAGGTCGATGATCCCGGTGTAGCGCCCATCCTGACCATAGATATGCGTCGGATCGAAGTCGCCGTGCGCGAGCCATCCCTGCGACGTATCTAGCAAGGTGGTGCATCGCGCAGCCGCCGCCTCGATCGCCACGCGCTCAACCTGTGCGAGGCCACGCGACGACAGCAACGCGAGATCAGCCGTCAACTCACCGAGGAGGAAGTCACCGTTCGTCGGCAGTTCGGCGCTGAGCGCCGTCACCGCGGGTGAGTCGCGCCGTATCCAGCCGAACCCGGAGACCGGGATACTATCGATGCGCGCCAGTTCACGCCCACTCTCGAACAGGATCGCGGCACGCTCGATCTCGCCCGTCGGGCTGCTCAGCGGCTCGCCCGCGATCTCGGTGGTCAGCATCACCGACAGCCCCAGTTCGGCGTGACGATGTTCGTAGGCAAGCACCTCGGGGACCGACACGCCCATTTGGCGCAATAGCGCATGCGCGCGGGCTTCCGGGGCGAATGAATCGCCGATCTCCGGCAGGACGCGGAGATAGAAGCGCTCGTCGCCGCGCGTGATCCGGTAGACGAAGGTCGAACCACCGTCGGTCGCACGCTCGATCTGCGGGGCAGCGCCGCGCGGGAAATAGGCGGTGACAAGGCGGTGGACAGCGCGGAGATCGGGCAGCGGGGCCACCATCTTACCTCCCGGAGGGGCATCAGCGCAGGACGAGCCAGAGCGCCAGCGTGGCGAACAGGAGCGTGGGTGGCGCGATGACGATGCTGACGCGCATGTAGCCGAGCGACGAGAGCTGCTCGCCCTTGCGGCGGACGATCGCCAGCCAGAGGAGGGTGGCGAGCGAGCCGAACGGGGTGACGATCGAACCGAGGTTGACCCCGAGCAGCGCCGCCAGGGCGAGCGGCTCCCGCGCGGGCGGCGCGGCGTTGCCGAGCAGCCCGATCAGCGCGCCGATCATCGGGATATTGTTGATCAGGTTCGCGCCGAACGCCGCCGCGAAGCCGACGCGGAGCAGATCGGACAGGCCGCCAGCGCCGGGATTCACGCCGCCGAGGCGGTCCAGCCAGAGCCGCTCCGCCCCACGAATGATCGTGAACATGCCGATCACGAACGGGAGAACGCTCCAGGACACGTCCCTGGCGAGCGCGCGCACACTGGCCGCGCCGCGCCGGATCGCGATGCCGCCCATGATCGCCCCACCGACCAGCGCCGGCACGGCGATCGGCCAGCGGAGGGTTCCGGCGACCAGCAACGCCACCAGCACCGCCGCGAGAACGAGCGCTGCGGTGTGCAGGAATCGTGGCTCCGATCCTTCCGGGCGATCCGGCAGGTCGGTCGGGTCGAAGCGGCGCGGGATCTGGTGCCGACAAAGCAGATAGAGGAGGCCGATCGTGGCGACGAGCGCGGCGATCTGCGGCAGCACCATCAGGCGCGCGAAGCTGATGAACGACAGCCCGAGCAGCCCGTAGGCGAGCAGATTGGTCAGGTTACTGATCGGCAACAGCAGCGAGCCGACGTTGGCGATCAGCGCGCAGATGAAGAGATAGGGCAAGGGCGCGATCTTCAGGCGCGCGGTGAGGGCGTAGACGATCGGCGTGAGGATCAGCACGGTCACGTCCAGCGAGAGGAGCGCGGTGATCGCGAAGCCGAGGCCGAAGATGCCGAGGAAGAGGAGGATGCCGGAGCCGCGCGCCGCGCGCGCCGTACGCAAGGCCAGGAGATCGAAGAGGCCCGAGCGCTCGACCGCCGCCGTCAACACCATCATCCCGACCAGGAAGAGAAGCACGTCGGACACCTCGCGCGTCACCCGCGCGAGATCGCCGAGCGTGGCGAAACCGCAGAGGAGCATCGCCAGCGCGCCACCGGTCGCCGCCCACGCCTCGTTGAGGCCGCGCGGCTGGATGATGATCAGCGCGATCGTGGTTGCGACGATCGCGCTCGCCCCGATCAGTGCGAACATCGCGGCCAAGCGCGTTGCACGGCCACTGTCGCGCCGATATGACCGACGAACGCGCGACGCTCGTGGCAGCCTCGGTCAGCCCTCGGTCGCCGGGCGCGAGGGCACAACGATGTCAACGGTCGTTCGTCCTCACTGGCCGCTATCGGCGGTCGGCTTGCGCGCGGCCTGGGTCGTCGTGCTCCACAGGTGGTAGATCCGCTGGATGGTGGTGACGTTGGTGAAGATCGCCAGCAGCCAGAGCGCCCAGAGCGGATGGCCCAGGATCAGCCCGGCGGCGAGGATGATGATCCGCTCCGGGCGGGCCAGCAGGCCGACCTGCAACTTGTAGCCGAGCGCTTCGGCGCGCGCGCGCGTGTACGAGACCATGATCGACCCGCAGATCGTCAGGTGGATCAGGAGCGTCCCGACGCGCGCATCCGGGGTGCCGAGGATGTAGAAGAGCAGCCCGCCGTAGAGGATCACCTCGGAGTAGCGGTCGAGCGTCGAATCGAGGAACGAGCCGAACGGCGTGATCTGCCCCGTGATCCGCGCCATCGCCCCATCGAGCAGATCGAAGAGTCCAGCACCGAGCACCAGGATACCGCCGAGCAGCAGATACCCCTGCCCCAGGACCACCGCCACGATGCAGTTGAGGAGGAGGCCGATGATCGTCAGCGCGTTCGGGGTCAGCCCGGTCCAGCGGATCCACGCCGCCGCCCGGCGTGCCTGCACGCGCCCCCACTCCTGCAATCGTTCGTTAATCATTGCACCCCTGCCGGGAGCGAGCCACCCGGATCGGCGACCGCCGCCGACCCTGTCCTAGCCCCATAGACCGCCAGCACGCGCCGCGCGATGGCCGACCAGGCATAGCGTTGCGCCGTCCGTCGCCCGGCGGCGGCGATCCGCTCGCGCGTGTCGCGGTCGGCCAGCATCCGCACCAGCGCCAGCGCCAGCGCCACCGGATCTTGCGGCGCGACGAGCCAGCCATCCTCCCCGTGCGTGATCACGCTGGCATGACCGGGGATGCGCGAGGCGATCACCGCCCGCCCGGAGGCCATCGCCTCCAACAGGATGATCCCGAAGCTCTCACCACGGGTCGCGGGGGAACAGAAGATATCGCAGCTCGCGTAATAGCGCGACTTCAGGACGTTGTCCACATAGCCGGTGAATTCGATCCCCTGCGCCCCCACGCGCGCCAGTTCGTCGGCGAAACGCTCCTGCGCCCCGCCACCGACGACGAGGAGACGGGCGTCGGGGAACTGCTCGCGGACCAGCGCGAAGGCGCGCAGCAGATAACGGAAACCTTTGCGCGGCTCCTCGAAGCGCCCCAGGAAGAGGATCGTCGGGCGACCATCGCGATATTGCGGCAAAGGCGCGACATCGCCCAGTTCGCCGATCTCGATCCCGTTGGGGATGATGTCGTAGTCGCCGCCGAAATAGCGCCCCACGAAGGTGGCGGCGGGCTGCGACACCGCGATTCGCGCGTCGAGGCGCTCGAAGAAGGGTTGCAGGAAAGGGCGCGCGTAGAAGTAGCCGAGATTCGATTCCGCGAAGGCGTGGAAGGTGCCGACCTTGCGCGCCTCGGCGTGGTAAAGGACCGTCAGCGGCAACGCCGGCATCAGCGGCTCGTGGAGGTGGATCACCTCGGGCTGCTCGCGCGCGAGGTAACGCTTGACCTCCCCCGACAGGCGCAGCGAGAGGGTGATTCGCGCGTTCGAGCCGTTGGCGTGGACCGCCACCGGCTTGCCGATCGTGTGCAATCCCGGCTCGTCGGGGAGCGGGCGATCGGGTGAGGCGGGCGCGAGGATACGGACCTCGTGGCCCCACGAGCGGTACTCTGCCGCGAGGAAACGGACATGCTCATTTGCGCCGCCCGGATAGGTGAAATCGTAGGGCGAGACGAGCAGAATCTTCATCAGACCCCGCCCTGCTGCTCCGGGGGGGCGACGATCGGCAGCGCGCGCCGCCGGGAGAGCGTGCGGCGGATCTTGATCGTCGGGCTGAGGAACCAGGCGCGCGCCGTCTGGCGCACCGCGATCGGGCGGACCTCCGCCGCCGACCAGAAGCGCCCGTAGGCGCGGGTGGTGCGCGCGGTCAGCGCCAGCTTGAAGTCGTCCCAGGTCTGACCGGGGAAGGTGGTATAGGCGCTGCCGATGAAGTCAACGGCGTGCGCGTCGCTGCCACCGAGTTCGGCGAGATCCCAGCGCAGGGCGTTGGCGATCTTCGTCCGCTCGTGGGCGACCTTCCCGGCCAGCGACGGATTCCAGACCTCGATCCCGTCGAGCAGGGCCGGACTGACCGGCGGGAGCAGCCGCCGCAGTCCGCGCTCGCCGATGCTCGTCGTCAGCCAACTGTAGGGGTGCGGGGCGATGCAGAGCCCCCCGGCGGCGCGCACCTCGGCGACGCTCTCATCGAGCGGGCGCAGCATCCGAAAGGTTCGCTCCACGTCGAGCGCGAGGAGATGGCCGCCGCGCGTGGTGATCTCCACGCCGGGCACCACCTGCACGCGGTAGCCGCGCCGCAGCGCATACGCGCGCGCGCGCAACCCCGCTTCCACCTCATCGTGATCGGTGATGGCGATCAGATCGAGATCGGTGCGCGACTCGGCCCAATCGACGACCGCCTCGGGCGTATCGAGGCCGTCACCGTGGGCGGTGTGGATGTGCAGATCGGCCTTGCCGCGCGGGCGCTCCGCCAACTGCTCGGCTATCCCGCTCGCTCGCTCGCCCACGCTGTCACACCGTCCCGCACACTATCCTCTCCCCCGACCGGGGCATCGCTGTGGCGAGAGTATAGCACGCGCCCGGACCCATCCCCCACCCGCGCCAGGGCGATCCTACGGGCCAACCTTGTAGCTCCCGCCGACGCCATCGAAGGTGGCGGCGAGGCGCTCGAAGCTCTCCGCGCGGGTCACGAAGGTGAGGAAATAGACGACCGCATTGTCGATGAAATAGAGCTGTAGCACCTGGAGATTCTGCCCCTGCGCCGTCCCGCGCGAGACGCGCCGGTACGCCTGATGCCCGTCGATCAGCACGCGATCGAGGCTGATGGCGGTGTAGCCGGTCAGTTGGCCGCGCACCTGCTGCTCGACTGCGGTGTTGAACGCTTCGAGGGTCGTCGCGGGGGTAGGGCGATCGAGCGACGCGCTGAAGGTCGAGGAACCATCCGCCGGGGTGAAGGTGAGTTGATCGTCGGCGTTCTGGTCCTGCACCCAGGCGTTCGGCACGCTGAACGAGAAGCGCTTCGCCGGATTGGTGTAGCGCTTGCCGCCGCTAAGCGGCGCGAGCGCCGGACCCCAGTTGCCCATGTTCGCGCGCGTCGGGGCGGCGCTCGGTGCGGCGGTCGGCACGACCGAGGGCGCGCGGGTCGGCGCGGCGGTCGGGGGCGAGGGCGTGCTCGTCGGCGGCACGGCGGTGTTCATCGGCGGGAGCGCCGTCGCGGTCGGCGTGCGGACCGGGGTGGCGGCGCGCGCGGTCGCGCTCGCGGCGGCGTTGGCATTCGCGGTCGCGCTCGCGGCGGCGTTGGCATTCGCGGTCGCGCTCGCGGCGGCGTTGGCATTCGCGGTCGCGGTTGCGTTGGCGATGGCGGTCGCCGTGGCGTTCGCGCTCTCGGTCACGGCGATGGCGGCGGCGCGGGCAGTCGCGCTACTGGCGGCGCGGGCGGTCGCGTTGGCACCTTCCACGGCGGTCGCGGTCGCCCCTTCCGCCGCGACGGCGCTCGCCGTGGCGGTCGCCTGGGCGGCATTGGCGTTCGCCGTCGCGGTCGCCCCCTGCGCGGCCCTGGTGGTGGCGGTCGCGTTGATCCCGGCGACCGTCGTGGCGTTGATCGCGGCCACGGCGGTCAGCGTCGGGTCGACCGGCGGGAGTACCACGGCGGCGCGAGTCGGCGTCGGCGGGGGCGGCGCACCGAGCGTGCGAAAGGCGAAGACGCCGCCGACGCCGACGATCAGCACGGCCAGGATCAGCGCGGCGGTGAGCAAGGGCCAGGAGGAATTGCGCCGCGCCGCCTCGCGTTGTGGCGGCGCGGGCGCGGGATAGGGGGCGGACGCCGACACAGAGGGCGGCAGCGACGCGGCACCACGCCCGCCCGACTCCGCCGCGAGCGCCGGGGCAACCGGGAGGGGCATGGTGCGCTGATCGTAGATGCCCGGCACCGGCGCGGGGACGGCATTTGGGTGCGCGATCGCCTCGTGGAACGCCGCCGCGAAGGCCCGCCCCGTGGGGTAACGCGCGGCGGGATCTTTCGCCAGCGCGCGCGCCACGACCGCCTCGATAGCCGGGGAGAGATCGGGGCGGAGGCGACGCAACGGCGGCAACGGATTGCTGATCTGCTTCAGCGCCACCTCGTAGGGGGTGGATCCGTCGTAGGGGAGCTGGCCGCTGAGCATCTGATAGAGGGCGATCCCCAGCGCGTAGAGATCGCTGCGCGGCTCCGCACGCCCCTCGATCTGCTCCGGGGCCATGTATTCCGGCGTGCCGATACCGCCCCCCGCCTGGGTCAACCCCTGCGTCTGCCCGGCCTCGATCGCCTTGGCGATGCCGAAATCGGCCAGCTGCGGTCGGCCATCCTCGCGCAGGAGGATGTTCGCCGGTTTCACGTCACGGTGGAGGATCCCGCGCGAGTGGGCGTAATCGAGGGCCTCGGCGATCGGGGCCAGATACCGCTCGGACTCGGTGGGCGAGAGCGGTCCACGTCGCTCCAACAGCTCTTTCAGGCTGCCGGCCGGCACCAGCGGCATCGCCAGGAAGGGGGTGCCATCCTGCTCGCCGTAATCCCAGACCGGCAGGATGTTGGGATGGTCGAGCGAGGCGGCGCTATTCGCCTCCTGATCGAAGCGGCGCAGGAAGTCGGGGTCCGACGCGAAGGAGGCGGGCAAGATCTTGACGGCGGCGAGGCGATTCGTCAGGCGCAGATGCCGCGCGCGATAGACCTCGCCCATGCCGCCGCGCCCGAGCAACCCTTCGAGGCGATACGAGCCGAACGTTTGCCCCGAGAGGTCACGCATGCGTTCGCTGATCCTTTCTCTGTATTCGGTCGGGTTCCGCACCGGTCGGCGCACACGGCGAAGCGCGCCGGTGCCATCGATCCCTCGTATACAATACGCGCGATCGGGCCCGATCGTTGCGAGCGTACGCCGCTCAGACGCCCGCCGTCACGAGCCAGGCGCGCAAGAACGCGCGCTCATCCTCGACGGTGGCAGCGGGGCGATCCCGCTTGAAGTCGCGTAACGCCGCCAGCGCCTCGCGATAGATCGGGCCGGGGGCGACGCCCAGCTCCCGCAACGCCGTGCCGTCCAGCAGCGGCTGCACATCGCGCACGCGCAGCAGATAGCGGAGCAGAATACCTTGCTCCCGCTGTGCATCGGTGCAGGCCAGCGCCACGACGAGCGCCACCACGTCATACGCATCGAGGCGACGGCCCAGCGCGGAATCGGCCTCCGGCAATGGCTCAGCCGCGAGCGAGGCGACGAGCGCCGCCACCTGTCCGGCCAGCGCCACGACCCGCCCGGGCAGCGCCAGCGCGGTCGCGGCGGCGCGCGCGGAGTTGGGCGTGAGACTGCTCACCAAGAGGGCAAAACGCAATTCCCACAGCCGCGCGAAGATCGGCCCGAAAAGACCGGGCTGAAACTCGACAATCGGTGCAGTGCGCTGGAAGTCATCAAGGCTCTTGAAGGCTGCGCGTTCGACCGCGCCCCAACGCAAGGCAGGCGCGAACTGGATCAGCGCCCCTGCCTCCACCAGTCGATCGAGCATCGCCGCCGCGCGCCCCTCGGCCAGCAAGCGGACGAACTCATGGCTCAGGCGCTGGATCGAGATCGTCGTAAAGACGTGCGCCGCGAGCGCCGCCACGAACTGCGCCTCGGTCGCACCATCGAATACGAAGCCGAGGCGGTCGGCGTAACGGGTCGCGCGCAGGAGGCGTGTCGGATCATCGCGAAAGCTGTCGGCGTGCAAGATCCGCACGATCCCGGCGTCCAGATCGGCTCGCCCGCCGAGCGGGTCGTATAACTGTCCGCGCGTGTCGGGAGCGTGGGACAGGGCGATCGCGTTGATCGTGAAGTCGCGGCGCCGGAGATCGTCGTCCAGGGTGCCGGGGGTCACGACGGGGAGCGCGCCCGGCACCGGATAGGTCTCGCGGCGCGCGGTGATCAGGTCGAGCGGCGGCCCCTCCCGCGGGATCACGGTCGCGGTGCCGAACGCCTCGTGGACGCGCAAGAGGGCGGTGTCAGCGCCATTCAGCGCCTCGTGCAGCGCCCGCGCCACGCCGATCGCGTCGCCGACAACCACCACGTCGAGATCGATCGTCGTTCGACCGAGCAGGAGATCGCGGACGCTGCCGCCGATCAGGTATGGCGCGGCCCCGCGCGTCAGCGCGAGCGCCGCCGCCCGGTCGAGCAGCGCGCGCGCTTCGGGCGCGAGACGGGCGAGCGAAGGGGGCGAATGTGCGTCCAGGGATCCTCCTCCAACCGGCCACGGGCCGCGCGGATTTGCCAATGCGACACAACAAGGTGCGCGGTGAAGGTGCGCGGTGCGCGATGCGACATACGCGCGAGCGGCAACGGCGACACGCTCGGCCACGCTATCGCGCGAGAGGATAGCGCGCCGGACGCAAGGAGGGCCAGTCGCGCGACTGGCCCCCGAGCATCAGCGATGGTATGGCGCTCAGCCGATGACCGTGCGGAAGACCGAGACGAGACGCCCCTTGATCTCCACGTTGTCGGCGCGCGTGTAGATCGGCTCCATCGTCGAGTTCGCCGGCTGCAAGCGCACGCGCGACCCTTCGAGATAGAAGTGCTTCAAGGTCGTCTCGCGCTCCTCCTTCAGCCAAACCGCGACCGCCTCGCCATTCTCGGCGGTCTCCTGGCGGCGCAGGATGACGAGGTCGCCATCGTCCACCAGGGCGTCGATCATCGATTTCCCCTTGACGCGCAAGGCGAAGAGGCCATCGGTACGAGGCGGCAGGAGTTCGAGGTTGACCTCGATGTTCTCGGCGAACTCGCCCTCGGCCAGATCGTCCGGCACCGCGATCGGTGTACCGGCGGCGATCTGCCCCAGCACCGGGATCGAGAGACGATTCCCCGCCCCGCCCGGCACCTGCACGAGCTCGATCCCGCGCGAGATGTGGCGGTTGCGGTGAATGTGCTTGCGGTCTTCGAGGATATTGAGGTTGTAATCGACCACGCTGGTCGAAACCGGCTTGCCACTCGACGCCGGCTTCAACTGACCCTGGATCTCGCGGATCGTCGGGGGATAGCCGCGCTCGGCGTGGAAATGCTCGATAAAGGTGAGGATCTGCTTCTGTCTGGGTGAAAGCTCTTTCATACGCCCCCCGCTCCCTCTCGCTGGTGTACCGGTCCATCCGGGATTCGCCGCCGCGCCCTTGGCGGGTGACCTGCACACCGTTCCGGGACGATCGCCTACTTTCCCTACAGTATAGGAGCGAACAGATGTTCTTGTCAAGCGGGCAAACGCGATCGCTGGCCCGGAGATCGGCGACGGCGGCGGCCGGGCGGTGTGGTGCACGAGGCCGGACGTGGGCGGTGGAAGTTAGGACTAAAGGGCCAATTACTCCCTCCCGATGCGATCGTACAATACGGAGGAAGCCGATTGTCCGGCCATCATCCTGCCGTTACGCCCAGCGAAAGGGTTGTCCACAATGACCAATCTTTTTGATCTAACGATCATGGCGCTCTTCGGCGGCACCGTGCTACTCTCCTTCATGGGCGGGCTGGGGAAAGTCTTCTCGACCCTCGCCGGACTGTACGGCGGCGCGCTCCTGGCCGCGTGGTTCTATCAGCCGTTCACCGATCTCGTCCTGCGTCAGTTCTTCCCGCAGATGAACTCTTTCACCGGCAACCTGACCGCCTTCCTGCTGCTCCTGTTCGTCACCTCGCTCTCGATCGCGATCGCGCTGGGGCGGAACTTCTTCCTTCGGAATCTGACGCGCAGGATCGGCGTCTTTAACAATCTCAGCGGCGGTGTCCTGGGGATCATGGTCGCCATCTTCGCCGCCGTATTAGCGACGATGGTCACCAGCCTGCTCCTGCAACTGCTGAACAGCACCACCGCCCTCGCCAGCAGCCCGACGATGTCGCTGGTGCAGCACGAACTGACCAACTCGACACTGGTCCCGCTCTTCTTGCGCTTCGTGCCGGTGGTCGTCCTGCCCTTGCGACCATTCCTGCCACAAGGACTGCCGCCACTCCTCGTATCGGGCAACTAGTACTACAGCGACACTTTGACGTTCGTACTGGGCTCCTGCCCGCCAATGGTAGTTTGGTAGGCCGCGAACGTACTCGTCTTGGCACCGAAGAACAGGATAAGTGTCGCTGTAGTACTAGCCCCCGTTCGCGTTGGCGGCCCCGATTCGTCGCACGGTCCTTGCGATGTGTACAATTCAGTATGCCGTGTGCAGCCCCCGGCCCATGCCGGGGGCTGTCGATTGGGAGGCCATACCCGTGGATGCCCGTGTCCTGGCGATTCTCGAATTCGATAAAGTCCTCGATCTGCTCGAAGATCGCTGCACCTACTCCGTCGCGTCGGAGCTGGCGCTCGACCTCGCGCCGAGCGACCATGCCCCGACCGCCCGGCGTGCCCTGGCGCTGACCGACGAGGCGAAGGCGCTCCTCGGCAGCGTCCCCGATTTCAGCGTGCGCGGCGCGCGCGACATCCGCGAGATCGTGCGCGGGGCGCAGCTCGGGATCCTGCTCAACACCGCGCAACTGCTGGAGATCCAGGACACGCTCGGCGCGGCGCGCAACCTGCGGCGCGCTTTCCGGCGGCTCCCGAATCCCGAAGGCCGCTACCCCGGCCTCAGCGACGTGATCGTCGCGGTGGAGGAGTTCCCTGGCCTGGAGGCCGATATCGGGCGCACGGTCGGCGGGCGCGGCGAGATCCTCGATACCGCATCGCCGGAACTCGCGCGGATCCGCTCCAGTCTCCGCACCGCGCATAACCGCCTCCTCGATCGCCTCAACGGCCTCCTCACGTCGCAAAAGTACGGCAACGCCATCCGCGAGCCGATCATCACGATGCGCGACGGGCGTTATGTCATCCCGGTGCGCGCCGATGCGCGCGGCGCGGTCGGTGGGATCGTCCACGACTCGTCGTCCAGCGGCGTCACCGTCTTCATCGAGCCGCTCGAGACGGTCGAGTTGAACAATGCCTGGCGACAGCTCCAGCGCGACGAGGAGCACGAGATCGAGCGCATCCTGCGCCAGCTCAGCAATGTCGTGGCGCTGAACGCCGACCCGCTCCAGCGCACCGTCGGCGGATTGGCCGAGTTCGACTTCCAGCTCGCCAAGGCACGCTTCAGCTTCGATCTGGACGCGAACAGCCCCACGATCGCCGACGAGAACGCACCCTGCCGGATCGTCCTCCAACACGCGCGTCACCCCTTGCTGGCCGGCAACGTCGTGCCGATCGACATCGCGCTCGGCGAGGACTATCGGGTGCTGGTGATCACCGGCCCAAATACCGGCGGCAAGACCGTCGCGCTGAAAACGGTCGGGCTGCTGACGCTGATGGCGCAGGCGGGGCTGCACATCCCCGCCGACCGGATCTCGGTCGTCTCGGTCTTCTCGCAGCTCTTCGCCGACATCGGCGACGAGCAGAGCATCGCGCAGAGCCTCTCCACCTTCTCCTCACACATGAAGAATGTGATCGACATGTTCGCGCGGGTCACGCCCGATAGCCTGGTCCTGCTCGATGAGATGGGGGCCGGGACCGACCCGACCGAGGGCGCGGCACTCGCCCGCTCGATCGTCGCGACCCTCCTCGATCGCGGGCCGCTGACGGTGGCGACGACCCATTATTCCGAACTCAAGAGCTTCGCCTACACCACCCCCGGCGTCGAGAACGCCTCGGTCGAGTTCAACGTGGAGACCCTTTCCCCGACCTATCGCCTCCTGATCGGCGTGCCGGGGCGCTCCAACGCCCTGGCGATCGCCGAACGCCTCGGCCTGCCGGGCGGGATCGTCGGGCGAGCGCGCAGCTACCTGACCCCGCAGGAAGTCCAGGTCGATGAATTGCTCGGGCAGATCAAGGACGAGCGCGACGCCGCCGAGGCCGCGCGCGCGGCGGCGGTCGCGGAGCAGCAGCAGGCCGAGCAGCTCCGCCGGGTCGCCCAGGAGACGTTGCGCGAGGCCGAGCGCGCCCGTGTCGCGGCCCGCGAGGCGGCATTGAGCGAACTCGAAGGGGAGCTGACGGGCATCCGCGAGGAGCTACGTCGGCTGGGACGCGACCGCGAGCAGGTCGCCGTCACACGGGAGTGGCTGCGGCAGGCGGAAACGCGCGCCACCGAACTCGGCCAGTCGGTCCGCCAGGTCCGGGCCGCCCGCCCCGCCCCACGCCCGACCGGCCCCGCCCCGGTCGCGCTCCGCCCCGGCGACCGGGTGATCGTCGCCTCGCTCGGCCAGCAGGGGGACGTGCTCGAGCTGCGCGATGGCGATGAGGCCGAGGTGCAGGTCGGCACCTTCCGCCTGCGCCGTCCCCTCAGCGACCTGACCCGCCTGAGCCGCAATCAGGTCCGCACCGTCGAGCGTGAGAGCCGCACGAGCACGCCTCGTCGCGCCCCGGCGGTGTCGATCGTACCCGCGCGCGGCGAGACGGTCCCGCTCGACATCGATGTGCGCGGGATGCGCGCGATGGAGGCGGAGGAGACCCTCGAACGCTACCTGAACGACGCCTACCTCGCCTCGCTCCCTTTCGTGCGGATCATCCACGGCAAGGGCACCGGCGCGCTGCGGCAGGCGATCCGCCAGTTCCTCGCCCAACACCCGCTCGTTGCCGGGACGGAGGGGGAGCGCGATCAGCAGGGCGGCGAGGGGGTCACGATCGCCCGCCTGCGCCAGGACTAAGCCACAGCCCGGGTGGGATCCACAGAGTTCACAGCATAGCGCATGGTGTGCTCATCGGGGCTTTGGTTTAAGCGGCGCTGATTTCGATAGCGACAGCCCGGATACCCCGATCGGTCGTCAGGAACGTGTGGAGGGAATGATGTCCGAGAAGGGTGCCCCGCTGGTACGCATCGCCTCGGCCCCCAACGCGGCGATCGCCGAGATGTGGAAGGGGCTGCTGGACAACGAGGGGATCCCCGTGCTGATCCGCATGGCCGGCCCCCTGACCGGCTATGTTCCCTTCGCCAGCCCGCACGATCTCCTCGTCCTCGCCTCGGACGCCGAGGCGGCGCGCGAACTCCTCGCCGCGTTCAACGAGGACGAGCGGGATCTGGTCGGGGCCGACGCCGCCGCGCCCGCAGCGACCGACGCGGACGACGAGGAGCGCTAACGATAATCTTCGGCGCGTGGTTTGATGGACGGTGGTTTGACGGACGAGCAAGGGGCACCGGCGATAATGCCGGTGCCCCTTGCTCGATCCGCGTTTCGTGGTTCAGCGCGCTGTCGATGCCTGCTCCGGGCGCGTGGCCGACGATTCACCACGTCGCAGCGGGCGCTTCACGCGCACATCCCTGGCAACGACGTAGGAGCCGATCACCAGGGCGGCGGCGATGATCTGCGCGGCGATCGACTCGGCGGTCGGGAAGAGGGCGAACCAGATGCCCATCCAATCGGGGATCGGCAGCGGGAGAGCGGTCGTCGCGATCCACCCGGCGAGCTGCATCTCCTGGACGCTTTCGCCGACCATCACCACCAACACGAAGCCGAGCATCACGCCGGTGAGGATCAGCATCCGCTTGTACGGCAGCTTGTGATGGGCGACGAAGGTCAGCACCCCGACGATGGCGGTCGCCGTGAGGCCAAGCCCCACCCCCTGCGCCACCACCGCATTCCCGGCCTGGAGTCGCAGATGCTGCAAGAAGAGGACGATCTCGAAGCCCTCGCGGTAGATCGCGGTCAGGCCGAGGAGCACGAAGCCGAGGAGCATCCGCCCGCGCGCCGTGCCGGGAAGCGCCAGCAACTGGCGCCGACGCCCGTTGTGGTGTGCGATCCAGCCGGTCCAATAGACACGGTGGAAGAACCAGTTCATCACCACCAGCAGGACGATCACGGCCAGGAGTCCGGTGCCCGCCTGGATATCGAGCGCCGGGGCGTCGATAGCGTCGAGCACCGCCACCACGATGAACCAGGTCACGACCGAGGCCAGCACACCCAGGCCCGCCCCCACCGCTACGGGCCGACGGAGCGCGGCCTGCGCGCCCTGGAAGCTCGCGGTGATCGCGGCCAGGACCAGGATCGCCTCCAGCCCCTCGCGCAGGACGAGGATGGCGCTATCGAGGATGACGGCGGTGTGTGTGAGGGAGGGTCGGGTCGGGTCGGGCGTGCCATTCGCGGTCACCGCCTGCCAGACCAGGAGCCAGAGGATCGCCAGCGCCCCGAGGCCGAGCGCGAACGGGCCAAGCTTGCGCGCTTCCTGGACCATGATGCCTTCCTCCGTGCCACGATGCTGACGACCGACACGCCGCGCCAACCAACAGGATACGAATCCCTGGCGGGATCGCGACGACAGCTTGATGTTAGCACGGGCGAATTCATGCCGCAAGTGGGCACGAAGGGTTTTTACAACTCCCCTGAACAGATCTTTGCATCCGGCGCGGGTCCGGCGCGACGTGAGGAATGTCCCACAGGACAGTGACAGGCACCATCGCACGGCGCTACGGTATCTCGCGAACAGCGTAGGCCGACAACGCCGCCGCAGTGATCATGCTTGCAGGGAGAGAGGGGGTGTCCGGTGTCGCCGCAGCAGGGAACTCTTGAGCAGGGAGCGGGAGGGATGCCGATGACCGAAACCCTCTACCACTTCAGCGAGGACGCGAACATCGCCATCTTCGTCCCACGCACCATCGCAAGCCGCCCGGAACTCCCCGCCGCCGTTTGGGCGATCGACGACGAGCATGCCCCGTTGTATTGGCTGCCGCGCGATTGCCCGCGCGTGGCGTTTTGGGCGCTGCCGACGAGCACACCGGAGGATCGCGCGCATTTCCTGGGGGAGACGGTGGCGCGGATGGCGATCGCGATCGAGGCGGGCTGGCTCGATCGTGTGCGCCAGACGACGCTGTTCGTCTATCACCTGCCGGGAGTGTCGTTCGGCACGACAGCGGGGCCGGGCTATCGGATCGCGCGCGTGGCGGTCACGCCGCACCGGGTCGAGCCGGTCGGCGATCTCCCGGCGCGGATCGCGGCACGCGGCGTGGAACTGCGGCTGACACCGTCGCTCTGGCCGCTCTATCGCGCACTGCTGCCCGCCACGCTCCATTACTCGATGATCAGGATGCGAAACGCCCGACCCGAGGCATCGTCGCCCGGTGCTGGCACGTTCCTACAACCCGGTTAGTTCCCGCCCGCGCATGAGGAGTTCGCGGACCCGCTCGGCGGAATGGGCCTCGGCGTAGAGGCGCAACACCGGCTCGGTGCCGGAGGAGCGGACGAGGAGCCAACTCCCATCTTCGAGATAGTACTTCAGCCCGTCGGCGTCGTGGACGCGCACAATCGGCATCCCCGCGAGGCGTTTGGGCGCGGCGTGGCGGATACGCGCGGTCGCCGCCTCGGCTTGTTCGCGGCGACAGGGAAGATCGAGCCGCTCGTAGAACCACCGCCCGACGCGCGCCTCCAGGTTTTGCAGGGCGGCGGTCAGGTCGCCATCGTGCTGGACGACGATATCGAGGAGGAAGAGGGCGGAGAGGATCCCATCGCGATACGGGACGTGGTTGCGGAAGGCGAAGCCGCCCGTCTCCTCCCCGGCGATGATCGCGCCCTGCTCCATGAAGACCGGGGCCATCGCGGTGAAACCGACCGGGGTCTCGAAGACCGGCACGCCGAAGTCCGCCGCCAGGACATCGATCATCGCGGTCCCATTGAGCGACTTCACGATCGGCCCGTTCCAGCCACGCACCGCGAGGAGGTGCAACGTCAGGAGGGCGAAGAGGGTCTGCCCGCTGATGTATTCGCCGCCGCGCCCTACCACGCCGAGGCGATCGGCGTCGCCGTCGAACGCCATGCCGAGCGCCGGGTTGCCGTCCTGCACGACGCGCGTGAGGCGCGTGAGGTTGGCGGCGATCGGCTCGGGGGCGCGGATGTTGGGGAAGAGCGGATTGGCGGCCCCGTTGATCTCGATGATCTTCGTCGTCCCCTCGGCGAAGAGGGCGGGCAGGATCCCGGCCCCGCTGCCGTACATCGCATCGACGGCCACGGTCAGGCCCGCGCCGCGCAGAGCATCGAGATCGAAGTGCTCGCTGAGCGCGGCGAGATAGCTCTCCATCGGGTTGATCCGGTCGAGATTCCCGTCGTCCTCGGCAGCTTCGAGGGGCCGCCGGGGCGGGGGATCACCGGCCACGGTCAGGGCGACGATGCGGCGCTCCACCGCCTGCAAGAAGCCCGCCGAAGCGGGTGCACCGGTCTGCGCGTGAATCTTGATGCCGCTGAATTGGGCCGGATTGTGCGAGGCGGTGATCACAAGGCCGCCATCGGCGCTACGCTCGACGATCGCCTGGCTGACCACCTGCGAGGGTACGGGGCGCGTACAGAGATAGACGTGGATATCGAACGCGGTGAGGACTTCGGCGGCGGCGGCGGCGAAGCGGGCGGAGCCGAAGCGCGTGTCGTAGCCGATCACCAGGGACGCTGCGGTATCGGCCTCACCCTGCCGCTCGCGCAGCTCGAGCGCCAGCGCCTGGCTGACACGCCGCACCGCCGCAAAGGTGAAGTCCTCGGCGATGACGCCGCGCCAACCATCGGTGCCGAAGAGCGGGGTTTCGGGCATCATCACCTTCGCGTTACACGGCCTATGCCGCCACCGCAGCTCGCTCGCGATCACCCTGGCCGCGACAACCCACGAATGCTCGATCGAGCCGATTCGACGCGAATACCGACAACGATAGGTGTCCCCCAGGAGGAGATTGTCTGTCGCTCAATGACGGTCGCGCTCGAATCAGTCCGCGTGCCACAGCCTTTCAGTTGGCTGCCTCATCATGCCCCCACCGCGAGCGAAAGATTTGTTGGCGACTGACGCTACCGCAGCGACACACAGGCGGTCGCACGATCCACGGAGCGCCAGGGGAGGTGCCGCGAAAGCGACGAATGTCCCGGTACGATACCCGATTCGCCACCACTCTGCCAATACAGCGCACCACGCAGCAGCCAACCGCCGAGGAGCGCAACGTGGTGTTCGCTGCCTGATGCCACCAACGCACGCGACTGAGATGCGCCGTGAACCCTACGCGAATCCACACGTCCGCTGACTAGAGACGATAATGGCCAAGCATCGGTGCTGGACCGACTGTCATCGCTCTACCGTGAAGTATGGATGATACGCATAGGGTTCTTGGCTGAAGGCTACCACAGGGGATCGGCCTGAACAAGCGCCGCCATAGAGGAAATGTGGCGCAGTCGTGGGATGTAGGCGATACGGTGGCGCGTCGCTACAAGCGGTCCAATTGCTCATCGAGCCAGGAGCCGAAGAGCCGATCGGCGAGTTGTCGCCAACGAGTCGTCTCACCAGGCTCGACCGCACCGCGCGCGGCGGCACCCTCGCGGTCAGCGGTAGGGGGGCGGGGAGCGTTACGGGGCGCACCATCGGCAGTATCCGCAGGCAGGTGGATAGGGAGATCAGTGTACAGTTCGAGCGAGGGTTTCGGCAAAGTGCGGGCGCTCCCATCGGTGTGGGCGGCGCGCTCGGCATTGATCACCTCGTACGGTGAGCGCCCCGCGAGTTCCACCCGTGGTGTCAGCTGCCATTCGCGGTAGAGCCGGGCGAACCAACGCCGGCGGTCGGCACGATCGAGCGCTACACCGACCGGCGCGTCTTCCGCCGCGCGCGAGCAATTTTTGATCAGATAGACCGCGAACTCGCTGAGCAAGCGTTTTTCGAGGGGTCCCATCGCTGTCCTCGCACCAGGCACCGCAGTACGTCTCTGGGCTGCGGCACCACCGCCCACAATTTAGCGCTTGTGAATAGGGCAATCGTACCATGACGCCCGCTCACGTTGCCAACGGGGACGCGGAGCATCGCGCGCGTCCCCATTGGCAGACGCTTACGGCAGGCGCACCGTCAGCACACCTTCGTCCGTGGTCAGGTAGACGGTATTGGCCGCCTCGTCCACCGCGAGTTCGCGCGCCCCGGTGAAGGGTCTGGCTCCGTCGGCAGGCTTGTACACCGTCACCTGGCTGCCATCCCGACCGAGGCGCACGATCCGTCCTTCGCGCGGGTCGAGGATGTAGAGCCACTTCCCATCCAGCGTCGAACTGATCGCGGTGGCACCAACCAGGGCGGGCACCGTCGCGGGGGTCAGCGTCGCCTTCACATCACCCTGATAGAGATCGAGCACGCGGCCATCACCGAGCAAGGCGTAGATATCGGCGTCGATCGTCAGGTCGACGGCCCTGGCGAGATCCGCGTTGAGCTTCGCGGTCGACCACGGCTGCGGCGACTGATTGTACGACCCGGAGCCATACTTGACGATCTGCCCCCGCTCCGCTTCCAGGAAGTAGAGATTGCCTCCGAAGCTATCGCTGGCGGTGATCTTGCGCCCGTTCGCGGCGAGCGGCAGCGCGGTCCAGGTGCCGCCGCTATCGCGCACGAAGCCCTGCGTCTCGGTGTAGACAAGCAGGCCGTTCTCGCGCCAGGCGATCCCGAGGATCGCGCCGACGCTCACCCCCGCGACCGTATCCCCCTTCCCAACCAGCCTGGTCAGCGCCTTACCCCCGTTGAGCCAATAGAGCGTGCCATTGCTGAGGACATACGGCTTGCCGTCGCCGACGACCAGTTGCGGGCGCGTGCCGCTCGGCGCGGCGTTCGCGGGCCAGGGAGCCAGCAGCGCGATCGAATCGGCGGCGAGCCGTTGCACCCCATCAACCTTGTCCTGGGCGACCCGGAGCGCCGCCGCCTCCGCCGCGATCCGCTCCGGTCGGCCCGGCTTATCGGCGGCGGGGATGGCGGCGAGGGTCGCGGGCAGCGCGAGGAGCTGAGTGTGCGCCGCCTGGCGATCGGTGGCGGTCGCCGCCGCCTCGCGCGTCCGGGTCACCGCCGCCAGGGCGTTGTCGAAGCGCGCCTGCTCGGCGTGCGCGCGCTGGCTGCGGACGGTCAGGACGACCCCAACGACGAGCACGATGAGCACGCCGACGAGGATGAAGGGCAGCGTACGACCGGCAGGACGCCGCGAGCGCCGATAACGCTCCAGGCTGCCGATCGGCCAGACCCGCCCGCGCCCGCCCTCCAGATAGCGTGCGTTGCGCCGACTCCCACCGCGCGGGACGATCCGCTCGACGATCGTCCCAATCCCCAGCAGCAGCAGGGCCGCGAACGAGCCGAACCCTTGCAGCGGCCCGCGACGCACGCGATGCTGCGAGGGGAACTGGAAATCTTCGCCCGCATCCGCCACAGGTTGCGCCGCCGCATACTGGTGCCGTGACGCGATCGACTCGGCGGCGGGTTCATCGTCCCACCCATCTTCGGCGGGGGTATCGTGCCGGGTGCGCGGCGTATGGTTGATTTGCACCTCATAATCGTCCAGCGAAGGCGACTCGTGCGCGGGCTCCGCATCGGCATCCCGCAGCTCCTGTCGGGAGCGCGCGGGTGCGTCGGCGACAACCTCGTCAGCCAGCACTTCGGGTGCCCCATCGTCGCGGCGCGCACCGCGACGCGGCCACGGGATGATCGGCGAACGACTCCGCATCTCGCGCAGACTCCGTCCGAACCAGCCCTGGCCCTGATCGTCGGGCGTGGCATCGTCGGCTGGCCCCGGCTCGTCGTCCGAGGACTCGCGCGGCGTGGGCGGGAGATCGGTGACCTGCGGGGCGACACTCGCCGCGTAGGCGGGCTCGAGCTCGTGTTGCTCGGCCAGCGAGGCTAACGCCTCGACCGCTTCCACCGGATCGACGCCCAGCAGCGATTCGAGGAGCGCGCCATCACCGGTGGCGAGCAAGCGGGCGAGATTGGAGGAGCAGAAGGTGATCAGGTCGCCCTGTTCGAGGGTCGCCCGGAAGAGCGCAGGGGTGAGCGCTTCCGCGACCCCCAGCCCCTGCGAGATCTCGCGCGCATGTGGCTGATACGCCGCGCCCCAGGTCGTCAGTTCGGGCAGGGCGACCGCCATGCCGTCCTGGGAGAGGATGAGCTGGGTCGGCGGCACCTGGCAGATCAGCAACTCGCGTCCGCGCGCCACGAAACAGGTCAGCCCCATCAGCAAACGCCGACCGGGCGCGGTGCTGCTGTTCTGCTGATAGAGGGCGAGGTTGGCCGTATCGAGCGCCGCAGTCAATGCCGCGATCGGATCGGTCACATCGCTCGTGGCGTAGATATCGCGGATCCCGGCCAGGATACCGGCACCGGTGGCGGCCGGGACGCGCGCATCCGCATCGATCGGCTCCGCGATCAGGCAGAGGAGATCGGGCGGCAGATCGGGCGCTTGGCGCGCGACCGAACTGACGAGCAGCCACGGGTTGCGCCCCGCGTGGCGCGCGCCCGGCGACGCGAATTCTGCTTGCCCCGGCCCGGTTAACGCGATCATCATTCGTTCGCGGCTAATCGTCATGGCGTCCTCTCGAACGTACACGTCCACGATCCGCAGACGGAACCACCCTCCCCGACGGCACGATGCCGATACAGACCGCACTCGCCGCCACAGCCAGCCGCGCCGACCGAGGATGTACGTACAGTATAGCCGAGGCCGCGCGGACTGTCGAGATGGGGGAGCGCAGGCAAGTAAAGCGAACGGACACCCGCGAATGAGTGTCCGTTCAGGCGCTAGAGGGCGGCTTCGGTGCCGTAATCGGGCGGCGGGGGGAGATAGGCCAGCACCTGCTCGATGCTCGCCTGATCGTTCAACTGCTGTGCCAGATCGAGCGCGAGGTGCAGATGTTGCTGCGCCTCATCCGAGCGCTGGAACTGGAGGATCCGCCCGAGTTGGAAGTGCGCCTGAAGCTTGCCCGAGAGATCGTCAGCGCGCTCCGCGTTGTCGAGGAGTCGCCGGTAGCTCGCCGCCGAGTCGTCCCAGCGCCCCAGCTCTTCTTGCATCGCGGCGAGATCCTGGAGGGTCAGCGCCACCAGACGTGCATCGTCCACCGTGCCGACCAGCGCCGCCGCCGCCACGATCTGCGCCATCGCCCCTTCGCGGTCGCGACGCGAGTGGAGGAGCGCCGCATAGCGTCGGTGCGCCTCGACCTGGCCGCGCTTATCATCGAGCCGCCGCGCCAGATTCAGCGCCTCATTGAAAGCGCGTTTGGCGTCGTCGTAGTGCCGGAGATCGCCGTAGGTGCGCCCGAGCAGGATGTGATAGCGCACCACCTCGCGCGCATCACCACCTTGCTGGCTCAGGTCGAGCGCCTGGTGATAGTACTCCAATCCCCGTCGTGGCTGGCCGTTATCGCGGAGCAGGGTGCCGAGACTGCCGAGGATGTGCGCCTCCAACACCTTGTCGCCGAGACGACGGGTCATGTTCAGCGCCTCGGTGTACCACTGGATCGCGCCCGGCGCATCGCCGGCATACCAGGAGCAGCGCGCGAGGTTCGTCAGCCAGGTCGCGCCCGACGACTCATCGCCGAGACGCTCGCTCAGATCCAGCGCCGCTTCGAGCAGGCGTGTCGCCTCGGACCACGAGCCGGTCTCGGTCAGCAACGCGCCGAGTCGCCCCAGCGCGTCGTGCTCCAACCGGCCACCCGCGTCGTTCGCGCGGGCGAGGATCAGGGCATCGCGCGCGGCATCGATCGCCTCCTGATCGCGTCCCAATTCGAGGAGTGCCAGGGCGAGATCGAGGAGCCAGCGCACGTCCTGCGTCGGTAGCGCCCCGTTGGAGAGGAGCAAGCCCTGCCGGGCGTAATCGGCGGCCTCTTGCCACTCGCCCGAATCGATGCAGAGGGGCACGAGGCGCGCGAGGATCTCGATCTGCCCCTGGATCTCCTCGCCGGTGAGGGTCAGCGCCCGCCGATAGATCGCATTCGCCTCATCGGCACGCCCGACCTCCGCGAAGAGATCGCCGAGGAGTCCCGCGAGTTCGGCCTCGATGTGTCGATCCTTCCCGGCCTCGGCCAGGGCGACGCCGCGCTGGAGCGCTTCGAGCGCCTGCTCGGCGGCACCACGCAGCAGATACAGCTCGGCGGCGCGCGTCAACGCCTCAATCTGCCCCTCCGGCTGCCCGGCGGCACCGGCGACGCGCACCGCCCGCTCGAACGTTTCGAGCGCCAACTCGGGTTGCTGGAGATAGCGATAGATGTCGCCGAGGGCGAGCAGCGAATCGACATCGATCGCCGAATAGCCGCCCGCTTTCGCCCCTTCGACCTGCTCCTTATAGAGGGCGACCGCTTCTTCGTAGCGCCCATCCTGGGTGTAGATACCGGCCAGGGTGGAGAGCGCGACCTTCTCACCGCGCCGGTAGCCCGCCTTGCGGGCCGAGGCGAGCGCCTCATGCAACAGGCTCATCCGCGCGGGCGTCTCATGAGTCAATTCCACCAGCCGCAGCGCGCTATCGACCTGCACGCGACGGAAACCCTTCGCCTTCGCGGCGGCGTAGTTGAGCGAGGCCAGGATATAGGCGAAGCCGCGCTGCGTCTCCGGCACGGCCCCGATCTGCTTGTCGAGTTCGCTTAATTGGGTATCGGAGAGATCGCGGAGTTCGCGCGTCTCCTCGACGCGCGCCATCGCCTCTATGAGGGTCAGCTTCCCCCGCTGCACCTGCTGGCCGAGGCCGTACAGGGGGTGACCAGCGAGCCCGTACGACGATCGCTTCCAACGCGCGAACAAGCGCCCCTCCTCTATGTATCACCGCGCCGTGTGGCGGCGCGCTCTTGCGATGACCACCATAGCGCTGTATCGCCAAGCATGACCATACCACAATGCTCAGCGTAACCATACCACAAAAACGAACGTACGGGAATATGTCGCGTCGATACTCGCGTACATACTATCCGTACAGCACGTTCGTGCGGAAGGGTTCGGGGCCGGTAGGGCAGAGCGGTTATACTTCGCTCGGTGACAAACGAGCGATACCTTGGACGGGTTCCCGCGGGCGCGCGATACCGCGATACTGAAGACTGAGGAGCGATAGCGATGGTGCAGGAGACGTCATTCGCCGCGCGCGCGCGCGAAGTGGCCGCGCGCAACAATAGCCTTGTCTGCATCGGCCTGGACCCGACCGTCGAACGCTTCCCGACCACACTCCGCGCACGGGCGCAGCACGATCCGGCGGGCGCGATCGTCGAATTCAACCGGGCGATCATCGAGGCGACCGCCGATGTGGTCTGCGCCTATAAGCCGAATCTCGCCTTCTATCTCGCCCACGGCCTGGCCGGCGTGGAGGCGCTGGCGCGCACCCGCGCGCTGATCCCCCGCGCTATCCCTGCCATCCTCGATGCCAAGGTCAACGACATGGCGAGCACCGCGACCACCTACGCGACCGCCTACTTCGGGACGTTCGACTTCGACGCCGTCACGCTCAGTCCCTATCTCGGCGCGGACAGCCTCGCCCCCTTCATCGCCTACCGGGGGCGCGGCATCTTCATCCTCTGTCGCACCTCGAATCCGAGCGCCGGGGAGCTGCAAGACCTCACGGTTGTGCGCGGGCGAGGCGCAGCAAACGACACCGAGCCGTTCTATCAGGCGGTCGCGCGGCAGATCGGGGCGTGGGAAGGGCACTTCGCCGCGCCGGGCGCATGCGGCGTGGTCGCCGGGGCCACCTACCCCCGCGAGATCGCGGCGATCCGCGCCATCCTCCCCGCCGCACCGTTCCTGATCCCCGGCGTCGGCGAGCAGGGCGGCGACGTGGCGGCGGCGACCCGCGCCGGGCTCGACGCCGACGGCTACGGCGTGCTGATCAACGCCGGTCGCAGCATCACCTATGCCTCGTCCGGCGCTGACTTCGCCGCCGCAGCGCGCGGGGCGACCCTCGCCTTACGCGACGAGATCAACGCCGCGCGCTCGGGTGCGGTTGTGAACGGCTAGTACATGGCGGCGTAGATACCCCCCTAGCGGGTGTCAGGCATCGCTGGCTACAGCGGTGCGACGCGCGCCGACGCTAGGCTGCTGAAGGGTGGCTGTTGCCAGCGTTGTTCGTCGCCAGCAGCCATGTGTCGTCACGCAGCGGCCGGTGGCAGGAGCGGACGCATCGCCGCGTCCGCCACGCCGCAGTGGCCGGCCTCAGCCTCGACTTGACGCATACAAGCGTCACCACAAGGCACCTAACACCACCTAGCAACGTGACTTGGCGGTATGTACCTGGTAGCGTGTCGGGGAGGAGGTACGGCCATGCAGGTCACCCTACGCGCCCCGGATCGGCTGCCCCCGCCCTCGGCACGCCCGCCCCTGGTTGAACTGGTGCCGGAGGCGGTCGAGGCGCTGCACGACGAGCTACTGGCGTACCATGCCGCGTTCGCGCCGCTCTTCCGCCGCGAGGAGCAACGGCGCTGGGCGCGCAAGTACCTGGAAGGGCAATTGCTGCCCCTGGAGCGCACGTCGATCGAGCCGATGGCCGATGCCTTGGTCGGCGGCAACGTGCAGGCCAGGCAACAATTCATCAGCAGCGGGGCGTGGGATGACGATGCCGTGCTCGCCAAGCAGCACGAGTTAGTCGCGGCGACCCTCGGTGACGCGGCCACCGGCGTGCTCATCGTGGCTGGCTGCGACTTCCCTAAACAAGGGCCCCATTCGGTGGGCGTCGCCCGCCGATACTGCGGCCCCCGGGGCAAGGTGGCGAACTGCCAGGCGAGCGTGGTCGCCTGCTACGCCAGCGCGCGCGGCCACACGCTGGTCGACCGCCGCTTGTACCTACCAGCGGACCGGTTGAGCACGGCCTACCAGGAACGGTGGGGCCGCTGCGGTATCCCCGCCGCGACGGTGTTCCAGACGCGGACGGCGCTGGCCTGGGGGCTGATCGCCGCGTTGCACGCGCGCGGGACGCTGCCCTTCCGGTGGGTCACGGGCGATGAGCACTGCGGCAATACGCCGGTGCTCTTGGACCAGATCGCTGCGGCAGGGTTGGCATACTTCATGGAAGTCCCCCACACCGGGCGGGTGTGGCCCGACCGTCCGCCGACAGCGGTGCCCGCAGCGACGGGGCGCCAGGGCCACCCGCACGCGCGCGTGCGCCTCGTCCCGGGCACGCCGACGGCCCAGCGCGTTGACGCCCTGGCGGCGCAGCTCCCACCAGCGGCTTGGCAGGTGGCGCAAATCCAGGACGGCAGCAAGGGGCCGTTGGTCGCCGAGGTCGCGTTCGTACGCGCCGTTGCTGCGCGCGACAGCCTCCCTGGCCCGGATGTCTGGGTCGCCTTCCGGCGTGCCCTGGACGCGACGCGGGAACGGAAGGTGTACCGGTGCAACGCTGCTGCCGACACCACGCCCGCGACGCTCGTCTGGTTGTTGGGGCTGCGCTGGCCCATCGAGCAGGCTATCAAGGAAGGCAAGGAGGAACTGGGCCTGGACCATGACGAGGTGCGCGGCTGGCGCGGCTGGCACCACCACACGACGCTGACGCTGCTGGCGCAACACTTCCTGATGCGGCTCCGGTGCCGCTTGGGGGGGGATGGCCCCGGCGCTGACGATCCCGCCGGTACGGCATCGGTTGCGCGTGACGCTCCCGGCGCAACGCCGCGACGCCCGCGCGCTGCTCGCCTTCATCCGGGTGGTCCAGCGCCGCAACTATGCAGCCGCACGCGCACATCGCCAGCGGCGGCTGCGCCTGCTCCACCACTTCCTCGATACGTCCTGAAGCAACTCACGTTGTAAAACTAGGCAGCGTCACGGTAAATGCCACCGCGGTAGCATCTGCCCTGATGACACTATCTGCTGGTGAAATTGTATAAGCGGTCGTCTTCAGAGCGGTAGGGCCAACAAACGGACCTGCAATCTTCATTCCCGAGTTGAAAAAGAAGAATGCCCCGGAAAGCTTACTGAACCCCGAATCGCCTAATGTCACATTGCCGCCTGAGCCCGTTCCGATAGTGACTTGGTTATTCGTGGTGTCTACTGCAAATACTGAAGTTGTTCCATCTTGACGGTTGACCTTCAGCGTAGCGGTAGAGTTCACTGTCGGCGTGACGGTTCCGCCTATCGTCCGCACATAGCGACCGTCGATGATCGCGAGCGACGGAGGCGTCAGCTCGGTGCCGGTGGTGCCGTCGATGGCGTTGGGGTGCAGGTCTGCCCCGGACATCCGATTGTGGTATTTCGTGGCCAAAGTGAGTCCTTTCGGGAAGGGCTCGGTGGCCTCGAGTGTGTGTCCTTATTATAGCGTGGAGCGGCGCACGACCCATCGAGGTACGTGCGCCGCTCCTAACTGTATCACCTGTCGCTGTTAATCGCCGCTCCCCGGTCGCGTAATCGTCTCACGCTGTGCATGGGGTTTGGCGTGGCGGATGAGCAGGCCGACGACCGAGGACCACAGGGAGCGTGAGGGGGTGACGCTAGAACGCTTCGAGACCGTGGAGGACGAGGCGTTGGGACGTGAGAGCGGTACTGCCACACGCGCGGACGGCGAGGCATACACGACCGGCTTGATGGGACGAGCGGCTGGAACGACGAGTTGGGATGCGGGAGCCTGTTCCGGCTGCTTCTCGGTCGCTTCCTTTTTCTCTTCCTGCCCTTGCTTGGCCGAAAGAAGGTCAAAGAGCGCCGCGAAAGCCACGCCACCTAGCGCCGCTGCCCACATCGCCGGGGTACGGCCCAGGCCCATCGAGAGCGCGACCGCCGGGTTGAGTACGCCGTTGGTCAAGAGCAGCCCAGCGCCCAGGGCCGCGCCGATGGCCACGCCGCCGCCCGCCTTGGGTACCCACTTGTCCGAGACGGCCACCACGCTCAGGACCAGGAGGCCCGCCCCGACGAACTCGCCGACCGGTTTCCCGGCGCTGTAGCTGCCGAGGTCGCCGATCGACGGGGCGGCCTTCGCCGCCAGCACCGCGCCCGCGACCTGCGCGACGAGGTAGAGCACGCCCTTCACGACCGGCTGTCGGCGGGCCACCAGCAGGCCGAGCGTGACGGCGGGGTTGAGTTGCGCTCCGGAGATCGGCCCGAGGCCGTAGACCAGCGCCGCCAGGATCAGGGCCACCGCATAGGGCGTCCCGGCTAACAGCGCCGCCAATGTGAGCAGTCCCGTGCCGACCAGCTCGGCGAGCACCGCCTGATACGTCCCCAACTGCTTGAGATCCTTGAGTAACCCGCCCATCACGCCTCTCCTGGCATACCGGCCCGCCGAACATACGTCCTGTACGTACAACGCAAGCGACGTGCCATGTGTCGGAGTAGGGTCAGTAATCTCGTGAGCGCGGACCAGGACGATCAGCCTACATACGTCGTGCGGCGGTGCTCGGTGCGGAAGGTGAAGCGCTGGGCATTGGACATCCGCCAGTAGGGGCCGAGCGGATACAGGGCGGGGTCCGGCCACTGGCTCAAAGCCTGGAAGAGGCGCTGCCAGATACCGGTTCGGGTGTCCGCCAGAACGCGCAGGCACGTCACACGCTCGCAGACGACGGCAAGACGCGTGGTGTGTCCCGCATCGGCGAACGCCTCGACGGCGCATCCCTGTTGCCCCCCCGCCACCTCCCGTTCACACACGAAGCAGCGATCCGGCCCCGCGCGCAGGACGACCTGGGTCGCGTCGATCGCCTCTTCCCAGGCGGTCCGTGCCATGGTGTCCCGTCTTTCTTGTCGCCTGCTGGCACGAACGCTGCGAAACAGCCAAAAACCCCCGTCGAGTGGCGGAGGGGTGCGGGGACAGCGGCTATGTGGGATTTAGATAGTATCGGTGTCGGGCACGTCGAAGTAGGCCCAGGCGAGCATCGCCACGACGATGACGAATACCACGATGAGGTTACTCGGTGACAGGTCCACGGTACTGACCTCCGAATTGTGTGTCTGCGGCGCTTTTGGGTGCGGCAAATATAGCCGCTACTGCGGGAAAGGACAATGGTAGCGGGGACGATACGACGAAAGTACTACGTCGTGCGTGTGGCGGCGTCGGGGCTAATAGCTGGTCGGTCGTGTCGGCACGGCGTTCCTAAACCGAAGCGCCGATGGAAACCACATGGCTTGTCGGGTATGCTCACCGGGATAGTCGAGTGGTTGTAGGAGCGGGAGCATGGGCGACCTTGCGGCGGCGCTGACGCGCTGGGAGTTGGACCT
>JAABUH010001016.1_pt1 | contig 34696 bp, 44 predicted proteins | sample 5559121 | NCBI WGS metagenome assembly JAABUH01 (sample SAMN10711871, study PRJNA513364) | rock metagenome | isolation source: Antarctica rocks | place: Antarctica: Victoria Land, Battleship Promontory nord | collected 2015-12-28
ATATCAGGACATGGATCCATATGGAGGTCGAAAAGTCAGAGGAGAGTGATTTGCCACGCTGACGGGGTTTCGGCGTTAGCTCCTCCATTCGTGACACCCCTGTAGTTGGTCTGGTTCTGATTGTGGCGACGATTCCGGACGACCCTAAGCGCTTCCTTTGTGCATTTCCCGTCGTGGTGATATGATGAGAGTATGACCAATGCTTTCCCTGACCTCTGCAGAGCCCTCTCTCTGACAGCAGTCCACCTTGGCTTTTTATTGCGTCATTGAGCATGTCCATGCTGCAAAGGAGTTTTCCCCTACTCCCCCTTCCATCCAATAAACCTTCCCACAGCTCTGATATGCTTGCAGTCATCATCTTGCTCTGCCTCCGACCTGTCACTGATGATGGCCTACATGTGCTCAAATGGATCCAGATCTGGGGCAGGTGGTCTTTTAACAGGGGAAAATGCGTATCAACGAGGCCTTCGTACTTGACAACGTCTGGGTCCTACGCACTGCCTGTCCAAGGCCCTCTTTTCTTGAGCTTATCAACCCATGCAGTACCCAAGCGATCCCGTACGAACCTACGGGCCGGGCCTGACGGACGGACGAAGGTTATAAGGAGGAGAGACTTGAGAGGGAAAGACCCAGTGATTCAAGATTGAAGTCTTTCGAGATTAAAGTCTTCCTTGTACCATAGATTACATGACCCCTGGTAATATCGTAAAACAAGATAAGCGAAAGGCGTCATTGACCGCGGGAGCTATCTGGCTCCCGGCCATGTGGTTATAGGAGTCAAGTCTCCGACATGACAAGTACAGTATAAGAATCGGCCTGGCTTTGGTGAAAAGGACTGAGAATGGTAGTCATGGAAAAAGTTTGTAAGATCTAAACTTTTTTGATGGCCGACTGCCTATCTAGGTGGGTGCTCAATTCAATAGCTCTTTTAAATAGCTGAATTGAGCCATGATGGATCTTGCTCAGCTTATCACAATCATGTCATCAACTCAAACCCCCACCCCGGCACTACCTGGCACTACCGGCTACCATCACCCCTCCACCTTGTACCAGATTTTCATCAAGTCATTTGTCGGCAATGTTTGGGAATGTCATTTGTTGAATCGATTTAGATCCGTAACATTTACTTCTGGTATTGGATCCCAGCATATCACTGATGCCATCCAACCTCAAGGTCATTTGCTCTGCGCTCATTGCCTCGAGCAACATCTCTGACGGTTCGGACGGTTCGAGCGATGCGGACAAGAACGACGCGGACGATGCGTCCTCGATCGGCGAGTTAAACCTCGGCGGACCTTTCGCTCGTCCGACCCAGTAGTCCGCTCGCTTCTCCTCGAGTGGGAGTGTTGGACGGCTCGGATAAGCTCGCGTCGCGTTCGTTCATGTGAAACTTTACTTCGCTCGATCTATCTCATGCATTCAAAGTCCTCGCGGCCAGCTCGATATGGTCATCGACTTCCCCACGGCTTGGCACATGACAAGCTGCGTTTTCGACGGTGAGGACGATCACATCTCAACCTTGCCCAAACTTTGCTGTGAATCGCGGACGACCGCTCATGGATGCCAGGTCCTGCCTTGACGAGCTTTATGTCACCTCCGCCAACTCTCGGAGCAAAGAGCACGACGGGCACAAAGGGAAAGGTAATGTGGAAAGGAAGGACGGCGGGGATCTGTTCGTAGTCCGCGTTCTGGGTTACAAAGGGGCTGAGCGTGAGCGGTTTGACGGGAGGAACTGCAAAAAGGTCCTAGAGGTAGAAGGATCTCGTCGGATAACGATTTTTACCTTCGTCAGAGACGGCGTCGTCAGACCGCAACATCTTGACATGACATATTGAGCGATCATGGGGTCTGCATACATTATCAACAAAATCGGTCTCATCATTTGGCCAAGACAAAGCTATCCCTCCTCGTACCTGTCCCCTCGGGTGGATTCTGGACCACATCGCCGGCTCTCCCCATTTACTTTCGGTCCAAACCCTATACTAAAGAGAATACCTAGTTGTTCGATATCAGCCAACCGCCCTTAGAGCGCCTCGAGGTGTGTGCTTACTTGAAAAACACATTCTTCCTGTCCGTCACGTCCTGAGCGCCGAGGATCTGGCCCTTTCGCTCCGCTTCTTCCGCAGACAGGCCCATGCCCTCGATCTCCCTTGCGCGCTTGCGGTTCTCCCACACCAGCATGGTCCGCCAGCTTATGATGACGAGCACTTGGATGGCCAGCAGGATGGAGATGATCGTTGTGCCTCGAACGTAACGTGGAGCGTCGGAATCTGTTTCGGTTCCATCGTCAGCCATTTTTGCGCGGTGTGGGGGTAAGTAAGGCTTACCCCTCATGACTTGGGTGCCGGCGATGTTGCCGGTGCAATAAGCAATAAAGGTTGTTGCACTAATTACGGACACTTTGGTCCGACCCGCAGTATTGGAGCTGATCAAAGCCCAGGCAGAGAAAGACGGTATCGCGGCGCTAATCGAAAATGAGTGGGAGCGGTCTTCGGAAAAGTACACTGACCAGACCGTGAACCAGAACCAGACCTGCTTTAACCAACGGTTCTGGTATGTCTGAGGCGCGAGAGAGATGATCAGGAGCTGGCAAGGTTGGAAGTCAGCGAAAGAGGTTCTCCAGCTTGACGCAAAAAAATGATGTGCTCACCGAGGTGAACGCCAGGATCGCCGAGATGATCATGAACCAGAAACTGATGATCGTGAGCTGGCGGATGTATGAGAAGCGTCCCAATCTTACCGAGTGTTTTTAAACCTGAGAGAGCAATATCCAACGATGAAAATCCAAACCAGACTGACGCCATTGGCAGGTATGTCAAGAATAACCACTTGATACGTGTCAAAGCCAAAGCCCTCGCTAACGACGGAGCCGAAGTTGGAAATCGCGCCGTTTTCCTGCGGCAGGTAATCGTCAGATCATGTCCCGCACTGTTGCTCGCCAACATCCGCGATGACTCACCACGCAGCCGAGGAAGGTCGTTAGAAACTGGAAGTACAGGACGGGGTCAGTGAAAGCATCCTTGACTTGATCCCATTGCCAGGTGTTCTTCCCGGTTCTATCGGTACCACTATGATTGCTCATGACCCTGGCATTGGCCATGACCTTCTGACGGTGGGTGAGCCAGGATACTTCGTTGGGTGTTCCGAGGAAGAACCAGGCGAGCACGGCGGCGACGAGCGTTTGAGCGCCCAAGAACGCCTCGAACCCGCGCCATACTGGCCAGCTCCCGGGGTGAGCGGCCTGTCGCTTTGCCAGTCCGAATAGCACGAGGTCGGTGATGATGTTCCAGCCAGAGTTGGCGGATTGGAAGAACAGGCAGCGCGAAGAATGTTCGCGCGCGGTGTACCACCGCGAGATGATGATGAGGAAGCCCGGTGAGATGACGCATTCGAGGGCGCCCTGGACGAAGCGGAAGCCCATGAACTGCGCCCAATCGGTGAAGAAGGCCTGGATGAGGACAACGATACCCCAAAGGAACCTGCAGGATTCGTAAGCATTGTCCAAGAGATTTGAGGCGGTTGCAAGTGGATGAAGGTAACGTCCAAGATGAGGCGGGATCGAAAGGCTTGAGCGTCTTGACAAACCGGATCAAGGTAGGAAAGAAGGCATCGTCAAGGCAGATAAGGGAAATGAACTCACATGAAGACCGCCAGAGTTTTCCCCATGTCTATGATGATCAGCGTGTCTCTTCGGGTGAAAATGTGCGCCAAGCTCACTCATACGCTGCAAGAGATAGTTGAACGGAAATTCGAAGATGGCGTATGCGACGTCTGTACCTGCATCAATTGCCGTTCACCGAGAAACGAGGGAAAGGCCCACAGAACATGACAGACAGGAGCGAGTACTGGTTATCGTGCATACCCGTGTCGTCCTGAAAACCGAAAAGGTTCATGTAGCCAAGCCTTGCTACTCATCAACCCTGCGATACCTCTACAACACTGAGAGGGACAGACCCGATCTTGTCGGTTTGTTGGACGCCGTACATCCACCACATCTATGGTCGGTCTCAGCACCTATCCCATACGAGTAACATGTGGAGGACTCACGAGCGGAAGGAGGATCAAATCGATCCTCCACCTCAACTTTCGATAATCCTCCTCGGTAAATTCGCTCTCAGCCAAAAGACTTCAAGGCATGTCAATCAAAGCTCTGAAAGGTTGACTTTTCGATAGGAACGATAAGGACGTACATCTCCTCGGTCTCTGCACTCAACTCCCCGTGGGCTTTCTCGACCTCGATGGTAGCGACCATCTTGTCGTCGTGTCCGTACGCCTCATTGTGCTTGTCATCGGATGGTGATAGGCCATTTCTGAGCCCACCGACGTTCGCGACCTCAATGCTGTCCATTGTGCCCGGATGCGTCCGAGAAGCAGAAATCCGATTGGAAGATGAGCTGGGACACGAGGCGAATGCCTTCGGTATATATCGCGGCCCTCTTTGCTCATCCTCCTTGAGCGCGTCGGACTAGACCGAACACGGGTGTCGCCGATAGTGGAGACAGGCTTTGAGAGGGATCTCACTGAATCCGACCACGCTAGACGACCCCTGCTTCTCCCCCTCGCCCACATGCCGAAGCTCCGGGATGTGACGCGTGATCGAAATTTCGGCGACCCCAAAGTAGCTACACCGGGACCCTCCTCTTATCGCCCGCTGACAGGAAGGGAATTCGGTCGACGCACCGTTGAAGCAAAGAACAATGAGACAGTTCGCGATTCCGACCTAGTCGACTGGCAAAAAGCTTTCAAAGGGAGATTGACAGACGCCACTTGTACAGTACGAGTACCTCGAAAAGCATGAAACCACAAGACTTTACCGCTGTTATAAACCACACCAATCGCCTCGAAATCAGGTAGCATCCCCCTAGTGCTAGTGTGGTACTGCAAGGCCCCTTGGTAGCGCCCAAGGCTTCGAGAACCCCACCGAACACGACACCTTCGGCTCGGAACACGTCGCACCGACGCGAGAATGTATGCTGGCGATGTGGAATATGTACTGGATGTTCTCGAAGCGCCCCTACAGTTTCTAGTGTGGTCATCGGGTATGGGTGGGTTGAAGGAAGGCATCGGGTCCTCCGCTCGGAGAGCGAGGCATATAGAGGTGTGGAGATCCGCTGTGAGCGCCCACTCCCCTAGAGTGGATCAAGATCAGGAGAAGGTCTTAGTTGCCCGGACTATGCGAACCGATGCGTTCCAGCAAGAAAGGGTGCACCCTCGAGGCCTCGTGTGGCTGTGTCTGACATGCTTGCTCCCATTCTAGCACCGAAAGGTCAAGTCAGCTGCGATCCTGGAGTACTCACGCTTCAACCGCTGCTGGGTGAACCTAGTCATAGGATCCCAGAACATCGACGGCCTCACGCCAAAACGTGCGGAGCAGGTGCGAAGTGATCTTCGGTCCGAAGAGCTTGAAAAGCTGCCACTGGCGCATTGGCAAGAAGATTGCCGTACATATTAAAGTGGGCAACCGCTGAAAGAGCTTGTCCGCGGTTAGCAGTCAGCCAGGGACGTTCCATGACTTGACAAAGTTTTGTCACAAGTGACGCAGGATGAATAGTGGAGCGCAGATGACCAACCCGATGGCAGAAGAAGATCTAAAATGTCTCGGAACTTAAGGCGATGAGCGGCGACAGCGCGGGGCAATCTTGTGGACCTCCCGTTCCCGAAAGGGAAGGTGAATGAACGACGCGTCTTTGAAGTGCCACTCGACTCCTCCCATCAATTGCCTCGCTGCCGCCGCATCACGCCATCTTACCCACAGTCATGCTCTTTTGTCATAGCAGAGGTCTGCTACTACCACACAGCGTCTTCTTGGGTGATAAGTCGTCGCACAGATATGATCTCTCTGCCCTCGCCGACATGATATTCGGTAACTTCTCCAATTAATTACATTTCGGTTTCACCGCCTCTTTTAAACGTCAAGATGATCAAGACTGCCGTCTCGTTGCGGACGTCGACGCCCTGCTCGCGCTTAATGTCGATGCCGTGGTCGTACGCCACCATATTGCTGGAGGGGATTGATCTCGAAACTGCTTGAAGCGCTAGACCAATGGAACGAGGAAGGGTATCGCTTCTGCTCGCCGCTTCCGCTTCATGGTCGGGACTGCTGTCACTTCCGCGTAGAGCTTTTTTCCCCTCGGAACTTGGGCAAAAAGCTTTCGCCTGCCGACGACGTCTTTTATCGGTTTGATGGACGAGTGTGACCGATCGTCCCTTCGATGGGCAACGATCCATAATCGTCTGGCCGCGAGTGAAGTTTTGTGATTGAGATAAGCAAATGCTCGGGGTGGCGCTAATTCTAGATCAGCAGCACATGCCAGTTCCTAAAAGTTTTGGGTCACATGAAGAGATATGGCTTTGGGGTATTGTAGTGCATCTAGGGGGGGTATAAGGTATATGTTAGGCTAGGTTATCCCGTGTACTTCGTAACTCCAAGTTCTCTTAGACCTCAAACAGTCTCGCCCGCGATTTCAGCAGCTCCAAGCTAATCCGACCCATCATTTTCTCGAAAGTCCATTTTCCGAGCTCCTTCTTCCATTTCCCGATCTCATCCGCCGTTTCCCTCGCTACTAATCCTCCAGTACTCATCACGATCGCCCTAAACTCGGCAAGCGCCTCCGGCGCCCGTCGAGTCGCTGTTTTTCCCACTCGGTTAAGGAAGCGTACGGCCTGAGCGAACGAATGTTCGGTCAGAGTGCAGTCGGCGGGAGGAAGCGTGGTGGTCTTGAGTGAGTCGGCGTCATGCAAGGAGTAGATCTTGAGGTCGTAGTCGAGAGCTCGGGTACCCGAGATCCCTCTACCACGAATCGAGATGTCGTTCCTCCTACGACCCTCCAGCGTTCGGGGTTCGACCCGAACGTCGGTTGACTCGATCGTCGGCTTTGGGGTATTGTAGTGCATCTAGGGGGGGTATAAGGTATATGATAGGCTAGGTTATCCCGTGTGCTTTGGGGTTAGGGGGTGATTCATCGCCATTCTGTCTACTCTGCGAGCGTCTAAGGGTTATGGAATGCCGGGACAGTCTACATGGTTAGGGGGTTTAGTTACTGCATAGTGTGGTATAAAGATGGTGAAGATGATATAAAGTTAGGGGGTTAGGTGGTTACATATGGCGTCAACGAGCTATCGATGATTTTACTACGCTCTGAAGGGTCTAGAACTCAAATGTCCTAGCTCTAGCTCGTACTAGACACAGAGAAGGACGCCTAAGAAGGAATGAGTGCGCCTGCTGTCCCAGTGCGCTTTCCACTCCTTGAGAGTGTCGCTTGTCCCCTTCTCCAGCATACCGCCTAGCGTGAAAACGAGGGGCCCGAAAGGCCACCCCTGAGGGCTGTGGATACCGTTTGGCCATGACCACTGAACCGAGGTACTTAAGGATGATCCCTGCTGATTGATTAAGGGCAGAGGCATCCCCAGAGGTGGTGGGTGGCAAATTCGTTGCCTCAGGCGCCTGGTTGGCAAAGGAAACAATAGTAAGGTCGAACTCCTGGCTTGCCAGGCCGCTGGCTCGAGATGCCGTGATCCTGATGTCGTTTCGCCGCTGGGAATTCGGGATGAGGGGTTCCAGCCGGATCTGGACACCCTCGACCGTTGATAGGGCCTGGCCAATGATCCCCTTGACTTGCTCATGCCTCGCCATTGTCCATCGCTCCCTTAGTCCACAGATCTCGCCATGGCCCAGGGGGTTTGGCGAGCCACAGTGGCGGCAATGTGTTGAGCCTCTGGGAGCAGAGCCCAAGCATGAAGAGCTGCTGAGACCTCGGAATCGGATAACCTGAGCGCATGGCTGAAAGGGATGGCCGAGAGCCATTTCCTGCCGAGTGTTGAGCTGGCCTCATGATGGATTTGCGCTGCAGGGGGATCCTTTGCGGGAAAATCGGGGAACGGTCGACTCAGGGAAGTCTCGCCAGTATTTCCTCAAGGCGAAATTGCACTAAGCCATCCTATCGGACGACATCTCATCGAAACCAAGTCAGTTTTTTGACACCGCAAAGCTTCTGCTCTCTTTTCATATACTAAGCTCGCCTTCCTCGCACCTTTAACCGCTGGGAAACATAAACCCCACCCCACCGGCTCATGCTCATCTTGAAGAGAGTCCGAGACTTGTTGGTCAGGTCAGTCTCCTCCCCAATGCTTCCCTCCTTAGTCTCGGAAGCTAACGCGCTTTCCCCCTCTCGGTGCCGTCCTCTCAACCTCGGCAGACATCTCTATTTTGTCGGCCTCGGCCTCGTGTTCAGCGTAGCATACATCGACCCAGGCAGTTGGGCTACTGACCTCTCAGCCGGCGCCCTGTATGGCTATAATCTGCTTTTCGGTCGTCCTCATCTCCGGTGTCATGGCTGTCGGTATGTCGGTCCCTTCCGTCGTTCCGTCCGCCCCTGATCCTTCCGCACTCATCAGTTCTCCAGCGGCAAACGATCTAGATTGTTTGCTGTCCCTTCTTCAGCATGATTGTGAAAGCTTATGACCTGATCCAACGCTTCTTCCGGACTATAGTATGAGAATTCCCCAAAGAGGCTCTCAACAATTTTTAGATGGATGGAATTTCGTTGTTGGCCGGGGCCGGAAACGGAATCAATTTCGAATGTGATCGGGTGGAGACGATTGGAGGGCCGAGGAGAACCATGCGTTTACTTGGTACGTCGCTTCTTTAGACGCACGAGTAAAAGGTATGTCTACCAAGACCAAGCTCAACTCTCCTTCGTTCCAACAGATCAAGCACCCAACAGGTCCGTACGCGATCATAAAAGATCTACATTGTCCAGCTGAAACCCTTACCAGATACGGAGAAAGAAGCTATCCTCCGTGTACTAGACGAAGGATCTCGATACGACTGTACGTCCTCGAACACCTTCTCCTTCGTATAATCGAGTAGAACTGAGATGACCTGGCAGATCACTTGGTATGGATGATGTCGGATGAGAATGAAGAGAGGTTACATGAATGCAACCAAGCTGTCCTCGAGCCTGGGTTTCTCGATGGAGAAGTTTGGGTAGCGAGTTCGATTGATGGGGAGGGGGTTGAGGCGGTTGCTGTTTGGTGTCCACCTGGTGTAGGGTTTTGGGAGACGTGAGTGGATTTTCCACCTTGACTCGCAACTGTGCACTCTCCTTGCGTTGCAAGAGTCTTAAGCTGAAGGAGGTGGACTGTAGTGATGCACAACGGGCTTTGGGTTTCGATCAGTTCTTATCGCATCTAAGCGAGGCTCAGCAGAAATGGTTCGAGACGGATGTACGCTTGGTTCACCTTACGAGAGTCTACGATAACCCAGAGCTGATCCGTACATCATAGTTCATCCCCGTGCTTGAGTGCGAAAAGACCGCCTGTACCCCTCCAACCCTTATCGAAGATTCATATTATCTCGCCTACATCGTCACCCACCCGAAACATCGTCGGAAAGGTTTGGCGAAAGGATTGATTGGGTTGATGGAAAAGCGTGCGAAGGAGGAAGGGAGGAAGATGACTCTCTTGAGTCAGTCGTATGAAACGGTGAGCTCTCGCAATCGTATCTCATGGATCGAGCTATAACACCGGGAGATCAGACGCTGATGAGTATCAGATGGAAGTGTATGTCAGATCCGGGTTTAGGAAGGTTTATGAGACGGAGGTTGCTTATCGGCATGGAGAGAAAGATCCTTGGATCATCATGGTGAATGATTGCGAATGACATCGAGACGGTTGGTCTGTTTTGTGATACTGTCAAAGTGAGGGTAGTACAAGCTTCTGCCCGGATAGCTGTGCAAATGCCAAAGGGGTCTGCAGTGCTCAATAAGAAAACGGCAGTATCCACAGCCTTCCTTCTGCACTCTTTAACGCAGACGATCAGCACCATGGCAAGCGATCGCATATCGTCCAGAGGGGTATTGCTCACGTATTGAGTGAGCTCGTCCTCGGTCTGTAGCTCGGCCCCCCTTTACAATCTCGGTCATCTCCGTCTACTGTACTTCCCACTTTTCGGCTACCTCTATACTTCTTAAAGTGGCTTCCTCCAAACGATTCCCTCCTACCTTTCTCAATTGGTCCTAGTCGGACGGGTACAGACCAACATGGTCACGATAAACTCTACCCCGCCCGGTACGCTTGTATCAGCCGAACAAGCACCCCTCCTCTCCTCCCCGAACTTATCAACAAACTACCACACTCAATCCCCTACTTCCACGATCAGTCCTGACGATGTTGGGAACGGGAACGGGCACTACAACCTAGCCGGGCTTAGTACCGGTAGTTTCTGGTTACTGGTGAGCGAGCCTGCACCTTACCGATTCCTATGACTGTGACTGGGGGTACGGGTACTGATATAGGGCCGTATTCGATTCGTTTAGTGCATCTCCATGTGGTTTTGCGCTTTCCTCAACGCCTTTGATGGAAGTGTCGGTAAGTCTCTTCTTCCATCCTCCACTCGATGGTTAATTCTGATGACGTTTGGATATAGTCGCCACGCTCCTGGGACCAATCTCATCAAGCTTTCTTTCGACGAACCTCGCTTCATGGCTCGGTACTTCTTAGTACGTGTCCCCTCACGCTCTCCTCGATCTGAGCTAGCCCCTTGATTGACGGTGTCACGTCCTAGTATGCTCGCGGTATGCTGCTTCACACCGATTTACGGAAGACTATGCAACATCATAGGTCGACAAGCGTCCATGCTTGTCGCAGTAGCCATCTTCGGTCGGTCCCCTCCCCGTTCTCCTCCTCCTCCTCCTCCTCCTCCTCTCCCTCCTCCTCCTCCTCCTACTCCATCATTATGGCTGGTGTCGCCTCGAGGAGCAAGCTGACGAGGATAGGTGCTGGGAACATTCTCTGCGCCATTGCGCCTACTATGGAGTTCCTCATCGCTGCGAGGGCTTTGGCCGGGGTCGGTGGAGGGGGTTTGACGACAAGTACGTCGTAGGGGAAAGCTTAGTGGAGGATGAGCTGATAGAGGTAGTCTCGAGTACGATCATGAGCGATCTCGTACCGATGTGGGTAGGAAATCTCGGTATTTGAGGTCAGGCTGATCGGACGTAGTAATCGGAGGGCGATCTTTCAGGGTTATGCGAATATCATGTTTGGTTTCGGCATGGGGTGAGTGTTTGAGCTCAAGGGGGGATAATCCGCTGATCGTAGCTTCCTAGGCTCGGACCACCTCTCGGCGGGTTTATCAACGATACCCTCGGTTGGCGTTGGGCATTCTACATCCAGGCGAGCGGAACCTCTACAACGCTACTAACGATCATTGACGCCGCGAGCAGATCCCAACCATCGCCCTAGCCTTCCTCGTCACCTACCTAAAAGTCCGGTACACCGTCCCCTCCTCCGGCGCTACGACCCCCAGCGCCAAACAAACCCCTTACCAGAAGTTCAAGCGCGTCGATCTCCTCGGCTGCTTCCTCCTGGCAGGATGGCTTGGTGCAGCCCTCATCGCCATCTCGCTCAAGACCAATTCGACATCGCAGGATGCGTATAAGTGGAGTAGTCCGACGTTGCTGGGTCTCTTCGCGACAAGTGCGGTGTTGCTCGTGGTGTTCTTGTTGGTGGAGCTGAAGTGGGCGGCGGAACCCGTCATGCCGTTTGAGCTGCTACATCGACGCACACCTGTCGCCGTGGCGATAAACAATCTCGTGATCTCCATCGTAGGGTTTGCAGCGGTGAGTAGTGCAAGACGGAAACACGTCGGCTCGCTCACGCTCGCAGCTCTACTCCGTTCCTCTATTCTACACCGCCGTCAGACAATTCACAGCCTCAAACGCAGGTCGACACCTCATCCCAAATTCCGTCGTCGGAATAACCGGTTCTCTCGGATGCGGGTTCATCATCCGGCACACCGGGAAATCTTACTGGTTGACAGCGGTCACGTCATTGTTCACCATCCTTGGGTCGGTTCTGCTCGCCACTTGGGATGCGAATACCTCAGAGTGAGTTGCTTTAATGGATATGGAGGTTGCTGATCAGGTGATAGGTTTAATTTGTGGACGAATATGACGGCGATCAACTTTTCGATGGGATCGGTGACGACTTTGACGGTGGTGGCGCTTATTGGGGATGTTGGGAGGGAGCATGTGGCCGTGGCTACGTCTTGTGAGGCTACATTCCGCTCACCCCGAGTAGTGCTGATCGGAAGCAAGTATCATACGTTGCACGAACGACAGGCCAAGTTCTCGGGATCGCACTATCCGGCGCCTTGACTCAAGCAGTCCTCCAAAAAGAACTCAACGCCAGGATTACAGGTCCCAATGCAGACAAGGTGAGTACTATTCGTCCCACTTATGCTCGCTAAAACTCGCCTAGGTGATCGCATCCATTCGACAATCTTCTGCGTCTATACGAGACCTTCCACCTATGCTGAAAGCCGCTGCGATCGCTTCGTACCAACATGCGCTGCATGCGGTGTTTGTGGTTTGTATCGTTTTGTCGGTAGTGCAGTTCTTGGCGGTTTTGGGGATTAGGGAGATTAGCATGGAAACGCCGCCGGCGGCTAAGGTCGCGGATGAGGAAGAGGAGTCATAGGGATGCATAATGTTACCTGCGCTGCATGGTTCATCTATTCAAGACGCTCCTGTCCGATTGAATCAGCGTCAGCGTGCCTCTAGCGATACGAAGTGAAGGAACTTATCTCCGGGAATTTCAATATCTGGAACGCCACTCAGAAGCAATCAGATCCAGTTGATCGCTTCGTGTTCTCCTACACCCCTCGAACTCACCGCGGGACGCTCGACGCTCGAAATCCCTGGCCGAAGCTCTCGATAAAGATCATAAAAGTGGACCTTGCACAGTTTGTCTAGCTTCCATACTTGCTGTACTCGAGTACGGTCGTCCCATTCTCCGTCGGCTAGCTAAGCTATCATCGAGCCCATTTTTTTTTATCAGAGCCGAGTTCAGTCTGGCCGTTGTAGAGCTGGCGAGAAGGATGTATGTATGAGGTTCGTCGCTTGAGTACCCCATCGAGTGCGCGTCTAACCTTGCTAACCTTGACGGTTCATGACACCTTCTTAATCCTTATCAGCCTAATCCATGCTTGCTCAATGAGGGACCAGCGCTTTGTGGGAAGAACCAGACTGTCACGATCGTGAATCGGTCGGTAACCCACATTGGTGGGCACGTCTATATAACCGGGATTAGGGGCCTTGGTCAAGCTCCTAGTCATTGCTACCTTTTGCTTGAAGGGTTAGACATGCTTGAAGACCTAAGGATTACCTAAAATGGCCGGTTACCATTTAGTAGTATGGCACACCCTTGGCCGACACAACTCGTAGCTCCGGTCAATTTGTCATGAATATTACATGACCACTGGTAGTATCATAAAACAAGATCACTTCCTTCTACCGCTAACCAAAAGGTGTCATTGACCGAAGCCATCCAGCTCCTGGCTATGTGTTTATATAGTAGTCAAGTCTCCGAAATGACAGGTGACTAGAACATAAGGCTGGGAAGGATATAACTTGACTCATCTATCTTGATGATTTCACAGGACCTGCATGGTCAATAAGGTAAGCTGAAGATCCTAGAGTATAGAAGAGCTTGCCTCAGTGAGCTTGAGGACTTGAAATGCCAGTCTGAACCGCTCATCCAAGTCCAGCGCACCCGTTTCTAGTTGGCCGGGACACCGGGGATTTCCCCTCGACTCGCTCTTCTCTCAAAATCTTGGGCAAATCTTCTCGATAATGTCCAAAGAGGAGGTCCGTTGATGACGTCGCGAGCAATGAATTCTGCCGTTTTCTGATCCCCTTCGTCGTCGATGAGGTTCAGCTGCCCAAAGTAGACTTGCCCTACTTTCAGAGTTCAACTCCGAAGACCGATCAAGACTTTGCTGCCGGATGGTACCTTGATTGGGATTTCAAGGCTGCTTGCCCATCCTTCAAGCATAAGAGCGGGTTGAGGGACTGATCGAGAATGTAATTGGACCGGCTGTGTCGCTCGTTAGTCAATCAATAAGGGGTGATTTTTCCTTCGTCCTCCCGGGGTTCACCCTTGTCATTCCAAACTATCTTCGAAGCCAATGCTGATGCATGTCGGGTTACGCCGCGTCCTGAGCATACCTTTAGTACTACAATTGGAGAAACCTGGACCCCTTCCTCAGCCATCTTCCCACCCCGACCCTCCCCCCTCCTTCGACAGCTACTCCACAGCCTTTGAGTTTGCCAAAAAGGGGTTGAGCATTGTGCAAAGGTCCCGTTGTATGTCTAAAGCTGTCCTCACGGGGGATACCTTCTGTAGTGAAGGTAGGGAAAGTTTTAGCGCTCAGATGACATTAAATTGGTTTTGGCAAATGTGGAAATAGGAAATCATTTTCGCTATCCCTGATTTGGCGGCGGACACTAGCTTGAAGGCTACTGCTCAAGACACACTCCGGGGTATGAACATGATGCATAAATCTCATATGATCGGACATGAACCGCAAACTCGAGGAAAAGGGGAGGACAAGGTCTGAGCGCAAATCAGCTAAATATTGATCCATAAGCTTCAAGAATACGTTGAGCATTTCGTGTTTCATTTCATACAGCTGAGTAACTCCACCCCTTCCTTGCCCAATCTCTTCCAATCCTCTGCTTCGACAGCCGCTTCGAATCCGACAGGGTCTCTCGGGGAGTGGTTGGCCGTTTGAATACCGTTTGTCGGAGAGTGCAAATCTGACCTCTAGGTGTTTGATGGAATTTCCGGGAAGCTTTACAATTGCTCTCCCTTAGAAGAGCTCGACGTTCCTCCCAAAAGCTTATCCGCTTTGGTCGGCTCATATTCTTCCTCTTCCCCCGATCCGGTTTCTTCTTCTCTCATCGCGACGACCGGTGGAGAGGATCGGCTTGGGTGATTAGGTGGTCTGGGATCCAGTTGATTGGGGATGAGCTGGTCTTCGGGAAGATCCGGCTTCAAAGGGCCGTACGATCAGTTGAATGGATGAAGATGGGATGAATGGGGTAGATCGCTTGTGCGAGCCGGTACGAGCAGGATGGGGTATGTTCAGCTCGAAGTTGTGAAGGGGTTCCGAGTCGGAAAAAGTCGAGCAATGGGAAGCGAGAGGACTAGGCGGAAGGGATGGTGAGTTTAGTGAGTGGGTCTTGAAGATCGAGCCGGCTTTTTGGAGAGGCCTAGTGCTACCTGAAACAAACGTCTGTTTAACTGGTCCACGGGAAGTCGATCCGCTTACCCGAGGCTTGATCACGCTGATCACGCTGAGCCCGCGCAGCCCGCGCAGCCTGCCGGAGAGCAGCCTGCCTCTGAATCTCCTTGTTCCTCGCTGTCTTGCCCTTCTCATTGTTCTTGTATTTCTCAGTCGAGCCCTTGTGCCTAGCAGCTCGTTCTTCCAGCGGTAAAGATCGACGGCCCATTTTGCGTCGACGAGGTGGTGAAAGCGAAATTTGGTCCGGAATCGTGGAATTAGAAAATCATTCACGAACTTTTCCTAATCTCAGGGTCTGTACGAGTATTGTATAACCCGGTTGACGCAGCCTTTCATCTACAGCCTCTCTGTGATTGTGACCCGGATATGCTGTACCTCTGATCGCTGTACATTGCCATTACCTTGCTCTCTACATGACCCAGTGCTCCACTTCCTTTCAACTATTCATCCTTTCCCCTCTCTCAAACCTACTCTGCCGACGTCATCCACATCAGATGTCTCACCTCCAATACCGACATCGGTAAACTCAATCCCGGATCCCCTTTTCGACCCAGCCCAATGGATTCCGATATATCTCCCGCCGGCCCCTCAAATCCCTCTCGATCCCCATCACCCCTCCCTCCCCGCCATAAACGCCGCATCATCACTACCTCATCCGATTCCGACTCCTCTCAACCCCTACTCCTAAGCGGCGGCGGTCACCCGAAGAAACGTCCACCCAGCGACCCCTCTCGTCGTCGGCTCACCCGTGCTCAAGCCCGTCGTGCATCCTCACCATCCCTCACCACAGACCTCGAATCCATAGCAGCCGAAGACATCTCTGTGAAAACCGAGATCACCCGTCTAGGCCTCGGCTTACGAGATGTTCAAGGCGATGGCAACTGTCTCTTCCGTGCTCTGGCCGATCAGTTGTGGGGTGTTCAGAAGAGACATGTCGAGGTGAGGAAGTTGGTCTGTGATTACCTTGAGACGCATAGGGATGGGATGGAGGTCTTCGTCGGGGCTTTCATGAAGGATGGGGAGGGTTATGAGGGTTATGTTGAGAGGATGAGGCAGTTGAGTGGGTCGCGCTAGTCCAGGTGAAAATGAGTACGAGCTGATGTGAGCAGAGACATTTGGTAGCCATATCGAGATCCAAGCCGCCGCGAGGGTGTTTCGGCGTAACATTCGGGTCCTCATGTTCACAACCTCCTTCACTATCCCGTGGGAGACAGAGTCTTCCTCCGCACCATCTCCAGCACCCGTATCGCCCGACGACGATCATCCTCGCCGTCGGACTCGATCAAGCACGACCAACCTCCTCTCCACCCCGGCAGCTCCGCCACCAAGCTCATCGAGCTACGCCACCGCTCTGGCCGAATACATCCCCCCGATCCGACCTGGACGTAGTATGCTCTGGCTCGCTCTTTTCAGCCAAGCCGAGCACTTCCAGTCAATCCGAAAGAAAGGTGATGGTGACAGTGGTGCAGCGGAAGTCGAAGACCGGCTCGCCATCCCTCATCGGAAAGACCTGAGCGAAGCGGCTAGAAAAGAACGAGGGGAAGTGGTCAAAGTCCCACAAGGCGTCAATACCACCATCGACCAAGTCCTAGCTTCTCTCCTGCCGAATCACGGGTTCACACCGGAACAAACGAGTAACGTCCTCTCGAGAGTCAAGGGGAAGCTTGGAGAAGCCGTGGAGATATTGCTCGAGGAGATTGAACATGGATCGGGCAGTGATGGGAGGGTTGATGAGATGTTGGCTTTTCGGACGACTTCGCCGGCTGGGACGATGGTTTCGAGTGAGTCAGAAGGTGGTACGGGATCGGGATCGGGATCGGGGACGCGGACGGGGACGAGTAAGGTTACGACGCCTTCTGCTGGGGATGAAGAGATGAAGGTTGCGGAGGTGGGTGAGGGGATGGGTATGGAGGAGTTGAGAGTGAGGAGTGAGGGCTCGAAGGGGGCGCCTATTGTCGTGGAGTAGCGGGATGCCTTGTTTCGGAGAGGCTTACGTGAGTAGTCCTATCTGAGCTGGTTTGTGTTTTCCTGATTGTACATGCTTTGGTGATCAGTACCAGGCCTTCTTCGCGCAGCGCCAACTCGCTTCCGACTTTCGCCGGACGGACTACCATGTCGTGATCGCTAATCCTTTTTGACGTTTGGACACAGCGGAATCCATAGGGCTTTCACAAGACTCGTGGGTTTCATGAAACCTCATCTGTAGAATTAACGGGTAGGTCGCTGTCATCTCCCATGACAACACTGACGCGTCACGAAAAGGTTAAAACATGATCCCTTGAAGCTACCTAAGGCGGTCCGATCTGGGCTTATCCCCTTTCTCCCCCTTGGACCTCCGAAGATCGATACGACCGGCCCAGTGGGCTCCACTTCGACAACCTCACCTTGGCTAGTCAACTTTCCTCCGGCGTACTCTCATATGGCCGTCTCAGCCTGCATGCAGGGTCACCCGGCTACTGTCCCGACAGGCATCGCCAAACGACAGCTATCGCGGTACATCCCTCCGTCAACCTCGACTGCCCGGGCTCCGTCAAAATCAAGTATCCAGGCGTAAGACCACATCTCGATTTGCTTCTGCCCTTGCCGCGCCGGATCAAACCCTGCTCCTCTCAGTACAAATCTTATCGACCGATACTACCAATCGACATAGATCTACTGATCCACGTCCCCGAGCGACCGCCTCACCCCTTGGCCGGATGATCAATCTCGTCCTGGATGATCCTGCCATCATCCAGCGAACCGACCGACCGATTCGACCAACATGCCGTCTCGGCGATGTATCACACCATTTTCCCCTTGAGATGTAGGGTATCCGACCTGACCGCCTATTATATGCTCGCATGCCTGCTTTAGAGGTTTGTATATCGTCAGTGTAATAGTAGATGTAGACGTAGAAGCAGATTTAGACTTTATATCCCTGCGAGTATCACCAGTAGTCACTGCTCCGAGACTTTGGCGACGTGCTTGACCACCAGCTTGACCACCAAGCTATCAACCTTCCCCGCGATCCGAATCTGGGGAGTCGCGGCGATTTCAGCCCTTAAAGCGATAGCTCTACCTCCACCTTAATCTACGCTTCGTCAATCCCTCATCCAACGTTCCTCACTAACCTCTCCGCGTTGCATTCCCACTCCACTTAACCTCCCCCGATTCGACGACATGTCCACTCACGCCAAACTCGAAAAGAAATCATCCAACCGAGTCTCAAACGGTACCCTAACCAAATACTCATTCCCCTCTTCCTCTCTCAACCTCTCGACCCAATTCAACATCTTCATCCCTCTCTCCGCCACTCCAACTCACCCGATACCCATCTTATTCTTCCTAGCCGGATTGACATGTAACGAAGATACCGGTCCTCAGAAATGTGGTTTCTTCAACACTGCCGGGGAAGAAGGGATCGCAATTGTTTTTCCCGATACGAGTCCGAGAGGTGCGAATATACCAGGTGAAGATGAGGAGTATGATTTCGGGACTGGAGCTGGTTTTTATCTGAATGCTACCAAGGGGAGGTGGGAAAGGAATTATAGGATGTATGATTTGGTTGTAAAGGAGATTCCTGCGGTACTCAAGCAGGCGGATCTCGGTCTGGTACGTCCTCAACCTTCACAATACACTCATCTCATCCCACTTTCTTTACGTCTTCCACCTCAATGCTACACTTAAGCTGCAGACCTCTAATAATGGGATGTGGAGCTGATAAGGTTTTTTTTTCCAGGATTGGTCGAGGGTTTCATTGATGGGCCATTCGATGGGTGGTCATGGAGCTTTACAAATCTACCTCCAAAACCACTTCATCTACAAATCAGCTTCAGCCTTCTCACCGGCTTGTAACCCTTCGAAAACCCCTTGGGGGATCAAGGCTTTCTCCAATTACCTCGAAACGAAGTCTGACCATTCCGACTCTTCTCAACCACCTTCCGAGTGGCTTGAATACGATTCTTCACACCTCCTCTCGACCACTCATGCCAAGCCGGGTTCATTGCATGTATTGGTAGATACTGGGAGTGCCGATGATTTCTTGGCAAAAGGTCAGTTGGAACCGAGGAGTTTGGCGGAAGCTGCGCATAAGAGTAAAAGGGAGATGGGGGAGATTGAGATTAGGACGCAGGAAGGGTTTGATCATTCGTACTACTTTGTGAGTGCGGTGTGCGGTGTGCGGTGTCATGTTTTGCGGAAGGGTGTATACTGATGCGACGTCGTCCAGGTCTCGACGTTTAGCCCGGAACATGTACGGTGGCATGCTAAGTGGCTCAAAGCGTGAAGAGGGGTAGTTCTCAGCGAGATGTATCGGAATATCAAATAGCAGATAATGGCGACCTCCTGCTGAGGACTAGATTCGGCTTTGACTAGACGCCTCCCCCCCCTCCCCCTTTCTCCCGTTTCCTCCTCGTTCCCCCTCCGTCTTAAGCATTTTGGTCCTTCAGTTCCATCCTCCTCTCGTTGCCCAGTCGCTTCCCTCTCCGCATGGTACGCGCGACATTTCATACTTTTTCCCCAAAGTAGGCTTGGATTGTGGAAAAGATCAGCGGGAAGGGTGTCAGGAGAGAGCCTAAGGTCATGCATTCCTCGTTACTCTTCTAGCGATTGACGTTCAAGATGTGATTCGGGTCTGAGGATCCTGGAATCGCTTCACAATTGCTCATAACATACATATTGAGCTGCTCCTCATATATTATAGGCGGAAGGCGATGGAGAAACGGCGTCAAATTTAGGTTCCGCGTTCAGACTTTTGACGGCGACTGTAGTTGTCCCGATGTGGCTTTTCGGATACCATCGATTCCAGCGGAAACATCATACGTCACAGACCCCGGCATGTGCGGCCGAGTAAAGCAATCGGGTAACAAAGGTGCAGTCCCGATTCCGGGAAGGGGGGGGCGGAGACGAAAGGGGGGGCTCCTCTTCGGTCGTGATATCCCGCGCACTCGATCCCGCGATTTATGACGTCTGTCCTTTGATTCAAAGTCTGGCTTGTATAACAAGAAAAACATTCCGATCTCTTCACTTCTCCGACCCACACTTGTTCAAAAGCATCGAATCAATCGATATCTTGTCCTTAGACACTCAAGATGAAGTCCTTCGCCGCTCTACTCTTCGCTGCTACGGCACTCGCCAACCCGATCTACATTTCGCAGAAATGGAAGCGAGCACCGCTCGATGCGATGGATTTCCAGATCATTAACCTCGCTCGAAACCTTGAGTCGCTTGGTCAGTTGCTCCTTTGATCGTTTTGGTTATAGCTGATTCTTGACTCAGAGTTGAACTACTGGAACCAGGGTCTCGACAACTTCACCGATGCGGATTTCAACGATGCCGGTTTTACTGGGTTCAGGACTTACCTCGAGTTGTTCCGTGATCAGGAGATCGCGCATTTCACCTCGCTCAAGTGAGTGGCCATGATCACCTCTACTCATTTGAGACTGACAGCTTCCCCCCCTTAGTACCGCGCTCGGTGGCGGATTCACCAACTGCACCTACAAATTCCCGGTCACCAATGTCACTCAACTCATCAGCGTTGGTCAGGTCATCACCACGGTTGGAGAGGGTGCATTCATCGGTTCTCTCGGCAGTGAGTCATGGTCTGCTGACTTGTTGATATCGTGCTGATTGAGATGCAGACCTGAGCGATTCCGCATCACGACAACTCGCGGGTGAGATCATCGGTAACGAAGCTCGTCAAAACTCTCTCCTTCGTCAATACGTCGGACTCGACTTTTTCAACGGTGAGTTTTGCCCATCTTCCTTATCGTTCGCTACCTAACGCCAGCCGCCCTTGCCAGCGGTCAACTTCGACACCCCTCTCACCGCGTCTCAAGCATACTCCCTCGCTTACCCTTTCCTCGACTGCCCATCCTCGAACCCAGCGATCACCTTCCCAGTGATCCCTCCGATCGTTGCGGCATTCGAGGATGGAGACACCCCTCACTACCCTGGTCAGGTTATTGATATCTCTTGGGACGCCAACGCTTTTTACCTCGGAGACGATGTACACATTCAGTTCCTCGCAGACCAGCTCTCGATCGCTAGTCCTTTGACCCAGACCGGAACGGGTATGGGTACGACCGTTCTTCCGAAGGGCATCAACGGGACCTCGGTGCTTGTTGCGACCACCTTCACCGGTGGTGGACCGATCCCGAACGGGGAAAACTTTGGTGCGGAACTGTTTTTTCGGTATATAGACGAGTACTGATGACATCCCTAGGTATCGGCTACGTCGTGGTCGCTTGAGCAGAAGTCTTAAACACTGGACAATCGGATCCGGAGGTGTAGCCGTAGGTATGGAATGTCAATATAGTCTAAGTGATGTGATCAATCGCCTGTTGCAATAGAGCAGTCGTTTAACCGCTATTGCAGTTTCTGGATCGAGCTATCATTGAGCTCACTGTCGACATTGTGAGAGAAGTTGTTATTCTCGGCCATACTCCACGCAGAGGGACAGGCGCGCAATACAGGTCCGGGAGGAGGTGGCATGATGTTCGACCTCGATCCGGAAGTCGCCAACGATCCTTTCGCGGCGATCCAAGTTTTTCCTTTGGCTGCGACGTCGAGGGCGGAGAGGGACCAGGCTGCTTTACTGAGAGCTAAAGGGGATTTGAGGAGGGTGAAGGTTATGGTTGGGGATGTTGGTGGGGAGTTGAGTGGAACTGAAGGGGGAGGAGGGGGGAGAGAGATGGACTCCGCCTCCGAGGTATGAGGTTGATGAGGTTGAGAGGGCGGTGTAATTCGGCGTGGGTGGTGGACGATGACAGCTTCGTATCGAAGATTGAATTCAGAGTCGCCGGGCACGAGATCACCTGCTAAGTGAGGCAGAGAAGCCTGGGTTTGAAGGTGAGGATTCGGCGACTTGGGAATCAACATGATCAAACGTAAATTTCTTGGCTTTTCAATCGCATTGCTGCGCTTTCAAAACTGTACTACCATGTACCGACAGCTATCATCTGATCATATCGTCATTGATGCGAGCGAAAAGTAGGACCGGGTACGAATCGCGCCCAAACACAGTATTCCTACTCACTCAACTTTTCTCTACGCGACGATGTACTCTACGTGACGATGGAATTCGTCCGGATCTCCCGAAGTGCCATACCCGAGCTCACGTGTCATATCGCCGCGATTCTCCGGATGCAGCGAGGTTCTCAATGGGGGTATCGCCGTGATCTTCCGGTGTCGGTGTGTCGAGAAGGCTTAACGTGTGTCGTGTACTTCCCGAGTGGCTCGGACGGGAATACCTGAACAGGAAGCACGGAGTACCTTGGACAGACCTACGGATATATAGGAGCTACTAGCTAACTATTTATCCTCTGTCGAATGAATATTCCTTTGTCATTCCCAGTATACTTGCTTTTTCCAACACCGTAATCGCCTAGTTTAGCAATGCTACCTAGTTCTCCAGTGTTAGGTTGGCTCGCCTCTCGTCAGCCATCGTGACCACGACAACGTGGCACACCCTCCAGCTACAACGCTGTGCGCAAGTGGTATATCGCCGCGGTTCTCCGGGTACAGCGAGGTCACCAACAAGAGTATCGCGGCAATTTCCCGGCTAGGATTGATATGGACGAGAGTGGTTCGACGTGGCACACGATGCCTTGAAGCATAGCTAGGGCTTGCTAAAAATTGATGATGAATTCGACGTCAGGTGTCGAGCGGGTCGGAATCATAGAAGTCCCCAAGAAGTAAGGAAAATCTTCCTCTCACCACAAAAGCCAATGCAGTGAAAACCTTCTCACACATCCATGTTCGACCAACAATCGCTCCTTCCTTCCCCCAGGAGATAGAAGACAAATTAGGTCTGGTCCTGCTACTTTCGCTTCTTCGTTCTTCTCCACCTTCGTCTTTTCTTTTCTTGTCCCTCTTCATTGTCAACCGTTTCCGCGGATACTTCTTACAATCACGCCACGGCAACTCGCACTCACCTTCAGTCAAATCTTCCAGAGAGCACATCACTCCGTAAAGCTGACTGAAAATTCCTCAAACACGATGAAGTGTGGCGCTTATTCCCCGACCGAACACAGAGTTACAAAAAGTCCTGTTTTGAGATGTGCTCACGTATGTTCTCTGTACACAAACGGAACTTCTAAGAGCAAGAGACGATAGCTACATCTCGGAACCCAGACTGGACTATCGTAACCAAGAAGAATCTTCGTGAAATCATAAAACACCAGTCCAACCCCACATGATTACCCCCTCACTCCTCACTCCTCCTCCCCCTATACTTTGGGCCAGCGTGAACTGCCCCTTCTCGATAGTTTCGAGATCGCCTTACTCAGTCTGCTCGCCAGTGTGACTGAGCCCAACAGCTGTAGCAGGGACGACGCCACCCATCGAAGCTTCGACCTCACGTTGAACCCTACGATTCCCGGAGGCGGTGAAGACTCGACCGTCTTTGTTCCGGATGTAGATTGCCCAGAGTGTGATGTAGAGGAAGCAGGGGACGACGAGTGCGTATGAGACCTGTTAGTGGTGTGCGTCAGCTTTTAGTCATGCATATGAGCAATGGAGGATCCCTCTTGCTTACCCGAGTGTTGTATTTGTCAGCGATCGCTCCTTGGATTGGGGAAGAGACTGCTCCGCTAGAGACACCCCTGACGAGGAGAGCAGCGGCTCGTCGGGTGTGACGATTGAGTCCGGATGTACCGAGAACGAAGATACTAAGCTCATAGTCAGTGGTATGTCGAAGGTAAGTGGCGGAAAGCGCAAGCGACTCATCAGGGGTACACGCAACTCTCAAAGAACATGACCATGATCCAACACACCACTCCAGACATCCCTCGTAAGTTCGCAATGAGGACTGCGAGGATGGTGCACATTGCTGGGTAAAGAGCGAGGAGGACGGATGGTGAAACGAAGGACATGAGAGCTATGGCGATGATGGTGAATGTGACGAGACGGTAAGAGAGAAGTTGAGCACCTCGATCGTCGGCGATACCAGCGTTCTGAGCGGTGTAGTTGAGGAAGAAAGAGCCGATGGTGATTTGGGCTCCAACGTAGAGGAATCGAGCGACGAAACCGGTGATCGCTCGGTATTGCTTTCGGAAAGCTTTGGCATCGGCTGAAGGTGAAGGCTGAAGCCATGCTTACGCCAAGCAATGCCACCGCGAGGTAGACCCATTGGACATTGGCGAGATTGTTTGCATTCTTACTTGTAAAGAAGTACTTCGAAGCGATGAGTGGGCCAGAGAACGATGCGACCTCGTTGAATGACTGCGAGAACTGCAGTTGGAGGTTGGCGACGTTGAGCGGAGGCATGACGGAGACGTAAGAGTTCGCCGAGACCTCGAATGTGGCGAGACCAGGCGATGACCTCGGTGCAGACGACGAAACCACCGAAGATGGCTTTGGGGTCATTCGTATTGACACTTTTTTTCGCGATAGGCCTAAAGGAAGAGCGCTGTCAGTAGAGGCACATCTAGGTGATCGTCTTGACTTACCAAAAGAGGATAGCACCGAGGGAGTAGAGGGAGAGGCCCATGATGATTCTGAATTTGTATCCGCGACGTTTGAGCGTTTCACCTGCGACTGGGGAGAAGCTGTTCGGGGTAAGCGATCATCTCGAGCTAGGTGGTTCGATCGAATCACGCAAAGTAACCGAAACCGAGGTATGCGACCTGACGAGAAATGGCATAAGTGTTGCACTAGTCTGCAATAGGCAGAGACTCTCTCACCAGAAGCCCTGTCGAATGAAGCTTGGTGATCCCGAGGACATTCTGGAAATGCTTGTTCAAGACGTCGAGGAGACCGTATGCGAAACCCCAGAGGAAAAACAAGGAAGTGACGGGGATGAAGGCCCTGACTGTACCGACCGTTGGCTAGAACTGTGAAACCGGTACGGAGAGGGTTACCACCGCTATCGCCTGCAACGAGTGCACCGCCTGCCATGATGTCGAGTGTTGAAGGATTCAAGTGAGATAATGGAAGAAGGTCACGCGCAGATGAGTTCCCGGAAGGAAGAGTGGGTGAGCGTTTTCAGATAGAGTGAGGGGCAGTCTGAGTGGAGTCTATTCGGACGGGTGAGGAGATCTGGGAATGGGGAAGAACAGTCAAAATAAGACCCCTTATATACCTCGATCCCCTTCACCAACCCTTGCCCCAGAAAACAGGATTTTCCGTGTCAGGAAGTCCGGATCATCCCTCGGTTACAGAAGGTTGGCCCTCATCACTGACCTCATTTGCAACAGAACCGGTTAACCCCTTTCCCCTCGAAATAGATCGACGGGCAGAAGGGTCGAAGATCTGGCCCCCAGTTCCGCACTAAACGGACCTGGCGATTCCACTGGGGAGGTTCCGACCTTCAGTTTCCAACGTCATCTGGTCGCTACAGCTGAGAGCGCGTGAATTCCGCTTCAATTGCTTTTGGTCGTGTGCGGTAATGGAGACGTGCCTGTCGATCTTTTCTCGATCAGCTGCCCGGGTGTTCGACGGCCTGGATAAATCTCGCCGAATGAGTTTTCCGCTTCCGTCTGGTGTGGTTGAGATTCAGCACGACGAGGCGGTCCGGTAATGAACGGGATCCTGCCGGCGGGAACTACATTCCTTCAAACCCCATCATATTTTTCCGGGCTCCGGCGATCTCGCCTTTGCTGATATCTGTCGTTCTAGTTTGAAGGGAAGTTTTTCGGATGCCGGGGTCTTTGTCGCGTTGTTCTTTGCCGAAAAAGTGAAGGGTTTGATCGGGAAATCTCGAATAAAAGGGCTGTCCCTCTGATATCATCATGGCTTGATCTTGAGGCACGAGCGTCGGACATCATTGCTCTCTCTCCGTAAGTCCGTGAGGATCCACTGGGGGTGGCGGACCAGTTTCATTGTCTGGCCAATGCTTCTTTGAAGGGAAATGAGTTATTCGCTCGACATTGTCTTCGTACGAGCACTCTTCTCTGCCTCCCTGGGTAAGAGCTATGACGCGGGGTAAGAACAGATCCGCAGGGCCCCATGTCGCGAAACTGGCACAACTGATCCATCTTTCAAGGCGAGATGGTGATCGGTCAAGCATCGAGTATCAATACGTTCTTCAGGATTCAGTTAGCGGGGCCGAAAAATCCCCCATCAGCTGCAACATCCGAAAGAGGGAAGGCTTTTCAGCGCGGGCGGATAGTTTCCAGGATCACGAAGAGGCAAGCGGGTCCTTCGCCAGTAGCTTTCAGATAGGCACGTACTCATACTCATTCGGCTGTCGATGCTTGCCGCCAGACGACTCCTCGCGCACGTTTTTCGGGTCGACATCAGTAACGCATGCTGCTTATTTAGGGAAGGCATCAGTCTTGAGCTGTGCGGGGCTGCAGTGTCCCGATAAGATGGAAGCTTTCGAGCCCGATCGAAGTGCAAGCAGTGTCGATTGGAGCAGATGCGGATTGAAAACCGCTATCTTCCCGATCCACTGGTGACACTCATCGACTGCGATCTCTTCATGAAGTGAGAGACCTGTAAAATAGCTTCACAGTATCAGAAGCTCTCACAGTATCATCCGCTTACCTGTGAAGGTTCGCAAAAGCTGCGAAAATTTAGCATGCTTGAAGACCCCCAGGCCTTTGCTCGACCCTCCGGTTTCGCCTCCCTCTCCCCCTACTGCCCCTTCTTGTCTCCGCCCAGCCCGTTCTCCCTTCCGTCCCCTCTACCTCGCCGTCCTCAGCTATCTTCTACCCTCACCTCACCTTCAACCTGATTGAACCTATCCCTCTTCTAATCTGACTGATAAGCGCCACGACCCGGAACAGGTCAAGTGAGCGTCAGTACACTGAGTACCATAAGCGTGGAAAGATGGTCCAGACCGAAAGGCAATCTCACATCTTCAGTGACCGTATGAAGTTCAATAGGGTGAGCTCAATCGATAACGCCGCAATCCTCCGGCTAGAGATGCCCCTCCCTCCTCTGAGCCCCTAATGAAACCGGCATTGCAGCGTTACCGCATCGGAAGACATCTCGTTCAGTATTTGGAAACTTCGTATATGGTCAATACGGTTAGTTGTGCAGGTAAAAAGAAGCGTCAAGAGATCGGGTCAGTAGATGGAAGCGTTCATACGTGAATATCATAACGACCAGCATCCCCGATGAAGCATTTCTATTCCTTAGCTCCCGCAGCTGTAGTTGCATCAGCACACAATACTGTAACATTGAGCATGGCTTACCATCCAACCTCTCATTGATAGACTTCTTCGTAGCCTCATCCGCTTTGTCCGCAATCTATGATGACTGAGCGAAGACGATCCCAGGTGTTGGTGCCCCTGTAATGGAGGGATGGATTGGGCGGGAGAGATCAAACTTACCCCCCTCAACAGCATAACGTACGTCGCCATTGCATCCTCCTTACTCATCCCCTCGAGCGCCTTCCATGCTTTGTACTTGTACTTGGCGGTGAAGTTGAAGGCGCCTGCAGCGAAGATCGTGAATGTGCATTGACATGGCGAAGAGTACAATCAGACGGCAGGAATCGGGCGATGCGGCAGGAATAGGTGAAACCGTATAATTCGATAACAAGTCGTTACGACCAGGCGATATTGGTAAACAGATCATGGCCGATACAAAGTTAGGGGGGGAGGTGGAAGGTTTCCGGTGAGCTAGATCTGAAGGAAGTCGAGCGTTAAGTATTGAAAGCGTACCTGGTGCAGCACGGGTACAGTCCCCTTCGTTGGCCTGCTTATAATGGCCGTAGAACTGTGCCGTTCGTTAGCTTGGCGGTCTGATGACGGCCGACGAGCAATGTCGAATGGCTTACCGCCAATTGATCATCTTCCGACGGCTTCACCGACCCATCAGGGGGAAGCTCTTTGATGATGATGACAGCTTCGTCGAATTGAGTTTTAACGTTGACCATGACGAAGGTATCCTTACGGTAAGTAAAGTGGCGGGTATGTGTAGCGGAGGTAGATGAAAATAGCGAGGTGATGGGGTTGATAAGTTACAGAAAATAAACCCAAAGATCCCAACGGCGCGGGCCTAACTTAACGCTAGGTCGTGACGTAGCGTCCTGAGGATCACCTATCACGCTCCCTCCTCTCTCCCCTTTTGCAACCGTCTCTTCGAGCTCATACACGGCCTCAGTCACTTCAACCCCAATCATTACGCAAGATGATCCCAACCTCCATCCTCCGCACTCACACCCTCCTTCGTCCAGCCACTTCTTCCCTCCGAGCGCCTTTGCTCGCTCAGAGGAACGCGAATGTCGGGATGATGATAGCTAGGCGGTGGCAGACGCAGGACAATAGAGGTGGGAGGAGCAAGCTTGTGAGCGTGTCTTCTCATCCGATCATACCTCTTGCTGGGGATACAATCGCCCCAGATTAGATCTGGAGCTTGAGATGGAGGTTTGCTAATATGTATCGTGTAGATCTTCCGGATCGGTCTCAAGGGTCTGTTTTATATCTCGACCTAACTATGATCTATGCTGACCACAGTCCTCGGTACCATTTACATCACTCGTCATCTCCTCGTGATATTTCCTCTTCTGTTTCCCCCGCTTCTCCCCTTCTTCCCACAGACATCCCCGTCGAGCTCTACCCAATGGCCTTTGTCGTAGCCGCAGCTTGTGTTGGCGCAGCGTTCGGTGGGCCCTTCAATCCACTCATCATGAAATAAGCTGACGTCGAATGAAGCTATGGGAAGGCACAGTGCGTCTCGGCTTCCCCTTCCTAGCGCTATAAGGTGTTGACCACGCTCGCTCCTTTTCCGCTCATCTCCAGTCTATCTCGACGGTGTAGGTCTATTTCTTCTCTTGCATCTTCACATGTAACCTAATGTCGAATAGCTCCGCTGGGGTCCAACTTCTCAGCCTCGCCACGATTGATCGCTCCGGACTGGCCGCATAAGGAGGGGAAAATGACGGGAATAAGTGGATTTTGAGGGTTATAGTTTGGTTGAGGGATGGTATTTTCTCTTTGGGAGATGATTGTAAGGCATGCAAAGACTGTTTAGTGCCTTTTGACGATATATGTCGCCCCGACTTCGCTTCATGGACAACGATGAGAGCCTCGACGAGCTAAATATCGTATGACGTTGAATATCCTGATCCTTTCTCCACGTTGTTCCCAAAACATTGATCCAAAAGTTTGGAGGATATCCAGCGATCGACTTCCAACCTCACACCTATTCATCTTGGCGAATGCAACTCGGCACCGTACGTCGAGCAGGCGCACCTTGGCGATCATTTGACCAGATCTTCTTGGCCCGTCGCTCCCTTTCATCCTCGACCCCTTTCCCCTCCATGTCTGGTCCCGACGGTCTGAATCTTTCTCTACCGTCTAAACCTGTTCCTTCCTTGGCTAGCTATATCTCCTCAAGCTCGAATTTAGGACCGAGTCTACCTTCTCGACCGGCTTTCGCACTTCCAGCGCGACCAATAGCTCCACCGGCAACAGCTTCTTTCCTCCCTTCAACAAAACCAAGAGGGATAAGGGATACCTCACCTCCACCGCTTCGAGAACGAGACGTCTACCGACCTATATCTCTTTCTCCTCCACAACGTTCGCCTCCGCCGAGAGTGCGCGAGTACACCGATACTTGGGTACCTTCACCTTCACCTTCAACTCCTAGACGGTATCGATCACCCACCCCTCCCCCTCGAAGAAGATCGCCTTCACCACCTCGACGACATTACTCCCGCTCCTCCCGATCACCCAATAAACGTCGACTCTACCTCTCCGCCTCACCTTCTCCTCGTAAACGGCGTCAATCCCCATCTACCTCCTTCTCCCCAAGCAAACACCATCACTCCCCTTCCCCCTCCAGATCCGATTCTCGAGATAGACCCCTAACCCCACCCCTCGATAGGACAACATTCTACACTCGCTCGCACAAACGTGCCTTAGAGCTCGAGGAGAAACGCCGCCTTCGAGAAGAAGCTCAAGAATCCCGAGAGAAGCTCCGAAGAGAGAAGCAGCTGGCCAGGGAAGCTAGGGAGAAGATCAAGCGGGAGAGAGAGGAAAGAGCGCGGAAGGAGGAGGAGGATCAGTGGGTCGCTTATAAGGACAAGAGGAAGGACTTGGATCAGGAGTTGTAAGTCCACTCTTCCTGTCTACCGAATCAATCGGATCTTCCTACCTGCTGAATTAGTATGAATCAAGCTGATGTTGGGTAGGACTGTCATCTCTGCTAAGCGAAGTTTACCACCTACGACACCATCCGGCCCAGCTGTCAAGCTTCTCAAATCCATACCTACCGGTCCACGAGCACAATCCGGTCTCTCCATCTCACACTCTCAACATCGACCCGGACCTTCTTTACCCCCCGGTCCTTCCATCCCTACCGGGCCTCGAGCTTTAACATCCCGGGGGATACCTACCGGCCCAAGATCGCTCACACTTTCCGCATCATACTCCACACAAGCTCAAAGCGCCGAAACTCCTACTCCTGACGACTTTCCAGAGTTTAGGAAGCAGAAACAACGGGCGAAATCTATCTCTCGGTCAAGGTCGGCTACTTCTCAAGATCGAGAGCGAGACGACGATTTATTTCGGGAAGGGTCAATAGCCGGATCAGTCTCGAACAAGCCGGAAGACTACGAGAACGAAAACGATTTAGGATCCGATCAAGACGACGGGATGACCGGCACTCGAGGGAGACAAGCGAATGGGCGAGGTCGAGGTCGAGGTCGTGGGAGATCAGGAGGTTCGTCGACTACGAAACAATCTGCGAACGGGTTGAAGCAGGTCCAAGGTCCTTTGAGGGATAAAGATCAGATCATGGCGGAATTCGGCGTGGGAGTCGTGCTGAAACCTGCATGGGATGATAGTCCGAAAGGAAGTGCAGAGTTGGCTGGGATGAAGTTTACTGCTGTGGAAGGTGTTTTGGATGGGATCAGGTTGTTCAGGTTGGTCTGATCATGCGTGTCCGAGTCGAGCTGATGAGGTAGAGCGTCTGTGGTTGCGAATGCGGAGAGGGGGATTTCGGGTGTAGGAGATCATCAGAAAAGGAGGGAGGCGGAGCAGCTCGCGGCGCTCAGTGCTTTGCTGCAGATGCAAGCGGCAGGAGTGGTGAGTCTATTTGTCGATTTGTTTGCTGATTGATCGACAGCTTGGGCAACGCAAAACTGATGGGAACGACGCCCCGCAACACACGTCCGGCGAGGATACGGCAAAGTTGAGCGACGGTTCCGTGATCAGCTACGACCGAGCCCGTCAATTCATGGAATACTACTGCCAACGATACAAATTCGGTAAACCCGATATCGACCTGACCCAATCCGCATCAAAACCCAGTAAGAGAGGGAAGGCGAGGATCCAGATCTGGGAAGCGGTGATCACCGTTGGCGGACGAAGGATCGGGATGGGCTCAGCTTCGAGCAAGAAAGGAGCACAGATCAAGTGTTACCTCGACGTGACTCAGTACCTCGAATCATGTGATCCGGAGCTTTGGAAGAATTTCCTCGAGTACAGTCAAACGGATAAGAGTGCGAACCTGGGGATGGCACCTCATTTGGTCTTCCAGATGTCGGATGGGTTGAATGATGATATCTACGGACTTTGTGGGGATATCAGGGGGTCGCAGTTGTTTCGGAATGCTCCGCCGGTTGGGGTCGCGATGGAGCAGCAGCCTTTACCGGTTTTCAGTTCGGGGAGGTCGTCGAGGATGACGGAAGCGGAATTCGTGGCGAAGTCGAAAGCTCTACAGGATAAGTTAGCGGCTTATGAGAACGACACGAAGCTCGAGAAGATGCGCGCTCAGAGACGATCACTACCGGTCAGTTCGAAAGCGACCGATATGTTGGCAAAGATCGAGATGAACGATGTGACGATCGTCATGGCCGCTACTGGATCGGGTAAAACCACTCAAGTACCTCAACTCCTATTTGACGATTATATCAACCGCGGCGAAGGGGCCAAGTGCAATATTATCTGTACTCAACCACGTCGACTCGCCGCAATGTCCGTTGCGGAACGCATCACCGATGAAAGAGGTGATCGCCTCGGCAATGAAGTGGGATATCAAGTCCGATTCGACGCGAAACTTCCTCGACCTAATGGGAGTATCACCTTCTGTACCACCGGAATCTTCCTCAAGCGGATGCAATCTGCTCTGGGGGCTGGAGCTCACCCGGACGCAGTGGACTTTATGGATTCGATCACCCATATCGTCGTTGATGAGGTACATGAGCGGGATATCGATGTGGATCTCTTACTCGTCGTTGTCAAGCGATTACTCGCCGATCGAAAAGCACGGAACAAACCGATAAAGATCATCCTCATGTCCGCTACGATCGATCCGACGCTCTTCCAGAACTACTTCATCGATAGCCGGGGTCGACCTGCTCCTGTTGCAGAAGTTCCTGGACGGACTTTCCCAGTTGACAAGCATTACCTCAACGATATCATCCCCGAGATCCAGAACGGGTTGATGTCGCAGAGTCAATGGGTTTTCAGGGAGAAGAACGTGGCGGAATATCTTCAACGCGAGCTTAGCCAGGATGCTCTTCAATTCTCGCCAAATACTGGGATCGAGCTTGAGATACCTTACCCTCTCGTCGCATTAACCATCGCGCACGTCATCAAGCGATCCGATGACGGACATGTACTAGTCTTCCTACCAGGTTGGGAGGAGATCAAGAAAGTCGCAGACATCTTACTCGACCCGGCACGTTACCCGCTCCTCGGCCTCAATTTCACCGATCCATCCAAATACAGCGTCCATTACCTCCATTCGACCATCCCTGCAGCCGAACAACGAGAGGTATTCAAACCACCTCCGAAAGGTGTTCGTCGAATCATCCTAGCCACCAACATCGCTGAAACATCCGTCACCATCCCTGACGTTGTCTACGTCGTCGATTCAGCTCGAGTTAAGGAGAAGAGGTATGATCCCGATCGACATATGTCGAGTTTAGTCTCGGCTTGGGTCGGGTCGTCGAACCTCAATCAGAGAGCTGGGAGGGCTGGGAGACATAGGGAAGGAGAGTATTATGGTTTGGTCTCGGAGAATCGGATTAAGAGTTTGGATCCGCATCAGACGGTTGAGATGAAGAGGTCGGATTTGAGTAATGTGGTGATGCACGTGAAGGTGAGTCGCTTGGAAGTCGGAACTCCTGCCTGGACTGGCTACCCATTCGAATTCTGCGAAGAAGTCGCTGATGGACCTAGGCCCTCAACCTTGGCGAAGTCGAAGACGTCCTCGCATCCACGATTGAACCCCCCGAACCGCAACGTATCGTCGCAGCCATGGAAGTCCTACGTATGCTCGGCGCCCTCGACTCCGCCAAAAACCTCACCTCCCTCGGTCGAGTGCTCCTCCAGCTCCCAGTCGACGTGGCAATAGGCAAACTATGCCTCTACGGATCTTTTTTCCGATGTCTCGATTCCGCATTAACCCTTGCAGCGGTACTTACCAACCGTGACCCATTCCTAGCTCCAATAGCGATGAAACAAGAAGCCAACGATATCAAAGATTCTTGGTCACCACTCGCCTTCCGTTCTGACCCACTAGCCATCGTCTCGGCCTACAATACTTGGGTTCAAATGGATGATAAAGGGGATTATCATGGGGCGACTCAATTCTGTATGGCGAATTTCTTGAGCAAGCCGACGATGTTACAGATCAAGAAGGTTAAAGGGAGTTTGTTGCAGAGTTTGGATCTAGCTGGCGTGCTTGCTGTTTCGGCTGGTGGGAGTGTCCGGAGGATTGGGAGGAGGACGACGGAGGTACCGAGGGAATTGAATGAGCATGGCGGGAGTTTGCCGCTGTTGGCTGCTCTGATCGCTATGGCCTCTGCACCGAATTTCGCCCTTCGGACTTCGGAGAGGACATGTCGAACTGCTCAAGACAAGGTCGGACTTTCCGCCTCTAAGTGCACTCATGCTGATATCGTTACTTCTCCACTAGATGGTCTTCATCTCGACGTCCTCGGTCAATGCAAGACGACGAGAAGCAGGTGGACCTGACGAACCCTCCCCTTCCTTCAACCCAGCCGAGAAGCGACTCTACGCATTCGGTGAGAAAGCTCGATCCGTACCAGTCGGTGGGAAACCTACCGACGGGATCACGCAACTTCGTTCCGTCACCCGACTCGATCCGCTCACGTATATGCTCTTTGGAGCTTATGAACTCGTGGTGACTCAACGTGGATTGGAGTGTGATTCTTGGTTACCTGTTGCTGGGAACTTACATGCTCTGGACGAGGTTCAGCGCCTCAAGACTTTGTTGGATGGGTGTATGTTGAGGGTTTTTGAAGGGGTGGGTAAAAGCCTGGTGAAAGGACGGGATGAGAGATGGGTCAAGGCGAGAGATAGTGTTGTGGTGAAAGAGGGGAGTTCCAGGATTGGATCGGGGACCGAGGTCGACGGTGTTGGTGGTACTGGTGGTGGTGGCGGTGGTGGTGTGGATGGTGTGGATGAAGGTGAGAACGAGAGTGATGATGAGGGGTATGAAACGAACCTGAATTCGAACTCCGGCTCCGCGGTGGAGAGGAGGAGAGTGGTAGAACCGATGTCGATAGATGAGATCAAGGAATTGGAGTTGTTGACGACGGATGTGGTGAGGGTTTTAGACGCTTATGCCTCGGAGAGGGAAGGTGGATCGGCGTACCCTTCTAGGCCGGCTACTCCGGGTTTACCTGGTGGGATGAGTGGGTTTGGAGGAGGAGCAGGTGCCGGCGGGTTCGGCGGTGCAGCAGGAGGAGGAGGAGGAGGAGGAGGA
>JAABUH010001017.1_pt1 | contig 34621 bp, 30 predicted proteins | sample 5559121 | NCBI WGS metagenome assembly JAABUH01 (sample SAMN10711871, study PRJNA513364) | rock metagenome | isolation source: Antarctica rocks | place: Antarctica: Victoria Land, Battleship Promontory nord | collected 2015-12-28
CTCACGGCACCCACCGCCCCTCGACGTGGGCGACCCTCCGCGCGCGGGCGCGTCCTCCCGTTCTCGCCTCCCGCCGTACCACCCGAGAGGTCCGCCGCATGATCACGCTTGCGTGTGGCTATACCCAAAGGGCTGACACGCCTGAGTATTCCCAAGGGCGTCTTTTTCGCCCTGATCCTGCTCATCCTCTTCGCGCTGCTCAAGAACCCGGTCGTCGCCGCGCTGGCGACGGCGATCCTCTACCTGCTGTGGAGCTTCCGGCCGGCCTGGGTGGCCCTGAGCGCGCGCGGCCCGCTGCTGCTGCTGCTTGGCGCGGCGCTCCTGGCGCTGGGCATCTCCACCAAGCAGTCGTCCTTCTTCGGCTTCGGCGCCTCGCTGCTACTGATCGGCGCGGCGATGCTGTTGCGCTGGGTGCTGGGCGGCCTGCGCGTGCCCGACCGCGTGCGCAACCGTATCGGTTACTCGCTGGCGGGCCTCGCCCTGGTCGTGTACTGGCTGTTGCCCTTCGACGCCATCCGCAAAGATCTCTCAGGCGGCATCGAGATGTTCTTCGTGTCGGGGATGATGCTCGTGCTCGGCGGCGTCTGGACGGTCATGTACAACAGTGACCTGCTGCTAGGCGGGCTGCTGCTGCTGTTCGGCCGCATCGGCAGCGCGGCGCCGGTGCTCAGGATGGCCGTGACCTACCCGTTGCAGCAGCGCCTCCGCACCGGCCTGACCCTTTCCATGTTCAGCATGGTCATCTTCACACTGATGGTCGTGTCGGTGCTGACCGGCACCTTCAGCGGGCAGAGCATCAACCTCGACCGCGACCGCGGCGGCTACGACGTCTACGGAGCGACGAGCCCGGCCAACCCCGTGCGCGACGTCGCGGCGCGCGTCAAGGCCGACCGGTCGCTACAGGGGCGCGTCACCGCGGCGGGCGGCATCGGCCAGCTCCCGGTCGGCCTGCGCCAGCCGGGGCAGAAAGACCAGACCTGGCAATCCTATCGCGCCAACATCGCGGACGACGCCTATCTCGCCACGACCAGCTTTACGCTGCACGGCCGCGCCTCCGGCTACAACTCCGACGCGGCGGTCTGGGGGGCGCTGCGCGCCCATCCCGGCTACGCCGTGGTCGACGGCGACATCGTGCCGTCCAAGAACGGCGGTCGCGGGGGCGGCAGAGGCTTCCAGCTCGCCGGCTTCCACTACGAGGACAAAGGCTTCAGGGCGGCGCGCCTCCAGATGCGCGACGTCCGCACCGGCGCCGTCATCCCGCTGACCGTGATCGGCGTGCTGGACCGCAACTCTACGAACAGCACCGATGTCACCTACGGGGTCTACACCGGGCAGTCGACCCTGGCGGCGGCTCACGACAGGCCGGTAGCGCCCACTCAGCTGTTCTTCCGCGTCGCGCAGGGCCGGGACGTGCACCAGACGGCCCTGGCGATCGGCGCGGCCTTCCTGCCCAACGGCCTCGACATGGTCGAGGCGCAGGCCGAATACAACACCAACCAGGCGCTCAACGTCGGGCTCAACAACCTGCTCGAGGGCTTCATGGGGCTGGGGCTGGTGGTCGGCATCGCGGCGCTCGGCGTCGTGGCCACGCGGGCGGTGGTAGAGCGCCGGCAGCAGATCGGCATGATGCGCGCGATCGGCTTCAAGCGGCGCATGGTGCAAACAACCTTTCTAGTGGAGTCCTCGTTCGTGGCCATCCTGGGTACCGCGCTGGGGGTCGTGCTGGGGCTGGTCCTGGCGCGCAACCTGGTGGCCAGTTTCGCCAAGAGCAATCCGGGCATCTCGCTCGTCGTCCCGTGGACGCAGATCAGCGTCATCGTGCTGATCGCCTACCTGGCCTCGCTGCTGACCACCTACCTGCCCGCGTGGCAGGCGTCACGGGTATACCCCGCGGAGGCGCTCAGGTACGAGTGACTAGTGTTCAGTGGCGAATGTTCAGCTGGAAGGATGCTGCGCCGGCGGTTTACAATGGACGCGATGGCAGGGCGCGCTATTCAAGCCACCGGCATAGCCCCCGTTTCTGCTGAACACTCGTCACTGAACACCGGGAGGAGCCATGCTCGTCGTCACAACAGAGAACATCGCCGGGTATCGCGTCGCGCAGGTGTTGGGACAGGTTTTCGGCGTGGTCGTGCGCAGCCGTGGGCTCGGCGGCAACATCATGGCCGGGCTGCGCTCGCTCGGCGGAGGGGAGATCACCGAATACACACAGCTGCTCGAGGAGGCGCGACGGCACGCCACCGACCGTATGGTGCAGAACGCCGCCGCGATGGGGGCCAACGCCATCGTCATGATGCGCTTCGACTCGTCCGAGATCGGGCAGACCATGAGCGAGATCGTGGCCTACGGCACGGCCGTCGTGACCGAGCCGGCCGGATAGCGCGATACAGGAAGGGGGCGGAGAATGCTACGGCGCGCTGATCGTTTACGCGGTACTCTGCCTCGTCGTCGCGGCGGCGTTGCTCGTCGCGGGGGCGATCATCCCGTTGGCCATCGACCTTGGCATCGGCGGCGTCGTGGTCATCGCGGCCCTCGTCTTCGAGCGCTGGCGCTATACCCCTCGGATAGACCTGCTCTGGCTACTTATGGTATCCGTGCAGATAGAACGATCTTTATTTGCACCGATGCGTTAAGTAGCCGGCGTAAGGGTGCTACAGGTCATCTAACCTATCGGCGATGATCGCGGCTATGTGGCCCCGGCGTCCGTCGATCACGGCGATGATCTCTACCACATCGTCCCGGACCTGGTAGACCACGATGTAGTACGGCGGGACAACCAGTTCACGCGTCCCACCCACACGGCCGGCTCGTCCCGCGCCAAGCTGGTCGATATCCGTGTCTCGTGGCACGCCGGGTACGAGGCGCCGGTGAGCACGCTCCCCTGGCTGCCGTCCAGGCTGCCGCCGACCGTCCCGCTCACCGGGAAGTCGGGGCTCTCCGTCCGCCCCGTGACGTAGGCGTCGCCCTTGGCGTCGGCGGCGACCCCGTAGCCCATGTCGTCGCGCCCACCCCCCAGGTAGGTCGAGTACAGGAGGGCCTGCCCATCCGCGGAGAGGCGGGTGACGAAGGCGTCATAGCAGAGCCCGCCCGCCGTGCTCCCCAGCGCGCCCACCGTCTGCGTGACGGGTTGGGTGAGCAGCCCGGTCACGGGGTTGCACACGCCGTGCACCAGCGTGCCGGGGTTCGTCGCGCCGACGGGCGAGAGGGTGGTGACGGGGAAGTCGGGGCTGCTGGTCTGGCCCGTCACGTACGCCTCGCCCTGCTTATCGACGGCGATGCCCCGGCCCCACGTGTCGCCGAGGGCGCTGAGGCCGCCCAGGGAGCCCAGGCGCGCGCTGTAGCTGATGGCGCCGGTGGGGCCGAGCTTGGTCACGAAGGCGTCGGTCCCCGTCGGGGGCACGCTCACGCTGATCGGGCTGGTCGCCACGGAGGTGACGCCCGCGGTCGCCGTGATGCTGCTGACCCGCAGCGTGGGCACGGTCGTGGGGTAGTCGGCGCTGGTGGTCTCGCCCGTGACGTAGGCGTCGCCCCCGCTATCGACGGCAATGCCCGACGCCTGCTCGTTCCCGCTGCCGCCGAGGTAGCTGCTGTAGCTGATGGCCCCCGTCGCGCTCACGACCTTAGTGACGAACGCGTCGTACGCCGCGCCGTGCCGGTCCGCCGCCGCCGTCCCCGCACGCCTCGTGGTTGGCGGGGGTCTGGGGGGAGCCATCTCCCTGGGTCCTCCCGGAGGCGCGCTGATCCCTCGGCCGCAGCCGAGAGATCAGTTAGCCATGGGCAGAGGGGGCGAGAAGGGGCTTGGGCGACTTTTCACAGACCCTGCCGGGGGCGCCGCCTGCGTCGCGGCCGACTAGCGTACAATGACAGGAGCGGAGGGAGGCACGATCCCTGCAACGCCGAAAGGGTGACCGTCCCGCCCGAGAACGCGGCGGAGAGGAGAGGAGAAGACAGTGGCACATACACTCACCGCGGGGAAGCTGCGCGGCCTGCGCGAGATCGCCAACGAGGGCGGCATCTTCACGATGGCTGCCGAGGACCAGCGCGGCTCCATGCGCAAGATGCTCAACGCCGACGACCCTAAGAGTGTGAGCGCAGAGCAGATGACCGACGTCAAGACGGACATCTGCCGCGCCCTCAGCCCCGTGGCCAGCGCGATGCTGATCGACCCCGAGTACGGCGCCGCCCAGTCCATCGCCAGCGGCGCGCTACGCGGCAACTGCGGCCTGCTTGTCTCGCTCGAGGACAGCGACTACGAGCAGGTCGGCGACGACCGTCGCGCCAAGATCCTGGAGGGCTGGGGCGTCGAGAAGATCAAGCGCATGGGCGCCTCGGGCGTCAAGCTACTCGCCTACTTCCGGCCGGACCGCGGCGAGGGTACCACGTACCAGCGCGACCTCATCGCGCGCGTCGGCGAGGAGTGCCAACAGTATGACATCCCCTTCATCCTGGAGTGCGTCGCTTATCCCGTCGGTGGCATGAAGGTGGACTCGCCCGAGTACGCGGCTCAGAAGCCCGAGCTCGTGATCGAAACCGCGCGCATGCTCAGTGGCCTCGGCGTCGACGTCTACAAGGCCGAGTTCCCGGTCGATTCCACGCACGAGCAGGACGAGACCAAGATCACCGACTACTGCAAGCAGCTGGACGCGGCCTGCCAGGTCCCCTGGGTCGTGCTCAGCGCCGGGGTCGACATCGACATTTTCCGCCAGCAGGTGCAGTTCGCCTGCCACAACGGCGCCTCCGGCTTCCTGGCGGGGCGCGCCATCTGGAAGAAAGCGGTGCAGTTGCCGCCCGAGGATCGCCGCCGCTTCCTCGCCACCGAGGGCCTCGAGAACCTGCGCGGCCTGATCGAGATCGCCCACAGCTACGCCAAGCCCTGGGTCGAGCGCGAGAACCCCGGCTTCCAGAATGCGACTATCGACGAGAACTGGTACCGCAGCTATTAGTAGTGAGTAGCAGCCGTCCCAGGGGGCGGGCGCGGCGACGGACATCCGCCGCCGTGCCCGCCCCTCTTGTTTTGTGGGGATCGCTCACATAGTCGTGTTCCACCGGCCCATTCATCTTTTTGCATCACGCGCCCACTGCCGACCCTGAGGGCGCAGGCGCAACTTGTTCGGCTAGAATCCGCTGGACCCACGCGGCCACCTCCGCCGCGGCGTCGGCCACGGGCCGGTCCGACGTGTCGACTGTCACTATCGGCGGAGTGTATGCTGTCGCGGCGTTGTCCACGAGCCAGTGGGCAAACGTGATGTGCTCGTCGACAAAGGCATCAGTCCCGGCCCCACGCCACCCCGGTCGCGCGCGCAAGCGTTCCTCGCGCACCATGTCGTTGCAGTGCAGGTTGAGGTAGTGGACCGGGCCGACGAGCGTGCGGTCCTCGCAGGCATCGACATCCCATGGCATGGTCGTGCCGCAGAGGACGCTGTACCGTCCGCCCTGGGCCACACTGTAGGCGATACGCAGCCAGTTGTTGGTGAACTGGTCACTCTCAGGCCGGCCCCACAACAGATCCTTGTCGAAGACGATGCAGTCGGGCAGGAGCGGACGCAATGCGGGAATAATCGTCGTATTGCCGGACCCGCTCGCGCCGGTGACGACAAAGAGAGGGGGGATGTTCGCCGGCGTCACGGTCTCGCAGGCCGCGCAGCGCGTGGCATCGGGGCGGTGGTCGGGGTTGGAGAGCGCATAGGCGCCGCAGTGCGGGCACACGAGTGGCATGTTTCCCCCTATTCTCCAGGCTCGATAGAGTCATGATAGGGCAGGAGATAAACAATGGCACGCGCTGTCAACTACGGACGGCGCGGCCGCTTGACAGACGGCGCCCCATAACGCTACAAATAGCGCAAGGTCCAGCGTCTTGCACGCGCGCCTGGCCGCGGTCGCCGCCCTTGCACGGCGGACCAGCGTGGCGACGCGGCGCGACCACCCCGAGCGCACTCGGTCGGCAGACGCGCCGGGCAGGCGTATGAGCACCTATTGCAGCGGCGGTTCGGAGAGGGCCTGGGAAGGCCGAGGGGAGGGTCGTGGGATGGCGTACAGGGGTCGGGCGGTCGATCGCACGGATCGCGCACGGGCGGTCTCTACGGGCGGCGGGGCCGCACGGCGGGAGAGTGACGCCGCGCGCTTGCACGAGTTGGGCTACGCCCAGGAACTACTGCGCCAGATGGGCGGCTTCTCCAATTTCGCCGTGTCGTTTACCATCATCTCCATCCTCTCCGGCTGCCTCACCCTCTATGGGTTCGGCATGAATACAGGGGGGCCTGTCGCCATGACCATCGGATGGCCCCTGGTGGGGATCATGGTCGTCGTGGTGGGGCTGGCCATGGCCGAAATCTGCTCCAGCTACCCGACGGCCGGTGGGCTCTACTACTGGTCGGCCAAGCTAGCGGGCGCCAATGGACCGGCGTGGAGCTGGTTCACGGGGTGGTTCAACTTACTTGGCCAGATAGCGGTCACCGCCGGCATCGACTTCGGGCTCGCCTTCTTCACGACGGCGGAGCTCAACCTCCTTGTGAACTTCCCCGCCGACCCGCCGCACGTGATCGGCGTCTACGCCGTGGTCCTGTTCATCCACGGGCTCCTCAACACATTCGGGGTGCGCCTGGTGGCCCTCCTCAACGACGTCAGCGTCTGGTGGCATATCCTGGGCGTCCTCGCCATCGTCGCGGCGCTCATGATCATCCCGGCCCACCACCAATCCGTCGGGTTCGTCTTCACCAAGTACGTCAACAACACCGGCTTCGGCGCGCCCGTCTACGTCTTCCTGCTCGGGCTCCTGCTCGCGCAGTACACGTTCACCGGCTACGACGCCTCCGCGCACATGACCGAGGAAACGCGCGACGCCGCCGTCGCGGCGCCGTGGGGCATCGTGCTCTCGATCGTCGTTTCCCTCGTCGCGGGCTGGGCGCTGCTGCTGGGCGTCACCTTCGCCATCCAGAACTACAACGCGGAGCTGGGCTCGGCCACCGGCGTGCCGCCAGCGCAGATTTTCATCGACGCCATCGGACGGACGGGCGGCGAGATCCTCATGTTCATCGTCATCGGCGCCCAGTTCTTCTGCGGCATGAGCTCGGTCACGGCGAACTCGCGCATGATCTACGCCTTCTCGCGCGACGGGGCGCTGCCGGGCTCGCGCTTCTGGCACCAGATCAACAAGCGGACGCGCACCCCCACCAACTCGATCTGGCTGGCCACGGCAGGCGCCTTTCTGCTCGGGCTACCCTACCTCTGGAACGCGACAGCCTACGCGGCGGTCACCTCGATCGCGGTCATCGGCCTCTACATCGCGTACGTCGCGCCGGTGTTCCTGCGCCTGCGGGCCGGGGACCGCTTCACACCGGGGCCGTGGAACCTGGGCCGCTGGAGCCGCCCGGTCGGCGTCGTCGCGGTCCTGTGGGTCGTCTTCATCGTCGTGCTCTTCCTGCTCCCCCAGGCCAGCCCGATCACCGCGCTGACCTTCAACTACGCCCCCGTGGCCGTCGGCGTGGTGCTGCTGTTCGCCGGCGGGTGGTGGGCGCTGTCGGCGCGCCACTGGTTCACGGGGCCCAAAGTGCAGGGCTCGGCGGAAGAGCTCGCCGCCATCGAGCGCGAGCTGACCGATGTCGCCGCGCCGGCCCCGGCGCCCGCGTCGTAGCGTTGCTTCACAGCGGTGTGCGCGGGGACGCTTGCTAGAGCCGAAACGAGGACTTTTTTTAATTCCCATGTACCGAATGTACCAAGTAAAAGGGCGAGGGCAACATGGACAGCACATCCGCCCCCGGCATGCTGACGCTCCGGCAACTCGGCGACGAGGTCGACCGCGGCGCGATCGACACGGTATTGGTGGCCTTCCCGGACATGTACGGGCGCCTGCTGGGCAAGCGCGTCACCGGCCGCTTCTTCATGGACCGTGTCGCCCATGACGGCATGCACGCCTGCGATTACCTGCTGACCGCCGATATGGAGATGGACCCCGTGCCGGGATACACGCTCGCCAGCTGGGAGCGTGGCTACGGCGACCATCATCTGGTCCCCGACATCGCGACGCTGCGCCGGGCGGCGTGGCTGCCGGGAACGGCGCTTGTCCTCTGCGACCTCGCCGCCGATCCCGACCTCGCGCCGGTCGAGGAGTCGCCCCGCCAGATGCTGCGACGCCAGATAGCCCGCGCCCGCGAGGCCGGCTTTTCGATCATGGCGGGGACGGAGTTGGAACTGTACCTCTTCGACGAAACCTACGACTCGGCGCGGGCCAAGCACTACCACGACCTACGCCCGATGAGCGCATACATCGAGGATTACCACATCTTCCAGGGCACGAAAGAGGAGGTCCTCATCGGCGCGATCCGCCGCGCGATGGACGCGAGCGGCGTAGCCATCGAGTCCAGTAAAGGCGAATGGGGACCCGGCCAGCAAGAGATCAACCTCGCCTACGGCGACGCGCTCGCGCAGGCCGACCGCAGCGTGCTCTGCCGTCACGCGGCCAGGGAGATCGCCTACGCCCAGGGCCGGGCCGTGACTTTCATGGCGAAGTGGGACGAGCAGCTGGCCGGGTCGGGCATGCACATCCACCTGAGCCTGTGGGACCAGGACGGGCGCCAGCCGCTTTTCCCCGACGAGGGACGCCTCGGCCCCATCGCGGCCAGCGACACCTTCCGCCTGTTCCTGGGCGGCTGGATCGCGCACACGCAGGAGTTGACCGCCTGCTACGCGCCCTACGTCAACTCCTACAAGCGCTATCAGGAAGGGTCCTTCGCGCCCACCGGCATCGCCTGGAGCCACGACAACCGCACCGCCGGGTTCCGCGTCGTCGGCCACGGGCGCTCGCTGCGCATCGAGTGCCGCGTCCCCGGCGCCGACGCCAACCCCTATATCGTCTACGCCGCGGCCATCGCGGCGGGCCTTGACGGCATCGAGAGGGGGATCGAGCCGCCTCCCATCTTCGAGGGCGACATCTACCGCGCGGCCGGCCTCCCGCGCGTGCCGCGCACACTGCGCGACGCCACGGACGCGTTCGAGCGCGGCGAGTGGGCGCGGCGCGCCTTCGGTCAGGGCGTCTTCGACCACTATCTGCACTTTATCAAGACGGAGCAGCGCAAGTTCGACGAAGCGGTGACGTGCTGGGAGCGCGCGCGCTTCTTCGAGCGGGCCTAGCGAAGCGAAAGGGGGATCGAGTTCATATGCGCCTACAAGACAAAGTGTGCATCATCACCGGCGCCGGCAGCGGCATGGGGCGGGTGGCCGCCCGCATGTTCTGCGCGCAGGGCGCGCGCGTCGTCGCCGCCGATGTCGCGGAGACGGCGGGCGAGGAGACCGCCGCCCTGGCGCGCGAGGGCGCGGGCTCCGGGGGCGGGGACGCCGTCTTCGTGCGCGCCGACGTGTCGCGCGAGGACGACTGCGAGCGCCTGGTGCGCGAGGCGGTGCGCCGCTTCGGCCGCCTCGACACGCTCTACAACAACGCCGGCATCATGCCTGAGGAGGACCACTCCGTCGTCGACACGCCGGTGGAGGCCTGGGACCGCGTCCAGGACGTCAACCTCAAGGGTATCTATCTATGCTGCAAGTACGGCATCCCGGCCATGATAGACGCCGGCGGCGGCTCTGTCATCAACGTGGCCTCCTTCGTAGCCCTGGTCGGCTGCTCCGTGCCACAGGACGCCTACACGGCGTCCAAGGGCGCCGTGATCGCGCTCACGAAGTCGCTCGCCGTGCAGTTCGGGCCGCGTGGCGTGCGCAGCAACGCCATCTGCCCTGGGCCGATCGAAACGCCCCTGCTGATGGAATGGCTTCTCGCGGACCCCGAGGCCAAGAGCTTGCGGCTCAACCGCATCCCCATGGGGCGGTTCGGCCGGCCCGAAGACGTCGTGCACCTCGCCGTCTATCTGGCCTCGGATGAGTCGACCTGGACCAACGGCGCGGCCATGGTCGTGGACGGCGGCATCACGTCCAACTACTTTTGAGTTGCACTATACATTATGCGGCGTGCAACCTTTACCCCACGCGCATGGCTATATGCGGCGTGCAACCTTTGCCCCACGCGCATGGCTATGTTGCAGTCTTCCTCGGGGCCAGCCACCACTACGGGGACTAGCGGTACAGCCACTAGCGCGCGGCGGCCGTTTCGCGCGCGGCGGCCACGGGCGCTTGCCCGCGCCCGCCGCGCACGAAGAGAATATAGAGGGCCAGCGCGGCCACGGCGTAGCAGCCTGCCGCGACGAGGAACGGGACCGCGAAGCCGCGCGTGGCCCCGCGCAGCCAGCCGGTCATGATGGGGCCGGACGAGAAGCCGACCGCCCAGGTGACCGAGTAGAGGCCGGAGAGGGTCGAGCGCTGCCCCTCGGACACGCGCGACATGGCGAACCCCGTGTACGTGGGGTCGATGGCCGAGCGCAGGAAGCTCCACACCGCGTAGACTGCCAGGGCCACGGGCAGGACCGGCGCCAGGGCCAGCGCGGTGATGAGCGGTACCGCGCCCCCCTGCAGCAAGATCGCGGCGCGCGCGGCCCCCAGCCAGCCCACCAGCGCCGGCGAGGCCAGGGACCCCAGGGCGCCGACGGTGCCGGCCACGGCCAGGAACACGCCGAGCAGGCCCGCCGAGACCTTGAAGCCGGTGGCGAAATACAGCTGGTTGAACGAGAGCACCGCGCCCGCGCCGAACGACAGCAACAGGTCGGGCCCAAGCAAGCGTGCGAAGAGCCCCACGTCGTAGGCGCGCGTCGCGCGGGTCCGACGGCTGTCGCGCGGCGCCTCGCGCAGCCACAAGAGTGGGATCGCGCCGAGAAAGCCGACGACGAAGGTGGCGACCATGGCCCAGCGCAGTGGCCCCGTTTCATCCGCGCCCTGGCGCAGCACCCCCGCTGCGAGGGCGGTCACGCCGCCGCCAAGTAGGTAGCCGAGCGAGCCCACGCCGATGAGCAGCAGCGAGTTAACGGAGAACAGGTGCTGCCGGTCGGCCTCAGTACTGCTCTCCACGATGATGGCCGGGTAGGAGATCCAGTAGAACGACGAAACGGCGCCGTTGGCCAGCCCGAAGAACACCTGCCAGCCCGGGGCCGTGAACAGCCCGAGACCCAGCAGGGTGAACGGGTTGAGGAAGGCGCAGAAGAGGAGCAGGCGCTTGCGCCCCACGCGGTCGGCCAACACGCCGAGCGGGACGCTCACCAGCAGCACGGTCACGGCCGGCATGGCGTCGAGCACGCCGATCAGCGTGGAATTGAAGTGCAGGCTGAGCAGGAACAGGTTGTAGACGAGCGCCTGGATGGCTAGCGTCAGCCCCTTGAAGAAGGTGTAGCTCAGGATAATCTTGCCGTTGCGGTTGAAGCCCAGGAAGGTGCGGAAGTATTGGCCCATGTCTCCAGGGTAGCAGACCCGCCCTCACTTCCAGTCCCCTCTCTTGCGCACGGGAGAGGGGACTGGAGGTGGGGTAAGGGCCGTTATCCGCCGATCATGGACATCGACTTGTTGGCGCGGCGGAAGCGCGTGTCGCCGATGTAGTGCTTGAGCTCTTTCTGCCACGTGGCGGCGCGAACTAGTTGCTCCAGTTCGTCGTCGGAGGCGTCGGCGCGCAGAGGGGCGCGCAGGTCGGTCTCCTCGGTGGAGAAGAGGCAGGTGCGGAAGGCGCCCTCGGCGGTGAGCCGGATGCGGTCGCACTGAGCGCAGAACGGCTCGCTGACCGGGTTGATGAAGCCGACCGTGCCGGGCGCGCCGTCGGCGAAGCGGTAGACGCGCGAGGTCGAGGAAGGGTCGAGCCCCGCCACGGGGGTGAGCGCGAACTCTTGCTCGATGATGCTTTTGATCTCGGCCCCGGTCAGCACGTCCTCTTTGGTCCACGTCTGGTCCGCGTCGAGCGGCATGTACTCGATCCAGCGCACCTCGTAGGGCGTGCGCCGCGCCAGCCGCGCGAAAGATAGCACCTCAGGCTCGCTGAAGCCGCGGATACCCACCGCGTTGATCTTGATCGGCGACACCGACGGGTACTGCTCGATCTCGGCCAGCCCCTCCAGCACCTTGGGCAGAGAGTCGCGCCGCGTGAGGGTGTAGAACTTCTCGTGGTCGAGCGAGTCGAGCGACACGTTGACGCGGCGCAGACCCGCCTCGGCCAGCCCGCGCGCCTGCTCCTTGAGCAGGTAGCCGTTGGTGGTCAGACTGAGGCTCTTGAGGCCCTCCAGCGGTGCGAGGCGGCGGATCAGCGCCGGCAGGTCCTTGCGCACCAGGGGCTCGCCGCCGGTCAGGCGGACCTCCTCGACGCCCATCCGCAACATGACCCGCACGAGGCGCTCGATCTCCTCGTAGGAGAGGATATCGCCCCGGGGCAGCCAGGTCAGGCCCTCGGCCGGCATGCAGTAGACGCAGCGGAAGTTGCAGCGGTCGGTAACCGAGATGCGCAGGTTGCGGATGCGCCGGCCATAGGAGTCGACGAGCGGACCCGTGCGCGGATGCGCCGAGCGCGCGACCTGCATGCGCGCGGCGTTATCCTGTCCGACGACGGGAAGTAGTATGCGGTCCCGATCCATGGTATCCTCTCTGTTCTTGTAGTGTAGCATGGCCATCCCCGGGGCCGCCCATTTATCGCTATCTCCGTCAGGGCTCGTGAAAAGTTGCCCTCACCTCTCCTCGCCCCCTCCGCCCCTGGCTGACTGGTCTCCCGGACCCTAGCCGCGGGTCCAACAGCCCAGCGCGCCTCCGGAGGAACCTGGGGAGATGCCTCCCCCCAGACCCCCGCCATCCACAGGGCGTGCGAGCAAACGAGCACACACGGGCACGCCTGCCCCGACAATTCACGGGCCCTGCTATCTCCGTCGAGGCATGACAGAAGACAAAGACGACCTGCCGGCGAAAATGGCCCACTGGAGCGCAGCGCGCTACTATACAGGGGTGGACATCAGGATCGAGCGCAGCGCGGGGCGCGTCAAGACCGTCAGCGCGCGGCAGGTCGGCGACACTCTCGTGGTGCGCGCGCCGGCCGCGATGGACGAGGCCGAGCTCGATCCGATCATCGAGCGGCTACGGCGCCGGCTGGAACGGCGCGTCAAGGCGCGCGCGCTCGACGACGGCGACCTCGAAGGGGCGGCTAGACGGCTGAACGCGCGCCACTTCGCGGGCAAGCTCTCCTGGCGATCCATCGCCTGGGTCACCAACCAGAACGGGCGCTGGGGTAGTTGCACGCCCGCAGAGGGTACCATCCGCCTCAACCATCGCCTGGCCGAGACGCCGGACTGGGTGCGCGACTACGTGATCGTGCACGAGCTGGCGCACCTGCTCGAGTCCAACCACGGCCCCCGGTTCTGGGCGCTGGTCAACCGCTATCCCCTGACGGAGCGCGCCCGCGGCTACCTGATGGCCCTGTCCGGCGAGGAGCGCGAGGCGGAGATGTAGCCGGGGTCCGTCATTGCGCCGCGCTCCAGCGCTCCAGCGCTCCAGTCCCCCAGCCCCATCGTCAGCAGTAGCTACATCAGCCATGACGGCGGCAGGTGGTTTGCCATCCCGGTCCACACGCAGCGGGGAGGGCAGTCGCAGTCGCAGCCGCAGTCGCAGGCCCTGGCCTTGCTATACCGCCGTTTTTACCAGGAAGCGTTTAGCGTCCCCACGCGGGGTTCTTCGCGTTCGAGAGTACGAGCGTGGGCCGGCCGCCCGTGGCCGGGACGGTGTAGACGCTTCCGCCGCGGCTGAAGGCGATGGTCTTGCCGTCGGGCGCCCAGGCGGGACGGAAGTCGCTGTCGACGTCCGTCGCGACCTCGCGCTCGCCGGTTCCGTTGCCCTGGACGACGCGCAGGCTCCCGCGGGCGTGCAGCTGTCCCACCCCCACGCGCACGCAGGCGATGGCGTCGCCGTTGGGCGAAACGGCCGGCGACAGATAGTCGTGCCGGCGGTCGCCCTCGAAGATGACGGGGTAATCTTGGCTCTTGCCCGGGATCTTGAGCAGGGTCAGGGCGATGTAGTCCTTCCTGGTCTGGTCGTTGTGCTCGTAGTCGCCGGCCACGATGTGCGCGCCGTCGGGCGTGTAGGTCGGCGCGAAATACTGCGAGCCGACGGGGCAGCCGGAGTAGTCTACCTTCTTGCCGGTCGCCACCGCGTTTACGGCCACCACAAACTCGAATGCGAAGAAACCCGTGCCACCGGTGAGACTGGGGATATAGCAGTTGAAGCTCAGGTCGTAGGCGATACGCTGCCCGTTGGGGGACCACGAGGAGTTCCCCGTGAGGTACCCGCTCGCGATGCTGCGCGCTGTCCCGCCCGCTACCGGCACGACGTAGATGCGGCTGCCCTTGATGTTCTTGCCGTCCTGTCGCGCGTAGGCAAGCATCGTCCCGTCGGGCGAAACGGCGGGCTCGATGTCCGGCATCGTGGCCGTGCCGGTGCGCGTGACCTGATGCGCGTTGCTGCCGTCGGCGTTGGCCGCGTAGATGTAGTCGCCGCGCTGGACATACAGGTGGCCCGCCGCGCCCGTGGCCGCCCTCCCCCTGGACATGGGTATGGGTGCGGCGACAGCGGCGATCAGTGCCGTGGCGACGGCGAGGCGCGCGATACCTGTGCGATACATGTGTACGGTCCCCCTTGTTGCGCTTCTCGATCACGCATGCGCCTAGCGTACACCACGCCGGGTCATGGCTTGATGTGCCGATAGATAGAGTCTACTCGCGCCCAAAGGCGCCGGAAGTCATATCTGCCAGGCGCTACCCGGCCCACCTGCCCGCCCACTACACTGTTTATCAAGGGGACATCTGTTATGACAGTGCGCCGGGTTGGACGTCTATCGTACCTTGTCGCGACCGTGGGGCTGGCGCTGGTCGTCCTGCTGCTCAACGCCCGGCTCTATTACCCACGGGGCGCGGAGTACGGCTCCACCAGGCTCGGGCCGGATGTCGTGCCGGGGCTGCGCTACGTCGGCGCGTCGCTGCGCGGCGGGGCGGGCGAGCGCATGCAGGGCTTGTTCCCCGAAGGCTACGTCTTCGCCCACGCCCTGTATGGCCTGTCGTGGGTCGAGGTCGGGCTGCGCCGGCCCCCCGGCTCCCCGTCGCGCGCGCAGGCGCTGCGCGAGGCCCGCTGGGCGCTTCAACAGATCGACTCCCCCGCCGGCCAGGAGCCCTTCGACCCGACGCTCGGCCCGCCGTTCGGCGTGTTCTACGTCGGGTGGAGCAGTTGGCTGCGCGGCGGTGTCCTGGCGCTGCAGCAGGCCAGCGCGCGCAACCGGGTCGAGGTGGCCCGCTTCGAGCGCGACTGCGCGGCGCTGGCCGCGGCTTTCGACCGCGGCGCGACGCCTTTCCTGATGGCCTACTCAGGGGCGGCCTGGCCGGTCGACAGCGTCGTCGCCGTCGCGGCCCTGCGCCTGCACGACACGCTGCTGCCCCCGCGCTTCACGTGGACGGTGGCGCGCTGGCTGCGAGAGGCGCGCCAGAGGCTCGACCCCGCGACGGGGCTGCTGCCCCACCGCGCCGACCCGGCGACGGGCGCGCCCCTGGAGGGCGCCCGCGGCTCGTCGCAGAGCATGATCGCGCGCTTCCTAGCCGAGATCGACCCCTCCTGGGGGCGCGCGCAATACGCCCAGTTCCGCCACCTGTTCGCGGACACGGTGGCCGGCGTCCCGGGGATACGCGAGTATCCGCGCGGCGTCGCGGGTCAGGGTGACGTGGACTCGGGGCCGCTCCTCTTCGGCTTCAGCGCGTCGGCCACGGTGGTGGCGCTGGGCGCGGCGGAGGTCTACGGCGACCATGCCCTGGCCGATCCGCTGATCCACCTCTGCGAGGCCATAGGCCTGCCGGTCGAGTGGGGCGGAACGAAACGCTATGCGCTGGGACAGCTACCGATCGGCGACGCGTTCCTGCTGTGGGCCAAGGCGGCCCGGCCGATGGTCGGGCCGCCCGGCGGGGTCGCGCTCTCGCCTATCGCGCCCGCCTGGTGGCGCCTACCGCTGCACGGGTTATCCCTGGCGCTGCTCGCCCTGTCCTGGCTGCCGCTATGGGTCCGCGCGGCGCGCAGGGTGGGTACAGTGACTAGGCCCTCCTCGACCTAATCCGCGCATGCGCCCTCGGGATCAGCGTCCCCACGCGGGGTAGCTCGCATTGGAGACGAGCAGCCTTGCCGGACCACCTGCGGCGGGGACGGCGTAGACGCCGCCGGATGCGCCGTAGGCGATTGTCGCGCCGTCGAGCGACCACGCGGGGCGCGTGACGTCCGCCCCAGCGGCCAATTGGTGGCCGCCCTTCCCGTCCTTGTCCAGCAACCACAGGCTGCCCTGTCCTTTGTGGCCGAGCGGGCGGTGGATGCAAGCGATACTCTTGCCGTCGGGTGAGTAGGCGGGACGCAGGTAGTCGTAGCGGTCCTGCGGGGTGATCTGGGTATCCTTGGCGCTCTTGACGTCGATCGTGTCGAGCCCGAGCGACTCATAGCGGCCGCGCGCGTCTTTGCCGTCCTCGTTCTCGGTCACGATGAAGGCGCCGCCGTCGGGCGACCACGCCGGGTACAGGCGGAAGACGGCGCAGGCGGTACCGTCGTAGACCGACTGGAAACTGTTCTTGGACGCCGAGCCGATGGCGATGACGGAGCGGCTCGACATGATGTCGGGGCCGTTGTAGACGGTGGTGAGGCAGGGGTTGGGCATGTCGACGGCCAAGCGCCGGCCGTCAGGGGACCAGGTGGGATTGCCGACGCCGGCCCTCCTATTCACGACGACGGGCGCCCCGCCCGTCACGCGCACAACGTTGACCTGCACTCTGCCCTGGGCATAGGCAAGCCGCGTCCCGTCCGGCGAAACGGCCGGCTGATAATCGGGCTGGCTCGCCGTCCCCGTGTGCGTCAACTGGTGGACGCTGCCGCCGTCGGCGTTGGCCGCATAGATGTAGTCGCCGCGCTGAAAGTACAGGTGACCGGACCCGGCTCCCATGGCCGCCTGACTGAGCGACGCGGGGACCACGACGCCGGCGGATACCAGGAACAAGGCGCTCAACAACATTGTCCGTGTGCGATCCATAAAACTCATCCTCTCCTTAATGCCGTCCCTATTAGATTGCCGTCGAGAGAGGCTAGCGGCCCCACGCGGGGTTGCTTGCCCCGCGCATTAATAACGCCGGTTGCCCGCCCGGCGCGGCGACGGTGTAGACGGCGCCACCGTTGCCGAAGGCGATCGTTTTCCCGTCGGGCGACCAGGCCGGCCGCGCCGCGTCGGCCATCGGCGCGAGTGCGTGGCCGCCAGTCCCGTCGGCGTTCATCAACCAGAGGACGCCGCTATCCCCCTTCTGCTTGTGCGACGAACGCACGCAGGCGATGCGGCGGCCGTCGGGCGAGTAGGCGGGGTTGAGATAGTCGTGCGCCTTGTCGTGGGTCAGCTGGTGGTCGTCCTGGTTGCCGCTGTCGATCGCGACCAGCGAGATAGATCCTCCCTGGCCCAGGTCCAACTGGCTGGCCACGATGGTCCGCCCGTTTGGCGACCACGCAGGCTCGACGCGCGCATAGTCGCCCGCGCTCTCATCGAACTGGTCCTGGTTCTTGCCGGTCGCGGCCGTATTGATGGCGATGATGTCGCCCGACGCCAGGCTGCCGTCAATGGTCGTGTGCAAGAACGATCTGTTGTAGGCGACGCGCCGCCCGTCGGGCGACCACGCGGGGTGCTCCACGCGCCCGGCGTCGGACTGCAGGGGGCGCGGCGCGCCGCCGGTGGCGGGCACGAGGTAGACGGCGGAGTCATCCCCTTTGGCGCGCCGCGCGTAGGCGAGTTGCCGTCCGTCCGGTGAGACCGCGGGGTCGATGTCGGGATAGGCGGCCGTGCCGGTGCGCGTCACTTGCCGCGCGCCGCCGCCGTCCGGGTTAATCGCGTAGATGTAGGGGCCGCGCCGGACATATAGATGCCCGGTCGATGAGGGGGCGGATCCAGATTGTGTGGAGTGGGCGATGGCCGGGCTACTCAAGGCGCCGGCGATGAGACACGTCATAAGCGTACGCTGCATTGGCTACGACCACCTCTCGGATCGATTTCCCGGATCGATACGTCCCCCCGTTGCCCATCTTAACCATTAACCGCATGGAGGCGCAGGGGACGGGGACGAAGGGGACGAAGACGAAGAGCATATACCCACCGTAAAGCACGGCCGGTCATGTTGTGATGTGCCGTTAGATAGAGTGCTATAGGCCAAGTGAAGGGGCGCCGAAAGTCGTGACGGCTACCGGCTACCGGCTACCGCCTACCGGCGACTTCGTCAGATAAGGCCCTGCTCCTTGGCGTAGAGCACGGCCTGGGTGCGGTCGCGTAGACGCAGCTTGGAGAGCATCGAAGAAACGTGGTTCTTGACCGTGCCTTCCGTGATGAACAGACGGACGCCGATCTCGCGGTTGCTCAGGCCCTTGGCGGCCAGACGCAGCACATCGAGCTCGCGCTCGCTCAGGGCCTCGCGCCCCTCCTCATCGATGCGCGGCCCGCCGACGCGCCCGTCCACGCCACCCGGCGGGCGGCCGGGGACGGGCGGCAAGCCCTCCCTCTCGGGCGCTGTCAGGCGGGCGATAAGCTTGCGCGCCACGCTCGGCGAGAGGCTGGCCTCGCCCATGCGCACAGCGTGGAGATCGCGCGCCAGTTGCTCCGATGGCGTGTCCTTGAGCACGTACCCGCTCGCCCCGGCGTGCAGCGCCGCGAAGATCAGGTCGTCGTCGTCGAACGTGGTCAGCATCAGGATCTGGATGTAGGGATAGGTTTCCTTGAGCCGTTGCGTCGCCACGACGCCGTCCATCTCCGGCATGCGAATATCCATGAGGACGACGTGCGGATCGAGGTCGCGCGCCAGCGCCAGCGCCTCGTGGCCGTTGGCGGCCGTCCCCACCACCCGGATCGTTTCGTCCAGGTCGAGCAGGGTGCGCAGGCCCTCGCGCATCAGCGCCTGGTCGTCTACGATGAGCACGCGCGTCGGGTCCCCTTCGCCGGTCATACGGCGACCTTCTCTCCGGCCTGCCCCGGCGCCCCGGCGTGGGGCACGCACAAGGCGACGCGGAATCCGGCGGCGGGCGCGGTGTCGATATCGAGGGTACCGCCCAGGGACTCGACGCGCTCGCGCATGCCGCGCAGGCCGAAGCCACCCGACCCGCCCGGCCCCTGCTCGCGCCCGGCCGGTGGCGCGCCGCGCCCGTCGTCGCGCACACAGGCCGTGAAAGCGTCCGCCCCCCACGCCAACTCGACCCACACCGCCCCGGCCGCGGCGTGCTTGCGCACGTTCGTCAGCGCCTCCTGGATAGCGCGGTAGACCGTCACCTCGACGACGGGAGGCAGCGCCCCCTCGCCGTCCGCGGCGACGTGGACCACCAGTCCGGTGGCGCGCCGCGTCTCGTCGGCGAGCCGGCGCACCGCCCCGAGGAGGGCGGCGGCGTCGAGCGCGGCCGGGCGCAATGCCGCGACGGAGCGCCGTACCTCGGTCAGGCACTCGCTGGCCAGGCGCTTGGCGGTCGCGACGGCCGCCTGGCCTTTATCGGGGTCGCGCGCGCCCACCTTCTGCGCCGTTTCGAGTTGCACGTTGATGATCGCCAGGTAGTGGCCCAGCGTGTCGTGGATCTCGCGCGCCAGGCGATTGCGCTCGCGCGTCACCGCCAACTCCTCGACCTCGTCGACGTAGATCTGGAGCCGCGCATGAGCCTCATTGAGCTCCTCCAGGAGCGCCGTCGCCCGGTGGCGCTGCACCACCGCCGTCACCGCGCTATGTGTGAACACGGCCACGAAGACGTAGCCGGAGAGCGTGGCGACGGCCAGCAACATGATGTCGCGTGGGGACCACGACGTCGTCCCCGCGGCGCTGGTCACCTCGGCGACGACCGCCAGCGGCCACAAAAGAAAGGCGCCGGCGAGGGCCGGGCGCCGCGGGAGGACGAACTGTAGCTCGGCGGCGACGATGTAGAACAAGACCGTCGTCCCTATATCGTCGCTCAATAGGTGCTGCAGGAGCAGCGCGCTGCCGATCTGCGCGGCGACCAGAGGCAGGCGAACGCGCTGCCCGGCCGTCGTGTGTAACCGGATCGATAGGTGCAAAGAGAGTAGGAACACGAGCCCCAGCGCGAGGCACAGGGCCGGTCGCCGCGGGTCGCCCGCCAAGGCAGTGATCAAGATGTCGACCAGGGACCCGCAGGCCGCGACATACCCCGCGACGCGGATCGGCAAGGGCAGGCCGTAGCTCCGCAGCGCCTCGCGCTCGATGTCTGAGGTGACGAAGGACCCGAGAAGCGCTCGCGCGCCGGTGGGGGGAGGGACCACGTCCGTTGCCATAGCTGGCATCTCTATCTCTATATCTCTATCGCCGGCCCAATTCACAAGATTCACACATGGAACCCCAACCAGTATACGCGCCGTCGGGCCACCCGGTGATGTGCCGGTAGATAGAATGACGGTATACGCGAGGGGTACCGGAGGTCATAGCGATGGGGACCGTATACTTAGGACATATATGGACGAACACGAACGTCTCATCGCCCCCGAGCCCCGGGATGAGGACGCGGCGGAGCTCTCGCTGCGCCCGAAGCGCCTCGTCGAGTATATCGGCCAGGACAAGGTTAAGGGGAATCTGCGCATCCTGCTCGAGGCGGCCAAGCGCCGCGGTGAGGCGCTCGACCACATCCTGCTCTACGGGCCGCCCGGCCTGGGCAAGACCTCGCTGGCCAATGTCGTCGCCGCCGAGATGGGCGTCAACATCCGCACCACCTCGGGCCCCGCCTTCGAGCACGCCGGCGACCTCGTGGCCATCCTGACCAACGAGCAGGCCGGCGACGTGCTCTTCATCGACGAGATCCACCGCCTCAACCGCATCGCCGAAGAGACGCTCTACCCGGCGATGGAGGACTTCGCGGTCGACTTCATCATCGGCAAGGGCCCCTCCGCGCGCACGCTGCGCATGGCTCTGCAGCGATTCACCGTGATCGGGGCGACGACGCGCCTGGGCCTCATCTCGGCCCCGCTGCGCGACCGCTTCGGCGTGCACTACAACCTGGAGTACTACGATCAGGCCGCGCTCGTCGCCATCATTGCGCGCTCGGCCGAGATTCTGCGTGTCCCGGTCGACCCCGACGGTGCGGGCGAGATCGCGCGCCGCGCGCGCGGCACGCCACGCGTGGCCAACCGGCTCCTCAAGCGGGTGCGCGACTACGCCCAGGTCCGCGCCGACGGCCACATCACGTTGCCGGTCGCGCGCGCGGCGCTGGAGATGCTCGAGGTCGACGAGCAGGGGCTCGACGCGACCGACTACAAGCTACTGCGCGCCATCATCGAGAAGTTCGGCGGTGGGCCGGTCGGCATCGGCACCATCGCCGCGGCTACCAGCGAGGAGCGCGACACCGTGGAGGACGTCTACGAGCCCTACCTCTTGCAGCTCGGCTTCCTCAGCCGCACCCCGCGCGGGCGTGTCGCCACCCCCCTCGCCTACAAACACCTCGGCCTCCCTGAGCCCGGCCCGCTCGGTCCCACCGGCCAGCCGCGCCTGTTCTAGTGTCATCTCCCGTTCATTCATGGTAGATTCATATGGCCTTGCTAGCATGCCTATATCCGCCTGGTCATCGTTCTAAAAAGCGCGGATACGGGTCACGCGGGAGGCTCTATGCATACGTTCGTCCATGTCCTCGTCGAGGGGACCAATCTCCTGGCGGTTGCCCGGGGCGCGTCGCACCCCTCGTCGGAGGTGGCGCGCCTGTTCGCTTCGGCGACACACGCGGCCGAGGTGAGCCAGTCGGGGCGCTTCGCCGTGGTCGGCGACCTCCTGGCCGGCGGCGCCTTGCTGATCGCCTGCGGCGCCTTTGGGCTGCGCCGGTCGCGCTAGCGCGACCATGGCCTGCCGGCCTTCCTAACTGTGCGATGTGCGCCGCGCCAGTGCAACCGCGTCCCGGCCGCTAGCTTGACCGTTTTCACAGCCCCCTTGGGGCGAGAATACCGGGCGAGGCGGGCGATGCCGCGTAACTCGCCGCCGGCTTTGCGCTGAATCTCCATTTAGCCCACCATTATATCTATGGACCTGTTCGACACCGTCAAGGATGGCATCGTCCGCGCTGGGCGCGAGGCGGCGCGCGTGCGCTTCATCGGCGAGGTACAGGCGCGCCTGGTGGGCCTGCGCCTGGCGCGGCGCGGCCGGCGCGACGCCCTCGTCGACGAGGCGCTCTCCCTGTACCGCCGCGGTGGGGTCCAGCACCCTACTCTCGCGCCGCTCTGCCGCGAGCTCGACGGGATCGACGGCGAGATCGAACGCCTCGAGGCCGCCATGGCGCGGGCGCGCGGCGCGGCCGAGCCGCGGCCCACCCCCCCGGTCGTGACCGAGATCGCCGTCCGGCGCCCGCGCCAGGAACAGGGACAGGACGACTGATGCGCGCCACGGCGCGCGTGCCCGCCACGAGCGCGAACCTCGGCCCCGGGTTCGATTGCCTCGGTCTGGCGCTCGACCTCCACAACACGGTGACGCTCGACCTCGCGTCGCGGCCGGTTCAGCCTCTTGTCGAGGTGCGCGGCGAGGGCCACGACCGCCTTCCGCGCAACGAGCGCAATCTGGCCCTGCGCTCGGCGCAGCGCGTGCTGCGCGCGGGCGCGCACGGGCTCTTCGTGCAACGGGTCGTGCTCGACAACACCATACCGGTGGGCGGGGGGCTGGGCAGTTCGGCCGCGGCCATCGCCGGGGCCATGGCCGCGGCCAACGCGGCCGTGCACCCGCCGTTCGCCACCGACGAGCTGCTGCGCGTCGCCCTGGAGTTCGAGCCGCACCCCGACAACCTGGCCGCGGCCTTCTACGGTGGCTTCACCGTGGCCGTGCTCGGCGCCGACGGCCGCCCGGTCGTCGCCGCCCTGGCGCCCCCGCCGGGCTTGCGCGCGGTCGTGCTGACGCCGGACCGCGGCGTTTCTACGCACCAGAGCCGCGCCGCGCTACCTCGCGCCGTGGCGCACGCGGACGCCGCCTACACGGCCGGCCGCGCCGCGCTGCTTGTGGCGGCCCTGCTGACGGGCCGTCATGAACTGTTGCGCCGCGCCATGGAGGACCGCCTGCACCAGCCCTACCGGGTACCCGAAGGCTCGCCGCAGGCGGCCGTGATGGCCGCCGCGCTGGAGGCGGGCGCGAGCGGCGTCGCGCTCAGCGGCTCCGGCCCGAGCATCCTGGCCCTCTGCGCCGGCCCCACCGCGCCGGTCGCGACGGCCATGCGCGAGAGCGCAGCGCGCTCCGGCCTGAGCGCCCGCGCGCGCGAACTCGCCATCGTTGCTGCCGGCGCGACGGTCACCGCCCTGAGCGGGGATTGGTAGAGCGCCGTCGGCGTTGCCGGTAGATACGCGACCGGCGCCGATGTTGCTACGCCGTACAGGGTTACCGTATCGAGAGAGAGCAGGACAGGGAGAGCATCATGGAGTGGACGCAACAAGAGGGCGAGGTCTGGACGCTGAGCGGCGCGCGCGGCGCCGGGGCCGGCCAGGCGCTCGGGACGGTCCGCTATCGCGACGGGTCGTGGTGGGGCGAGTTGCAGCCGGCGACCGGCGGGTCAGGCTCTCTGGAAGAGCCGGGGAGGCTCAGTGAGGAGCAATTCGAGGAGTCCATGGCCAACTTGCCCGAGCCGCTCGGCCCCTTCGACGGTCCCGATCAGGCCAAGAGCGCCGTCGAAGGCGCCGTGCGGTAGGCGCCACATAGGCGCTATGAAGGATAAGGGTGCGACGCCTTGCCGCGCAAGGCCTCGTCGATCGCCTGCTCCAGCGACAGACTCCGCCCCGCCGCCCACGCGGCCGCAAAGAGATCGTCATCCAGCGCGGCGCGCACGCGGGAGATGACGCTCGCGTGGCCAGCCTGGTGGAGCGGCCACACCGGGGCGCCGATCGCGGAGCGAAGCGCTGTCGCCGCCGCGAGCAGGCGGACGGCGCCTTCCTGCTCCCCACGCGCGCTCACCACATCCGCCATGCCCTCGAGGCAGCCCGCGATCGCGGCCCTCTCGCCGCCGCGCCAAAGCAAGGTCAGGCTCTCGGCATAGAGTTCGGCTGCCGAAACAATGTCGCCTCGATCGCGCGTGATGTCGGCCAGATTGGTGAGCGCGTACGCCATCTCTTTGTCGCCCAACTCGCGGCAGAGACCCAGGCTCTCCCGGCACAGCGCGGTCGCTCGCCCGTGGTCGCCCCGGGCATGCGCCGTAGCCCCCAGGTTATTGAGCGCGACGGCAACGCCCCGTTTGTCGCCCAGCCGGCGCCACAGGGTCAAACTCTCCTCCAATAGCATTGCCGCCCGCGTGTCATCGCCCCAACGCAACCTGACGATACCGAGGTTGAGCAGCGATATGGCGACACCGCGCTCGTCCCCGCCCTCCCGGCGCACGGTAAGGTTCTGCTCGTGCAACGCCGCGGCGCGCGCGTAATCGCCCTGGTCGAGCGCCACGAGTCCGAGCGTATTGAAGGCCTCGGTCATACCCCGCATGTCTCCGAGATCGCGGCGCAGGGCCACGCTCCGCTCGGTGAACCCTATCGCCCGCGCATAATCTCCTTGCTCCATGGCCAGCACCCCCGCGCCGCACAGGGCCTTGGCGCGTACCCCTGCCGGCACGGGTACGGGCGCGTAATCGACAACCGCGGGAGTCTCCAGGTCCTTCACGCGGGTCAGTAGGCCTTCGAGCCACCCCCGTCCCTCGCCGATGTAGCCACGGCCGTGCCAGAACCGCCACAGCGCGCCGGCCAAGCGCAGCCCGAGCTCGTCTCCCCCCGTCGTGGCGTCCTCCATCTGATCTCGCGCCCATTGCAACGCCGCGCGCAGGTTGTCGTGCTCGCGCTCCAGCCGGTCCAACCAGGCCATCTGCTCTGGTCCGCGCAGCCCAACCTCGCCCTGCTCGGCCAGCGCAAGGTAATAGAGGGCATGCCGCCGCTGCAGCGTGGGCAGTTCAACGCGCGCATCCGACAACTCGGCCCCATATTCGCGCACGGTTTGCAGCAGCGCGAAGCGCATCTCGCCGTCAGCAGCCCCCTCGTGGGAAGGATTGAGCGGTGCGGGTTGTCCAGCCTGCCACGAATCCACCGCCTGATGTTCCAAATGTGGGGATGGCGTCGGGGGCGCCAGGGGCGCGGACGCCGGGAGTGACGCTTGCACGAGGCTGGTCTCGACCAGCGACGCCACGATCCCGAGCATCTCGGGGAGCGCGCACACGGCCTCGACGGCGTCAAGGGTGCAGCCGCCCGCGAACACGGCGAGTCTTCGGAACACGGTCTGCTGCTTTTCGTCCAGAAGATCATAGCTCCAGGCGATGGCGTCGCGCATCGTTTGCTGCCGCAGCGGTAGATCCACAGCCCCGTTGACGAGCACCGGCAGCCGGCGCTCCAGCCGCGCCAGCAACTCCCGCGGCGACAGCGCCTTGAGACGCGCCGCCGCCAACTCAATGGCCAGGGGCAGCCCGTCCAGCCGCCGGCAGATCGCGGCCACGACGGGGGCGTTCGTCGGCGTCAGACGGAAGTCCGGCCTGACCTCGCGCGCGCGGTGCACGAACAACTCGACCGCCGCGTACCGTGCGATGTCGTCGGCCGGCCGGATATCGGGGCCGGGCGTTTCCAGCGGCGGCAGCATGAACTCCTGCTCGCCGCGCACGCGCAGCGCCGCCCTGCTCGTTGCCATCACCGTGAGACGCGGGCATTGGGCCAATAGATGCGCGATCTCGGGCGCCGCCACCCGCACGTGCTCGACGTTGTCCAGCACCACCAGCACGTCTTTCGGCCGCAGGTATGCGATCACGACCTCGACCGGCGACTGCCCGCCCATCTCGCGCAACCCGGCGCTTTGCGCGATGGTAGGGACAACGAGCCGCGGCTCGTCGATGGCCGCCAGCGGCACGTAGATGACGCCGTCCGCGTAGCCACCGGACAATTCATGCGCGATGTGCTGCGCGAGGCGCGTCTTGCCTACGCCGCCGGGGCCGGTCAGCGTCAGCAGGCGTACGCGCTCCTGCCCTAGCAGGTAGGTGACGGCCGCTTCCTCGCGCTCGCGGCCGACGAGGGTCGTCGGCGGCAGCGCGAGAACAAGACGGGCCGGGGTATCGGCGGGCGCTGCGGGCGCTGCGGGCGCTGCGGGCGCTGCGGGCGCTGCGGGCACGGCCTGCCCCGCGTCTCGGGCCGCGCCGATCAGCCCCGCCCGCTCATGCGGCGCGAGCCGCATGGCGCGGGCGAGCAAGGTCACCGTCACCGGGCGCGGGGCGCGGTTCACGCCACGTTCCAGGTCGCTGATGCCGCGCGCGCTCAACCCTGCCCGCTCGGCTAGCTCCTCCTGGGTCAGTCCGGCTACCACACGGTAGTGCTTGAGCAATCCGCCGAAGAAGGTAGTCCTCTGCACCGTCATGACAGTGTCCTTGTGGCTGAGCCATGCGTTAGACAAGAATCGCGCCACTGCCCGGACCCGGCCGTGTCAGCGCCAGCATACCATAGGCGCACCGTCACGTTCCACCGCGACGCCCACGGGGGCGTTACGTGGGCGTTACGTGGGCGTTACGTGGGTAATTTCGTGGCCGGCAGCGCCCCGAGGGCTCAGACTAGATAGCGATGCCGGTAGGCCACCAACGCATTCCAACTCCAGGCTACTTTCGCGAAGGATAACCACCATGACCATGCCCCTCGACGCACATCGACAAGGAAGAGAGGACTGTGACCCTCCTTTTATCGTCGCCGAAACGCCGACGATCATCAAGCTGGCGCGGCTGTGCAGGGACGATTCCGTCTGCTCCCTGCGTCGCGAGCCGTACACGCAATGCTTCTGCCTGGAGTTGTTCCACCGCGCGATCGCGGAGCGCGACAACGCCGCCTGGACCGCCATTTATGAGGGGTACACCGGCCTGGTGCGCCACTGGCTGGGGTCGCCGCCGGACGACAGCGACGAGGAGGTGAGCGCCGTCTTCGAGCGCTTCTGGCACGCGGTCGACGGACCTAAGCTGGAGACTTTCCCCTCGCTCGCCGCCGTGTTGAGTTATCTTAGAGCGTGCGCCCGCGCGGTGCGGACGGACCGGGCGCGGGCGCGGCGCGCGCGCGGGGTCGAAGGGATGCTGGACGACGCGACCTACGCCCTCCCGGCGAGCTATGACGTGGCGGAAACGGTGGCCGGGCACATCGACGCGGCTGGCCTCTGGGGGACGGTGCGATCGCTGCTCTCCGACGAGCGCGAACGTCTAGTGCTGTATCTCTCCTATATCATGGACTTCAGCCCGCGCGAGATCCAGGCCCGCCACTCGGGGCGCTTCGCCGACGTGACCGAGGTGTACCGCCTCAAACGCAACGTGCTCGACCGCCTGCGCCGCGCCCCCGAGATTCAGGCCCTCGTTCATCCCGCGTGACAGGATCGCCCGAAAAGGATGGGTGGCATAGTCATAGCGCCCTGTAGGTATGACGGGTACAGCGTGGCGCGCGTAGCGTAGCGTGGCGGCAACGTGGCTCGCTAGAGTGTTACCCGGAGCGCTTCGACGATGGCCTCCCCCAGGGTAAGCGCCCGACCCTCCGCCCATATCACGACGAACACATCGTCCCCGAGGCCCACGCGCGCCGCCGCCGAGGCGCGATCCACGGCGGGGCGGTCGACCGGCGCGAGGGGGACACCCATGGTGTCGCGCAGGACGGCCATGGCGCCCAGGAGCCGTCCCGCGCGCTCCAGCTGCCCACGCGCGGCCGCTAGCCCGGCCAGGCGTTCGATGCACCCGACGATCCCGCTTGTATGACCAATAGCATGGTACAGCGACAAGCTCTCGCGGTACGATGCGAGAGCCTGCTCGGCGTTTCCCCGCCCGTGCGCCACGTCGCCCAGCCCCGTGCGCGCCAGCGCGATGCCCCACTTGTTCCCCAACTCATCGAACAAGGCCAGGCTCTCCGCGAAGAAATCCGCCGCACGGCCCTCATCGCCCTCGGCATGGGCGATCATACCCAGGTTGGCGAGCACGCCCGCGCTGCCTCTCTTCTCACCGAGGTCGCGGAACATGGCCAGGCTGTTCGCGTAGCGCGCCGCCGCCGCGCGCGTATCTCCCCTCTTACGCGCCACGTCCCCCAGGTTGCTGAGCATATATGCGACACACTGCGTATCGTTCCTGAGGGCCATGCACTCGTCGTACAGAACCACGGCGCGCCCGTAGTCGCCCTGCTCCTGCGCCACATCCCCAAGAATATTGAGGACGCCCGCCAGGGCGCGCCCGTCCCCCAACTGCCGCGCCAGCGCGGCGCACTCCTCCGCCAGCGTCGCCGCGCGCCGGTACTGCCCCTGGTCTATCGCCACGACGGACAGGAAACGAAGGGGCGTCACGCGGCCGCGCGCGTCACCCGCGGACGTGGCGCAGGCGAGGGCTTCCTCCGCGTATAGCGTGGCGGCGCCGTAGTCGGCCTGCTCGTAGGCCAACCAGCCCGCCCCGTGCAACGCCTTCATCCGCGCCGCGCCGTCGCGTAGCGCGGGCAGGGCCAGCATCGCCTCGAGCCAGCGTCGCCCTTCCTCCAGGTAGCCGCGCATCTGCCAGAACAGCCACAGGGCGCCGGCGAGGCGCGGCCCGCCCTCACCGGCGTCCCTCTCGCGCATCCATGTGAGCGCGGCCCGCAGGTTGTCGTGCTCCCGCTCTAGCCGGTCCAGCCAGATCACCTGCTCCGGCCCGCCCAGGCGCGGCTCCGCTTCCTCGGCCAGCCGCAGGAAATACGCGGCATGCCGCCGGCGCGCTCCCTCCGCCTCGTCGCCCTCTTCGAGCCTCTCCACTGCATACTCGCGGATCGTTTCGAGCATGACAAAACGTTGCTCGCCGCCCGCCCCTTCCTCCGGGCGCAGCAGACTCTTGTCGACCAGCGAGGACAGCCCACCGAGCGCGTCGCCCCCGGCGTCCAGCAGCGCGGCTTCTACCTGGCGGCCCGACTCTGTAGCGGCGCCCGTCGCACGGACGGCCGCGGCGGCCTCCGGCGTGCAGCCGCCGCTGCACGCGCCGAGGCAGCGGAAAAGGGTCTGCTCGTCGGGCGCGAGCAGGTCGTAACTCCAGGCAATCGTGTCGCGCATCGTCCGCTGCCGCCGCGGCAGGTCTTGCGCCCCGTCTGTGAGCAGCGGCAATCGCTTGTCCAGACGCGCCAACAGCCCGCGCGGCGTCAACGCGCGCAGGCGCGCCGCCGCTAGCTCGATCGCCAGTGGCAGCCCATCCAGACGCCGGCACACCTCGACGACCGCCGCGGCGTCCGCGCCGGCAGCCTGAAATCGGGGGCTCATCTCCCTGGCCCGTTGCACGAACAGCGCGGTCGCGGGGTAGTGGGAGAGGGTGTCGCCGTCGAGCGGCGCGTCGCGGGCGGGGACGGCGAGCGGGGGCACGGTGTACTCCTGCTCGCCGCGCACCCGCAGCGGCGCCCGGCTCGTCACCAGTACAGTGAGGCGCGGGCACTGCGCCACCAGATCCGCGATCTCCGGCGCGGCCGCGACGACCTGCTCGAAGTTATCCAGGACCAACAAGATGTGCCGCGCGCGCAGGTGCGCCAGCAGATCCTCGCGCCGGACGCGTCCGCCTTCCTCGCGCAGCCCCAACGCCTGCGCCACCGCCGGCAAGACAAGCGCCAGGTCGCGCACCGTCACGAGCGAGCTAAAAGCCACTCCGTCGGCATAACAGTCGGCGAGCCGTGCGGCGATCTGCACGGCGAGATGCGTCTTGCCGACGCCGCCCGGTCCCGTCAGTGTCAGCAGCCGCGCGCGCCCTGACTCCAGCAGGGACGTCACCGCCGCCTCGTCGCGCTCCCGGCCGACGAGGCTCGTCGGCGGCAGCGGCAACCCGGCGGCAGCCACGGACGGCTCATCGCGGGCGCCCGGACCAGCAGATACGACTTGCCCCACCGCGCGCTCGAACGCCGCGCGCTCCTCGGGACCAAGGCGCAGCGCGCGGGCGAGCAAGGACACGGTGACGGGGCGGGCGGTACGGTTGACGCCGCGCTCCAGATCGCTGATCCCACGCGTGGAGAGGGCGGCCCGCTCGGCCAGCGCCTCTTGTGTCAGCCCGGCGGCAATGCGATAGCGTTTGAGCAGCACGCCGAAAGCGATCGTGTCAGGCGTCGTCGAGGTCTGCATACAGTCACGCGTCCTTCACTGACGCGGCGAAACGACCGACTGTGCGGGATCGCGTCGGACCACGTTAGCGCCATCATAGCATGTCGCCGCCACTACCTTCCTTATGCGCCCTCCGCGCCTGGCTGACTAGTCCCCTGGACCCTAGCCGCGAGTCCGACGTTGAGGCGCGCCTCCCGGGGAACCCGGGGAGCTGGCTTCCTCCAGACCCCTGCCAACCACGGCGCGTGGGGACAGACGGGCGTGGCTATCTCGACAATGCACAGACCTTACATGCGTCCAACGAGATTGTGCGGGCTGGGGCGCCGTCCCCCGGCGCGACCGCCGTCGCCGTGCGCTGCCAGCGGGGACCCCGCGGGGGAGGCCGTCGCAGTCGCAGGCATCTCTCTTCCGCGAAAACCATCTGGAAGTATGTAGGCTGGCGCGTCACGATTGCGATCGCGCGCTGTCTGTCGTATCCTCGGGCAAGGAGGACCACTACACATGGCGATGAAACAGAACGAGACGGGCGCGGCCACCGGCACGGCCGGGGGGCCGGTGGAGGAGCTGCGGCGGCGCAACAGGGCCGTCGAGGTCGAGGCCGAGGAGAAGGCCCGGGGAAAACAGCGCGCCAAGGGCAAGCTGACCGCGCGCGAGCGCATCGGCCTGCTGCTCGACGAGGGCTCCTTCGTCGAGCTCGATCGCTTCGCCCTGCACCGCTCCAACCTCTTCGGCATGGAGAACAACCGCGTCCCCGGCGACGGCGTCGTCACCGGCCACGGCACGATCGACGGGCGCGCGGTCGTCGTCTTCTCGCAAGACTTCACCGTGTTCGGCGGCTCGCTCGGTGAGGTCTTCGCCGAGAAGATCTGCAAAGTGATGGACCTCGCGGTCAAGATGGGCTGCCCCGTCATCGGCATCAACGACTCGGGCGGCGCGCGCATCCAGGAGGGCGTGGTCTCCCTCGCCGGCTACGCCGACATCTTCTACCGCAACGTGCGCGCCTCGGGCGTGGTGCCGCAGATCTCGCTCATCGCGGGACCCTGCGCCGGCGGCGCGGTCTACTCGCCGGCCATCACCGACTTCGTGGTGATGGTGCGCGACACCAGCAGGATGTACATCACCGGGCCCGACGTGATCCGAACCGTCACCGGCGAGGAGGTGACACACGAGGAACTGGGCGGGGCCGACACGCACGAGCGCCGCTCCGGCGTGGCCCACTTCGCCGCCGATGGCGAGGAGGACGCCATCGAGGACATACGCCGTCTGCTCTCCTTCATCCCCTCCAACAACCTCGACGACCCGCCCTACGAGCCGCCGGCCGACCTCCCCGACCGCGAGGAGCCCCGCCTGGCCACGCTGATCCCGGCGCTCTCAACCCGGCCATACGACATCGTGGAGGCGATCACGGCGGTCGTGGACGAGGAAGACTTCTTCGAGGTGCAGCCGCACTACGCGCCCAACATCGTGGTCGGCTTCGCGCGGCTGGACGGCCGCCCCGTCGGCGTCGTGGCCAACCAGCCGCGCCACCTCGCCGGGACGCTCGACATCAACGCCTCGACCAAGGCGGCGCGCTTCGTGCGCTTCTGCGACGCCTTCAACATCCCGCTGGTCACCTTCGTGGACGTGCCCGGCTTCCTGCCCGGCGCGACGCAGGAGTACGGCGGCATCATCCGCCACGGGGCCAAGCTGCTCTACGCCTACGCCGAGGCCACCGTGCCCAAGCTGACCGTGATCACGCGCAAGGCCTATGGCGGGGCCTACGACGTGATGTGCTCCAAGCACATCGGGGCCGACTTCAACTTTGCCTGGCCCAGCGCCGAGATCGCCGTGATGGGTCCCTCGGCGGCGGTGGGCATCATCTTCCGCCGCGAGCTCGCCGCCTCCGACGATCCGGCGGCGACGGCCGCGGAGCTCACCGCCGACTACACCGAGCGGTTCGCCAACCCCTACTACGCGGCCGAACGCGGCTACATCGACGCCGTGATCGAGCCGCAGCAGACTCGCCCGACCCTCATCCGCGCCCTCACGATGGCCGCGACCAAACGCGAGGCCCGCCCCAGCCGCAAGCACGGCAATATTCCGCTCTGATCCGGTTGCTATTCGTCTTGCTTTCGTGTACAATCGCGCCATGATCGAACAGGGTACGATATATCGTGATAAGGCTGAAGAAAGCTTGGCAGGAGCAGTAAGCGAGTATGCCAATGGTCGGTACAACAACTGCGCTAACCGCTGCTACTATGCTTGCTTCCAAACTGCTGTCTACGCGCTACAAGACGCGGGTATAGCGCCTACCGGTACGCGGGCTACCTGGGGACATGCTCAACTACAGGCAACGTTCGCTCGTGAGCTCATCAATCGCCGCAAAGTCTATCCCTCGGCCTTACGCGATGTGCTGCCCCGCGTCTATCTACTGCGGGAAGCCGCGGACTACAAACGAGATGTGGTGAGCGACGTGCAAGCCGTGCGCGCGCTCCAGCGCACGCGCGCCTTTGTGCAAGCAATCCAGGGACAAGGGGGAGAGGCGCCTTGACTAAGAAATACTTTGACCAGATTGACCAGGCGCGCCAAAGCGCCGTGAATGAATTGATTGGCATCATCAGGCAGCACTATCCGGCCGCGTCTTTTATGGTTGGACCAGGAGAAGACGACCCAGCGGTGACTCACATTACCACCACAGTAGATACTGACGACCCCGATGAGATCGTGGACTTGGTGATTGACCGGATGCTTGAATTGCAACTCGACCAAGGTATCCCGGTTTATGTTATCCCGATCCGCACTCCAGAGCGTGTAGGGGCGCTGAGGCGTCGACAAAAACATCCTATGGCTCAACCATCAACTGTCTTGCTCTCTACATCGACGCCGTGATTGAGCCCGTGGCAGACCGATATGACGACGCGTTCCTCTACACAGCCGAGGAACGGGCGAAGCGCGAACAGGTCCGTGAGTAGGCCCTCCGGGCGGGCGGTCCTACGGGACCGCCCGCCCGGAGGGCCTGGAGTATTTGATGGCGGGACGCGTCACGTCGGAAAAGTTGGAGGCGCGTCTCATCGGGCGGTACGGCCGCTAGAAGAACACAAGATGGATTATGGGAACGGAGAGTCCGGCGCGCGGCCGCTCGTCAACATCGTGGGCGAGATGGTGGCGCTCGGCCCGCTGCGCCGCGATCTGCTGCCGCTCTATCTGCGCTGGGCCAACGACATGCCGTCGGGGCGCAACCTCAATATGTTGCCGCCGCACACGCTGGAGCAGGAGATGGCCTGGTACGACAAGGCTGTCACGGCCGGGGATGAGAAGAACTTCACGGTGTATGAGGTGTCCACGTGGCGACCGATCGGCACGACGGGCTTGATGTCCATCGAGTATCGACACCGCCGCGCCGAGTTCGGCATCCTGATCGGCGAGCGGGACTCGCGTGGCAAGGGCTACGGCACGGAGACGACACGGCTCGTGCTCGACTACGCGTTCACCGCGCTCGGCCTGCACAACGTGATGCTGCGCGCATTCTCTTTCAACAGGGCCGGGCTGCGCGCCTACGAGAAGGCAGGGTTCCGCGAGTTCGGTCGACGCCACGAGTGCTACTCCTCCCTGGGCCGCCTGTGGGACGACGTGCACATGGAGTGCCTGGCCACGGACTTCACCAGTCCCGTCCTCGCAGCGACGCTCGCGCCGGATTATAGGTCGTGACGGATTACCACAGTCGGTTCATTGACCTGCCCGGCCTGCGCATGCACTACGTGGAGGCCGGGGCGCCGGACGGCGTGCCGGTCATCCTGCTGCACGGCTTCCCCGAGTTCTGGTACTCGTGGCGCCTGCAGATACCCGTCCTCGCGACAGCCGGCTACCGCGTGATCGCGCCGGACCAGCGTGGCTACAACCTCTCCGACAAAGACGGCCCCTACGACCTGGACACGCTGACCGGCGACGTCGCCCACCTGCAGGATGCGCTCGGCCTCGCGCACAGCCATGTCGCCGGCCACGACTGGGGCGGCGCGGTAGCCTGGGCCTTCGCCGCCGCCTACCCCGCGCGCGTCGACAAGCTGACCATCCTGAACGCCCCGCACCTCAACGCCTACGAGGACGCGGCGCGCCGCCACCCGCGCCAGCTCCTCAAGAGCTGGTACGTCTACGCCTTCCAGATACCCCGGCTGCCGGAGTGGGGCCTGCGCGCGGGCGACTACTATCTCTTGCGTCGCAGCCTCGCGCTGGTCCCCAACATGTCGGCCGCGGACATCGCGCGCTACAAAGAGGCGTGGACCCAAACCGGCGCACTCGAGGCGACGATCGGCTGGTACAGGACGCTGGCGCGCCGCGTAGTGGCGCGGCGCGGGCGCGTGCCGGCGCTGCGCATCACCAACCCGACCCTCGTTATCTGGGGCGAGCAGGACGCCTTCCTGGAGAAAGGCTGCAACGACACGCTCCCGCGCTACGTGACAAACCTCGACGTGCGGTACCTGCCGGCGAGCCACTGGGTGCAACTAGACCGGCCCGACGAAGTGAACCAACTTATGCTGGCCTTCCTGCGGGCCTGACACAGCCGGATTGTCAGAGTCTGTGAATTATCGTTAGCGCGCAGAAGTCCTGGGGTCAGGCCGCGAGGAGCGAGGGAGCCTGACGCTGGCGCCAGTAGCGGTCCCAGTCGCCGTTGAGGCGCAGCGTGCGCAGGCGCATGAGGG
>JAABUH010001019.1_pt1 | contig 34616 bp, 32 predicted proteins | sample 5559121 | NCBI WGS metagenome assembly JAABUH01 (sample SAMN10711871, study PRJNA513364) | rock metagenome | isolation source: Antarctica rocks | place: Antarctica: Victoria Land, Battleship Promontory nord | collected 2015-12-28
GTGTGGTTGAGGTGGGGGGGGGTTGGATACATAAGGGAAAAAAAACGTCATTTGGGGGGTGTACGTCATTTGGGTGGCCAGCACCTACTTTAGTAGGTGACAGCGTGGCACGATTATGAGTAGGGCTCGGCTACGTTACTCGCGCAGTCACTACAATCATGTCTAACTTAACCTCTTTCATTAGGCTTACAGCGTACGATGACCGTCTTTTGGATTTTCCGACAGCTTCGTTCTCAGTAGCGGCACGATTTCAATCAATTGTTTCAGAGGTCTCGTTCTATTCCTATACTACACTTCAAAGGGAGAATATCTGCTGCCCAAAGGCCGCAAGAATGTCCATGAAACATTGCAGGTCGCAGCGGTGCGCGAGACCATGGAGGAGTCGAGGTACAAATGCCGTTTACTCGAACACGATCTTTCGACCAGGGCGCCGTATCCCATACCCTCACGACATACGGAGCCGATCGCCGTTCAGCAGCGAATGAGTCAAGGCGTCCGCAAGATAATATTCTGATATGTGACCCAGGTTGACTCGTCGGATCGTCGGATCGCCCATACCCAGGAGTAGGGAGAGGATTTTAAGGTGCGATGAGTGCGTGGGGAAGACGCTCCTTCGACACTGTCTTTTGTCGAAGATCAAAGGATCGTTGAGAAGGCTTTGAGTGCCATTCCATGTCCAGACTCGGTTCCGTCGATTGGTCAACTTCATGAGTGGTACCTCGATTCTTCCATCGATGCGCGAGCGCTAGGCTTCCTCTGTATCTCTCTGGGAGGTAGCTTGGTGTACGAACAACAGGATGTCATAAATACTCAAGAGATAGGAAACCTCACGGACTGGGACGGATTTGGGATCGTTAACACAAAGGAAGACATTATCACCCTCATCAATGACTTCAAGTCTCAGCATTGTGCGCTGCTACGAATAGAGAAGGAAGAATGTTCGAATTTGAAGGTATGACTTCTAGGCACTGTTTTGACCAACTGTTATATCTTAATTGTTCATAGCTGTCAGAAGATTCAATGTTGCCGAGGCAGTGGGATGTTCTACGGTTTTCAGGATGGACAAAGCAGGGATCGAAACGGACAATCAAGATATGGTTCAAGAATTGCCTTTGCCACATGGCATCGGAACCGATACCTTCTCAACTCGGGGTGCTGTCACATAAAGTCGTCCGTTTCACACGGCGCGATCATCCCACACTTGGGCCGCGACTCTTCATCTATCAACCCAGAAAGGCAACCGACCAACTACACGTTCTTCATGATTCCGATTTCTTGGAAGGATCGGAGTCAGACATTATCCTGTCTTCGAAGCATCAACCGTACAAGGCTGTTAGCCCCGGGGTCTCCTATGATCTATTACTAACGTCGCTCTGCCTGTTTGAGCATGAGCCAGGCGTGTGGTAACCTCCCTCAAGGCAGTCGCTTTCGGGAGCTGACGGAATGGAAAGCATTATGCCTCTGTTCTACCGTTCGGCAACTATTGGTCGCAGCTACAGGAAGAGGCTTCATGCAGAAATTGCGCAAATACTTCGGCTGATGCGAGCAGAACCAAGGCATTCAGCAAAGGAGTGGGGGGGAGACCTCCTTCCACAACGACTGCTATACACCGTTCTGGATACTCCCATGTACAACAAGTTTCTGCGCACTTAAAGGGTTACTGGAGACTTGATTTTGCCCCATTGCAATGGCAAAGACCTGCAATTTCCCCTGGAATCAAGCCGGCTCAGCGTACAGAATACTCTCACCCGATCGTCCATAAAATCAAAGAAGATGACACTTCGCTTGCTCCTACGCCTTTCTCGTCCAAATCGACTGGCTTCTACGCAAAGATTCTGGCCTCATCGGGACAGAATTGGCAACGGGTCTATGTAAAGACATCGCAGTCCATTCCGGCCGAGCTAGGAGCTTTTCCAATGGTTCAGCGATACTTCCCAATTGAGTGCGTCCAGATCATCGCGGCGGCGGAACCGGCTTGTGGGCGAATATTTTTCGAGCGTTTCGATGGTGGGACCTTCAACGAAATCCGCTTTCGATATCATCAGGGGCTGGGACCTGTCAACGACAATTTGGAAGGTAGGATCTGTCTCTCCGACGAGTGGTTTATCGATCTCGATCTTCATCGAGCCCGCGATGTTTTGGCGGTGTACGCAGGTTCCTTCAGACCAAACGACCCGTCCATCCTTTGCTCTCAGCAGCGCATACATGCGTTCTTCCACCAACGTCTTCTGGGGAACAGCCGCTTTCAACGCTTTTACGGCGGTGATCGTCCTAGCTTCCTTCAGCATACAGCTCATGCGGCTATGAACTTGGAGACTTTCTTAGATTCTCCCCTTGTCATCAACGGTCAAAGCCATCAGTCCTTGCGGCACCACTTGAATCGCGCTTCGCAAGTTCTAGACCCAGAGAAAGTGAGGGGCCTTAGTTCTCTCCCAATAGCCTTCGGCTTCGGTGACAGGCACGGTGGAAACGTCATGGTTTCTAGCGCCAGCAGTCCGCCATCCATGCTGTATGTGGACTACGAAGTCGCTGGACACCACACACCCTTCCTGGACCTAGCGAAGCCAATTTATCAAGATGGGGTTTTCAACACTTCGTATGCTAATGTCTTGTACGGCGACCTGACGCAGGGAGCCCACTGCAAAGATGTCTTCGTGAGATGAAGGGAAGAGGCAGGGTTCATTCATATCGATTACCATCTCAATCTCAAACCCCTATGGAAAGGCCTCGCCGTCATCAAGCTCGAGTATCTTCTCAAGCCGATGCTTGAGGCGCTGGACCGGACTGCCTCTAACCAGAGGGAGTTGGCAGAGGAAACACTCGCTTACGGCCTCTTTAGCTGCGCGTTGCTCACGAGAAATTACGCGACAAGAGCTGATGTCTTCTATCTCAATTTTGCCGTAGGTGTCTGCCTAGCTGCCGAGATGAGGAGAGTATTTTCTGACTGTTTCGACTAGTGCAATTAGCCCTTGCGCATACTTATCTCAGAGGGACCAATTTCGTTTGCAAAATCGGGCCCTTCAACCTCTCCGAGCAGCAATGAATCTCATGACTTAAGCTACCGGAACCAATTGCATGCTGAGTGGCAGCCTGTCGCTGCAATTGAGCGCATGCAAAGGGAAAGTGGCACTCAGACACTCAGTTCGAAGCTTCCGGATTGCGTTGGAGATCTTGACCAGGCCATCTTGGGTGCCCGATTCTAGCTCTTTCTTGGCGCTTATGTGACGGCGTTGAGTGGTCTACTATATTTAGAATTAAGTCTTTGTACCTCTCAGCGCTTACATCTTATATATATACGATTGACGAAGTGCTAAACCGTTTGCCGGCTGACACGAACGCTTAACACCAAGGCAAAATTCTAACATGGGAATTTATTAAGGGAACCACTAAACGTACCCCCCCTTTCACTACATATACCCCCCCCAAAAAGGCTTAGTAGCATTATTCATAGGTACTTCATTTTTGGTGCACTGTTCAATCTAGCACCAGAGACTCGCACTAAGGTTTATAAGGAGCTGATTGTCCGCCCCGACCCTATAAATCAATAGGTTCCAGGGCAAAAGCCTCCTGGTCTTCATGAGGCTCATCAGAGTTATCGGGCATTGTCGCAGACCTGTCGTATGGTTCACGATGAAGTTCGAGATATATTTCATAGTGCCAATCTTTTCACCTTCGAGATTATCGAGTGGTCCGAGGAAAAGAAAGTACTGAACGACCCTGCTTTAGAGTTCCTGCGTTGTTGCCACGACTTCTTCGCGACAAACCTTACAATACCTCCATTATCTTACTGTCGCATTTCGATTAAAGCTGCCGGATCCCTCAAGGAAGATTCCAATAAATACAAGTTTGCTGAGACTTCATGCGAGTGGATGTCAAAAGCCGTTAGGGTGAGGGATTTGAACATCGAATATACGCCGGTTCGTTACTGGCCTGAACAAGATATGAGCCAGATCGCAGAGCATCAAACTGAGCTCTTGAATTTCACCGGCCTGGGTTTATTAGGACCATTTGGGAAATTCCTTAAGGTGGACGTTCTTACTATCCAAGGCGACGTACCGCAAGCATACAAAAAAGATCTCGTCCGAAAGGTACAAGGCTCTTCTCCATCAACGCCTTTACCTGACATGTATCACGCGCTTCAGCGTTATGTCGCCTCCTTCACACTGTGCGACCGAGCAGACCATTTCTGGCTTGCGAAGGAAGCTTTAAAATTTGCGGTGGACAATGATATGGAGAGTTTCAAGCGACACAGAAGAAAGGTTAAGAAACTTGGTGACCTTCACGGCCTCAACCACTCGGCTCTATATAACTACGATCCTCCGAGATAGGACGTAGACGCGGGACTTTATGTTTGACAACTACAAGATTTCTCCAGGACCAGAACCCTTGAGTCGCTGCTAACCAAACAACGCCGGCTCAGTGTTTGTGATACAGGTAGAGGAACGTTTTCTAGGGACTTCACCGCCAATACCGGCAGTCTCAGCAATGCCATGATCAAATAAGGTCTACCACGTGTACCCCTCGGTGAATAGATGGCTTTGGACCGGGAATAGTGTTGTAAAGTTAGCCACGAGTAATGGCACCTCTTCTTTCGTATGTCGAGTCACATGTAGTCCTGCTACCTGGGCCAAGCTTTTGGGCATAATTTTCATGGCATATTAAAGTCGTAGGAGACGTTCTTGGGCGCCGGTTACTCCTCTCCTCTTTGCGCTACTTCGCAAGGTATCCAAACGTCGAACCCCACAGCCTCTGCATCCCTATACTCATGAAATCATGACTATCTTCCAATATGCCTCAGCAGTCGTACACCCAACTCTCACTTCGCCCCTTATGTCCTCATCCTTTATCTCAGGAATAATCTCGAGTAGGGTTGCCACCGTTAAACCCGACGTCAAGACCCCGGCTGATGAATTCCTTTTAACTCTTTCGATATCTTTGGCATAGGCAACAGCTCTACTGTCAAAATCTTTGATCTTGGTGAGCAGCTGCGAGTGTATATCCAAGAATAGGACAGCTTTCGAAACCAACTTGTGTCTGCCCGAAACGTTAGTTCCGCTTCATGTGCCATTTCCTTTAGTGATTGGCCGGAGCCCTCGGAGACACTCCCTTCCACTAAAGCATCCTCCGCTATTGGAATCTCCCCCAACCACACCGGCTCCCCTTCCTCCCCATCATCCGTAACCAACCACACCCTCCTCATCCCCCACCAACTTCCATTGGCTCCTCTTTCGTTCTCTACCCCGTCATCCTCCCACGGTTTGTGCCCAATTTAGCTTTTGTCTCGTTCTTAATCCGCATCTCCTTGCGCAGAATCAAGTGCCGCGCCTCTCCTGTTGTGATGAGGGAAACTTTCAAGTCGTCTACCCCAAAATCAGCGTCAGCTAGCCAAACCCCGAAAAAGAAACAGCGCAGACGTACCTCCCTTTCCACCCTCTTCTTCTTCCCCCCTCCTCCCTTCACCCTTGCCCCCGCACCCCCCACTCATCCCTCAACATCGGCAGCTTACGGCTTGAATCATGCGGGGGGAAGCGGGCGAGCGCGAGTGAAGGAGTCAGCGAGAGGCGTCGGATGGGTTGTCGAGTGTGAATGCGGCACCCAAGGACGGTATAAGCAGAGAGGCGGAGGTAGCGGCGGTGAGGGGGCATTGGTGGGTTGTGAGTGGTAAATGGGGTTTGGAGGGTGAGGTGGAGAGCGTGATAGTAATTGAGGTTTTTCGTCTGCCATGATTGCAATCCCCGCTGGAAACTTCCGCTCTTCTGATGACTTCATCAATCAAAAACATCTCCGTCCTCCAACCGCACCAACCGCACCAACACCACCTCCGTTAACCTCGACCCACGATTTCTCTCCGCAACCACCTCTCCCCACCACCCCGCCCCTCCCGCCTTGCCCCCACAACCCTACCAACACCAACCCTTCACCACCACCTTCGCCTCCGCGCCCTCTCCCTCTCTCTCAACCGCCGCATCTGCCGCGCCTCGTTCAATATCGCAGACAAATCGACCCGAAAAGAACCGAGGGTTTTTGCACGCGAGGAGTTTGAGAGCAATTGGCGGATGGTGAATTCGTTGCACAGGCACTTCTTAATTCCACTGAAGCCGGATGTCTCAAGGGAAAGCTTCGGAGTCCTGCCGCACGAAGGCCTAGCGGATTTCTTCCCATATCGATTGCAGTTGACATGACCTGTTGTATCGGATCAGAAGGAAAAGGACAAACACTTCTATTTGGACTTCAAAGCCCCCACCACCCGATCACAATGGCACCGAGACTCTTTCCTTCGTTTGGCGGCATGCGGCCTCCGGCAAACCACGGCCGACGCTGGCAGGGAAGGGAGTATTCGGAGGAGGGTGAGGGAAGTTCAGATTGGGAAAGGGGACATCGGTACATCGTATGAGGGAAGGCCAAGTGGGTTGTGGAGAGCGAAGCCAAATGGATGATAAAGCCGAATTAAAGTCAAACGAACACCAAAGCCAGTGCATTGAACAGTGCTCACGATCATTTGCATTGTAGCCTGCCTGGTAAGGGGTCGTTGCTAGCCCTGGTGTCCCTAACCTTTTGGCACGGAATCGCCTGGCCGAGGGCTAGGCAACGCTGTGCCGAAAGTTTCGCAGCTCCTGCGGATACCGACGAGGGAGGTGGGTGGCCCCGCGGCTTCCTCCTCGATCGGTGACTGAGGGAATGCCCGGGCGGGGCGTTACTGCGGGAGCAACGAGACGGCGGTCTTGCAGAAACCATGCAGTTGGGTGAGACGTCGACTTGCCTAGCTCCTATGCCCACGACCAAAGGTCTCTGGCCACGGATCCCCGAATACTCGACAGAACTTCATCCGATGCGTCCTTCGCCAGATGCCCCTCCGCTTCTGCGGTGCAGATACCATGGCACATTTTCAAGGCGTTGCCAGTCGGGGGAAGAGGAGGAAGCGGAGGAGAAGGACCCGGGCATCGTTGACGAAAGATATCATTAGCTCCTACATCATACCTGCACCGCTCAAGCTTTGACACACCGTGTTGAAGCAATAGGAGCAATTGTAGGAGCAATAGTAGGAGCAGGAGGAGTAGTCGTTCGGTGATAGTTGCAGTGCCATTGCGCTGCCCGCTAGTGTGGTTGGGGCTAGCGCTAATTGGCTTGGACATGTCGTATCTCAGGACTGGACGGGGCCAGTAGATGCAAGCAATTTACAATAATGCTATAACCCAACTGCAACATCCATGCCTAAAACCTCCCTCTCAAACCATGGCCGATACTTGTCATTGACCCATTGCGCAAGCCTCCGCAAAGCAGCCATGACTTGGTAGACACCAGCAACGGAATCAGTCTCCCCCAACATCAAATCCTCGATCAGGTCAATCCTTCCGTTCGCCTTCATAGACGCGATCATCAACAACCATCTCTTCCCCTGCACAGACAGCACTGGGAGACTAGGAAATTCGGTGTCGGAGGTCGTAAGCTGACGTAGGCGAGCAAACTGAGCCGTAATCCATGTCCCCAACTGCACATGAGCTTTGTCCTCATCCACAGCGCCCCTCTTCGTCTCAATGTTGACGGCGATCAGTTTGAAGCGGACCCACTCAGAGGCAGTCTGATTGATACTTGCAACGCCTATCTCGGGCCTAAGCTTCTCGATAATGCGGCTGTGGAGACATTGGGAGGTATCGCTGGAAAAGTCGCGACTGGGCTTGATGACGATTGCATAATCCACCATCTTTGACTGCATCGCGCCCGTAGAGATGTTCCATGGCAATAGTGACCGATTCGATATTTTTGCTGAAGTGATGTCCTCGTACCAAATTTCACGTTCTTTCCAGTAACCTTCGAAGGCAAGACGGAGGATCCTGGAATGAACCTCGCTGTTCCATGACGACTCAGGCTCATGCTCCACCAGACACTCATTGGTAGCCTGACAAATCATTCCAGCAATATGCCAGAAAAGCTCGTGGCCAAGACCCCCAGTCGCCTTCTCCTCGGTCTCCTTCCCATCCTCTTCCATACATTCATCGTCTTCCAGATCGACACTCATTGCTTCAAACTTTCCTTTCACACCTGATGGTATAACCTTCCTGCCTTTGGCAATCCGCTTCATATCCTTGACCAAATCTTGTAGATCTGTGGGCACTGTGGATGTAGACCAAGCTCTTGCATCCACCGGCATGTCGGAGAATTGAAGGTCCCCCAACCGTTTCGTTGGGCTGCGAGATCGAGATCGATCGGTGTGAGTAGAGGAAGTTGTGGTGGAGCTGCCGCTGGCTTGGGAGGGGGAAGGAGGATCGAAGGCGAGGTTTGAAGGTTGCGGTCGCAATGAAGGTATAATGAAAGTGGACTTTGCGCGAGGCGTTTGTTCTTGGTCTTCTCCTGGGGCTGAGGTATCCTGACGAGTGACGGAGTCTGTGGTGGAAGGTTGCCCAACGGGTTTCATTAGAATATCCCTACGCGTTGGATTCGGAGGCGCTTTTTGCCCTCTCCGGCCGCGAAGCTTGCGGCCTGGAGACTGGGCGTTATCATGAATGGCGTTGCTGGTGACTTCCATCAGGTGTCGCCGTTTGCGATGTGTGCTCGACTGCGGCGCCCTCCTCTTTCTCTTTGATGTTTGGGAATCGTAGTCTTGGGACAGATCTGGCTGAGCATCAAGCCAGACTTTAATACTACTGGCGATACTTCCGGATTCGTCGCACATTGCACAAAGACAACAAGAAGCAGAAAGTACTGGTGAAGATTGTTACGCGACAGCGGAGGACCTTGGCGCTAAGATTTCTTAATAAGCAAGGTCCTCTTCAAAACTCGAATGACTACACGGACGAGAATCTGATCTCATTGACTCCACATACATTCATGGTTCGATAGTGTTGAGCTTGACGATAATTGTGATCAAGAGAATAGCGCAGAGAGGAGCACCCAAGAACGCCTTCTGCGACTTTGACATCCCATTACGAGTATTCAAACCCTTAATGTCTCGAGAGCCTTGTGATACCTCGAAACTTTGGCAAAAGTCTGATCACACCACATAACCACACATTATTCTTCTTCACCCCCATTTACTACACGTTAGGCAATCATGTCAATGAAAGCTCCATCGTCAAACACAGAACCTACCTGTCAGGGGTGGAGTGACGCACCGTCCAAGTGCTTATTTAGGTTCTGGGCCGCGGAAGGTGAGATTTGACTGCCAAGAGAGTGGAAAGTTCCACCCTTCCCGGAATTCCCGTCTGGATGCCTGAACTGCTCTCGAGATGAGCTCTGTCTAGGGACTCTGTAGCAGGAAAATCGCGCTTCGTGGAATCACGACGCATGAGACCAGACGATATTCTGCCTTGTTTCGAGTAATCTTTTCACTACCCTGTTGCGACTGCCTTCACTTAGTAATAATATAATTTTACAAGAACAAGACCACCTCGACATGAGGTGGTCAATAATTACTCTGTGTAATCGAATCTTTACGATTTACATAGTCATGTGACCTAGGCTGGTCCCAACCACCTACCATTATGCTACATTGCTGCTGTTCTCTCTACTATTATCGAGATCTTGATCGGCCTCACCGCTCTCATGTATCGCTTGGGAAGTGTCGTCACAACTATCGTCAGCATCATCAGCTCACTCTTTCTCTTCGCCTTCGCTCTCACTTCCACGATCCTTTACAGCACTCTCGTCGAAACTTTCAATGTCGGAATGAAAGAGAATCAGATTCACACCAGTCTGGGCAAAACGATTTACATCTACACCTGGCTCGCCGTGAGTTTCTCTATGTTGTCGAGCTTTTTCTGGCTAGTCAGTTCGTGCTGCTGAACAACGTTGATGGAAGGTTACGAACACACAATCATAAGAGGATCAAGAGCCTGCGGTAATGTAGTGCTGTTACATGAACCGCGACCAAGAAAATGAAGTCTAAGCTTACAAGCCCTTTTGGGCGGAGCGTAGGAAGTGAATCCGAGAAGAGACTTCAGCGGCATACAAAGAGTTCTAAGCTTTGCCGTTTTCACGCGCCTTCAGGTAGAGTATTCAGTTTGTAAGTCGTTCCAATGTGTTCCCAGCATGGTAAAGTCATTCGATGAGCAGCTAGTTCTCTATTTCGCTCCGAACGGGAAAAAGGGATCGTGAAGTGCCCATTTTTTTTATGAATGATTACTTAGTCTAATTGATCGTCGTGAACAATATCGGTTTCTCTATCTCGCCCTAGCCTATGATGTTTAGATGCACCCCCTATTCTTACAGATACACCTTCCCCTTTCATTTCTTACACGCACACTCTCTCAATTGAGGAAGGTGGAGACTTTGAAACTCCGAATTTCAATTCTTATACAAATTGACATATTGGAAATTTAGCATTACTTTCGCACGCGATGAATCCAATTTTTGAACTAAAGCTCTGAACGTGTAATACAACCCTCCATCAAGCTTGACGAGGCGAGTGTAGAGGCTCGATCATCGTAGATTCGCATCGTCTTCGAGTCAGGCACAATGCATCTTTTGATTGAGCAATCGTTGCTGCGCCTGATGCCTGCACACCAATGATCCGTAATGCGAGTATCAACCTCGGCCTATGTGAATGATCACTCTGTATCAAACTTTCTCAGTTCTGTCTCAGTACCTCCTGTCACTTCAATCTTGCCCAGGTTCACATTTCTCGCTGAAGTCGAAAATCGATCAATACTATCACCATGTCAGTAATTGATCAATCGCTCTACATCTATCTCTTCAGCGACGACGAACAGCGCGATTTCTACGATCAAGTAGGTCATCTCATTGACTTTTGCCGCGAGTAAAAGCGTTAAGCAGACAGACTTTGCTACATTGAGATGCAAGTATTGATCATATGTCGTTTGATAGTGAAATCGAAAATACCCTCAGCGAGGAAATCAACCATTATAATCGCTCAACCATCGAAGCTCATAATGAGTACAATCACAGACCTGCGACGCTGACGATGAAACACTTTCTCGTATTGAAAGAAAAGCTTGGAGCCGTTCGCGTCAACTGCCGAAGTATGTTCCTTGATCAGTACTCAGAGAATAAGACTAACAATATTTGTTACAACAAGTTGATTCGTCCAAAATGCCCTTCATCAGCCGCGAAGATTGACTTCAAGTTGCGGCTTTATGCTACACCTTCAGTATGGTTTGGGAAGATGAATCGCAGAAACCCATCGCTATATTACAGCGTTGGTGGTGGCTGGTACATCAGGAAAGTCAACGTTGAATGATGCGTTTGTCGCAGTGGCAGATCGCTGATCAGATTAAGGCCGACATTTGGCAGAATGTCAAATTCGTCAAATTAACGCAAACTCTTTCTTGATTTCATCAAATCCTGATCTGAACGATGAACTCGACATCAAAGAAGATACATCAGATTCAGATTGGGATTGAGTTTAGAAGCAGAACGCACGAGTCTGAAAGTTTTAATCAGCAGAATGTAGATTGCTTAACATCTATGTCGTTTCTTCTCATCAGAATAGTGCAGATGATGTTCTGAACCAATAGCTTGTTAGAAGAAGAACGTTCAATAAAATCTATCGCTAATACTTACCACCTCTACTGAAATTTCTACTCCGCATTATATTGGGTTCTATCGAGCTTTCTAATGCAGAATCATGAGCTTAGGGAAGAAGATCAAAGGTGAGTTTAGGCAGAACACTTTTGTATCATCAAACGCTCTTCCAGCTCCTATTGAGTCATCTTCTTCTCAAATGATGCACATTGAAAGATTGAATTTAATCCGTAAGACAGGCGAGGAAAAGAGATCATCAGGGCTTTCAGCTGCAGGTCCGTCAGATCTCGCTAGGGAGAGGATGACAAGAAACGGCAGAAAGCTGAACACGTACTGGGGCGACAAAAGGGACAAGATTACACTAGCATGGAATTAGGCCGGCCAGCCCAGAACAAAGTCATGCAGCGAATGAGTTGAAGGTGGCTGCCACGTGGGTGTGGAGTACCGTAGGAGGCAGACAACGAAGTTCTTCGACAGCCGAGCTCTATCGTCCACCCTCGCACTGCTATCGTTGGACCATTCCTCCTATCTTCACGCAAACTGGTTTAGGCTGCATCTCTCAGCAAGGCAACCTTAGAGATAGCAAAGAGATTTCTTTCGAGCACAGACTGTGCGCACAATCTGGGTGAGGAGTGAACGATATTGCAGCAAAGACGGAAAACTCTGTAAGTTGGAGTCAATATCGAAATCGGCGACACCGAGGGCGCTGATCTACAAGGCTACCGCTACGAGGACATCGACGCCTAGCATTTTCCCGCGGAGAGAACTCAGAGTGAGAAATGGTTGTTGAGGGGGTCGCTCTGTGCTGTTGGACAGCTACAGACTTCTTTGGATTTCTGCGACCATACGATGTGGAGGCAGCCCTCTGCGTCGTATTCTGCAGGTTGATGCCTGTAAATTTGTTCTATATACTATATCGTACGAGTATGAATCGAGTAGAGCGTCGAGTAGCACTGGACTTATACTTCATAATCCCTCACTCCCACCCGCTATGCGTGAAGCAAGTCTTAGACCCTGACGTACCTGATCGATCGATGCTTATAGGTCTACATCCTAATAAGCTTTTTTTGGGCAAGGCATAGGCATATCGAGTGTGTGCATACCTATCGTCCGCGGCAGCGGCGAGCAGACCCATGCCCGGTGTTGTGATCTTGTCCCCTGTTGGCCATCCCACTCGCACTTTCTACGCAGTCGAGTTCTGGTTCACATCGCCCGAGAGTTTGCACGCCCTAGAGGTGCAGTTGAGCTTATCCTTACACTAGGTGTTCATAGACGGCTATGGACACAGAGCGAGGTTTGCTCCTCGCGCAGGAGGATTCTGCAAAGTCCGCATAGAGACGGGCTTTCTAGTAAAAGAAGGCAAGGCTGACACAACTCTTTCTGAGGTTGACGAGACTCATTTGCGGGAAGGTCCAAGGTAAGACTGTGTGTCAACGAGACGTTGTCTTCCAGTAATGTCGTGCTGCAGATGACCGGCCCAGTTCGAGGCTGGCTCCGCGGAGAACTAGTTCGTTGTAGCTTGTCTCCTGCTTCAGTCCTTTTCTTTTCCATGACTCGATTCATAAACTGTTCTCATCCTCCATGATGCTGGTAAACCGCACCTCGATACACCCGCCTTCTTTCGATCCAAGCTGATTCCTCTACTCCGTTGATGATTCAAGAAAGTTGTGCCAGCGCTGAATGTTCTGGTTGTCACCACTCAGCCGTTGGAGAATAGAACGCTACTGCGTTGATGTTTGGATAAAAGTTCCAGATCTTACTGGTTTAACCAATTACCCAGTTGTTCGAAGAATTTGAAGCTCACTATTTGAAATCGTTCTTCCCACAAGCCCCAAAAAGAGCGTGTTCGGAACAATGGGCGCAGACCCTACTTTTGCGTCAGAAACCACACCAGAGACGGAAACAAACCTCAGGAACGGAACAGTACCACATACATGGGCCACGCTGGACCCAAGAACGTAGCCGCACCCCCTGGTTTGTACGTCTGACCAACAGCCCGTGAGCGGCTAGTAACTCTAGGGGCAATAAAAGGGGCGTATCGTAGCATGCTTATAGGTTGAGCGTTTTTGATTAGTTAAGGAACGAAGATATGTGCTTAGGACACATCGCTGGCAGTTTCATTCCGCTTCTCAAAGAATCCTTTGCAGCAGCTCTTCATAGAAAGTCCAGTCGTTCATAGATGCTATGCTGAGCTCTTGGACGATTCTGCGCGGAACCACCCTCACCCGGGTTACTTGCCCTCCGCGATCGTGGCCAGGTACGTGAGTAAAGATCGCAAGGGTAGCAAGGCACAGGGAAGACTTATTCCAACGTCCTGCTTGCTCATCCTGACTACCCCAGCGTCGCTCATGTAGGCGAAAACGCCCTGTAACGAGACCGCTCGCGACACGACGCCGCCGAAGTTGGTGGTCAATGTAGAACAAGGGCCCGATGTATGCGCGCGAAGTAGTAGGTGGTCCTTCTATTGCTCTGATTACCCGTCCTGAAGACGTTCTTCGCCACATCCTCTATCACGACAAACCAGCTCTTAAGTAGCATTTCGAGCGAGTGGCGGTATGAGAGGCGGTGTGAGAGGGCAATATAGAACTACTCTTCCCAAGCCAATATTAGTGCATATCATTGATAAAATGATAGCACCAACTGACCCTAAATGCCTGTGCGGTATATTGCTACCGTGTGGCACCTAGTTGCCGTGTAACACCTGGTTCCCTACAGCAAAATCCTTCCGAAATCCTTTCTGGCTAAGAAACACAGAATTCCCTGAGTGTCCTTCATATCAACATGTTCCTTATAGCACTACCTCGCTACCGGCGCCACCACCCAAAAAATATTGATGCAACGTGTAGCTGAAATGCAAAAACTGAAACGTCAGCCAAAGGACAAGGCCTTTGCATGCAAGCGCCTAAGCAGCCAAAGTGAGTATGTTCTGTGAAGGAAGTCGGGAAAGAAGAGGGAGACGAAGATGAAGTTGAGAATGAATCAAGAATCAAAAAGGGGATAAATGACGGAAATGTTGTAAGATGAATGTGAAGATGACTGGTTTGAAGGATTGTAAACTATGAGCTAGCAGAGCGATATTTGGGTAAAGATGCAATTATGTATCAAACCCTACCCTCAATTTTCCTCCTGAAAATCATCTTCACCACATCACCTCTCTTCCCACCCTCTCACCCCTCTCCCCATAATAAACCCCCTCCTTATTTTATCAAGCTCACACACTTTCTCAAACCATTTCTCACTTCTCCCTCCTTCCCCCTCGCCTCTCGCTTCCTGCGCCTGTCCCTCCTGCTTCTCCTTCGTCGCCGTTAACTCGAACTTTCCCTCCTCCATCGCAAGCTGATTGGGGCGGAGACGGGTGTCTGTTGATGGAAGGAGCGAGAGCGAAGGCTGGAGGACAGAAATTGAAAGGTTACGACGAAGGGGATGTTGTGGGGGGCCGAGGATGGTTGCGTCGTCGCGGAGGTCGGCATCGTTATTGAGGTTTGAAGAGCGGAGTTTGAGGTTGGCTTCCTGCTGTGCGCGGGCGAGACGATGGCTGTGCTGAAAGGCCGCGCGAACGGCGCGAAGTGCGGCACGGGAGGAGACTTTGTTGTAGTCGGGTTCGTCGATGACTAGGGGGTGGTGTGTGGCGGGTGGTGAAGAGGGCTTTTCAAAGCGGGGAAGATCGTTTGTTGGTCGGATGGTCGAAGCATGATGAGGGCTTCGTAGAAGCTTTGGAAGGGTTCGACGGCGCGGGGCGGGAAGTTGGGTTTGGAGGCGGGGGCGGCCATTCTCGTATTCACAAAACAAACAGATTAGAAGCCGTATTGATTCCTTGAGATTCTTTGATAGCGCTAGCGCCGTCGAAATACGAATCTTGGTGGAGCTGCCGTGTATAATAACCTGGCGGACCGACCGAGGACGCGTTGATGATCCGCAAGACATGATCTCTGGGTGCTCTTTGTCTGCTGCTTTCGACGACCGTATGGCAGGGAGTGAAGCCAACTTTATCGCGACTAGAAATGTCATGGTGTAAACCACTTCCTGGAGTTGAAATCATCCACTGGGCGAAATCCGCCGTTGTTTGGCTTTTCTCCCTGCCATTTCTGCCTTCGTACGGCTTCTTTTCAGTCTTTTAAAGCTTCCAAACAGCCCTTTGATGCAGTGTCTGGTGTGTAAAGAATTACGAGAGGAAGGGAATGGTTCTAGGCGACTAGGGTAAATCTTGGCATTCCCAAAAAGGTTTGGTGGAAATTACGCAAAATGGCTTGGTGGCTGGTGCGGATTACGATCGAGTACTAATAGTGCGCCTGGCCCTTGAGCGCTTCGCCGGCTCTCCCCACTGGATGAATGTTGTTTGACTGCATCACTATTCTTCTCTTGTTATCATTGCGTCTTTCGTTATCATCGACAGCATGATAATCCTCATCACTGGTTTCGTGTCGAAAGACGCGGCGTTTGAAGACGCGACGTTCGACGGTCGAATTCAGCCGGAAAGATGCGATGCAGATATTCAGATAAGCTGTGTTAACAACCAGAAGACGACCAGAACTCAATTTTTCAAGGCGGAATATCCTCAAGACAGAGAGTTGCTCGTCGGCTTCCTTACATGGTTGAAATGTCGTAACCGTTCACCTACGATTACATTGACGAATTTTCGCTGGGAGCTGAAAGACTCTTTCGACGAGCTCAACAAAGCTAGAAGCGACATTGATGATTGTATTCTGCCAAGTACCATGTCTGAGAAGTTTCTTCTACAGTTCGCCAAGTTTGTCAGACTTCAAGGAAATGAAAGATACAAGGAAGGTAAATATGAGCGGGCGATAAACCTCTACCAGTCCGCTCTGCTTTCGCTATCAGAGTTGGAGAGTGTTATAACGAAGGCCGATGAATGGTGCGGGTCATCTATTGACTGCTTCTCAAACATTTTACAAGCCTTCATACGACTGAACCAGCACATGAAAGCACTACCGATTCTATCCCCTTGGGTCGGACTTGTTCTCTCAGCCACGGAAGTGGAACCCCAAAAGAAGGCCAGATGCCTTTATCGTTGCGCCCTGATCGCGGAAGCTTGTGGAAAGTGCCCGGCCGCTCGCATTCTCGTGGAGCTGGCAACACAGTTTCCCGCGAACGAGCACATTAATCAATTAAATCAACGACTTCAACTTCAACAACCTGTATGGGTTAATGAGCAAAATGAGTGTCTTTTTTGCCTTGACGACTTGTTCACCGGAGAACTCCTTCAATTACCTTGCATGCACCGATTTCATCAGAGCTGTATTGGACCGTGGCTGAAGGTTCAGAAAACCTGTCCAACTTGCAAATATAGAGTGTACTGATGACGGAACCATCACTTAATCGGAGAACGAGTGCTCGGAAAAGGTGAGCGCATGGCGTTGTGGTCATGGTGTCAAGGGATAGAAGTTAAATATTCTAGTAGGGTGACACGGAACACAAACTTCGCAGAACCACTTGTCCTTGAATTCAAAACCATATTGCATGCACATCTTTGTCGACATTTCTCTGTTCATATGACGACGAACGACAGCTTTGACGCCCTTTCTTGGAAACTTTCCTGATGGCTGAAGCGCTATACTTCTGCATTTTGTCTGATATACTTGATTCAGGGACTGAGAAATTGTATCTCAAGCTTGCGGCTTTGGCCTTAAGTGTGGAATATCTAGATTTTCTATTTACTTCTTCGGTTATGATATATGATTGGTAAATATTCTAAAACATTGGTGGACTGAAGTTGCCCAAGGAAACAACTTGAGTGCAGCCTCGAATCGGCCAGATTACTTGACAATCTGCTTTGCGCATCTTCCAGGAATGTTACGCAAAAAACACCGGTGACGTGCTAGCACTACCAAGTCTCTTGCGTTTGTTCGAGCAATAGAAGACCTCAGCCTATTGACCATCTTTGTTCTCGGCTCTTTGCCTTGCGGTCGGGGTTACCTTAGATAGCTTAGTATTCCTATCCTTCACTTTACAGGACATCCCCTTGTCTCATACCGACCTCCAGACATCCAGTGAAAGATATTCACAAGCCACCAAAATTCAAGTCCTTCAGCGGTGAAGAGCTTGCCACATCCATACCCAATATAAGTGATCGACACCCAAAGTGCCGAGGAAGAAGTTGAGAATCGCCGCTTTTTGTTGCTGACGAATGCAGCGGTCAAGTCCGTTCCAGTGAGTGAATTGTGACATTGACAAGCATTAGAAGGCGACAACAACCTCATTGAAACAGGGGATTGTACGAAAGACACCTCCGTAGATAGCAGCGAAGAGAATATATAACAGCGCAACACCGCCGGCCAGAGATAGAACAGCAGCCACAGACAATCTGGCAACAAATCGATGACGAAGTGTAGTCATTGTCAGATTTCGGAATGATCTTGTTGCTTTCTTCTATGGGGGGAATAGAGCTGGCTATATAGTGAGAGAATATTTTAATCTTTTCTGGGCTTCCACAGAAGCCTAGAAGGCCTAGAGCTTCATCAGGCTTCAGGTGCTTGCATCACATCAGTAGCAACTGGCTCAGTATCAGCTTTCAGTCATGCCTTGCTCTATCTACGTTGCCGTCGTCATCTTATCGTTCTCAATATCAACAAATGACGCATTCAGAGGGCCTACATTGAGCCGAAAGGTTCAATCTTGTTAACCATCTTCGACGCCGTAAATTCAGCGTCCCTTCAACCTTAGAAAACCATCAAAGAAAAGCGTTTTCCACATCGCTAGGAGATCGGGCTAGAGATGGGACGACGAACGATATTCCATAGAAGCAGTGTATCAAACTCTGAGCATTCAACACGATGGCAGACACTTTACGTCTTGATATAGCAATAACTGCAGCGCGCATATGGTATGACGTGCCGTCTCCCAATTTGCTGGGCGACAAAGGCCAGAGTGGGCAATAAGGATGTCGTGATGCCTCTCCATTTTGCCCCCTTCGGCTCGACCAGAAATTTAGCACACAAGGGAGGAGTTTGAAACCCCCGAAAAGAAACCCTCAAGGCCGTAACTTATACTGCCATCTCGCGAGGTATTGAGCGGAGTAACTAGACTTGGTCGTGAACCAAGGACCAAGGACCAAGCCACAAAATTGGGGGTAGGAGTTTGCAGATCGCACGGCATTCGACTAGAGCTCGTCAGACAGAGTGCACACACACCTGCAAGAAAGTAGATGTTGCGATACGCGGAGATACGTCAAAGTTGAGACCACCGAAGCATATTGCAGCTGCTGAAGACAGCGCTAATGGTATGGCGATGCCAAATAGCAACGGCGAAATCTCATTGAACTTTGCTCAAGGTCAGCATAAATTTATTAGTGAATGGCTGACTGACAGTGTGTAGACGCAACTCGCGAACGATGGCTTCTTGACCGAGGAATGGTAGCACGACTCTTCGACCCAGCGTGGAGAAGCCGGTTTTCCTAAGTAATTGATATGTTAGAAAGACTTTTTTCCACATAGGCCAAGGAAAGTCTCACCAGATCCATCTCTTGCCTCCGATGCGGATAATTGGATAGTAGTGCACGGAACAGTGCTTGTATTAGCTGTTCGCGAAGTCGTCGATGAAACATTGTTAGCTTCGGATTCCCATATCTCGTTCCAGTCGTTTGTGGTGGCGCCTCCTGAATACCAAGTGAAAGCGGCCGCAGCGCTTGACTCGGCAGGCTGCGTTAATGGGGAAAGAAGTTCTGTTGGCTGGACGTGACGATTCGCTCCAAGCAAAGAATGTATTCCATCGGTGTCGTTTCTCACTAAATCGGCCACGTTCGTAGGATTTAAGCCCTCAGAGGTTTGATGCGGCCGGTCGAAATCCGAGCGGGTCGAGAGCTCCAGTGATGTGCTGTTCTGTTCTAAGCGACGGCGTTTCCGGTACAGCTCGCGGCCAAAAGCCTGAACCTGGCCATGAGCCAGCTGCTCCGGGTCCACATATTTAACCAATTGTGTTATAAGGTCGCTCCAACATTCGGAAAGCCCAGCCATAGGCGACCAGCCCGTGCAACAGGGTTCGAGTACTGAGGAAATCAAGGTCGCGGGAAATTTCGTCGACTTTAGGAAATTTTTCCTTTCGAAAGCGTATCAAGAGATCGATGTCGTCGTCAAGAACTCTTCGCTCCCATCTAGTTGAAAACATAGACAGTCAGTTGTTGCTGCATACGAGTCAGGTACTCATAGCTTACAGAGATGAGACACCATCACCGAGTTCCAGTAAGTCACCCGGACCGGACTTTGTCAAGAGGGATAAATAAAGTCGACTACGCCTCCTTTCATCTTTTAGAGCTGTGACAGTTGTGGAGAGATCAAGGGCAATCCGCTTGTAGGCAACAGTTGCTTTCTTTTGTCCATAGCTCAATTCTGTATCCTCAACTGACGCAACGGTCTCATCAAACTCCTGGCGCAAAAAGAGGAGAGCGAATCGCTGTCCACAGTCGTACTCTTTACTGCCTTGTTTAATCTTTCTGAGGCCCTTGTGCAATCGACGAATGTGTGATGTATGTCAGACTTGGTCGACCAAAGCTGGTCGTATGATGAGCGTGAAAGGGTCGGTGTCTGGACGAAGCCATGAGCAACCTGGGCCAGAAGCTGTATTCGTTCTGGATCTCTGGTCTTGAGCTCATTCGTGAAGTAAGAAAGTGCGATGTCATCGAAAGATGGCTGAAAAGGAAGAACGGGCAGGGAAGAGTCTCGTAACGCCCGCTGAGGTGAAGATGCCCTAATTGAATATGTTCCGGTTTCAGATGGTGCCAGAGGTTCGTCAGTCAAGTGCAGAGTAGAGAGCGGCGAACGCGAGGGCGAAGGCGATCGCAAAGCACTGGCCGAATGCTCTAATGACTGGAAAAGCTTTCGCCGATCCGCACGAGAACCGCGACTAAAAAAGTCCTTGAAGCATGATAATAATCGCTGAATCCGTGGTTAGACCGAATTATCGTAATAGCAGCTGAACTTGCCTCTGATTGTAGTATAGAAGAGGGAGACGAATTGCGTAGGGCCCAAAGCAAGGCATTTGAATTTCAATACGATCTTGCGACACTTGCACAAGCCAACCTTCCTCCTCTTCCGTTTGATAATTCAGGATGTCCATACGATCTTGCAACACTTGCAAACGCCAACCCACCTCCTCTCTCAAATGATAATTCAGAACTAAGATTCCACCTGGCAACACGCACACCAGGTAACCCGCCGCCTTTGCTTCCACAAATGCCCTCGACCACTGTATAGGACCCAGATATTAGAATAGCTTTAGTGAGTCACTATAATAAGTAGGTCCAGCGCTGAACTAACTTCAACCCCTTTAGTGATGTGTATCGACCATCCAATTTGTAAAAGTTGGCCCGAGACAGTTGGATTTCCTTCTATAATTCGAACTGGAACTAAGTCTGCCGAACCGGTCGAGTTATCGAGTGGGGCAGTGTATGACGGGAGGATATGTATTACACTGTATGTAAGGCGTCGTGAGTGAATCTAGATCTTGTAAGTCAGGACACAAATCGATCAGTCGAGATCACCTTATTGTAGATGCCCAATTCAATTAGAATCGGCTGAGATGCTTCGTCGAGGTTAGGGTCAACGCAGATCTTCAAGTTCTCACTCTTCTCGGGGTCTGCTGTCTCAAATCTCGCCTTTGCAAGCCATGATTCAAACAGAGGTAGGATTTTCTTGAGTTTCGGGCTCGTCAGCGGAGTCCATTGTAGATGATCCTCTTTCGACTCAGCCGCCGACATGACGATCTGGTAGATGCGGAGTTGATGGAAATTGCAACTGGCGGAGACAGTTGGGCAATGGCGAAATGGAATTCAGCCCCTCACATTGGTGGCACGGGTGGCTCGTGCTCAGTGTCATATGATTTAATTTATTGAAGCATCCCACTAATTAAAACAATCCAATTGGCAGAGCTTCTGGACTAGCTGCGAACTTTGACTCTACCCCTCGTGTAGTGCATTCGGGCGATGTCTGCTGGAAGACTTCAGCCACCATGATTAAGCCTACCCCTACCTACTCGGTTCCGCAGCATGGCTCATGATTGGCTGGTGAGACCCCTTCGGCACCATGCCTGTTACTTATAGGCTTCTGCCTCTTCACTCGATTGCAACAGTCTCCATCAGTGGTGGTCGATTCATGCCGGCCATAGCTTAGAATTCCCGACAATTTCGACAGATTGACACGGATATTGAACAAGGGCCGGTAAGTGACAATGCATGCGCAAAGAATAGCGGTGGCAGGTTCAATTTGACTCCATGCGTATTCTATGGTCATGGTCACTGGTCGCAATGAGAGATTGTAAGAGAGGAGTTGGGAAGAATGCTCACGAGTAAGATCTTCATCCTTGAGCATACCTATAGCTACCATACGCATCACTCCCGACACGCAGACGCTGTGACAGTTCAGTCTTATGAATATTCTTCTGTCGCAGGGCGTTCGAACTTATAGGCCACCTAAGAGGAAAATCCCCAATAAGATGATCTTCTGTCGCTTTGGGAGCTTCAGTTGCCACACCACTTGCATCGGTAACAACAGAACCACAACGTCAAGGGCAAGGTTCGTTACCGTGACACCCCAGTAAGAGACTTGAAGGTCGATACAACGATCTGTGAACAAGTATGCAGGCTGGAACGCTGCGGTAAAAGGCGTACATTGGAAGATATTCAGAGACATCTCAACGACCAAACAGACAACGCAAAGCAATGCCAACTATCAGCGACTGCATCTTGAAAAGCGTCGTGTTAAAGATGCGCCGGTAAAGTAGTAAGAGCGACATCTTGACGCTTGTAATGGTCAATGAGTATGTTATCATGGTTGCCATCAAGATTTGTAGAAACGTTGAGGTTTCCGATGGGGTGAGACTGGCGATGGGGCGTCCCAAACCTCCCTTGCTCACCACTAGATTATTGTCAGTCAAGGATCGAAGAAGTCTGGATATAGAGACACCGACATAATGTACTGCTGGCAATCATGCCAAAGAACGGAACTAGGCTGACAGAGATCCAGTAGTCGTCAATAGCAAAAGATGCTTTGCTTTTCGAACGTGCCACCAAGCGTAATAACACAGCGACAAAGGCAATGACCCCGAGAGCAACGCTCAAGCGGTTCATTTGAGGTCCCTGTAGGTATCCTGCCATGACCTTGAAGAATTTGGAAAGCGTAGATACTGTGAATAAGAGAATACCGTCGTACAGTTGTTGACGAAAATAGAAAAGACGTCACCTTATCTGATCTCGCCTTGACATGTTCACGGATGCTACGCAAAGCTTGCTAGTGCGATTGAACACAGGAAATGGCAGGCTACCTGACTCGATATCAAACTCTCTATCAAACTCGATACCGAACTCTCTATCAAACTTCCTACCAAACTCTCTATCAAATTTCCTACCAAACTCTCTATCAAACTTTTTATCAAACCTTCTATTAAACTCGATATCAAACTCTCTATCAAACTCTCTATCAAACATTCTTCATAACCCTCTTCATGACTCTTCATCAAACTTCCTACATGCTTCAAAATACACGTCGATCGAGCGCATAACACACGTCAAACAGTGCTTCAAACAATGCTTCCTACATGACTTTCTACATGACTTTCTATCTACTTGTTATTCTACATGCTCAGCTATCTACTCAGCTACCTACTCAGCTATCTACTCGCCTACCTACATGTTCAGATATCAATTCATCATTCTATCTACTGTTGAAAACAGAGAACAGTACTACTTCTTCTGCCCCTCATATAACAACAGCTTTCTACCTACTCGTCTATCTACATGTTTAGCTATTAACTCAGCTATCTACTCGTTCGCCTACTCATCAGTCTACTCGCTTCAAGACATGCTTCAAAACATGCTTCATGCAACGTGTTCAAACACACGTCATTCGCTTCATGATCTACTTCATGATCTACTTCATAGTATACTTCATACATGCTTCATAGCACATGCTAAATAGCTCAATAGAACGCATTCTTCATGACTCGATATTGAACTCTCTATCAAACTCTCTACCAAACTTTCTATCAAACATTCTTTATGACTTTCTTCATGACTTTCTTCATGGCTTCCTTCATGACTCTCTACCAAACTCGCTGCATGCTTCAAACCACGTTTCGGTCGAACACATAACACGCGTCAAGAAGTGCTCCAAACAATACTTTCTACATGACTCTCTACCAAACATTCTTCATGGTTCCCTTCATGACTTTCTTCATGGCTCTCTCCATGACTCCCTTCATGGTTTTCTACCAAACACCCTTCATGGTTCCCTTCATGATTCCCTACCAAACACCCTTCATGGTTCCATTCATGGCTCCCTTCATGGCTCCCTCCATGGCTCCCTACCAAAATTTCCTACCAAACTCCCTACCAAACACTCTTCATGGCTTCCTTTATGGCTTTCTACCCCATTGGCTTCCCTATTAACTTCCCTATTAACTTTCCCATCAATTTCCCTATCAACTTCCCTATTTGCTTCCCTATTTGCTTCCCTATTTGCTTTTCTATTTGCTTCCTTCGCGCAGATATTAAACTATGTAAATAGCTGTTGTTTAGTCAGTTTATTAAATTGATTATTAAACAATCTATTGAATTAATAACTAGTCATTGCGATCGTTAATGGTTTTAAACATCTGCCTGCTATCATTGATAACTTGATTTCTCACTCTGATTTAATCTACAATCTTAGAAACGCTAAGCAGCTTGGAAACACGATTGAAGAATCGACAAAAGAGCAGTTATGATGATGGTTTGAGCGTTAATGAAACTACTTAATAAGTTCTGAGTCAGCAATAGCTGAAAACTGCGTTGCTTTTCATTGGTAACAGACTTGCTCGGGCAGCCAACGGACCTAGTTATGAAGCTATCAGATTCTATTCTTTTTGATTCCTATGAACGGAAAAGACCAAGTCTTGCGATGTGAATCTGTCAGAGGCAAGGTTTCTACCCTTGAAACTAAAACGAGACTCTGTCTAGATCTGGTAATCCTCACCAATTGAGATTGGGGCGTCAACAAGCCACGTACACCTGCGCTGCCATGCATAGCATGTATGCGCAGTCATTCAAGTAGGCTTCGATCGGCCTTACGATGTAGAGCAAAAACCGTATGCATTAATATGCACCTGTTCGCCTAGGTTGGAACCCAGCGGGGGGGGGGAGGGCCTGGAACAAATACATACATATGCAATATCTAAGATACGGGCAGTGCCTTCATCTAATTCTATTGAATCGTTTCATGAAAGTATGCATCTCTTTACTGCATCAGATCCCTGTGCGACACCTTGATTGAGTGCAATACCTTCGACTGACCGTATTGAATCCTTCTCTAGGATCATGCATCGCATCATTGCCTTCCTCCAGATTGGAATCAGCTGATGTGCTCGGACGTATCCTTGTGTAATATCTCGCACGGTGACAGTTTCTCTGTCTAATCCTGTTGTATCCTTTCACATTCGATCAATCGGGAGCAATGCATCGTCAATTTCCAATTTGAGCCTGCTTGCCTACATTTCCTGATTCAGGGTGATTATCGCTCAACGACAGCGAGCTCTACTATTAGCGTATAGCTGGAAATGAGACTCGAAGTCTCGGGTGACTTTACCGTGCGCAAGGATGAGACGTGGATTCAGAAGACAGTGTCTACATATATCAATGCTCCGAGAGCATGACATGTCTTTCCTCCAGTTGAAGCGAAATGTCTCGTCTCAGCTTACTGCGGACTTGTTTCTGGATTTTGATCCCTTTCGGCGAGAGATGTATTCGCTTCTTCGGGCATCAAGAGTGCGACGGTCTGCCGACAGCTTCAGGCAGTAGTCGGCAACGTTACAGTTCTGCCCTCACAGAGTCGATATGCCTCGCTGTGCATCGAAAATTGGTACATATCATTTTCTGAATACGCTATCCGCTGATATCGATAACTAAAATCTCCAGGTCCGAAACGACATGGGCATATCCGTCATGTATTGCACAGCCGGTCGATATACCAGAGCTTCAGCAAGTAGTTACGATCCTAGTCAGAGGACGGCACTGAGCAATGCTTACTGAGATCACACTTGCAGACCAAAAATCCAGGGCTACCTAGTATACAAGACCCACAATGCAATCTCCGTCAAGGAACAATATCTCGCAAGGTCTGAATAGAGGTTGCCTGACAGACGGCTTCACTGCGTTCCCTCCCTGGAATGTACTAATGGTATATGATCAGTCATTCCTTATAGAGCACCCCTATACCGTTCTCTATCTCGAAGCATTCCGGAGACAGCTGATATAGGATTTGTCCAGGCCCCGAATCATCGAGCCCGATCGCGCAGTCTCTCAATACAACCTGAATCCCATAAGTAAGTCGCGAAGAATAGTTCAGAGCATACTGACCATCGCCTTCTTCGAAGCTGTCGGAGTTAGATGCACTTCGTAGACTAATATGATATGAAAATTGCGGCTTGTATGTGTATATTGGGTTTGATACTGGTGAAACCATCCGGAGTCGATATGCGCAGTGCTCACATTTGGGAAGAGCTTTTCAAGCTGCATCTCGCAGCCCTCTCGCTGCGGTGTTCCCATGAATAGTAGGTCACACGTCGAGCGCTTGAGTTCCGAAGCGCCCTGTTTGACAATTGCAGACCGTACTAGAGCCTACTATTGTCAACATCGAGCCTACCTGTAGCTCGCGCAAGACAAACCTACAACCTTGAGTATGATGTCTCCCCAGCTGTGAGCGACAAAGATTATGTGGCGGTATCGATTCTGGCCACTCTTTAGTAAGAGGACTATTTTACAGACCACTCTAGTACATCTGCTAACTCTCTCTTGAGACACAGGCCGCTGATCAAGGCTGTAGCGCGAATGTGGAGACTATCCTGATCTTCATTGGCGTCGTAATTCCAACTTAGAATGCGTGCGTTCGAAATATCCAGTGGGAGAAGATCTCGAAGTCAGCTGGCACCGTTTTCTATTCAGGCCTCTTCGTCATACCCTTTGAATCCGTGCACGATAACAAGACTATATAAAAAGATAAGTGGCTTTATACGATTCAACTTCGAGTTTACCCACTCGATGACAGCATCATACTCAGGTGCGAGGATCAATGATCCAGAAGGTGCATGAACGAAGCCAGTCAGATGGGGATTTTGCAATATCAGAAGTATGAGAGCGAGCAAGCACGCCCACGTAGATGTTGTAGTAGAGTTCATTCTTGTATAGTTGTGAAAGCGCAGGCTGCGTATATTAGATAGTCTTGTGTCATTACATTCCAGGCTCAGGCCCTTCTTTAGGGTCCGGAAACCCCTCACTCAAGGTTTTGACGATCAGAGCCCTAACCGTAATTTATGAAACATCCTTAAACGTGCGTTTTTTAGCCAGTTCTTCGAGGATGAACCAATCTAATGTCTGACTTGAAATCCTGAAGAACGATTAGCGTGATCGATGGAGGCCTCGGCTGCTTATGATATCATGTCTTTTCGCATTCTCTGGTGGCGTAAAAGAGAGGACGGGGGGCTTACGGCTGCGTGACAAAAGGCTCCACATGTGGCTAACACCATTCACACGCAGCGGTGAGCCCCCCATCCTGTCTCCACTCTCTAGAAAGTGACGCTGATGACTTTCAGAGTAGTGTCATGTAAGCCGAGGCATGTGCGGTGAAACACTCCTACCTTTACTATATTAACAAACTCAGTACAGTCAAAGCTGCCTATAACGAAGGTGGCAAATCGGCTTCTTCGTTCCGTAATATAGAGATTATCCGTTATAGATATTTATTATATAAGCACCCCTATATGAGCCCTACGAAGTACCTACCACCCTCTTACCCTCCCTACCCCCCTACCCTCCCCCCTAACCAGTCCCTCAAATCCCTCTGCTTCAAGCCCTTCATATGACGCTTTAAAAGCTTTCTTTCATGAATTCTGAGCATTCGGCTGAAATTCGGATCAACTGAAAGTGAGGTTTGCTGCTTCTCATATAGCTTCATTGTTCAGCCGGGCCCATTTGACACTGATAATTTCACTAGCGATGAAGCTGTTGAGAGGATAACCGTAGGTCTGTTGCCACCAGCGACTGCAGGTCTTCAATTTGAAGCGCCTCATTGAGACCTGATTAGAGTCATCATAGTACCAGGTCCGTAAGGCCTTTCGTTGACCGTTTTGAATAGGTTTCCGTGAGCGTTTGAAAGGGGGGGGACGCCGATGGGTAAATTTAATGTAGACATTTGATATAACGAACCTCACTAAAAAAAAAATCGAAAGGGTTCCGGTTGCGTTATATGGAGATTTTCCGTTAGTCTCACCTAAATTTGGTGGAATCCGGGCCGTGTCTCCGTTATGGCCAGCTGAAGTAAAGCTTTGAAAGATGCGCCTTGCTAGGTTTGAAAAGGGTTAAAGTCCATACGGTCAAGCCCCACCCCTATCAATCCCCCGCTCCATTGAATTCCCCACGCCATTAGATCTCCTACTTCATTCAATCCCCCACAAAATTTGATTCCCTGCTCCACGGAATCCCCTACTCCATTGAATCCCTTAGGCCACAAAAGTCCTCACGAATTAAAAGGTTCTACGGCATAAAATTGCCCAGAGCATAAAAGTCCCTGGTCGCTCGAAGGCCCTGTTCGCTCGAAGGCCCTGTTCGCTCGAAGTCTCTACGTTACAAGGATCATATCAAAGAAGCGGATAAACCCAATTTAACCACTCTGGATTCTACTGAATACACGCTCGGTGCAGCATTGGAATAAATATGGCCAACGACCCATGGTGTAACACACTTTCGGTATAGACATCTACTCATGGACAAATCAACAGCACGCGTCTCGTATCACAGAACAGTAAGATTGCTAATAATTTTTAAAGAAATCGAGGAGGGTTTCAAGAATAGCGGTAACGGAAAGACTGTAGACAGTGACGAGAAAATTTTCAATCGCGCAAGCAAAGAAATGAGGGAATGGGTAATAGTCTTTCAATCTGTCGAAGTATAATTGATGCTCGCTAATATTAAAAAAATCTAGCAATACACTAAACAAGAAAACAAAAGATATCGACAATCGAACGTCGATGTAAACAAAAATAGTAATACTCCGGGGAACAGAGCAATACGACGCATCAATAACAGCAGAAAGATACGAAAGAAACCAAGCTCGATACCGGATCGAAGCTCTTGAGAGGATAGAGTGATTGAAAAATGTACGATGATCTCTGGAGGAATTAGAGACACACGATCTATCCGTGACAGCGAGTGATGATTAAGTTGGTGTCTTGTGCACCACATCTGCATGATTCTGCAAGTGCATTTTTCCTGTCAAGGTAGCTTCGCACCTGGGATGCGGACACGCAATCGGCTGATGATCCGGATGGTGGCGGAGATGCTTACGATGAAAATGCTTCTTCAGGTCGCCGCGGCTGGCAAAAGTCTTCAGGCGATCAGCTGCCGATAGCTCTTCATTTCCGAGGCAGAAGATGCATTGGGTGACTTTGCATTCAACTGGAAGGGTTTCTGACAGATTCGGCGGCAGAGAGACCGACGGTGAGGTCTGCTCCTCTTTAACTTTAATGTCCGCTTTGCGGCGACGGAAGCCTCGGCTTTCCTGCTTCTTGTAGAGTGCGATTAACGCATTGATAGCTGCTGCTCGCCGTTGGCACTCCTCTTCGGTAAATGATGTGACGAAGATGAAGATCGCGTCGATAGCCTGAACCCTTTCTGCGAAAACGTATTCTGCTGCCTGAAGACTTTCCTCTTCTGCGACCGGTAATCCCTTCAGTTGGCGTTGAATATCGATCACCGGCTGTTCCTTCTTGTACCTCTCCTTGACCTCTGTCAACAGAGCCTTCTCATTCCGCCGTCTTAAATTGCGATGAGCTTGATAAGCTTATCGATAGTGATCATACAAGGGGATCCCTTTCGCGCTGACGATAGAATCGCAAGATTGAGCCTCCTCGGCCGTCGAGGATCGATCGTGCGACTAGTTTGTGCTGGGAACAAGTGTCAAGGTTCGCCTATCAAATTCTGACTAGATAGATTACTTCATCACTCAGTCAAGGTGGACGGTGCACAGAAGAAGTTTTTGCATTGCCCGCGCCAGTTGGGTGACGCACGCAACTATTATATTTGATTCTCTTGGCTTGCGCCGTGTGAGTGGGGTATCTAGGTCTATGTACAGAAAATGTAGTTCCGTCATCGCCGTCATGCCGTCCATCCGAAATACCGTAAGCCATTTCCCGTGCTCTCTTCCTTTTTATTGCTTCTCTATTCCCCCTTTTTGGCTTCTCGCCCGCACCTGAGGTCCCAGAGTATCCAATAGATCCAACTCCGAACTCGTTATTTCGGGACTTTACTCATTCACCACCTCTTTCCCTCTTGGTCCTCACTCACCCACTCCATGCCTGCGACACCCACTCTTCCTCCCTTCCACTTCCCTCCGTTCGTTATACACTTCGTTCATCCCCTTCTCCATCCGAGTTCCCTTCAAGTCCTCATTGCTCGTGGCGGGAAATTGAAATAGTCTTGACATGTGCTGCGCGACTGATGGTTGGTTGGTTAGTGCTGCAAGGGTCCAGCAACCAGCAAGCGAAAGAGCATCCGATCCGGTGAAATGAATGGATGGATTGACGTGTTGGTCTGTTGGTGTCGTTGTGCTGCGGGTGGAAGAGTTCGCTGGATGTTTATGCTATCGTGCTTCAGTACTGCCGTGGATGGTTGGTACGGTGTGTTGGGCGAGGTGTGATATTTGGCGGAGAAAGGCGTCCCGACTATGTACACCGAAGGAAGAATCACGTGAATAGTCTACTAAACAGTTTGCCAAGGCGACACACGTGACTGGCTTAGGTGCAGATGAGGGTCAGGGTTGATACAACATCACAGTTCGATATCAAACAAGAATGACGTGCTTTTGTTGCAAATGAATTTTATAAAGAGCAAGTAACGAAGAGTGGGATTTTCCTAGTATATCCGCACTTTCGCTCAGATCTTCGCTTCGTGCTATAGTTCTATTTTTATGCTCCCTACAAGCCGCAACTACCAGTCTCATTACGAAGCCGCGTTCATTGAGCACGAGTCGTTGAATACAAATAGCGCAGAGAGTGACATTCTGCTTAGAACTTGAAATGTAGAAATGTTGAATATCAAGTTCAATTCATTGTAGCTCTAAATTCTTTACACTGCTGATATCTCTGGTCATTCGCGCGTAACAGGATGAAACTCACCTGAATTCTACACCACAGCGAATGGCTCACCACCGATGCGTATACGCCCGTTATAGCCTCAAATCATTTCAACAGAAGAATAAAAGCAAGCCGCAGCTGCGCAAGTGCTGTTGACCTATGTAGAAATGCTCACCCTTTTTCGGCAAGAAGAGGCTCGGCTCCACTCGCACCGGACGCGCCACTATCGGTCCCTTCTACACGAGCAGGCAGTGCTGCGGGAGAAAGCCAGGCCCGGGATGCCAATAGCACTGAGAAGGAGGGCCTGCTATGCTAGAGATTACTCCAGGCGTGCCAGCCGATGACGTGCCGACTGGAGGGAATGAATACCGATCTCGGTCTTGCACGAGAATTAGCCAAGGTAAGCTCTACTCCCTCTCATCTAGCCCGCGACGAGCATTTCTAACCGCAGAAGATACTACATGGCCAGACTTTCCACGAACTTATCCTCCTACTCTGGCCTCGAAGATCCCCGCGCGTGAAAGTGATAAAACGGCCAAGGGACGCAACAAACGCCGCCTCGCGCAGACCGCTGTGACCCCCGAGCAGGAAGAGTACGAAGTTAAGCGCATATGGGATGAAAGAGAGGTCAAGAGAAGGAAGGGCAAGTCCTATTAACAATATCTTGTGCAGTGGACGGACTCCTGGGTGGATGAGTGTGACCTTGATGCACCTGACCTGCTTCGGGAGTTCAGAGCCGGGCGTGTACGCAGTTATCCTACCACTTCTGGCCCTGAATGAATCCATACTGTCCTCTCCTGAGCCATAACTATCTTAACAGATGACAAAATTTAGCCAGTACTGCATTAAATAGTGCTGCTTCCCTAAGTCTAAAGTACATTTTCCAGGACACCATTTCCTCGAATCTATAAAACTAGCGAAGCCAACCCTACTGATCCACTGGAGCCCATTCATCTTCGAAGTCTGAATCTACATCTTCAGGGCCACCAGAATTGCCGCCAGTTCCTCTACTACCTACAAATGGCGTGATGCCCTCTTCGACATCCCTGCGTTGCGTTATAAAGAATGTGTGGCTTTCGTACAGCGGCCGTCCGTGGCAGATAGAGCCCATCGGCGTATGCATAATGTCCTGCCCTTTGCGGCGAAGAGTGAGCCATTCTAAGAGGAGGCCGATAGGATCCTTAGTAAAGATGAACGTCTGCTCGCTGCTTTTTTCTGGGGCTGCTTCATCCGTCCTTTCGGTGAGCTTCAGGTACTTTTTTAGTGGTGCGCACTCGGCAAAATTTATGTAGAGTCGGCCAGCAAAAATGCCAAGTTCGATGGAGAACCAGTCAGGTACAACAGAGCCAGGAGGAAGTCGAGGAAGGACATAGTACGAGAGACCATTGAAGTGCAGCATGGCTTTTGTGACGGGAGCAGCATACGCAATCAGATGTACATTCGGCCGTTTCTCGGCACGAATAATGGGGATTAAAAGTTCAGCCTCTTCGGAAATAATAATGAGCGCCGTCTCATTTGAAGGGCTCCACAGTATCCATTCAACAGGCCGCTGTGAAAAGTCATTAGTCAGTATTGCAAAGAAGACACCGAGGGTAACGGGATAAAAACCTACCATGAAATTGTCGTACGGAGTTTGGCTGTTATCCTTGACAGGATGCCTCCGAGTGAGCCTTCTAGTCTTGACGGTACGCATGAATTCGCTTGAGACGAAAAGCCGCGACCCTGTGCGGCGAACGTTGTACTTCTGACCGATACCAGTACGCGACAAAGCCTCGAATACATGTTCGTATCCATTTTCGCCTACCAGATTGCCGGTTTGGGCGAAATGTAGGATAGCCGTATGCAAACCCGGAAAGACAAGAGCCTCATAGTACGTTGGCTCCTGTGCTTCACGGACCTCTTCCACCTGGAACTCAACTTCTCGTTCCTGCTCCACCTCCTCTAGCGCAGAGCTAAAAATGCCATTTCTACTGGCTTTTGCTGCTTGCCTCTGCTTGTCTAGCTTCTCCATGAATGCGATCAGTTCTGTGGTCGACAGATGGGCGAGCGAGCTTGGTTGGTGTTTTTGCTTGCTTCCATACATCTGCTCAAGAGTTTGCCGTTCAGGCTGCTGGATAATATTAAGATACGCCTCTCGATGGCTACTATCACTGAGGAATTTTGCGTTCTTCCATTGCGCGTCTGTCCGGCGACAGAAATCCATGCCTTGTGCAAGGTAAAGATTCTGTAACTGCTCATTCGCGCAGCAGGTCTGTTCCAAGAGCCAGGTTACGACGTGAGAAGAGTCAGTTTCATCACGTACTTCTTTCTTGCACACATCCAAGATGCTCTGGTGGACCTCCGGGGGAGCAAAGAAAACCACCGATTGTGTGGTTCCGAGTTGTCGGAGTCTCATAGCAGCTGGGATCTGTTAGGTAATTTTTTCATTTGGAAACAGTGAAAGAAGATAGTCCTACCTTGCACAGTGTGGTCTTTCGTTTGGCCAAGGGCGAGAGTAAGCGCCCCACAGGCTGTCTGGGGTAGTTTCAGGTCTACCCCTCGGGTATGGGCTTCGTCAAGGTACACAAGGCATTCGTCAAGATTCTCGGCAAAGGGAGTAGCGAGCAGTGGAACGCTTTGCTTACCTCCACGGTACTGAACCCAGGCTCTGTTGTCAGCTCCAAAATAGACGGCGCCATGGGCTTTTGTGTCAATGTCCAGCCAGGCCTTGACGAGGTTCAAATTATCCATTTGGAGAATGTAAGCCCCAGCATCGATCAAGATCCTAATTCCCATTCCCATAATCCTTCGCAGTAGGCCGTCCGCTGTTAGGCGCTTCCCCTGAGAGGCCGCCAGACTGTACCGTCTATTCCGGCGCTGTAGAAGATATGTAAGCACCTCCGCATTAGTTTGACTTAAAGATGGCAGGTCATCTTGTTTAATAGTCAGCGGCAGCATCATTTTGTTATCATTAGTGCCACTAAATCCGGTTGTTCTAGCATAGCAGATTTCCTTTCCTGGCTGAGATTTCCCAAAAAGTGGGAGATCCCATCCGGAGGCCTGCAGCTTGATGCCGAATTGCTTGGCGTGGACGGGGAAGACGAAATTGTTCACATAATGATCAAGAACGTTTCGGCTGAGCCGAAGATGCTGCCAGAGTTCCCGTAACTGTCCTTCGTCATCAGGGTTAATTACGTTCCAGTGATGCAAGGCTTCCGGCAGGGCATCAGAACCGACGACCCACATGTCATATTCGGCTGCTGGGTTATCGGAATTTAAGACTTGCTGCAATCCCTCACGGAACTGAGCGAGGGTAAGGCCAGAATAATAGAAAGCCAAGCAGGTGAAGAGAATAGCGACGTCCGGATGACCAAACTCTGCATATTCAGAAGGAACGCCTTTCGCTTCAAAAGGGACTGCTACAGGAACCCTCTTGGGATGTAACCCATATTGCACGTTCCATCGCTTCTTCAGGCACATTAAGAGAATTCTGTTCAATAACAATCCACGGACAAGGAGTATGTTCTTGAACGCCAATCCTGGATCCGCATAGAATAGCAATACTTGCTCAATGAGCTTGCTATCAAGCTTCTCCTCAGATAGCACGCGCTTGATCTTAAATTTGATCGTACGCTCGCTGGTGTCTCGGGTTGAGTCGGCCAAGCGGAGGAAGGAAGTGCGCCCATCACAGATATCTTTTATGATCCGGTGTTGTAAGTTATCTTCGACGTCCTTTTGAAGGAAATGCATGAAGGGAAATCCCTGTGGTGGTCTTACAACTTCTATGCCTTGCGGAAAGTCTCGTTCGAGGGCCGTGAGGTGGTCTTCAACAAGAGATAGAAGCATTTGAGCCACCGTCCAGCGATGTGGATGTCCGTCCATTGGTAATTGAGGTCCGCTGGGGTATATTAGCTGCGTCTTTACGGCCAAGGTGAAGTCTGATTCGTCAAGAACGTCGCGGCAAATGTCATTTAGCCGCGACTGGAATTTGATCATCGTGCTTGCTTCTTGAAGCTTTGAGTCCGCCAGTCGTTGCAACCCGCTAAGCTTGT
>JAABUH010001022.1_pt1 | contig 34524 bp, 27 predicted proteins | sample 5559121 | NCBI WGS metagenome assembly JAABUH01 (sample SAMN10711871, study PRJNA513364) | rock metagenome | isolation source: Antarctica rocks | place: Antarctica: Victoria Land, Battleship Promontory nord | collected 2015-12-28
GGCCAATGGCGTGGTGGACCCACCCGTTCCCTTCCCGAACACGGTCGTGAAACACCCCAGCACCTACAATACTGCCGGGTCTACCTCGGTGGGACGATCGGCCGCTGCCAGTGCGGTCTCCTTTTTTTGCTCCTCAAGTTGCTCTTCCCACATCGTTCCCCGCCACGTGCGGATCTCCCGCTTTTCCCATCATCATACTGCCATTATGTCAACTCGTCTGGCGGAAAGCCTTTACACTTGTTGACCTCTTTGGTATACTATGGGTATCCGAGAGCCCAGGGAATCTTGCGAATTCCTGGGCCTGTGGCATATAGAGGGCCTTTCCAATCTTCCACAATCCCCCACCTTTGGAAGGGTCCAGAGGAGAAGCATGGACAACGATGTCAAGGGTCAGGACGCATTCCGATATGAGGAGGAAGGCGAGCCGGCCCAGGCAGCCGAGAGCTACCGTCCGTCGAATGACGCCTCCAACGGTGAGGTCGAGTCTGGGATGGAGGCTCTGCTGCGCGATAACGACTATGCCTTTCGGAGCGTTCGCCGGGGCGAAACCATCGAAGGGACAGTTGTGCGGGTCGATCAAGACGAAGTCTTGGTGGACATCGGTCTAAAGTCCGAAGGCGTCATCCCGTCGCGCGAATTCTTCTCTGACACCGAGGAACAACCTCCTTTGCAGGTGGGCGACAAGACGCTAGTCTACGTCATGCAGCCTGAAGGGTCCGAGGGGCATGCCATTCTGTCGCTGCGCCGAGCCAGGCTCGAGCGGTCGTGGCGAGAAATTGAGGAATTGTACAACCAGAGCGCTCTCCTGCAGGCGCCGGTGGTGGACTTCAACAAGGGCGGTCTTATTGTTGACGTTAAGGGAGTGCGCGGCTTTGTGCCCGTCTCCCAAGTGTTGGATCTTCGCAACATCTCGCGGCAGGACGGCGAAAGCGAGGAAGTGGCGCAGACCTTGCAGGCCATGAACGGCCGGCGTCTGCCACTAAAGATCATTGAGATCAATCGAAGCCGCAACCGACTCATTTTGTCGGAGCGCGCGGCCGTGCAAGAGCAGCGGACGCTACGCAAGGATGAATTAATCGATCAGTTGGACGCAGGGCAGGTCCGACGTGGTGTCGTCAGCAACTTGACCAGTTTCGGCGCCTTTATTGACCTGGGGGGCGCGGACGGCCTCGTGCATGTCTCGGAGTTGTCGTACAATCGCGTCAATCATCCCAGCGAGGTGCTGCGGGTGGGGCAGGAAGTCGATGTGTCCGTTCTCAGCGTCGATCGCGAAAGCAAAAAGATCGCGCTGAGCCTCAAGAAAGCCCTGCCAGACCCTTGGAACACGGTAGAAGAGCGGTATCGCGTCGGTGAGGTTGTATCCGCGACCATTACCAAGCTTGCCAAGTTTGGGGCATTTGCTAAGGTAGAGGACGGCTTGGAGGGCCTTATTCACCTCAGTGAATTGACGGATGCGGCCGTCCAAGACGCAGCACAGGTTGTCCAGGAGGGGCAGCAGGTCAACGTCAAGATTATTCACATTAATGACCAACGACGTCGCCTCGGCTTGAGCGTACGTCAGGCTGCCAACTCGGCGTTGGAAGCGCAGAGCGTGGGCGAAAGCCAGGGCAACGCATCCTTCGTGGAGACGTATGTCGATCCCTATCGCATGGGTGATGTCGATACCGAGCCGGTCAATGGCACGGGCGGGACGGATGAGTTCGAAAGTCCCTTCGCAGCCGCCGGATTAGGATCGTATCGTATGCAGGAAGCCGACGAACCAGCGGAGGAAGGAACCGCGTCAACAGCGGAAGCGTTCTTGCCCCAGAATGAAAATTTCGGAGCGGAGCAGCGGACCGCTATCCTTGAGCTTGAGCAAGAGGATCTGCTCGACACCGAACCCGCCTCCCCGGCCGTAGCTATCGCTGAGGCACAGGACGCTCCAGGGGAGCGAGTACAGATCCGTGATGAGGAAGACCAGCAACCAGAGGCTGTTTCTGCCGTGCCGCGCGGCTCTACCACAGAGTAGAATCATGCGACGCGCCCCTTCACCGGTCGCAGTATCGTTAGGATTACGCTAGTTTCTAATCGGACATTTGTATCATGAGCATGAGTGGCAGTTTTGACCGGTTTACCGAGCGCGCGCGCAAGGTCTTAACCCTTGCCCAGGAAGAAGCGCAGCGCTTTAACCACAACTACATTGGCACTGAACACCTTCTTCTGGGCCTGGTGCGCGAGGGCGAGGGTGTAGCGGCCAAGGTTCTGTCGAACCTGGGTATTGAGTTAACCAAGGTTCGCAGTGCCGTCGAATTCATTATTGGACGTGGCGAGCGTCAGGTTATAGGCGAAATCGGCCTGACGCCTCGGGCAAAAAAGGTCATCGAACTTGCAGTCGACGAGGCGCGGCGGCTTGGTCACCACTATATCGGCACGGAACACTTACTTCTTGGCCTGATTCGCGAAGGCGAAGGCATAGCCGCGGGCGTGCTCGAGAGCCTGGGCGTTAATCTGGAGAAGGTACGCTCTGAGGTTATCAAGGTATTGACCCAGTCCGGTGCTACGCCGCACCACGGCGAGCGGCGGACGAGCAAGACCCCCACCATTGACCAGCTCGGGATCGACCTCACTTCTCAGGCACGCTCCGGCTTGCTGGATCCGATCGTCGGTCGAGCCCATGAAATTGAGCGAGTTCTGCAAGTACTATCGCGCCGGCGCAAGAACAATCCGGCTCTGATTGGTGAACCCGGCGTGGGCAAGACAGCGATTGTGGAGGGCCTCGCGCAGCGTATTGTCAGCGGCGAGGTCCCGGAGAATTTGCTGGGGAAGCGCCTCCTCACGCTCGACATCGGTTCCCTGGTGGCCGGCACCAAGTATCGAGGCGAGTTTGAAGAGCGTTTGAAGAAAATAATTGAAGAGATACGCATGTCCGGGGACTGCGTGCTCTTCATCGATGAGTTGCACACGATCGTCGGTGCCGGAGCTGCGGAAGGTGCAGTCGATGCCGCCAACATTTTGAAGCCGGCTCTCTCCCGCGGCGAGATTCAGACCATCGGGGCTACTACCCTCGATGAGTACCGCAAATACATCGAGCGGGACGCTGCTCTCGAGCGCCGCTTCCAGCCCATCACGGTTCGCGAACCAACGGTGGAGGAAACAATTGAGATCCTGGGCGGCCTGCGTGAACGCTTTGAGGAGCATCATCGGCTCAAGATCACGGACAACGCGCTTAAAAGCGCGGCGGAGATGGCAGAGCGCTATATCACCGATCGATTCATGCCCGACAAGGCCATTGACCTGATCGACGAAGCGTCCTCTCGCGTCCGCATGCGACGGGCGGTTGCGCCCCAGAACCTCAAGGATGCGATGAAGGAGCTCGAGACCATCCAGGAAAAGAAGGATAACGCGATCCAGCATCAAAAGTACGAGTTGGCAGCGCAACTGCGTGATCAAGAGCAGAAGCTGCGCGACCGTATCTCCGAGTTGGAGCACGGCTGGCATAACCAGCAGACCAGCGAACAGCTTGAGGTGGACGAGGAAGACATCGCTCAGATCGTGGCGATGTGGACCGGCATTCCGGTAATGCGGATCGCCCAGGAGGAGTCGGCACGCCTGCTCGAGATGGAAGGCGCCTTGCACCAGCGGGTGATCAGTCAGAATGAGGCGATTGCTACCATATCCAGCGCCGTTCGCCGCGCTCGCACGGGGCTGAAGGATCCGCGACGTCCTATCGGCAGCTTCATCTTCCTCGGCCCCACCGGGGTCGGCAAGACTGAGCTGGCCAAGGCTGTGGCGGAATTCATGTTCGGCAGCGAGGAAGCGCTGATCAAGATCGACATGTCCGAGTTCATGGAGCGTCACTCGGTTGCACGCCTGGTGGGCGCGCCTCCCGGCTATGTGGGCTATGAAGAGGGTGGTCAGCTTACTGAAGCCGTGCGTCGCAAGTCGTACTCAGTGGTCTTGCTCGACGAGATCGAAAAAGCCCACCCCGAGGTCTTTAATATCCTGCTGCAGATTCTGGAGGACGGGAGACTTACCGACGCCAAGGGGCGAGCGGTTGACTTCCGCAATACCATCATCATCATGACCTCGAATGTCGGGGCGAATCTGTTGAATCAAAACGCCAGTGTTGGGTTCAAATTAAGGCGAAACGCGGTCGACGACGAGAAAGAACTCCAGGGTCAGCACGATGAAATGATTCGCAAGATCATGAACGAGCTGAAGAATACCTTCAAGCCCGAGTTCCTCAACCGAATCGACGCCACGATTGTCTTTAAGGCCCTTACCCAGTCCGATGTCCATCAGATTTGCGACCTGTTAATGGCCCGCATCAAGTCTCAGTTGGTGGAACAGCGAATGGAACTCGAGATGACTCCGGCCGCGAAGGATTACCTGGTCGAGAAGGGGTTCGATCCCAGCTACGGCGCTCGGCCCCTGCGTCGCACCATTCAGAACCTGATTGAGGATCCGCTGGCGGAAGGCATGTTGCAAGGCAAGTTCACACCCAATAGCCATATTTTGGTAGAGCGATCCGAAGACGGTATCGAACTGACGGTAGACAGCCCGGCCGTACCCGAATTGAGCGTGGCTGAAGCCGAAAGCTGATGCCGAGGCAGCACACCCAGTTTGTCTGCCAGCAATGCGGGGGACGATATCCCCAGGGATACGGGCGATGCCCAAGCTGTAACGCCTGGGACTCGCTGGTTGAGACGATTGAACGACCCGCGCCAACCCGTAACGGGACGGCGCGGGTCTCATCTTCTGGCGTCGCGCCGCTCGCCCTGGCCGATGTACAGAGCGCCGAGTATCAGCGGCTCCAGCTACCTCTGGAAGAATTTAATCGGGTGCTGGGTGGCGGCATGGTTCCCGGCTCTCTGGTCCTGCTCGGGGGCGAACCCGGCATCGGTAAATCGACTCTGCTGCTCCAGGTCAGTAACCTGGCGGCCAACCATTGCGGATCCGTTCTCTACGTCACCGGTGAAGAGTCTGCCGAGCAGGTAAAGCTGCGAGCGGACCGGCTCGGGTCGATTGCCCGCGAGTTGTACATTCTGGCCGAGACCGATGTGGACGCCATTATCGAGCAGGCGGAGCGGACGCGTCCCGCCATACTCGTGGTGGACTCGATCCAGACTATGCAGACCGCCGACCTCAATTCTCCCGCTGGCGCAGTGGGCCAGGTGCGCGAGGCAACAGCTCGCCTGACCAGACTGGCTAAGACCAGCGGAATCGCGGTCTTTCTGGTTGGCCACGTGACCAAGGAAGGCAACATCGCGGGGCCAAAGACCCTCGAACATATGGTCGACACGGTGCTGTACCTGGAGGGGGATCGCTTCCATGCGTACCGGTTGCTGCGCAGCGTGAAGAACCGCTTTGGGGCCACCCACGAGGTGGGCGTCTTCGACATGCGAGAAGACGGTCTGAGCGAGGTTACCAACCCCTCGGCCATGTTTCTCTCCGAACGAGAGACGCAAGCAGCTGGGTCGGTGGTCGCGGTTACCCTCGAAGGCTCTCGCCCCCTGCTGGTCGAGCTACAGGCGCTGGTCACTCCCACTCACTTCGGATTACCTCGCCGAACCACTACCGGTTTCGACATGAATCGTCTCGTGTTACTGGCTGCTGTGATCTCTAAGCGCGCTGGACTACCGCTTGCTACGCAGGATATTTATGTCAACGTGGTTGGGGGCATGAAACTAACGGAGCCGGCATCAGACCTCGCGACAGTTATGGCGATCACCTCGAGTCTCTGCGATGTGCCGATTACAGAGTTCGCGATTATTGGCGAAGTCGGCCTCGGGGGCGAGGTTCGGTCGGTCAATCACATTCGTCAACGGATCAATGAGGCGAGAAAACTGGGCCTGGCACGATGCCTGATACCGCGCCGGAATCTGCGCGACGTCGAAGAGCGCGCGACCGGCGGGGTGATCGGTGTGGAGACGGTGAGGGAAGCGCTCGATGTGACGGGGTGTCTTCGGCGGTAACCGGGGCAGCAACTCTTCGACCGGTGGCATCGATACTGGACCACCGCTGTCCCTGCCGCCCGTGGCCGACACGCAGGAGCGCTCGTGCCCTATCATGGTGTGCCGACAGCCACACTGAGGAGACGTAACCATGCGGCCTGGCTTGATTGTAAAGGCCGTGAGTACGGTCGTACTGATGCTGGTGGGCTGGCAGGTCGGCAGTGCCATCGGTGACGGCGAGCTACAGCCGAGGCACGCGCTCTGGGGCATGGGCATTGGAGCGGCGGCCGGCATCTGGCCGGCGCCGATTCTGGTGCGTCGCGTCCACTATGCGGTTCACAAAGCCGTGAGCACGGTGCCGGTCGAGGACCTGGTCATGGACATTGGTGGTTTGGTAGTGGGACTGGTGGTGGCGGCGCTGCTGTCGTATCCGCTCTCCTTGCTGCCATCATGGTTCGGCCACGTCTTTCCGGCCGTGGCGGCGATCCTCTCCGCGTACATCGGCATCTCACTGACACGGACGCACCGACGCGAGCTCATGAATTTTTTTCGTCACGAAAAATCGTCGCGAGCTGCCAAGCCAGCCGGTTCGACAGCCCGCTGCTTGGTTGACACCAGCGCCATTATCGACGGACGGATAGCCGACATTGGTGAAACGGGTTTTCTTCCTCAAACCCTGGTCATCCCTCACTTTATTCTCAAGGAACTTCAAAACATCGCAGACTCAGCCGACCCGTTACGACGGCACCGCGGCAGACAGGGGCTAGAGACGTTGAACCGCTTGAAAAATCATCCGAACTCGGCCGTGGAAGTCACCGATGTCGATGCGCGCGAGGTTCCCGACGTCGATGGAAAGCTGGTGAAGCTGGGCCGGCAGCTATCCATTCCCATTGTGACCAACGATTTCAACCTGAACCGGGTTGCCGAACTGCACGGTGTACAGATTCTCAACATCAATCAATTGGCGCATGCAGTCAAGTCAATGGTCCTTCCCGGCGAAGACATGACTGTCGAGATCATTCAGGAAGGCAAGGAACGCCAGCAGGGCGTGGGCTATCTTGACGACGGTACGATGATCGTGGTCGAAAATGGTCGCCGCCATCTGCATCTCACTATCGAGGTCGTCGTGACCCGTGTGTTGCAGACAGTAGCAGGACGGATGATTTTCGCGCATCCGAAAGGCGAGCAACGAGAGTGACAGATCAACCACTGCCTGGGCTCATCGTGGTAGCTGCGGGGAGCGCTCGCCGGATGGCGGGAATCGACAAGGTGTGGGCGCCGCTCGGCTCTCATCCGCTTATCTGGCACTCCCTCTCACAGCTGGCGCCGGCGGCATTCGAGACCGTTTTGGTGGTTCGCGCCGACATGATCAACCGCGCCCAGGAAGAACTGCACGCTGATTTCCCCGATCTTGTGGTGGTCGCTGGAGGCAGTGATCGGCGCGAATCGGTCGCCAATGGCCTCGACGTTTTACAGCTGGCGGAGATCATCGCCGTTCACGATGCGGCGCGCCCGTTTGGCAATGCCCGCATGATGCGGGAAGGCTGCGCTCTGCTGGCGGTACATGATGGCGCAGTACCCGTCACGGCCATACACGACACGATCAAGCGTGTCTCCCAGGATGGAATGGTCGTGGAGACGGTCGATCGAGCTTCCCTTCGAGCTGTGCAGACACCGCAGGTATTCCGAACTGAGGCGCTCAGGGCTGCTCACCGAGCATGGCAGTGCGCTGCTGAGTCAACCGATGACGCCGGTCTGTTGGAAGCCCATGGATACCGGGTCGCGACCTTCCCAGGAGATGTCTTGAATATCAAGGTAACGACCGCCGAAGACCTGAAGCTGGCGCACTATCTGCTCAGCCGGCGAGAGTCTTGACCTTTCGCGTTGGCATCGGCTATGATATTCACCCTCTGGCGTCAGGCAGGCCGCTGGTTCTCGGCGGGGTTGTATTCGAGTCGCGGGTGGGGCTCATGGGCCATTCCGATGCCGACGTGGTACTCCATGCCTTGATGGACGCGATGCTTGGCGCCACGGGGCTGGGTGATATCGGCCGGCATTTCCCTCCCTCGGACGAGCGTTTTCGCAATGTATCGAGCCTGTCGCTTCTCGACCAGGTGTACACGCTGACGTCTGACGAGGGGTATACGGCATGTAACGCCGATATAGTGGTCGTATGCGAAATGCCAAAGATTGGCCCGCGAGCGCCGGAGATGCGCCGGAAGATCGCTCACATCCTCCGAGTGGAGACGGCTGTAGTCAGCATCAAAGCGACTACCAACGAGGGGCTTGGACCCGAAGGTCGAGGCGAGGCAATCAGCTCTCAGGCTGTGGTGTTGATGGAGCGGCGTGAATGAACCGTCACACTACCTGGATTTGGGGACGGCATCCGGTGGTCGAGGCGATCCGATCGGGCCGGGCGGAGGAAGTTCTGGTGGAAACGAACCGTGGATCGTCACCATATGGCACCGAACTGCAGGCGCTAGCCGGCACTCACCTGGTCCCGTTGCGACGAGTAGAGCGGACTGAGATCGAGAAGATTGCGCCGGGTGAGCCGACTCAAGGTGTGGCCGCGCGGGTCCGGTTGCCGGCGAGCGTCGATTTACACAGCGTACTGACCTCGCTCAAAGCGTCAGCCAGCATCCCGTTCCTCCTGGCGCTCGACCAGGTGCAGGATCCGCATAACGTGGGCGCTCTATTGCGCACGGCGAACGCAGCCGGCGTGCATGGCGTTCTCCTACCGGACCGCCGGACATCGCCCATATCCGGCGCCGTGACGCGAGTGTCGGCAGGCGCCGTGTACCACGTGCCGCTGGTCGAAGTTGGGAACCTGGCTCGCGCCCTGAGAGAGGCCAAGGCAGCCGGATTGTGGGTGGCCGGACTCGACGAGACCGCGCATCAATCGATCTACGACGCAGACCTTACCCTGCCCCTGGTGCTCGCGGTGGGTAATGAAGGCGAGGGGCTCCGACGCTTGACGCGCGATCATTGCGATTTTCTGCTCCGGGTACCGATGGCCGGAGTCATCGCCAGTTTGAATGCGTCGGTGGCGGGCGCGATCGCCATGTACGAGGTCGTTCGGCAACGTATCCAGACCGCGCAACTCGGCGCAAATCGTTGAAATACCTGGGCTACAATAGCAGGAGATGAGGTCCTTGCGCCGACGTAGCTCAACGGCAGAGCGCCTGTTTTGTAAACAGGGGGTTACCGGTTCGAATCCGGTCGTCGGCTCCAGACCTTGCGGTCAGCGGGGGCGCCGTCCGGGGAGATATCGTGGCTGACATAGTCCGGGTTATGCTCGTGGACGACCACATATTTTGGCGCCGTGGCGTGCAGCAAATTGTGGAAGCGCAGGATGATATGACAGTGGTGGCCGAAGCGGGCGACGGTGCTGAGGCCATAGCTCAAGCGCTTGCGGTGCGCCCCGACGTGATCTTAATGGATGTCAATATGCCCAGGGTCAATGGAGTCGAGGCCACCCGTGCCATCGCCGAACAATTGCCGGAAATTCGAATCGTCATGCTTACTGTTTCCGATACAGACGAGAATCTGTTCGAATCGATTAAAGCCGGCGCTATCGGCTTTCTGACCAAGGACATCACTCCGGATGACGTGACGACCGCGCTTCGCACCACCATGGCCGGGGAGTCGTCCATATCGCCCCAAATCGCGACTCGCGTGATGAAATACATTCAGCGGGGTGGACCGGAGCAGGAACGAAAAGCCCCTGCCAACCTTACTGATCGAGAAGACGAGATCCTCAATCTCATTGCGCAGGGCGCCCGAGATCGGGAAATCGCGGACAAGCTCTTCATCTCTGAGTCAACAGTCAAAAAGCATGTGCAGAATATGCTGCGGAAACTCCACGCCCGGAACCGCGTGGAGGCCGTAGGGTATCTTGACCAAGGGGAGCGCAAACGCTCCTAAGAGCGCGAATTAATGCCCGATCTCGTCGCGTAATAGTGGCCTGCCGGTTGGATTACGGACCACGGAGAACCTCCAGCGCTCAATACGAGATTCCCGCCCAAGGGTGAGAATGGCTTTGAATTCGTAGACTCCGAGGGCCGCACTTCTTGGCAGGCGATAGGGGTCAAAGCGGATGAATTGGCCGGCGAGTGTCTGGGTATCCTTGAATACGACTCGATAGAATACCCGAGCGTCGGGTGCGATTATATCGTACTCGGTGGTACGGGTCACGGGGCGGGACAAACTCTGTACCGTGTAGTACATCATGAGCCACACCTGTTGGCCGGGGGAAATCGCGTCTAAACCGCTCTTGTCGCCCCTGTTCTTGGGATTGGCGACGCGCGCTGCATCGAACGAGAAGCGCAGCACACGCGGCTTGGCGGTTGGCGTAGCGGTAGGCGTCGATGTGGGGATCGGGGTGAGAGTGGGCGTGGGTGATGGCGTAGCCGTGGGGATGGGGGTTGGCGTGAGAGTCGGAGTCGCTGTCGGGGTCGCAGTTGGAACGGGAGTATTGGTCGATGTTGGCGACGGGGTGATAACCGGCGTCGTGGTAGGTGTCGTATGCGCCGGAGGAAGTGCCGTGGGCATAGCGGTAGCCGTGACGGAGGTAAATTGCCCCAGAACCACCTGCCCGGTGGTGAAGGCCGGCTGCGTATTAATGGGTGATGCGAAGGAGGCACTGACCGTCAGATCGCCGAAGCCGGTGCGAACCACACAGATACCAGCGGGCGCCGCCGAGCGACCGATCGCAGACAAGGTATCGCTCGCCGGCGCCGGAGTTCCCGCGCCAAGCGGCCTGAAACCGGTGCGGAGCGTGAACTCGCCGCAGTTGAACACGAAGCTCGCATTCACCGGTATCAGCTGGCCAGCAGGCAGGGGAGCCAGTGCTTCGACGCACCTGGCGGTTCCACTTGAGTCGGTTTTCCCCGTGTCGCAGAAGACATCGCCGGTGGGCAGATGAAAGGTGCTGTACAGGGGCACCCCAACAATCGGAACACCATCGATTGAGAACCCGCCCACAACAGTAACGTTACCCGGCAATTCCGGGAAAGGCGGCTGAATGGATGCGGAATAATCGACCATGGCGCCTTCGAAGCCAATCCGTCCTCTCGCGTCCGTGACGAACTCAGCGGATGTTGCTCCGGGTGGTCCGCAGGCAGCGGGCTGCAGAGCACCGGTGGCGAGCGGGGTGGGCGTGGCGCCAAAAGGAGTGGGGGATGGGATAGGAGTAGGACTCGGAGTAGTGGTTGGTAGAGGGGTCGGCGTCTGGGTTGGGAAACCACCGCTGCCTATCTCAGTCGGAGTGACGGTAGGTCTGGTTGGAACGATGCGTGCGCGCGGAACACAGGTCGGCGAGAAGAAACCATTGGAAACAGTAAGACTCACTGGGACATGGGGCACAGGTATATTCGTGACGCTTAGCGTGTCGCCGGTACAGTCATAGGTGGCGCCTGGGGGGAAGTCGCCGGGAGCGGGCAACCCGGTTGTCGGTTCGCTGCCATCGGTGCAATCGACTCCCGATTTGAGGATCACGGTCCCGAGCGCTACCACGGTGAAGAAACATGGTGTTCCGCCGGCCAGGCTCTCCGGGTCGAGGGCGATGGAGCCGCCACAACTGCTCAGCGATACGATGCTCAGGCTCGTGCCCTCGACGTACTTTTTCGAGGCGCGGAGGTCGAATTTGCACGCTGCTCCCATAACCGCGGAAGTGCCGTTCAACGGTGGAAACCGAACGTGGGGAACGAGTGTGGTCCCTGTTGGGCAGCCCCCGGTGGACGTAGTGCCTATATACCCAACGATCTCAACCAGGTATGCATGCGGCGATCCGGGATTGATGGTAAGACTGACCTGATTCGCGCGCGTGGCGTCGAGAGGCAGCAAGGGGGCGGTGCAGTAGATAATCGAGACGCCACCGCCGGTGAAGGCGGTGGTCCCGGGGGGACATTGATTGCCCACCAGCGGAGGCGTCTGGCAAAGATTCAACGAAGCTGAAAAGGTTGATCCAGTCGGACAGGGACTGCAGGTGGTACCGCCGGCTGGACGGATGAAGCCGGCTGCGCATAGAGGGTTAGCCACCGAGCTACAATCCACGATATTTCCGGCTGGTACCGGGGCGTCACCGCAGGTTGCGGCCGTAAAAATAATGGGGCTTCCATTTGTTATGTCCGTAGCCGAAGCAGTGACATCGAAGCAGCCGGTGACTGATGTCCCTGTGCCGGTTGGTCCACTTAAACTGGCTGCGCTGTGGCCGCACGTGAACGTGACAGTATGCTGTGTTCCCAGAGGATTAAAGGCTTCAACGGGTGAAGCGCTTACCACACAGTCAGCCTGGGTAGTCGCCGCGGCGCCCAGCGAGACGCATCCTTCAGTGGAAAGCGGCAGTGGAGCGGATGGAGTCGGCGTTTCAGCCACGCCCCCCCGGACCGATGTCGCGAACACGCCTGGCGACCCGGGAGCGGCGACCGAATGCGCATCCGCGGACAACATCCGGCCGGGTAGCAAGAGACCGACCAGAATGATACTGAGGATGAGAAGGGGTGCAATAGATCGAGGAAGATAGAAGAAATTCGAGGAACCCAGGTAAGCGCTCCAGGGGGTGGAGATGCGGGCACCGAGAAGGGGGGGGATGTCTCTCTTAGCTTACAGCCGAGGCCGACGCAAAGCAAGGAAAAGCGGTCCCGCCGGCAAAACAATCCAGGTCGCATACCGAACGTCCCCTCGGCCTATCGCCGTGCCGGCTTGCTGCTGCGCAACGGCTTACGGACGTGCGGCCGCGGGCACTTCCCGACGCCCAACGTCAAACTTCCAGATCCTCTGATGCCGCTGGGCGCCGAGAGCCAACCAAGCATGGAAGAAATAGTGGCCGTAGGCAAGAGATCGGGGTACATGATACGGCGTGTACCGACTTAACCGACCGATCTCCTTGAGTCCAGCGGGCTGCTTGTAGGTGACCTTATACACGATATGACCCCCGCCCGTAATTTCGTAGGTGGTGGTTCGGGTGGTTCGCGCGGTCAAGTTGCGAACCGTGTAGTACATCATCAGCCAGACGGTGGAGCCGGGGCGCACCGAGGCCAGCCCGGCCAGATCACCCGGATCACGCACTCGACTCACTCGAGCGGCGTCCAAGGTGAAAATGAGACCAGCGGCGTGAGTCGGCGTTACCGTAGGTCCCACCGGCGTTGCTTGCGGGGTGACGGTAACAGCTCCTGAAGTCGCACTTGGCGCTGCCGTGGGCGTGAGAGACGGCACAACCGTTGACGTGGCAACAGGGGGCGGCGGCGGGGGGCCGATCGGCGTGGGAATGTAGGTCGGCGCCGGCGGTGGTGTCGAGGCCGCCGCCAGGCTGCGAGCAGGCCGGGCCGAAAACAGCGACAGCACCAGGCAAGCGCTGGCAAACACGAGCACAACAAGTGCCGCGGGTGCGACGCCGGGTCGGAAGAATTCCTGTAAACGACGCAGAAGACGACTCCGGCATGATATGGGGAGGCAATGGGGGCCGAGATCAGCTTACAGGGTATATGAAGAATTAACAAGGCTATTGTGAATGCTTCTTTATCTAGCCTTCATCGTGTCTTCATGTATTTGGAGGGCTTACGCCGACGGGCGACGATTAATCGAGCGTCAGCGACTATGCCCGCTTATCGTGCGGTGGCCACGCTTCTGCCGCCGTGCCCTGTTATACTCAGACTTGTGATTTCATGTCAGAGGAGGGGACTTCGCATGAGAGCGACTCTGCTTCTCATCGCGTGTTCGTTCCTCTGGGTAACGGCGCCGCAGGCGACCTGGGCGGACGATTCCACCCCGATTCCAGTGGCAACCTCCGCCCCTGTAGATATCGCACCGACATCCGCGCCGGTCCCGCTCCCAGTCCCGCAACCACAACCGACGGCAGCGCCGCCGACCTCTGATGGATCATCCCCTGGATCATCCTCCGGATCACCCTCTGCACCGGTCCCGGTAGCCCGCGAACATGCCACGCCGGTGGTGCAGTACGTAGAGCCGGCTTCGCCCCCAACCGCATTGCCCGAGAGCCAGCCGACATCGCAAGCTCCGCCGCCCGTGAACCTGCCGCCTCCAGCGGCTGTAATTCAATCTACCCCTCAAACTTCGTCGCCCACGACATCAGCCCCACAGACCTCTGCGCCGAACATTCTCGCACCTCAATCGCAGTCGCCGTCAGCTCCGCCCATCCCACAGACCGCGCCGAGTACCAACCCGGATACCAATTCCACCGCCGACCTTGGATCGATTATCACGGCGCCGACCTCCGCCTCTGCTCCGGCCCAATTAATCTGCCACGGGAAGAATCATCCGACCTCCTCGCCGTTCATGGTCTCGCCGTACCGCGGCTGGACCGAAGTGGCATCCTTTCTGGACCATGACAGTCCGGATTACTCGGTGGAGGGGGTCATTGTGCTGGCCAACGGGTTGAGAGCAACAGCCGCCGATGGCCAGGAATCGGACCTCTTTCCGGCCTACTGGTCGCCCGCGCTCCGGCAATATATTAATTACGACGGTCACAACGGGTATGACTTCGACATTAGCTATCAGCCCGTGCTGGCGGCTGCATCCGGCACCGTCGAGTTTGCGGGCTGGAACGAAGGGAGCGTGTACGGCGGCTACGGTCAGATGGTGCTTATCGACCACCACAACGGATATGTGACGCTGTACGGCCACCTGAGCCAGTTGGAAGTGAAGACCGGGGATACGGTGACCGCCGGACAGGAGATTGCGATCAGCGGTACCACAGGGCATTCCTCGGGTCCACACCTGCACTTCTCGGTGTTCCACGATTGTCAGGTGACCGATCCCTATGGTTGGAGTGGCGCGGGACGCGATCCGCTGCGCGACTTTGACAATGAAAAGGCCTCGTATCTCTGGTTGCCGGGACACGATCCGCTGGTACTCAACCCTCCACCGAACTGGCCCACCTACCCCTTGGGATTGCGCATTTCGGCGCCCGGACTCAATGTACCCGCACTCGATGTGCCCGTTGCGCCGTCAAGCCAGAAAGTACCTCCGGCGGACCGATTGCTCCTGTTGCATTTGCCAGACCCCGTTGCCGGCACGTCTGTTAGCGCGGATGTCGCCCTGGTCCGAACCGAATCACTTATCACCCAAGAGGGCCAGGCCCTGGCGCCGCAACTCCGCGATCTCCAGGCGCAAGGGTTACTTGACAGCTACCAATTGATCCCGGCCGCAGCCGCGGTGTGGGTGCGAGGTACGGCAACGGCGCCGGAGCTAGAGGGCTTGTCGGGCGTCGCCTCCCTGGCAGGGGTTCAACCGCACGATATTTCCAATGCACAGGCCGGGCTGGCGCACAGCGTGCTGATCCAGATCGGGCGCCAGCAGTCGCCCTCTTTGTGGCCAGTGGGTTTCCGGTCGGCCTTCCACGCCTGGCGACCGGTCAGCACGGTCGCGATTGGGCACGCGTTACTGACTGGCTTTGCCCTGCCAGGCGCGCATGTCGTGGTGTCTCTCCATCGAAAGAACACAGTTCCAGCCGCCGCGGAAGCAACCGGCGATCCGGAGACCGGCGGGTTTGTCGCCATGCTGCACGATGCTGCCGGAAACCCGGTTGTGGTGCAATCCGGAGACGTGATCGAAATTGTCAGTGGCGGCAAGACAGCGCGGGTACTGGTCGCGCCACTCTCGCTTGAAGCACATCCGAGTCGAATAATCGGACACGCCCCCCCCGGCTCAACCGTGCCGGTGGCCGTGACCTACGCCGGCAGGACGGCCGGCGCCCAGTCGGTCCCGTCGGCCGGATCATCCGGCCTCTTCCACGTGGCCAGTTCCCGACCTCTGCCTCCCGGCACGCTGGCCGTGGCGTCGACCGTGGATGCGGCAGGCGATCAGATAGCGGCCTCGGCCTTCGTGCCGGGGATCGAGGTCCAGGAAAATGGGTCAGTCGTGAGAGGCTGGATCACGGGTACCCGGCGCGTGCTCCGCGTTATCAGAGACGGAAAGCCGCTGTTGACCCGCACCATTCACTCCGCCACCGATGGGGCCTTCCAGACCGAGTTGAGAACGCATCACGAGCCCTATCTACTGGCCGCGGGCGATCTGATTACCCTCGGTTCACGGTGGCACAGCCGATCGCTGACCCTGCCACCCCTGGGCGCTGCACTGACTGCTGGATCACGTCGGGCCACGTTCAGCGGGCCGGCGGGAGCACACATCGAGCTATCCTATGCTGGTCAGGGGACAACCTGGACCAAGATACTCGCTCTGAAGCGATCTGGACGCCGCGATTACACCCTCCCAGTCAAGCCGGCAGCGGTGGGAGATGCTCTGACGATTCGGTACACCGCGAAGTCGGGAGACGCGGTCACCTTGGTGCGCTCCCTCCTCATCCTGCGGGTCGACCTGAGTCGAAACATGCTGAACGGGGTGGCAAGGCCCGGCACCATCGTGAGCCTGCGCGTCTTCAACCTACACGGGCGAGCCCTGGGAGGCGGCGTGGGTGCAACTGATGTGACCAGCGGAAAATTCAGCGCTCCTATACTATGGATCGACCGTCGCGCGCACTCGGCAGCGGTGCCCATGACACTGGCCGTGAGAACCAGCGTGACAACACAGACGGTGCAGGTTCCCACGGTGCGGCTCCAGCCGGGAACGGGCGGCGGGACGCGCACGCTACGCACCTCTCCTCTCCGGGAGATGGAAGTCCTGGCCACTGCTCAGTCTCACCAGCCGCATCCGTACACAGTGCGGACCGACGCGCGGGGTGAGACCACGATTACCACCTCGGGCATCAAGCGCTTGTCGATTGTCGTACCGCTGGGTAACGGAATAGAGACTGCCGAAGATTTCGTGACCAACCCCGCCGGTACGCTGGTCCCTGCCGGTGTAACCCAGCCCCATCGATTACCTTGCACCCGAACACCTGCCCTGTCCGCCGCCAAACAGCACGCAGTCCGCGCACGGGTGGCGCGCTGTGCCGCCTCGGTCAGGAGCAAGCGATAGCCGGCTCATCCTCCACACGGGGCCACGGCGCATATCGGGTGGTCAACACCAGCAAGGACACGGTGCTGGCGGACCGAGCCGGCAAGGTTGATACGCCGGTTTCCCGAGGCATCGGCCTGATCGGGAAAAAAGGGCTGCCCGAGGGGACTGGCTTGATCATCCAGCCCTGCAATTCGGTGGTCTCGTTCTTCATGCGTTTTACGATCGACGTCGTGTTCGTTGACGCCGATTCAGCGGTCTGCCACGTGATGCACTCCATGGCGCCATGGCGAACGAGTAAGATCGTCCGGAAGTCGAAGCTGGTAGTCGAGCTGCCCCCCGGAACGGCGAGCGCGACGAACACGGCGATCGGCGACCGGATCGATATACAGGAGGCATAATCTCCGACGGGTCGCACAGGGGGCAGGGACTATGGTCCCAATACGGTTGACTTAGAAGAATCGCGGGTACCCCATCAAGGGGGGCACACGCGGACATCCGTCTTGCATTGGCATCACCGTGGAGGGCTGAATCCTCACTCACACAACCGGGAGTGCTGGCCTGCGGGCCAGTTCCGGCCAGGACGGCCCCCCACTTTTTGGGCCAAATCTAGGCGGCCGGGCTACAGACCAGTCCGCCAGGACGACCAGGCCACAGACCAGGACGGCCAAGACGACTGGGCTACCGGCGCCGTGCTTCGGCCAGAGAGCCGCTTCAGTCAACTGTTTTGGACTATGGTCCTGTCTTTTCCCCTGCCATTTGGCATTGCCGGGCGGGTTTCGCCGCTTTATACTGACGCTGTCCAACCGTCAAGTATGGTTCGAGAGTGGTGCCCGTGGTACGACAACTTCAGAGCGAAGACGATCTGCGAAACCGCGAAAGCGTCGCCCTCGCGCCGGGCAGCGATCAGCAACAGGCGACCGTAAGCCGTCGGAGACGACGGCGCCACCTGTACAAGGTCCTGGGCCCTCTGTTCATCCTGCTCATTCTGTGGGTTGATCTCTTTGCCGCGGAGGGCGCGTTCAAGGGCGGACCGAACGGGAAAACGTTCGGCGCCGACTGGGCCATGTTCATGGGCGCCGCCGGTATGATGCGACAGGGACAGAATCCCTACGCCCACTCCGCGCTCTACCGCGCCGAAAAGCAGCTACTTTCCCGGCAGCGCCTGCCCATCCTGAAGCACCAGGAAACGGTGCGAGTGGGCAATCCACCGCTCTTTTTCTGGGCGCTCGAACCGCTGCCTTCACGACCGTTTCAACCGGTGGCCCTGGCCGGCATCCTGGTGCTGTATCTGCTCTCGATCGCCGGCTTCATTGCCGCGCTCTATCGGTTCGGCTGGAAGCGCTACACCCTGGCCGCGCTCTGTTTCATCCTGATGCCGCAGGTCGTACTCGGCATGTTTAACGGGAACGTCATTGGGCTGGTGTTCGCCGGGATCGGTCTTTCGTTAGCACTTGCGCCCCGCTATCCCGCGCTCGCCGGCGCCGTACTTAGTGTGGCCTGGCTCAAGCCCCCGGTGGCTTTGCCCATCGTCCTGCTCATCGCCGCCTTCCACGTCGCCCGGCCGGCCCGTCTGGTGACCGGCTTCAGCCTGATCAGCGCCAGCCTCTTTGGTCTTACCCTTCTAACCACCGGCTGGAGTAGCGTCGTTAATTGGATCGCCGGCCTGGTCGGGTATTCACAGGACATGCGAACCCAACCAGACGTGGCGTCGCTGGCGGGGCTGTATGTGCGATGGATGCCGTCTGTCGGTCGATCGGCGTTGGAAGCTCTGAGTCTCGGGCTCGCCATCGCTATCACGGCCGTGTATTGGTACCGGGTGCGGCGCAACGCCCCGCTCGACTTTGCCCGAGACGCCTGGTTGTGGGTGGTGTGGATGCTGGCCACGCCGTACGCGCACTTCTATGACGAGATGATACTCGCGATTCCTATCGCCGCTCTGCTCGGCAGGCACGGACACAGGCTCAACCGGCGCCTGCCTGTTCTTGCCCTCTATCTCATGTTTTTCTCACTGCTGGTGCTTTCCTGGACCCCGTTCCAGGTGTATCTCCTCCCCTTGCCCCTGGCCGGAGTAGCGGCCTGCATGCTGCTGGTGGAACACCACTCAAAATACTCGTCATCACGCTTACCTGAGTTGGCGCCGAGCACCGTGGCCAGCGCCACGTAACGGGCTTTGGCAGAGAACAAACCAGTTATGTACAGAGTGCCGGACGGTGGCGCCATCTCGTCAGTGGGCACAGGAGGCCGCAGCGCCGTGGCGCCGCGGCTTGCCATGGCGCGCGAGCGCCTGGCCGTTCCCGTCACGGTGTTTCTGGTCTCACGATGCTTGTTGCTGGTTGTCACCCAGATCGCTCCCCATCTTCTCCCTCGCCCGGCCCACGGAAACCGCGTGCTGCTTCCCGTCTCAGATCCGACCTGGTCGCTGGGTACTTGGGTGGGGAGCTGGTTCCGCTACGACAGCGGATGGTATACAACCATCGCCGAGCACGGCTATCACTATGGACCGCTGGGTACGGCAAGCACCAATTTCATGCCGCTCTACCCGGTGATTACTCGGGCCGTACAACCAATTGCCCTCGGCAGCTCTATTTGGCTGGCAGCCTGGCTCGTCGCCAACCTTGCCTTTCTAGCGTCTCTGGTGGTCCTGTGGCGATGGGCTTTGCTGCGCACCAACCGGGAGACTGCACTGCAGGTTCTGGTGCTGGTGGCATGCTTCCCGTTCGCCTTCTTTTTTGCCGCTCCCTACGCCGAGCCAGTTTTTTTGGCCCTGGCGATCTCCGCCTTCCTTCTGGCCGAACAGGGTAGATGGCCGCTCGCCATCGGCGTCGCCGCGCTCAGCACCGTTACCCGTCCGGTAGGGATGGCAGTGGTACTCGGACTGATGGCCCTGGCCTGGCAGCGTGGAGAGCGCCGCTGGTGTGCAGCCGCCGCATTGGCCTGTATTCCACTCCTGGCCTTCGCCCTCTATCTCGATCTATCCTTTGGCCACCCCCTAGCTTTTCTGACCTATCACTCATATGGCTGGGTAGCGCCCAGCGGCGGGGTGTGGCATACCATCACAGAACAGTTTCACACCAAATTGTCACCCTTCGATCGGGTCGACGCCCTGCTGGCCGTCCTCTTCATACTTTCAGGGGTTGTCGCCTGGGTCCGACTGGGCGCAGGCTACGGCGTGTACGTCCTGGTGGGAACCGTGTTGCCCCTGGTCCACGGGCTGGTCTCGATGGAGCGGTACGTGATCGTCCTATTCCCCGCCATGGCAGTCTGGGCCGGCTGGTCCCGCAAAGTCGTGCGATACAGCATTTTCGCCGTGTCGCTGTTCGGCCTGGTGCTCGCCACCACCATGTTTGTGCAGGGCTATGCGATCTTTTAGCTTGCGGGCACAGCGACCTGATCCGGTTTCGGGCAGATAGTCCCTGACTTTGGGTGACTTGCGCCCCTTACCGGCGCCAACCGGCGCCGCTATCATTTTCCCATGCCTACGGTCATTGAACTATCCGCCAACGCCACTTCAGTCGACTGCCCGGTCGAAACCGAAACGAGCCCGTTAAGGACGACGCGACCTCTCGCCCGCGTGCTGGGCTTCCTGAAGAGTTTCATTCTCATCGCGCCGTTGGCATTTTTGTTAGTGGCTTTCCTTACGTCCCTCGTAGGGGGAGCGCTAAAGTATGGCGGCCCGGCCAACTCGAAGCTTGACAGTGATTTCGCGATGTTTTACACCGCCGCCCAGGTATCGCAGGCTCATGGGAATCTGTACAATCCACCCCTGCTGCTGCGAAACGAGACCCGTCTCATGCGCCAGCAGCACATCCGCATGACGGTCCTCCCAGTGCTGGTGCGCGTCGGCAATCCACAAATCTTTTTCTGGGCGATAGGGCCGTTGACGCGGTTGCCCTATCGCCTGGCCGGCTGGCTGTGGTTTGGTCTCATGGCTTTGGCCACCATCATAGGAGCACTTGTCGCCATGCGGATTGCCGGGTGGGAGCTTCGCCTCGTTCCCCTGCTGTTGTTTCTCTCCATGCCCGTTACCGTGATGGGCTACTACGTTGGGAATGTCATCTCGCTGGTGTTCATGGGGCTAATGCTGGGTTTGCTGGCCGCACGACGGTATCCAGTGTTGTCGGGGGCGCTGATGGCCGTGGCATGGCTCAAGCCCTCGGTTTCATTCCCCCTGGTGATGCTCATCGTCCTGTTTCATGTCAAGGATCGTCGGTCAGTACTGGCCGGCCTAGTTCTGGCTACTATCGCCCTGGCCACGCTCACCCTGGTTGTGCTGGGATCCGGCAGTTTCGTGGAGTGGGTGGTCGGGCTCTCACGGTACTCGCGGGATATCGCCTCCCAGGTTGAAATTGCTCCGCTTTCGGGGCTGTACGTAGGATGGACATCGCCCACCGTGCGGACCATCCTTGAAGCAGCTTCCATAGCCGTTGCATTGTCGCTCACTGTGTGGTGGTGGGTGCGAAACGATGGGGAACAAACATCCTTTGCGCGGACCGGTTGGTTGTGGTTTGCCTGGTTTCTCGCGACCCCCTATGCCCACGGTAATGATGTTGTTCTGTTGACCGTGCCGATACTGGTCATGTTGGGACGCGACGCCTGCCACATCATGCGCTTTCCGGCCGCACCGGCCATATACCTCCTCTTCGTCACGGAGGCTATTTTCCCCTTCCGCGTGGGTCCTGAAGCCCTCCTATTGACCACGGTTTGCTGCATTATCGCCTGTCGCAAATGGCCAGAGACGGTGAACTCCTCCCGGGTCGAGCGCGTGGAAAGCGCAGCGCCATCTCTAGCCTCGGCGTAGCCGTTTCGTGGCTCACCGGCAAACCGCGGCATGACTCGCTTCCGGCCACAGGCGTCCCAGGAACGGTGGGCCGGGAGATCGCTATGGCGCGTAACTGCTTCGAGTATGAGGTGGCCCCGGCCATCAAGATAGAGTCCGGCGACCCCTGTAACGGGGGACCAACGTTAGTGAGTCGCGGGGAGCGGCGCGCAGCAAACAACCGTCAACGAGCCGCCCGCCTACGAGTCCTGGATCAGTGCCCCGGCTGCATCAGATACAGGACCGCAGTGACCACCGCCAGCCAGCGGAAGGCGGTGACCAGGACCAGGATGGTGTTGAGCAGGCTGCTCCAGCGCAGGTTCATGCGCGCATAGACCACCCGGCAGGAAAAGTAGCAGACGCCGAGTAGGACGGTGAGTAGGGCGGCCAGGCCGATCCATCCCAGGTCGTGGATCAATCCGCCGCCGAGCGGGTTCTGCTCATACTTCGCGCCGGTCTTGCTGTATCCCATCGCAGTGGTAATCACGTCCAGAATCGTGCCGCTGTACGCGAAGACAAAGACGATCTGAAAGAATCGCCAGCGCCGGCCGCGCTTCCCCTGTTCGGGTGTCCTGCTATCGGAGAGTATGCCCGGAAATGGTTCAGCCACCACTTCTCACACCAACTAGCCTTTCAGCTCCAAGAGCTCGTTCCATACATCTTTACGCGCGGCGCCCTTGATAGGCGAAGCCGGCACGGGCCGAATGGCCCGGTTTTGGTGGGGCTGAAGGTACTGTACCATCCTTTTGCACGAGTTACAAGCTTTTTTCAGCAGAATGATCGGGCAATCAACTTTCGTTCCGAGCGAGTGGTTAGCGCTACATCCCTCAATTCAGCCACGTCGCACCCGGTACGTGCAAGTACCGCGCAGGCTTATAGTGCTTGCCTTCGAGCTTGAATGGTATCGATTGGATGCTGAAGAGCCCCCTTTTTCGGTGACTTCCGGCCATAGTGGCGGCGGTGAAACTCCGCTACGCTCGACGAGTTGACCGGGCGCCAGGTGACGAAATCATGGTGATTCCCAGTTGCGCCGGCACGGAAAACGCCGAGGAAAAGGATTGACTCATGGCTGTTAACGCACAGAGCTCGCCCATCGCTGGTAAAGCTGCCTCTCACGGCCTCCTGCGATATATTCCATCGCTGTACCAGGTCGCCTTGCTGGCGATCCTCGGCGCCATCCTGGTCGTGGCTCTGGCGCCACGGCTCGACACCGATTTCTGGTGGCATCTCAAAGACGGCGCCTACATCGCCTCGCATCACGTGGTGCCCTCGCGCGACTTCATGTCGTACACCATGGTGGGTCGTGCCTGGACCGATCACGAGTGGCTGGCCGAACTCGTACTGTATGGAACCTACCGGCTAGCCGGTCTGTGGGGGCCGATAGCGTTCTTTGCCTGCGTGATCTGCGCCACCTTCGCCATGACCTACCTTAGCATGCTCCAGCGCGGCATCAATCGCGTGCTGGCCACCTTCCTGGTTGCCGCCGCCTTCATGGCCTCCAGCGCCAGCTGGGGTCCGCGCATCCAGATGTTGACGCTCTTCTTCCTGGCGGCCTTTGGCCTGATCCTGCAGCGCTTTCAGGTCACGCGCAATCGAAAGCTTCTCATCCTGTTCCCCGCGTTGATGCTGATCTGGGCCAACGTCCACGGGGGCTTCGTGCTTGGCCTGGTCCTGATCACGATCACCCTCGCCGGAGAGTGGATGAACCGCGTGACGCGGCAAGACCGATGCTGGAGCAGTGACGAGCTTCGCCTCCTGGCTTTGACCCTGGCGGGAACCTGCGCAGTGACCATCATTAACCCGAACGGGCCGCGGCAGCTCCTCTACCCGCTGACCTTCGTACTACCCAACGCCTACACCAACCTGATCGAGGAGTCGGCGTCGCCCAACTTCCACATGCCGGTGATGATGTTGTTCGAGGGGATGGTGCTGCTGCTGGTCGCTGCTCTGCTCATAGCGCGTCCACGCATGAACTGGTCACACCTCTTCGTGATCCTGCCCTTCACCCATCTGGCCTTGAGCCAGGTCCGCAACGTCGCCGTCTGGGCCGTGGTCATCAGTCCGGTGCTCGCCTGGTACCTGCAGGCCGCGATGCCGGCCCTGCGCGAGCAGTTCCCCCGGCTCTCGTATCGTGCGCGCCCGGTACGCGGCACCATCGGCCCCATCATGAACATCACGCTGCTGCTGCTGGTCTGCGTCATCTACCCGGTGGAAGCAGTGCACTTCATCAATCCCAAAACGCTGCGCCAGGCCGAGACCGACAACTATCCACGCGGCGCGGTCTCCTACCTGCAACGCCATTCCTTGCCGAGCCATGTATTCGCCTCATACGGTTGGGGCGGCTACCTGCTCTGGAACGCCTTTCCTCGCTACCGCGACTACATGGATTCGCGCGCCGACACGCTGTACACCACCAAAATCCTGCAGGGGTATCTCACCATGTACGCGGCCAGGCCGGGGTGGCAAACCGCCCTCAAGGCGAACGGCGTGCAAACGGTGCTGGTGGAGCGCACCGCCCCTCTGGCCCAGATGCTGGCGCGGGAGCCAGGGTGGCGATTGGCGTATCGCGACCGGCTGGCCGTGGTCTACGCGCATGACTGATCCGCCGGGACCAAAGTCCCTGGACGCGGGGGACCGTGGACGGTATCCGTCGCGCCCAAACGGTGGTTGTATGGGTACAAGGTCCGCGGGACGGCCCTATTCAGAGCGAAACAGTACAACGCGACAGATGGTGGGAAACGTGACATGAAACGACACTTTACAGCGGTCCAGGACGAAAGCGCCCAGGGACTGATCGAGTTTGCCCTGATCTTGACGGTCCTGATGATCCTCTTCCTGGGAGCCGTGGATTACTCTCGGTTTCTCTACTACGATCAGGCGTTACAGAGCGCGGCGCGGGTGGGCGCGGAGACGGCCAGCAATCACTGTCCAGACCCGTCGTCCAACTGTGGCCAAACCCTGGTGGCCACGGCGGGCAGCTTCGTCATGTGGTCGACGTACTGCGAAGCGGCGCCATACATCAAAGCCACGCCGGGCTACACCAGCTGCGTGGCGGGAAGCAGCGCGTCCTGGACACCAACGTGCACCCAGTCCTCATGCGTCAATTGCCTCAATGACATCTGCGTTTCCCCCTCGGTCAGGACCAGCGGGACGCAGGTAACCGTGGACATGGGCTGGAGCTTCAAGCCCATCTCCTTCTACATGTCGCAGTTCTTTCCGGACACATCCTGCTTTAGCGGCGATGACCCGACCGTCAATCACCACACGATCTGCGCTTCGGCGGTTGGAAAGGTGTTCTGAGCCATGGCAGCCAAGCAAGAAAACGGGCAGGCGGTGGTCGAGTTCGCCCTTATCTCCCTGGTGCTGATGATGCTCACCGTGGGGCTGGTCGATCTCGGTCGCGGATTTTTTCAATACCAGGCCGTGGCGTCGGCGGCCCGTTTCGGCGCGCGCTGGGGCTCGGTGGTCGGCGGAACCTGCGCGATGCTAAATCAGCAGTCGACCAACGACTGGTGCAACCAACTCAACCACAGCACCGGTACTTTCTGGGATCAGCCGGGAAACAAACCGATCCAGGGAACCGGGGCGGCATGCCCACCCTATGCCCCCCCTCCTGCGCCCCCGTCATCGGACTACTACAGGGTGAGCGACTACACGGCGAACACGTCGACCACGATCGTGGGCATGATCGCGCAAAAGTACGACACCAGCGCTGCAAGCAGCAGCTTCGTGGGCGGCAAGGTGACGCCGGGCCTCGATCTCAGCCAGCTGTATGTATGCGTGGAGCTGCCCAGTAGTTCCGCCAGGCCGCAGCCGGGCGAGACCGTCGGCGTCGCGGTGTACTACCCGTTCACGGGAGTCACCACCATGATCACCCGCCAAACCCTATACCTTAACGCCACGTCACAGTATCAGGTGGAGTAAGCACATGAAGCTATTGAGGATCTTTCGCGAGCGCGCGGAGAGCGGCCAGGCCATGATTTTCTTCGCAGTGTTGCTCTCAACGCTGTGCATGACCACCGGACTCGCGGTAGAGGGTGGAAACATGATGGTGCAGTATCGCAAGCTGCAATCCGCGGCGGACATGGCCGCGCTGATCGGCGCGCAAAAACTACCCTGCGGTACCACAGCCAGTCCCGCAGACATTCAGTGTAGAGCGAGCGCGGAGCAACAAGCATGCGATGACGCAGCAAGTAACGGCTTTAAGGATTGCACGGCTGGGGGCGCCGGATCGCCCTCCGCCAACGTGCCGCCCAAGACCTGCAGCCCGTACGACTTTATCGACTACGGTAACGGGTCATCCAACGCGAGCTGTAAATCCGCCTCCGCGCCCACGTCCTACAGCTACATCGAAGTGCGGCTGCAGAAGAATTTCGGCAACGTGCCGATCTTCAATATTCCGGTGACGCTCTCGGCCCACGCCGTGGCCAAGCACGGAATACCGTCGCCCGGCGATTATGCCTTCATTTCGCTTGACCCGACGACCGGGCTGAGCATCAGCGGGAGTCCCACAATCCAAACCGTTGGGTCAGTCTTCGCGAACGGTGGCATCACGGTCACGGGCGGTGGCGTTGCCCAGACCTGTGATGGCGGGTGGTACTCCGCCGGTGCGGTGTCAAACGTTAGTACAGACACGACGGGCACCTCAACCTTTGCGCCCACCGCCTGCTCTCCGGCAGCCCTCGACTCGTCCCCGCTGCAGCAGCCAAATTTAGCTCAGATCGGTGACCCCTACGGGAGCACTGTTCCTCCGCCGGGGTCCTACCCGAACTGCACCGAGTGTTCCCAGGCGGGGTCGTACTACGACTTAGATACCGGAAGCTGGTACACCGACAGCGGAGGCGGCTTCCCCCAAAACAGTGATCTCGAGCTTTTCCCCGGTATCTACAGTAGTAATCTCGGGCTCGGCAACTCAAACATTGCCTACTTCAATCCAGGTGTCTACACCTTTACGGGAGGTATAGATACTCAACACGGACTCATGTGCGTGTACGGTTCGCCATCGTGCAATAACACGACCTGTATGGCCGCCAGCTTCCTCCCGGGCTCCGTGGCAGGTGATCAGTGGAATTACCGGTGTTCACCGTATGGGTTCTGGGACAGCTCTGCTATCGCTGGCCGGCCCCCAAGTTTGAGCGCGGTTCCAATGTTCTATGACAGTTCCCTGGGGTCGAACAGCAGTGTGCCGCTCAACGGCGTCACCATCTATTTACCTGCAGGCGATCCCAACATGACGAATTTCAACGGCAACGCTGGCAAAACTGGCGGCATATACCTAGCCGCACCCGCCCCCTGTCCGGGAACCGGCACGTACACCTCGTCCCCGGGCGCAGTGAGTTTTCCCGCAGGTTCAGCGAGCGGAACCTTTGCGTACTCGACCTCAACCAACACCTGGGGGCTGCCCCGTGGTGTGACGACCTCGACCGCGGGAACGGTGTATCCGAACGTTGACTGGAGCCTTGCCGGTGAATGTAACCTCCCCTACACCGTATGGCCGGGAGAAATGCCGAAACCGCAGCACCTACACTTCCTCTTCTACGACCTGAGTTCCTTCCCCCTCGACATTTCAGGCGCCAGTGCGCAGAAAATGAACGGCATCTTTTACGCCCCCTCTACGGTCATGAAACTGAACGGAGCCGGAAAGGGCGGCGTTGATTCTGGCCCTCCCTGGATCTACGGGCAACTGGTTATCAAATCGGGCGTTTTCAGTGGCAATAGCTACAACGATATCGCCTATCGCCCGTGCACAGGAAGTTCCACGCCCTGTGGTAGTGGCGCCGGAACACAACTCATCCAGTAAACCGTCGATCAACTCATGCCCCAACACACTTACTCAGAAAGGCAAAACACCTCATGCAACAGCGTAAAAAAGGCAAACAGCTCATGTACCTCGGCGGTATCCTGGTGGCTCTGGTCCTCGGCGCGGCGTTCTTCATGACGCGCGGGGGAGGGAGCAGCAGCAGCAGTGCCCCCGCCGGCGGGACCGGCGTTGCCAGAGAAATCACCGGGTCTACTACTCCCGTGGTGGTCGCGGTACAGGCCATTCCGCAGGGCACTACCCTGAACTCGGCGCAGGGGCTGGGCCAGTACTTCGCGGTCAAGGAGCTGCCCCGGTCGATCAAGCCGACCGGCGCCTACTCCAGCGTGGCGCAGATCGGCAGCCTGGCTCACTCCTCGCAAGGCTCGCTCACCACCACGCAGACCATCTACCAGAACTCGCCCGTGGTGAGTGGCATGTTCAGCCCGCTCGGTATGTTCCGGCAGGCGGCCAGCCCGGCGTTCTCCATTCCGTATGGCTATGTAGCTATCGCCGTCAACTTCGACGCGGTAAACAGCGTCCTGGGCAGCATCAATGCCGGCGACCTGATCGACATTATGGCCAGCTACAAGCCGGCCGGTCCCAGCCTGGGCAGCGCCCGCTCCGCACCTCCCCAGAGCGCTCCCGGCCAGACGCAGTACGTGTTGAACGGGCTGCGCGTGCTATCGGTCAACGGCCCCGGGCCCACGCCCGGCAACACCGGCAGCACCAACTCGAGCAGCTCCAGCAGCAGTTCCAGTAGCGCGGCCGGCTCGACCGCCAGCGCCGCGGCGACCGCGGGAGGCAGTCTCCTCCTGCTGGCTCGCTATCAGCAAGCGCTGGAGATCCAGCACCTCAAAGACTTTGGCTGGCAGATGAGCGCGGTGCTCCCATCGGCCAAACAATCAGGTGGCCAGACCGTGAAGACGACCCCGGTAACCGACCGCTGGTTCTTCGTGAAGACCAATACCCCATTCCGCGCATCGCCTGGCTATTGAGCCGGGCGACGGTAGAGAGGAACCATCGTGGGCTTACTGGATCGAATGAGCAGCGGGGCGATACCGTCCCTGCCGGCTCGACAACACCCCCCGCCGGAAGATGTGCCAAACCCGTCCGCTCCCAGAGAATTGAGCTTGCTGCGCCAGGAAGAAGACGTCGACAAGCCGGACCTGACGGTACGCCGTTTTAATATCGGCGCCAACAAAAAGGATCCGTTCCGCGTCATTCGTGAGCGGGTTCAGTCCCAGTTGCTGCGCGAGTCGAACCGCTATCTGAAGCTGGACGACAAACAGGCGGTGCAAGCACAGATTGTGAACATGCTGGACGATGCGCTGGCGCAGGATGGCATCCAGCCGGCGCGCGTCGATTACATGCGCATCCTGGACAGCATCTCAAACGAGGTTCTGGGTTTCGGTCCCATTCAACCGCTGCTCGACGATGACACCTGCACCGAGATCATGATCAACGGCTACGATCAGGTCTACGTGGAGCGCTTTGGCAAGCTCCAGATGACCGACGTGAGCTTCGACGACGACCAGCACGTGATGCGCGTCATCGACAAGATCGTGGCCCCGCTCGGTCGCCGGGTGGACGAGGCGTCGCCCATGGTGGACGCCCGATTGCCCGACGGCTCGCGTGTCAATGCCATTATCCCCCCGCTCTCCCTGATCGGGCCGGTGCTGACCATCCGCCGCTTCCCCAAGCAGCCCCTAACCGCGGACGACATCGTGCGCCTCGGCTCCATGACCCGCGACATGTCCGATTTTCTCTCGGCCGCAGTGCGGGCACGCCTTAACGTATTCGTGTCGGGCGGTACCGGCTCCGGGAAAACGACACTGCTCAACGTCCTCTCCTCGTTCATCCCCGAAGGTGAGCGGATCGTCACCGTGGAAGACGCCGCCGAGCTGCAGCTGGTGCAGGCGCATGTCGTCACCCTGGAATCGCGACCGGCCAACATCGACGGCAAAGGCGGCGTGCAAATTCGGGACCTGGTGCGCAACTGTCTGCGCATGCGGCCGGACCGGATCATCGTCGGCGAGGTTCGCTCCGGAGAGGCGCTGGACATGCTACAGGCGATGAACACCGGCCACGACGGCTCGCTCACCACCGCGCATGCCAATACGCCGCGGGAAACATTGTCCAGAATCGAGACCATGGTGTTGATGGCCGGCATGGATTTACCAGTCCGCGCCATCCGTGAGCAGATATCCAAGGCTATTCATCTGATCGTGCAGCAAGATCGTCTGCAGGACGGTAGCCGTAAGGTGACGCACATCACCGAGGTGCAGGGCATGGAGGGCGACACGATCGTGCTGGAAGATCTCTTTAAGTACGACCAGTCGGGATTCGAAGGCGGCAAAGTGTTGGGAGACTTCCGCGCCACGGGCGCGCGACCGAAGTGCTACGAGAAGTTCCAGCAAATGGGTGTAAATCTGCCGCTCAGCGTGTTTGGGCGAGTTCTATTGAATGCATAGGGACATACCATGACATACGTACTGATACTTGCACTGGTGGCAACCTCCGGCGGCCTGTTCAAAGTTATGCGCGGCGCCGGCAAGGGCGGGAACGCTTCGTCACTGGCGGCCAGGCTTGGCCGCTATGGGACACTGGCGGGGGCAGCCGGCGTGCAGGGTGCTCCGGTCCTCCCGACCTACACCAAGGCCCGCGGCGAACAGAGCGCGGTCACCCGGGGCGTCGACAAGCTGGTGGCTCGCCGCGGCTTCGGGGAGAAATTAGGACGCAAACTGGAAGCCGCGGACCTGAAAGTAACTCCCGGTGAGTTTGTCTCGATCTGTTTTTCAGCCTTCGTGGTTGCCATGCTCGCAGGAATCCTGATTCGAGGCGCTCTTGGCCTGCTGGTCCTGGGTTTGATCGGACTCGCGGCGCCCTGGCTCTACCTCAAACGGCGAACATCGAAACGTCGCAAAAAGTTCACCGAGCAGCTGGCGGACATGTCCCAGATGATGGGCAATAGTATGCGCGCCGGCTTCTCCATCATCCAGTCCATGGAACTGGTGGCGGGGGAAGGCCCATCCCCGGCCAAGGACGAGTTCGAGCGCGTGGTCACCGAGGTCAAGCTGGGACTGCCACTCGAACAGGCCCTGGAACACATGCTGGGGCGCATTCCCAGCGAGGACCTGGGACTGGCCGTGGTCGCCATCAACGTGCAGCGACAGGTCGGCGGTAACCTGGCTGAGATTCTGATGGTGATCTCGAAGACCGTACGAGAGCGGGTACGTTTTACCCGCGAGCTGAAAGCGATGACCTCGGCCGGACGCTATTCGTCCTACGTCATCACCGCTCTCCCCGTCGGCGTCGCGGTGGTCATCAACTTCATGGACCGGCCGTACGAATCGTATTTGTACACCACCCTGGTCGGCCATCTCATGATCGGGGTCGCGATCACCATGGTCGTCGCCGGCTTCTTCATCCTCAATAAAATCGCGAACATCGAGGTATAACCAACCATGCTGATCTTTGTACTCGTTGGGGTCGTGGTGGGAGTGGGACTCGCACTCTACGGAGCGTTGTCCGTGAAACAGTTGGACCAATCACTGGACGCTCGTATCAGCCGCTTCAACCTGACTCCGACGCACAGCCTTACCGCCCTTGAGCTTCAGATCCCGCGCGGCGAGCGCCTGATTGGCCCGGCACGCCGGCGCGTGGCGCGCGTGGTGCGGCAGATGACGCCGGTCGGCCAGATCGAAAAGACCCAGACCAAGTTAGCGCAGGCGGGCAATCCCAAGAATCTGACGGTCCAGGACTTTCTGGGCGCGAAGGGCCTGGCGGCCATCGGGCTGACCGTTGCTGCCTTTCTCCTCCTGATGTTTGTCTTTCATCCGAGACTCATCATCTTTGTGGGCGTCGTGGGGGCAGCGGTGGTCATCGGGTTCTATCTGCCCGACTTCTGGATACGGTCTCAGATCAAGAAGCGCCAGGAAGGAATCCTCAAGTTTCTCCCAGACGCTATCGACATTCTGGCCATCAGCGTCGAAGCCGGGCAGGGCTTTGATGGCGCTCTCAGCACGCTGTCGTCGCGCAAGGAAAATGACCTGACCTACGAGTTCGACCGGTTCCGTTTGGAAGTCCAGGCGGGCAAGGGACGGCGAGAAGCCTTTCGGGATATGGCCCTTCGCTCAGGCGTCGAAGACCTCAGCAACTTTGTGGCCGCAATGATTCAGGCGGACCAACTCGGCATTGGCATCGCGCATGTGCTGCGGACCCAGTCGGAGGAGCTTCGTATCAAACGACGCCAGCGGGCCGAGGAAAAAGCCCGTCAAGCGCCGATCAAAATGCTCTTCCCTTTGATCTTCCTGATGTTTCCCGCGCTCTTCATCGTCATTCTTGGTCCTGCCGTCCCGCAACTCCTCACCGAATTCAGCAGCCATTAAGTCCCGAGTGCTAAAATCGCGCGTCCTGCGCTCAGTTGACCGCCAACCACCATCCACTGCACACCGTTTTTCGGAGATACGTTCTTGGCACACACCATCCTGATCGTCGATGACAGTCCGACCGCTGTTCCGGAGCTCAAGGCAGTACTCGAAAGCCTCGGGTATCAGGTGATGACCGCGCTGCGAGGCGAGGAAGCCCTCGACACGCTGCGCTCCGCTAAGGTCGATCTGGTCGTGACCGAAGCTCTGCTGCCCGGCATGGACGGCTTCGAACTCGTGCAGAGAATCCGGATGGAACCCGGCTGGGGACACCTGCCGATTCTGATGCTCACGGTGCGATCGGCGCCGGAAGACTACGCCGCCAGCTTCGAAGCCGGGGCCAATGAGTACTTCCTCAAGCCGACCGACACCACCAAGGTCGCAGCGGCGGTACGCGGCCTGCTGGCACGCTACGAAATGGGCAAGCTGGAGCGGCCCGGCAGCGCGCGCGGGGGCGGGACTGCCCTAGCACGGAGTGAGCGAGGCGAGATTATCACCGTTTTCAGTCTGAAGGGCGGCGTTGGAACCACCACCATCGCGGTGAATCTGGCCGTGGCCATCAAGGAACTGGCGCCCTCGGCCCGTGTTGGTCTGATCGACCTCTCGTTGGAACAGGGCCTCTGCTCCCTCTTGCTCGATATTGTCCCAACCTCCACCATTCATGATTGGGCGCGGGAGAATTTGGAGGAAGCGAATTCGTACCTCTTAAACCAGTACTTCGTGCCACACCGCACGGGCATCAGTTTGATGTCGGCTCCCCTCTCTCCGGAGCAGGCCGAGGCGGTGCGGCCGCCAGTTGTTCGTGTAACCCTGGATCTCGCGCCTCAAGCGTTTGATTACATCGTGGTAGACACCTCATCCAGCTTTAATGAGAATACGCTGCTGGCCCTGGAGATGGCCCAGACCATCGTTCTACCGGTGACCTCAGATATGGCCTCGATGCGCACGGCGGTCCACACCATGCGAATTCTCAAGGCCGTGAATATCGACCAGGACCGGACCCGCTTTGTGCGGAACGAGATAGTGCCCAAGGCGGGTTTGACCAAGGAGCAGCTGGAGAGCGGCCTGGGCAAAGATTTTGTCACCATCCCGCACGCCGGGTCGCTCTTTATAGAGGCGTCCAACCAGGGCATTCCGATTGTCTCGGTGCAACCAACCCTTCCCGCCGCCAGGGCCATCATCGCTCTGGCGCGTAGCCTATGCGTCGCGGAAGTGGAGGAAGTGCCGGTCACTCCGGCGCTGGCCGGCTCGGGTCTGAAAGGCCGGCTCGATCGGCTGCAACGCCTGCGGCGCACCTAAGGTTACGGACTGAAAAGGAAAAAGGAGAGGACCGCGCCCAGTGCCAGGTAGGGCGCATAGGCGAACTTCTCTTTGCGTCCGCGCCGCAAGACCAGCAGCAGAACGGCGGCAGCCAACCCTCCGATGAGCACGCCCAGCAGGAGCGCGTTGAGCACCGTCGGCAGTCCGCGCATGGCGCCGATCAGCACCGCCAATTTGGTGTCTCCCATCCCGAGGGCGCCCCGCCCCACAAACTGGAGTATTCCGAAGATCAGCAGTGCCACCACCGCACCCAGCAGCGCGTTGACGACCGTGAAGCCCGGCCAGAAATACGCGCCGGCGAGCGCTACCACCGTTGCAGGGTAGGACATGCGATTGAGGACCAGTCGGTGCTCCAGATCGAGGTCGGCGATGGTCAGCAGCCAGGCGCTATACGCGGCGGCCAGGAGCGTCTTGATCGAGGCTCCATAGTGAAAGGCGAGCGCGCCAAACACCGCCGCCATGACTATCTGGATGAGGACCGTGCGCAGCGGCCGCCAATGAGCCAGCCAGCCGCCGATTAGCGGCAGGAGCAGCAAGGGTCCGGGCGGCGGAGGTGGCTCGGCCAAACGATAGGCAACCACACGGGGCGATAGGAAAGCGCTGGCGGTGCCCACCAGGAGGCCGGCTGCCGCCGCCACCAGTTCCAGGTATGGTGCTGTCAACACGCGACGACCGCCTTAGCCCACACAGAGTCTCATCCAGAACGCAGGCTACCATATCAGGCTTTCGGTATACTTGATGGCACGTCGGCAGCCCATGCGTGGAGGGGTACCCAAGTGGCCAAAGGGGGCTGACTGTAAATCAGCTGCGCAATGCTTCGGGGGTTCGAATCCCTCCCCCTCCACCACGTTTTTCTGGCTGAGAAAGACGGCTTCGCCCGCTAACGGGCAGCCAGCTACAATACAATCATTGCTGCCAGCCGTCGTTTTGATAGTTTTCCCGCCTGGTTGCTACACTTTGACGGGCGGAGGACCACGCAGCTTCCCCCTGCCGTGCTCCAGTAGCTCAGTGGCAGAGCGCGTTCTTGGTAAGAACGAGGTCGTGAGTTCAATCCTCACCTGGAGCTCCACTTATCGTGCGTATACATGACTTATCCCACCTATCGATGACTTATCTAAGGTACGGTGGCATGCTAAAGGAGACCGACGACCATGGCGAAGCAGAAGTTTGAGCGGACCAAGCCGCACGTCAACGTGGGAACCATTGGGCATATCGACCATGGCAAGACGACGTTGACGGCAGCCATCACCAAAGTGCTGTCCGACCAGGGGCTGGCCGAGAAACGGGACTTCGACTCGATCGACAACGCGC
>JAABUH010001024.1_pt1 | contig 34473 bp, 29 predicted proteins | sample 5559121 | NCBI WGS metagenome assembly JAABUH01 (sample SAMN10711871, study PRJNA513364) | rock metagenome | isolation source: Antarctica rocks | place: Antarctica: Victoria Land, Battleship Promontory nord | collected 2015-12-28
ATCGATCGATCCCCGTTTCTCTCGTTCTCAAAAGCGGACCAATAATCAATGCTCCACCAGGTGGCTTACTCTGATGAACCTGAAGTTACTCTTTCATTGCTGTCACAACAAGACGACACTAACATTCGGTGACGGAACATTCATTTCCTAATCTTCAAGATATCTTTCGAACCCATCTTTAGCCGCGGAATTGTGTATAGTCGCGTGGCTGTCTACCATCTCTCTCTATTTGCAATGAAATACCCTACCTCCTTGCTATCCGCCGGCCTTTGCCTAATCAACCAGCTTCTGTTCGTATCATAAAAGCGATCTGGACAGTCCATGTAGGATGGTGAAGTGTGATATATAATGCCAATATACCTCAGGGCTCTGCTCGATATTAATCGATGAAGCAAGGGAAGAAACGCAGTCTAAGTAAAGCTCTTTCCAGAGCTTCGAAGCGAAAAGCATTCAGCTTTGGTGACAAGATGACTTCACCCCGTTCCGAAAGAGCGGCGGCCATAAGGAGGCCCTCGCTGGTAGTGATGGGTGCTGTAGACATTGATTGGAAACTTTTACGACGATTCTACGAGCCAATGCTGCTACTGAAGCTGCTTGATCCTGTTCGCGGTCAACGTGTCGACCGGCCGACCGACCCTGAGCATGGCGCTTTGAGCTCGACAGAACTTCGTCGAGCCTTCGTGGATAAACTTGCTTACTTGTGCGACTTCAAGAAAGGGGGGGATACAAGTACTGCAATTGCCCTTCAGGATAGTCCTCAGGGTGTCGTCATTCATTGTGCAGCAAACGATCATGTGAAGCCGCGCGTGAAAGACTTTATTCGTGAAACATTGGAATTGCTGGTTACAGTAGATGACACGAATCACGCCAAAGTTGAAGCTCTGATATTCAAGAAAGCCATCTCGCTCAGCAGAAATAGGCTTCGTACATATTGAAAGCGGACGGATGGGATGATAAGAAAATGCTCAAAGCATTTACAGTGTAATGCTCCTTCTTCATCTTCCACTGAAATGGTAGCAGAGAAGTCAACCGATTCGGGCACAGCCTTGAAACTTTGCTCGTGGCTTAACGAACTTCAGCGGACTGCCGAAAGCATGTCAAGCCTGGTGAGGAAATGCTATCAAGCAAGGAACTCGCGGCTTCTCCGGGCGCTTGATCGACTCTCCGCAGAAGGCAAGCCTCACTGCCGAGCCTTCCAAGACCTACGCCACTACATCGGACGGCTAGAAGCCCATCGAATGGCAACGAAGACACTGGTGGCGGCAGTCGCCGGGGCCCCTGGATTCCTTGAGGGATTTTCGGTTCAAGTGGAGCCTTCCTCCCCTCGTGCATATTGCAATCTGCTTCCTGAGGATACTACCGCTTCCGGCATTATGGGCCGAATGTGTCCAAAGGACGGCGCTGCATCGTATCGGGATGCCTTAAAACTCATGGACTCCTCGTATGAACTTAATCTGGATGTCGCGCTTGCGGAGAATTGTGCTTTTGAAACCCGGGTCCATGCAGAACTACTCTTATTAGATCTGTTTATCCGTAACAAATATGAGTTCGCGGGCGAAGACAGGTATATTGGATGTAGCAAGCCAGCCTGCTATTCCTGTTCACAATATTTCCGAGCTCAAATTACAAGCTTTACACTGCCGGCTTGCCACAATAAGCTGTATCTTCGTTGGCGACCTCCAGATATTTCCGACGAGATAGACCTTGAGGCGATTCAGCGTCGGAATGACACTATGAATAATATGAACGTGAGAATTCAAGAAGAAATCAAAGAGCAACTTGATAGACGGACTTTGACAAGGCATCGTCAGTTCGACTCGACCACTGGCAGGAGCATTGCCTTTGACATTGAAACGTTCCAGAACCACTCGAACGATGAGCGTTTTGACTTAAATTTGGGCACTCGTAAAAGTTTTGTAAAGGATTTGGAGGACGCTCCAGAGCAACGTTGGGAGAGTTCGGAAGAAAGCTTAGAAGAAAGCTATGATGATTCTGACAGAGGTGTTTCCATTACATAAGCAAGCTATCGCTCTCTCGATACTCGGTCGGAAGATTAATCGCAAATCAAATGGCGATACCAAAGGATCATGGGGGCCTTCTGATTTCAAGCTTCGACTACTTAGCGACTGATGACAGTTTGTTGAACGTTGAAGACCGAACATCGGATTTAGATAGGCTGTCATAGTGCCAGTCAATGAACTAAAATTGCAACGGTCATACTTTGCATTACATCGGAAACAGTCTTCCATCACTACCTCAAGAGATACTAGACATACCATACCAACCACATTAAGACAACTCTTGATATAAGATGCACTTCAAGCTTAGTCCAATCTCTCGAGCATCTGCTTAACAAGATCTCTCGCAAATGAACCAACTTCCTCCAAAAGCAGTTGGAACTCGTTGCTCCGTGACAAATCCTCAACTACACATGCGGAATAGTGTACAACGAGTAGTTTTAAGTCATCAATCGACTCTGGACGGTCAGTAGTGTTTGAGTAACTGTACCACAGTAAATTGATAATGTCCCCAATTCGTTCATCGTACAAAGTGAACTCGGCCAAAGTCCGCTGAAGCATGTGAAGAGAAAGGTCTTTAAGAGGGCCAACATCATACTTGTCAGCGAATACGTAGAGCCTAGCATGACAGAGAAAGACCTCAGTGTAATCTTCGCATAATTCGCGGTTTTTCCGAGGCTGAAAAGCAGGCTTCGAGGTGGCATATGCTTTGCTCTTGAAATTTCCCCATAACTCGGACTTCTTTGACCAGGCCTTCGCTTTCTTTGTATCCTTCTTGGAAAACCCCCAGCCGTCATTACTGATATCAAAACCAGACAAGTCCCGCACTGGCTCTAGTTCTGGCTCAGGCTCCGGCTGCGCATTGGAAACTTCGTTCGGAACAAGATGCGTAGAGGTAATCGTGCAGGAATCAGGCAGAATGTCTGGATCCGCAGCAACGTAGTCTCCTGTGTATGCGTATTGACTGAATCGGACAAATGTACCCTCATCGACGTCTTTCAGCGGGGCACATCCCTCCTTCGCTTCCGACATGTTTCCATTAATAAGGACACCAAGGGGTTTCGAATGGTGGGCTATGAGTGTAGAATGAACCGTGAACATTGTTCTATCGGGCCCAACGAGGAACCTGAAGGAAGTAGAGATGAGAACACTGTAATAACAAAACAGATCAGCTATGTCCGTTATTTTCGAAATGGGAAATGAACGACATCACCTGTCGTATGAAATCGCCATGTAGGCTGCCTTTAGTAGTTGGCCGAGTATGATAGTTTCGGACAGAAGCCAATAGAACCTTGTGCAATAATGCAGCTGGAAGAAAGGGTTCTTTTAATGTCAGCGAGGTTTTGGAGTAGCAAGAAGTTGAAAATAGCCTTGGCGCAGATTTGAGATAGGACAGATTGTGACAGATTGCGCTACTAGTGTAGATCCCCGCCCGCATTAGGGCTACTTTTAATTTCAATCAACGTCCAAATGATTGTCCAACACTGTATGCCCAGCCAACAATTCCCATATCAGCCTTAAGGTAGTCCGCGTTTGCAGATGGAAGCAGGTAAGGAGGTTGATGTCAAGAAACCCTTGCAACTCTGTCTCTAACCAAGGGAACGTAGCCGGGTGAGAGCGGCAAAAACGGTAACGAGGGTGAAGACGAAATGGGTGCCCGATTTTAGGTCTTTCTTGACGCTTATGTGACGACGCTGAGTGATCTACTATATTTAGTATTAAGTCGCGTTACCTCTCAGCGCTTACATCTTATATATATACATTGACGAAGTGCTAAATCGATTGCCGATTGATGTGAACGCTTGACATCAAGGCAAAAAATCAACATGGATGTAATTAATTGCAAACGAATTGTATTTCAAGGAGTCCTGGCGCGGCACGCTACCAATGCGGACCGAACGGTGCTGCGTGAGTTCGCTGATCTTGCCGAACGCTTAGGCTTCGAGTCGCCAGAGATTACCGCTCTGAAGGAATATCCCCGGGCAAGGGATGCGAGAAACCCATCAGAAATTTCCAAACCTCTACTCGTCACGGATGGTGTCGGGGTGAAGAAGAAGCGGAGGTGCGGGCTACCCAGCATGGAGGAATACGTGGAAGATAGCGACTCTCTCTTCGTAAATCACCTACATGACGTGGATGAGGAGCAAGGCGAGGGCATTACGTCCTTTTTCGTCCGGAAGTCCATCTATTCTGCGTTCTTTGGAAAGCCATCACCTCTGCCCTTGGAAGGACTGCATCCGAGAAATAATGCAATAGAGGAGGAGCAGGAATTAGAAAGGCAGGAGCTAGAGAGGCAGGAGTTGGAAAGGCAGGAACGAGATAGAAAGGAGCAAGAGAAGCGAGAGCTGGAAAGGCAAGATCTGGAAAGGCAGGAGCTAGAGAGACAGGAGCTAGAGAGACAGGAGCAAGAGAGGCAAGAGCTGGAGAGACAGGATCAAGAGAGGCAAGAGCTGGAAAGGCAGGAGCTGGAGAGACAGGATCAAGAGAGGCAAGAGCTGGACAGGCAAGAGCTGGACAGGCAAGAGCTGGACAGGCAAGAGCTGGACAGGCAAGAGCTGGAAAGGCAGAAGGAAGGAATCAAACCGTCCACAGCCTGCAGCCTCGCCCATATTCCCACGCGATCTCGTTCGCTGAAAGCGCTGAAGATTGTCCCTCCTAGTACTTGACCACGTAACTCGTCAGCGTCCCTTGTGGATACCCGTGGTGCTCGAAGCTCCAAAGCTTTGACGGTGACTTCATCCACAAATTGCATAGCGCTCGCGTCGTGCTGGAGAAGCTTTCCCCAGATATCTTTGACATGGTACAGGTAGTGCAAGATGATCTGTCGAGCTTTCAGCAAACTTGTTACCCCAGCGAGGATATCCACTCACATCATCGCATTTAATGGCCAATATCGTGTTCCACGTGTGGAGCCTCATGCCTCCCCACAACCCGAGGATCTCACGGAGGGCATCCAAAGCTGCGGCCAGCTCCTCGTGCCGGAGGAGCTGCTTGAGACACCGCTTCCCATGGGGGCTCAATCGGCTCCACCACCGCCATTCAAAGTGCAAACTCTGTTGGAAATGGTACTGACGGATCTTGCGGTAGATCTCGCCATCAGTCGGCTTCTTTTCGTTGGAATATTCCTCGACCAGGCATGTTTTCAGGTTAGGGTCGATGTCTGTTCAAGGCGTCTGTCAGGATTGTTGTTATCCACGGAGAGAACGAGCCTACCTGCGAGGTACAGATCCACCGTCCACCACTCCAACCCTAACTCTTTCGCAGCCTGGATACGGTGTCGCCCGTGCAGGCATTCGACCTGGTAGCCGGCCGGAAAAACCAGCTCCGGATTCCCGCCCCGCGGATATTTCCCCAGTTGCCGCGCTGACACCCCCGAAAGCGCTTCAGCGGCATCGAGGGATTGCTGATCAATGACGGCGGGGATGTGATTGAGCTCGTCAAGCCGTCGACAGTCCTTTCGAAAAATTGTTTTTAATCGCTCGACGTTCTTGCCGTCGAGCTCCCTCGGCCGGTTCCATTGGAAATGTAGCCACTTGAGCCTGATGCGGGCGGTTCCCTTGTACTTGATGCGTTTTTCTGCCTCGATTCTCGACTCTTCCTCTCGAATTTGAGTTCTCCACATCTCGACAAGCTTTGCCTGGTGAACGATCGAAAAGAGGAGGGCACATGATGTCTTGGGTCATGGAGACCACGTGTTATACTGGTCAGTATTGTGCGCCAATTTATGGCGACCCTCCAAAAGTGACCCTCTTTCTATATATATCTAAACTTGCTGCTCTGTCCTTTAAATGGAAGCTAACCATTACCAGACTCTCATCCTCCCTCGCCATCTCACCCTCAACTCTCCCATCCCCTACTCAACTTTACTTTCCTGTCGCCTCTTGGGTATTCCACCACGACAGTTGAGGATGAGCTTCCAAAATCCCAAGCATGACACCCAACTCTATCTGCAAGGTCTGACCGAAGTGGGCCAGTCTACTGGGGTCACAGAGCCCGAGAGCCACGCCATAGAAGGACAAACGTCCTCGCAGGATCGCTCGGTCCTGAAAAAGAATGCGCCAAAACGAAAGAGAGACCTCTCTCCGCAGAGAAGTGGGGCCGTTGAAAGGCCTGGGATTCGTGCGTACCATTACGAGGGAATGAAAGACGAATCGTCGTGGGAAAGCTATTGGAAGATCTTTCAGCTCAAGTTCGATCGCTTCGTCACCGTCGCCGTCCGGAAAGAGCCCTTCCGCGAACGTGTCGTCGTGAAGAATTTTTCGGGGCCCGATTCCCAGGAGGAGCTCCGGATGATACATAATATCCGCCACGACAACATCGTGGCCGTCCTGGAGACCTTTCGTTTTGACGGTTCTTTTTATGTCATCCTCGAGCGTATGGGCATTTCCCTCCTTCAGATCGTCGCTTCTCCTCCCTATCCCGGCGAGCAGGAACTGGCGGCCATATTGGGACAGGTAGGCCAGACCGACCAGGAGTTACGGAGCCTCTGCTGATTGGGTAGATACTTGATGGCCTTGCCTACCTTGCCTCGCAAAACCTGGAGCACGGGTCTTTAAGTTGCTCGAACGTTCTCCTGAGCGATAAAGGAGACGTTAAGATCGGTCCGTCTTCCCCCACAATCACATGGCACTTCGCTAACGCGACGTGACAGCGGATCAAGAATGCTGTCGTGAGGTCGCTCCGTCGGACGTTCCTGGTATCAAAGATGTGAGGGCGCTGGGCAAGATTGTGATGGAGTTAATGCAGAAATACACGAAAGACGACGGAGCTATTGGGATCGAGAATTTGGATCGTTGGCCAGAGGACTCCGCCGCCGTCGAATTTCTATCGGCGACGACATCTGCCAGTTCGACGAACGAGCTGATGAAGGTGAGCCAGGATTCCGTCCGTGGGATCACAGTCTGACGTCTCCAGCACCGCTTGCTTCAGTGTGGTTGGCGGAAAGACTGGCTTGAGTGGCTGGTGGATTGGGCCGGAGTCTCCGCCCTACAGACTTCACAAGCCTGCGGTATAGACGGTCCCAGCCATCATGGAATCTCATAGTCTTTGATATCAAGCTGCCTGATCAATTTCCCTGATCTTCGGACGCCGATTTTGTCACGCATCCTCTACTAACTCTAAATTTAGCGTACAGTCAAAAATGTCTCCCTTAACACATCCACTTCTGTTTCCCCCCCCCTCCCACCCAAAGCGCTGGGTGTCCTTCTGCTTTCTGCCTAGCTCCGTTGCTATATATGTTCTCCCATCTTCCCCCGGCTTCTCTTTCTCTACTGTCCCCTTCGCTTCCCTTCCCTTCATTTTTCTTCTAAAGAACGTCACCGATCGTCTCCGCTTTCAATACGTCCTTCATGGATGTCACCCAGATTTACGCTACAGCCGCAGGCGGCTTCTTCCTTGCCTTCATCGTCGTCAACGTCCTGTCACGGTCGGTGCGGGAATGGATCTCTCTTTTCACATCCAAGCACCTCACTTATCCATACTTTCTTCGCCGTCATCGACTTCTGGGTCCGTGGAGTCGAAGCGGTGTCCTCGTCCAACTGACCTATATCACGATCAACGCTTTTTGTCTGGCCTTTCGAGTTTCCACACTGTCGAAAGCTGGTCTTCGAGCCGGGAACCTGTCGCTGGCCAACATGATCCCCCTCTTCGCCGGTCCCCACCTGAGCTTCCTGGCCGACGTGCTGGGCTTTCGTTTGGACACGTACTGCCGCGTCCACCGTTCGGCCGGTTCGATGTCGTTCGCGCTCTTGCTGTTCCACGTCCTCGTCGTCGCGGCCCAACGAACCTCATCCTCCGTGGGAGTCCCGCAGCATCTCTACGGAGTGATCGTACGTCCCCCTCGCTGCTCGCGCTGTTCGACACTGACCGAGTGTAGGCAGGATCGTCGTTGTGTCTGCTCGTGCTACTCTCCCATCCCCTCTTGCGCCGACCTTCCTACGAAGTCTTTCTTCGGACGCACCAAGCACTGGCGGTGCTGTCCGCCTACTCGACGTGGCGTCATCTGCCGTCAGACTCGCTGTTTCCCAGCATGTACATCTACATCTCCGCTGGGCTGTTTCTTTCCACGTCTGTCGTCCAATGCGTCAGCGTCCTGTGGCGAAATGGGACCTTCCGCCACGGTCGCGCCCAAGCCCTCGTGAGTCACGCCGGTGGCTCAGTCAAGATCAGCATCACACTCTCGCGGCCGTTGAAGGTCGAAGCCGGGCAGTACATCAACTTGTGGATCCCTTCCGTGAGCTTCTGGTCGTTCCTGCAAAGCCATCCTTTCGTGGTGACCTCGTGGTCACCTGAGAAGCAAGATCAACTGGACCTCTTCGTGGAACCTGGCTGGGGACTGACTCGGGAGCTTCTGTACCACGCTCAGGCCGGCGAGGGTGGTGTGACGTTCCGCTCTCGCTGGGTGCTGTTCAGCGGACCTCATGGAATCAGTGCCCCAGTTGGCGAATACGAGAGTGTTTTTATGGTCGCCACCGGGTTTGGGATGGCCGCGCTCCTGCCGTATCTCCAACAGTTGATCAGTGGGTATCAAACTCGAAAGGTTTGCACGCGTCAGATACGTCTGATCTGGCAGGTACAGCGCATCGGTAAGTACGCACAAGGGATGAACATACATTGACGAGGGGCTTACGAGGGCAGAGACTGCTCTCGCGATACAGCCGTTATTGAATGATGTTTTGAAGGGCGACAATCTGGATAAGGTAACGTATGATCGATGCTTTCATTGGCGACGCTGACCCACGATACAGATTTTCTCCATTTCGATTTTCTCGACCAACTTGAAAATGGAGAAAGTCTCTTACGGCAGCCGTGGCACCGTTTGTCGAGGCTCGGCGGATGCACCCGGAGCTTTACGAGCCGAGGTGATTATGAGACACTCAGGTGGCGCGCACGGAGATCTCGAAGCCGCGCAAGGGAGGGTTGAGCATGTACAAGAGGTTACGGGAAAGATGGAGGGAGGGAAGGAAAAGATGCTGGTGATGGGTAAAGTCTTTGAGCATCTTGCCTTTCACGACTGACCGCAAGTAGTATCCGGGACTGCCAAGCAGCGAGATGACCTACGAGACGTTGTACGTGACTATTTGGATGACGGAGTAGAATTACTGGAATTAGAATATCAACCTAAAGAGAAATAAGCGCGATGGCTGTAGATCAATAGATATTCATGGATATTTAGATAGCAAAAGCTATGAATCAGAGTTTCGACATGTTTTGTGGTTCTTAGCAACCCAAGTTGCCAACCCTGTAGGTGGTCCAGGGCATCGTGACACGTCTCGAGAATGACAATGTCTTGAGACTGACAGTTCTTGGGTATAACGACGCAAAGAGGGGCCACGTGAGTCCCATGAAGAGCCCGGCTACCAATAACACCTGAACATCAGCTGTACATAAATACAGATAGCATGCCGTCTCAACTCCGACATTGCCTCGAGACTGATAGTGTCTTGAAACTAGCGTCTTAGGACGACGTGTGTCTCAAGACAAGAGACGTGTGTCTTGTGACGAATAATGTCCAGAGACGGGTGTCTCGAGACAAATAATGTCTTCAGACGGGTGTCTTGAGACATGTCAAGTCTGGAGACATCAGTCTGAAGATATTATTCGTCTCGAGACATTGGTTGTCCTAAGACGCTAGTCTCAAGACATTATACGTCTGCAAACACTCGTCTCAAGACACCATGCGTCTCTAGACTCTACATCAGTCGAAATCATCCTTATCTTACTTTTCAGGGTAAAGGTCAAAGCTATGCATTTCATAAACCTGTAGATAGCATCGATCTGGTTTTTGCTCCCCAAACCAACCTATTGTCTGTGGCATACAGAGGACGCAAACGCCATAGAGACTGCCTGGTATGCACACTAGCAGGGGAGCAAGAATTGATGGACAGCTAGTTTGGATTGGATTAGATGTACTCCTCTGATAGCATTGTGATTGGTTGATGGGCGTTTTAATTTTGCTGGATGATGAAAGTCTCTAGAATGTGCCTGGCTTGGCCATGACTTGCGAGCAATTGGGTCCGCAAGTCTTTGCAGGGTCCAAGATCTATTTTGGGGAGGGACCAAATACAGCGCCCGACGGTGGGAATCAGAAATGGAAATCAAGCAGCCAAAAATGGGAGGCCAGGAATACAGCGCCAGAGGTGGGAACCAGAAATGGAGCTCAAGCAGCGAAATTGGAGGCCAGGAAATCCGGCAAAGTTGGAGTTGAAGGCCATCATGAATGGACGACGAGGTTCAGAAGAGCATCGACATTCTTCCATCGCCTTCTCGCTCCGTCTTGGAAAAGGGCAGCTGCAAATCAGTCCATGAAATAATCTCCTGAATCACATTGCATAGATCATGGTCATTTCGATCCAAATTCCTCAAAGCACGAATCTGGACAATAACTCCAGACACGCTTCGGTCACGCTCGATAGGTGTGCTACCTCTGCGTGACTCTGATCTGTATATAGTCCAAGCTGACTGCTTGAGCTTTTTCAACAGCTCCAATTACTCCAATGTCGCAATCCTCCTCGGGACGACCGGAGTAGAATTTCCTGCTCACCGAATAATTCTAGCACATCAAAGTCCTTTCTTACACGACGTTCTCACGGAAAATCCAGGGACTGATCTACAATTACTTTCCAGCGGTTGCAGCGCACATTCGTATTGGAGGGTCTTCCAATACATGTATGAGGGAAGATATTCTGCATCGCCTACAGAAGTTCTAAAGAATATAGGTATGTCAATGATTTCAAATGCTTCGCAGGGTACTGAAAGCACTTTCCAGAAGACGAACCAGAGTTGCTTAAACACTCAAGCGTGGCTCTTATTGCACGTCATTTTCGAATGGACGACTTGGAAGAACTCGCTATGGAACACCTCAGGTCTCAGCTACACTCCTGGTCAAGCATCGAGTTTTTCGATCGCATTCTAGAAATGTATGCCACTGATAAGGAGGAGGCAAGACGGTTTGTTGTTACAGAAGCAGCGAAATCATATTCACGGGTTCCGCATCTCGCCCAAGCTCTTCAGAAGGCCGCTCGGGAGGGTGGAGAATTTGCAGTCGATCTGATGAGGGCTTTGAGCAATACATCAGCGACACGAAGATTGAATTGTAGCATAGCTAGATGGCATGTAAGATAAGGTCAATTCATAACGCGAAGCGTTTCTTTTGCCCCGCAGTTTCATCCACTATGTCGTCATGGAGAGCTGCCGAATGGACCATTTCCGGTGAAACAGATGTGAAACAAGTAATCCCAGTATGATGACATTCTGATGGCTTATCAAGCCTCGGGTGCTCTATAAGGCTGTCGGATGGAACCTTCTAGAATCCCTGACTTGCGAGCAAATGGGTCCGCAAGCCTGAGAAGCTGCAACTCTAGCTCTGAGTATCTGCATCGACATGGCTAATGAAGTACCAAAGCATATACGACAGCGTCTCGCTGCGGTTGTTGATGAGTTAAGTAATGCTGTGGGGCAAGAAGCTGCCAAAGCCTACTTAACCCGTATTTTCGACATTGAGTCGGTGGAGTCCGAGCCAGGGGCCGAACTTTGCGACGACTCGTGGATGGAGTTCATCAATGAAGACTGCATGACTGATGATGCCAGTAACCCTTCGTATCCCACGCCGTCCTCGTCCTACGAAAAGAATGAAGAACCCCTCTTGCAGATGATGAGTTCACAGACAGAAGCTGACACAAGTTGCCCAGAACCGTCACCTCAAATCGCTAACTCTGCGTCCCCGGGTAAAGGCACAACCACGACGCTTTGCGAGAGTTGTCGGCGATCAAAGACACATCACAATCGAGAGAGATCTGAGTATGGGACCCTGGACGCTATCGTGCAAGATCTGCCACGCAGCAACCTTCTCGACTGCCTCAGAACTCACTGGGAGACTTTGAAGGTGGCAGGGATCTTCGCGATGCCCTCACGCCAGGTATTTACATGGACTTTGAAAGGGAGCTCGGAACAGGTTCGTCGACTACACCATCATCTTATCCTCCGACACTTGGATGTCGAAGACGACCTTCACCAATGGCTGCGATCGATCGCGGAGATCAGAAACCTGGACGGTTACACCAGCTTCTTCGCCGAAGCTCAGGCCAAACAAAGGACCCACGAGTATACACGCCAAAGTGGGGAGAGCAGCAGCAACAAGGCACACAAGGAATATCTCGCACATATCTACGCGGATCGGACCCCGAAGGATTACAAGCGTGCAAAGCAAGCCCTCAAGAAGGACCTCCGGCATGGGCGACGGTGGTCAATATTAGTCGATGGGTTCGTTGCTGATGACGGGGACATGATTCCCGGGCTAGGCCTAGGGCTCCTCTTACTCTGTGGACCTACCACCGCCAAAAAATTGTCACGCGCCCGTTTACGCAAGGAAAATCTGCTAACCAGCATTCCAGTTATAACACTACACGATACAGCAATCCTTATTTACGGTCTCTGGTCAAGTACATCCACCACTCACACCCGCACACGTTGAGGATGTGTGAGGTATTGCGGTCAGCAGCGGAAAGCCTGGTATATCATGATAGGCTACGTGACGATGACGACTTCAGTACCATTACGACAGGCTTGAGGCAGTACATCTAGCGTGATACAAGTAAGCAGGATTATTCCCGGCCTATTCGGGCAATCTTCGTCGAGCTTTCAAGGGACTTTGACCATCGGTAGGAGTATCATATTGACATTAGTGGAATTTCAAGCCGCACGAGTTCTCTAAAACGGCGTCCGCCTTGTTCAAGCTTCGTTTACGCAAGGGCCCGCCAAGGTGACCTGGGCTGCCAGCATTGAAGGGACTGCCAGAACTAATGGGACTCTCAAAACTGGAGGGACAGCCATAAATGGACGGACAGCCAGAACTGGAGGGAATGCCAGAATTGGAGGGTGGCCAGAGTTAGAGGTCTCCACGTTTGTCGATGATATAAGCCAAGGGCAATGTTGTTGGATTACATGAACAGCTATCAGGAGTATAAAATCTTTCATCCTCTCTCCGTATTAACGAAGCATCCTCAAATAATGCCTTACGCAGCAAAAGCAAAGACGCAACAGTTCACCAGGAGGAAATCAAATCTGGTGAAAAAGGCAGATCAGCTGGCACGATTGTGCCACGCCGACCTTGCACTGGTCATTCGCAAGAACGGAAGGTATTATACTTATCGGTCGACGGATCACGAACGATGGCCTCCCACTATAACAGAAATCGTACGCATAAACCCGACACGTCGATCTTGAGCTGACACGAGCTTAGAAAGCATCGTACCCGTTGCCCATCAATCTACTGTCCAAGGACTTTGACCACGTTGTTCGTGAAACCCCGTGCAAATCGAAGGCGAAGGACTCATCCAATAGTATGTCTGATTCGGCTGAGAGAGGGCCTTCGGAGGCCACATAGATTTTACGGGATTTGATATTTGCAGGGCGAAGTCGGTGGAGACCGCTGACAGCTGGATATAAGGCGTTTTGCTGTATGAGTAACGTCCTATGGTAGCGATCTTGTGGAAGCCGAGAAAAGGTTGTGAAGATCTTCGTTGAGCTATGAGTAAGAGTGTTGGTTGCGCAACCCTTTTGTCATTCCGACCGCGAACAAGTTCTATCCATCCCGTTCTTGAATGTTCTTAGCGCTGGCTTTTTGACTGTAGAATCCTTGGAGCTGAGGTTCATCGTGGTCTTTCCTCGACCGGCCATTTGCGCTCGATGTTATGCTCAAGGCTCCTTCTCGTCTCGACATGTCTTGGCTGCGACTGGTAGAAGGAGTACTGGACTCAGTACTTTTGGCTGATGCTCGAGGGAAGAAGGCTGTGGTAGTCGTAGAAAATTGTCCCTGGAGATGCTAGACATCGCGCTGGCAGAGGGATGTTTCAAGAATAGGCCCGGTAGATCCCTGACTAGTGAAGAAATTCGGTCCGTCACTCTGCAAAGCCCTACGACTCATGCTTAGGGGCTACCGGGCCAGGTTAGAAGCTTCTGAAATGTACACTCTCACTATTTTTCAAACACTCAACGTACTTATAGCGAGCTATACGTGGGTGAGAACAGCTACTGCTTTGCAATTAAGCTTATTTCAGGGGCTTTATCTTCTGGAGCAGTCCTAACGTTTGATTGGCCGGGTTTGGGCGGCTGTGCTCGCCGGACCAATGAGTCTCAGCTCGGAAGCCGTGATAGGATATGACAATCACAAGACGAAACCTAAAATTGACCACATAGCTTTTGTACTCCGTCAATCATTTAAAAGCTATCGAGGTGGTCTGTTGACACCATATCTTAGGGACTCATTATATTTCTTCGTCGCACATCTTTATCCTCATTAGTAGAATGGCAGATCCGATCAGCATCACTTCTGGACTAGTGGCCCTCGCTGCATTTGCTTTCCAGTCCAGTAAAAGTCTCTATCAGGTGGTCCAAAGCTTCAAAAGCAGCCGAAAGGCCATACGTGAGCTGAAAGAAGAGCTCGAAGCCCTCGATGGGGTCTTGCAATCTCTTCACCAGGCAGCTGGAGATAGTGATGCTGATCTGACAGGACTGGAGCTCCCTGTACTCCGGTGCGGCAAGGCTTGCACGGACTTTGAAGCAATGATCGTCAAGTGTACCGCGCATTCTGGCGGACCAAGAACAAGCTTTCGGGATTGGGCGAAGTTAAAGTACATGGGGGACGATATTGTTGGATTTAAAAATATGTTGGCAGGATATAAATCTACCATCAGCATTGCGCTTGGTGGTGCAAATCTGTAAGTCTCATATGCGATCTCTTACGAATGGAAGTTGATGGGCTTATCTCATAGCCGCACCGCCACAGTCACCATCGATGTGCTCAATCAATATAAAGGGATGATCACCAATACCACCTCGGATCTTGAAGAGCACCTGCAAGAAATCGACGATAAATTACAAAAGCTCTCGTCTCAGGGCGCCAGAGCGTCCGATGAAGACGCGGCGGAGCGAGAACAAATACAACAGGAAATGGACAGCACGAAGCAATGCCTCAGTATATGCGCCCAAGTCTCCGAGCATATGGACCAAGTTCAACCCAGTGCTTTCGGAACTACGCAAAAGCCCCCCGATATGCACCAAGTGATCATCGCAAAGCTTGAAGGTTATGTTTCGGCCAGACGAGCCACTAGCAACGCTCTCAAGGAATGTAAAGAAAGGCTCGCTGACACTACCGCGGAGCTCGAGGAACATCTCCAAAAGATCAACAACAGACTAGAAAACTTCTCACGGGGAGTTTCAACGTCGGGCGAACAGGCGGCTGAGCACGGACGAGTACAAGAGGAAAAGAACGGTATCGAACACTGCCTGAAAATCTGCGCACGGGCCTCTCAGCAAGCAGACCGAGTCCAAACCAACGTCTTCGAAGACGTCTCCGTAGCGCAAGATTCCCACCAAGTGGTCGTCGCAACGCTTGGAGACCTGATTTCGGCCAGGCGCGTGACTGCTGGAGCTAGATCGAAGCAATGGCTGGGACAGATGTCTGATGCTAGCCTTCAGCAGCTCTCGAGAGATTGCGGTCAAATTGCTATGGAGAACATTGTGGAACCGCAGAGTGGGACGACTGAACATTTTGAGGACCGGTATGGGACAGGACAACAGCTCCACAAGGTTCATCGCTCTCAGTAACATGTTCAGATCTTCTATCGTCACGCAAATTGCGGAGGAGCTTTTGGCTGGTAAGCGCACTCTATCGCCCATATTCTCTCCCGAACTGGATACTGATGTATTGATTTGACAGGGCTTTGTTCCAGGATCGAAGGAGTCAACATCAGCGTGATCAACCGGAAGCTCCAAATCTCCCCTATCCTTCCAGACGGACACTAAATCGATCCACCAGACCCCTTCTTCCACAATCTCTACAGGTTCATACTCAAGAATGGAGATATATGGGCAGTGGACACCACCGGGGCACAATACGGATATCCGCATCCTCTATGTCCCTGGCGTGACTTCGATCAACGCCTGTCAGACGACCTCGTACCGTAAGTAAGCCTTTTTTCACCTTTCCGAATGGTGAATCAGAATTGGATTCTGCTCTCTGGAGAGGTCACGAAAAAGATAGGACCGTCGCATGAAGCCCACGACAAACCTAAAGCCCTGTAAAACAAGCTTTTTAGGTTGGCTCTAGGTGACTTGTTATATCCTCTCGACCTTTCTAGCCGAGATAGACTTATTAGTATTAGCTACTATCGTCTAAGCTTTATAGCCGAGATTTAGTCGTTCCTTCTAGGAGACCTCTTTATCCTTAGTACTAGGGGCGCGGGTAGGAGCTATAGGAGCTGCAGGAGCTAGAGGAGCCAGAGGAGCTAGAGGAGCTGGAATACCGCTAGCATAGCCTGTAGATATGTTTAAGATGATAAACAAATATTAATAAGAGGTGCCTGATGCGTTAATAAAGTGAAAAAGTTGATTTCTGCGATAAAAATCAGAAGTGTAAGCTAGTAGCCCTGTAAGGCTGACCAGTTGCCCGGGTTGCGCAGTTGGGGGTGAACCCTTCTATCTCCACTTCCGAGCGTTGTCAAAGATTCCTATTAAATGTATATGACCAACTCTTTCCACATTTGCTCCACTACCTAGGTTGTATATTCCCAAGTATTACGAATTGCATCCCGTGGGCTTCGCCATGGCAATTGACTGTTGAGGATTTCGCCTTCAGATAAGGTCGAATGCCCCTCGTTCTCCTTTTCGTGAACGATCAACGCTCATACACCTTTTAGCATCATTGACTATCGCTTCGTCATGAAGGTTATTGATTGCCTCGAAGTTTGGAAAGAAGATGGAGACGACTGCAATTCTGATCATTTCTCGATCATACTCACGAAGGGTACTGAGGTGTTCAAGGCAGAGAGTCAACGTGCGTTTGCTATTCACCAGGATATCGACGTTGCAGCGCTCCGTTGCCCTCTTCTCCCCATCTTGACTGAAGATATTTGGCCCCTGCTCAAGGATGGTCTTACGCTTGCTTCCTATCCTGTACCAGATGAACTCACACTGGAGGATATCGACGAGATTCACTTGCTGTGGCAACGCATTTGTCAAGGCAGAGATCTATATTTGCAGTTCTTGAGCGAATATGGACGTTCCCCCCATTCCGATGGGACTTCAGTTCACAATCTCCACTCGATGAATCTAGCGAGCCAGAATCCTCGTCGAACATCAATTTGTCGGGATCAAAGGTGCCCTCCTCATTCGATGGTCGATTCTACAAAGCTTATGTGCGGTATGACTTGTCGAAGAAGGCTTTGAAGTTTTCGTCGTGCCCAGACCACGCCAAATACGAGAAGTGGGCCCGCGAGCTTTGGTATGGTGATGCGAGTTCTTCCTTTCTAGAATTTATGGAAGCCTTGGAGGTGCGCGATTTCATGCTTGGGTTCCCGGCATGGAAGAATGAAAAGATAATGTCAATGGACGACTGGTCATTATGGATGCTCATCCTCCGACGAATCCCAGTTGTGGCACAAAAAGGTGTTCTCGTGTTTCCCGCTCCAGAAGCGGAATGGACCATCGCCGTGGTACGACACGACATTTTTTCTGATGGATTGCAATCTTGAATATCGAGTGATATATTACTAGGATTAGATGCGTGGGCATTCGCAGACTTTGAACAATAAAAAGCAAGGGCAGATGAATAAGTTTCCAATGTTTTTGATAGTTTTGTCTGATGGTTCTAGCTGTATACGTCTTTCTTTCGACTCTTATGGCCGGCTACCGAGCGAGCTTCCAAGATTACCCAGCACCTTCTCACGGCCTTCCAGCGCTCGTTGGTTCACCTCCTTGGCCACTTTATATTTCCCCTGATATCCCCTTTTGGTACATTGACCACCTCTCCCTTCCACCCCCCACAGCAATATTACAACCCTTGACAGAAGCTCTTTCGACGAGCAGGAAGGGGAGGAAACAGCATTTCAAGAAAAAGAGTTGGACGGAGACGTGTTGATCACTCAGGGCAGCGCCTCTGTTGTTCTTGATACGCGGGTGACAAAGAGGATCGACTGACAAGTATTTCTTCAGATTTCCCAGGCAGAAAGCCGTGGGTTCGGATTCCTAGACTAGGGATGGCGAGTGGAGATTAGAGGCAGCGGAGAAGATGTTGAGTGTAACAACAAGTAATTGGCGCAGCATGTTTTATCACACTCAGTAACTCACCTGCACACGGCCTCCGCGACCGGAAGCTGTCCTCGCAAGGCAGCCACCTCACATCCGTAATACTGGTGAGCTAAGGGGAGCTTGTCGGGCTTGGTGGCCATGTAGAAGATCCTTGTATATCGAAAACTTCATGGCTTACATCCTACCCACCTTGCAGTCCCAATGAGCAGAAAGTATCTTAGAAGATCGTTGTCGACCAACCCATCGTCAGGCACGGTGGGCATTCATTTTGCTTGGCATGTCTTGGGTTGCTTCATAGGTAGGTAGCCGTCGCCCGACTACTCGCTTCGTATGAGCGAAGCAAGTAGTCGGGCGACGGCGAAGTGCAATTGAAAGAATACAGTAAGTTGACTATCCCTAATGACCCTTGGCCCGACAGCCCCTATGTGGCACTCAATGAGACTTTGTCCTTCGGAAATCCTTCGCCAATTTGAAAATACAACGCCTTGGGAAGGAGCGTATCGTACGTAGCGCGGGCAATCGCCTCGAGCGTCCTGGTATTGCCATAGATGGCTCCCTTCGAGATGCCCTCCACCCGGAAGCAATACTTCTGCAACACCAAAATCACATATACGATGTCCTCGGTTTGCACCGCCGCCTGATATCTTGAATGATTCCATTCTTCGCCCGGGAAGACGTCGATAGATATGCTCCGAGTCCCCGACGCCAAACAAGAGGTCAGCCAATCTTTAATGCTCTGCCGGTGGAACACAGGGACATGTCCGTAGCAGAGAACCTCCACAATAGGCGTTCGAGGATTTTTGCTCAAATACGCGATAACCTCAGCACTGATGTGTTCAGGATCAGAGACTTTTTGTTCAACTTCAGCGGTGGCCATCAGCTCCACAGCCCTGTGCTTGTACAAATCCACTTTGGGATGAGTGATAAATTCAATCCTCCTATGATAGGCCACCATGGCAACAAATGCTGAAAGTGTATTCATCGTTAGCATTACCTTTACAACCGCTGGAGTTTCGGTAGGCATCGGCAGTGCTACAAGTTCAAACCCAGTTACCTTGCCACAGGAAGCCACGCGAACTCGTGGGTTGAACCCGACTTGTTTTGAGCCCAGCCCCTGTTCTATAAGCTGAGTGACCAATCTGATCATGGCGGGCGCGATGCTCTCATCCAAACTCACTTGGATATGTTCGATATGATTTGATGCGACAGAGTACGCCTTGGGAAGTATACCGTGTACAATTCCGTCTCTCAATGCCAGGTACTGCTGGTATACATGCCGCATGGCATTCGAGTCTTTACGAAGCAACAGAACCAGTGGCAAGAACATCAGCACGGAGTGGGGCGCGCAAAAGAGGGCGTTGATGTCGGAATGATTTCCAACTGTCAGCGGCACCATATCCACGTTCTTCCAGTCATGTTTTTTGAGTACCCGAATCGCTGCTTCGCCACTTTTGCAATCGTGCACAGATTTGCACATATCCGTCAGCCAAACGAAATGTTCTCGGTAGTCGAGTCCAGCACTATCGAAGCGCTCCCGCAATGCATTCATCAACATGACGGTCTCCAGGGTCTTGCCTGATTGGCTCATACCTAGACAAACGGCCACGGAAAGGTCCTCTATGAGCGCGAACAGGTCCGCAAGGGCTTGTGGTTCGAGGCTTTGGAGTGTGTGAAAAGTGATGTCCTGGCTTGCGGGTATGGTCTCCGTTAGAGCGTCCACCAAGAAGACCCAACCGCCGGTCCCAACCCAGATAAAATGCCGTTTCGAACTCAACGAATTCATCTGTAGGGCCGTCTCAACTGTGACCTTGATGTCCTGCCATGCCGGTGGATAGGCCCAACCTAGCAAGGAATTATTGCCTTCGAAACCAATTTCACGAAACAGGTTCCCCATGGGAACTGCGTCCTTTTGTTTTCTCGCGGCTTCGTGGAGGTGGCGTAACGGAAGCTCTTCTGCGCATTCGACCACTCTGTCTCGGGTAGCCATGTCCACAACCACTCTCTTGGCCGGCACGCCTTGGATGTTTCCGTCCCGAGCGAGTGCCAGCATAATGTCTGGGAGAACATCGAGCGAAACAATGTGTGAGATCACTCTGCCGAAAGAGAGATTGTCATGACGAATGATATTGGCAGCCATGGCAAGATCTTCATTCCGGCTCCCGCGATGACCCGATAAATCCACAGGCTTGCCGGCGATTTGGATCCGTTTGGTCTTCCAGGCGGATCGAATTGACCAGGCATCCGCCTTCGCGCCTCCATCCAAAGCCAAGACGTCGCCGGGGCGAAATCCTGCAAAAAGATATACACAACCGCCAGCATTCACATAAGTGATAGCATCTTGAGCGGCACGTACTCCTTGCCCGAGGGAAACACAGATGATGACGATATCTGCGCCTTCGCCTGCCGAGACTTCATCCACCTGTGACGAGAGGTACTCACCAATGACAAAGACTTTCTTCTCTTGGATAATCCCTCTCGCGACTGCAAAGTCGAGTCTTTCTTTAGAACGGTTTGCCAGAAAGACATTACGCGCGCCCATTTTGACATTCATCGAAACAAACAGCAAGCCCATCAGGCCAGCTCCAATGACGAGAACATTTCTTCCGGCTATGCGATCTTTAATGCGGTCTTGTGCCGCAACCACACAGCTTAGCGGCTCAACGAGCGTATCCGTTGCGCTGACTGCGGACCGTCCCAAGTTCAGAACTTGTCTTCTCTCGAGGAATTCCTGGCCAAACTTCACATATTCTTGGAACACGCCTTCCCTGGTATGACCCAACTTGTCGTGATCATCCAAGGGATTATTTGGATTCAGGATTATCATCTCACCCACGTTCAAACCCCTCACATCTTTGCCCACTTCCAGTACCTGGCAAACGCCCTCATGGCCAAGTACCGTGGGCTCAAGCCCACGTTCGCCGCGCAGGATCTGCAGGTCGGTTGTGCATATTCCAGAAAACACCACCTTGGCTAAAACTTCCTGGGCGCCGCAACGAGGAATGCTTCTTGTCACGACCGCTAGGGATTGCTCTCCGACTGCTTTCTCAACGGCGTGATAGTGCGCGCGTAAGTGCTGCACAAAACGACCCATACCCATCAAACCGTCATTATCATCATCGACACCAAATTTGACCAATCCACGGACTTTATCCTCGTCCCAGTCGCTATAAAAAGCCGAGTGATGGCCAAAGCGCACCAAATGATCTTGTAGTGCCTTTAGATACGCCCTTTTCCCGGTCTTCATGGCGAACCCGCCTACGATTATGAATTTGTCCAGGCCAATATCTGCTGCCAATTGCAAAATGCGCAGTGCCAACGGATATGTCGAATCATACAAAACTTTGAGCGCTAGTGGATGGCCCGTTGCGATCGCTTGTTGGAGCCAATTGTCACTTATGTCGTTGGATGCGATGCCGTGATTCCCTCGAGCGGCCAAACTCTGGGCATGGCGCAGCGCTCCTCTTCCAGAGCTGTATGAGCATAGATCCGCAAGATTGCCGCAGGGACAGTACGGAACATCTGCTTCCTCGAGCAAGCGTACTGCAAATTCGTCACCCTCTTTGACTGCCATTCCCAAATATGTCGCGTTTATTTTCTGGGCGTCTCCATGTACATAGGTATTCAGTTGCGAGCGCCCGAGTTCTTCGGGATCAGCGGTGGCCTGCAATATCGCATGCTGTACCAGCGCGTCCACAGCACGCGGCTCCACGATTACGTGACCCATCTCACCACCAACACCGGCAGCATCAAGATCAAGCTGGTCGAGGACGCGGAGATCAGGATTGAATACCTTATTGCTAAGTCCCGAGCTCACGGTGACGAGGCAGAATCGTCCCTCGTCTTTGTACCGCCAAGCGGCAGCCGAAATGTCGTTGAGGATCGTCAAACGTACACCAGGCAAGCGTTCCAGTAAAGCGTTCTTGAAGTCGTAACCTCGGGCCGAATCATTCCAAAGGATACTTGCATCTTTCACAACTCCTTCGCGAGTGACGACGGCACCAGATGATATCCCGACTTCTTCAAATGACAGGTCACTATGACTGGCCCTGACGATATTAATTTCGCAGACTAGTGTCTCGATTAATCTCTCCTGGAGCATAGCAAGTGTGTCTTGGGGATACGATTGCTTGCTAGGGCTGGGGATCCGGGCGGGTTCATGCAGAAGAAGACCATGCGGACCCATGATCCCAACCCGCAAATAGGTTGCTCCAACATCCAACACGATAACGTGAGGCTTGTCCCAACGTCGGAGAAAGTCTTTCCACTTTTCGGCCATCGCTCGCTCTCGTCCTCGCTCCCGTTCAGAAAGTAATGGTCTTCGCCCTCTTAACAGGAATGCGAGGAGATGATAGCCCTCGTGGCCAACAATATCATCTATCTTTCCCGAATTGTCGGGATGGCAGGCTCTCGTGGCAAGGCCGGCATGAATATCGATAAAACCCTGACAACTATGTTGCCCGTCTTGTTCGATGGTGAATTCGCTTATCTGTGTCATGGCTGGATCTGAACGCAAACGAATGGATAATCCCTTCGTGAGGTTCACGTATTCAGTCAATACTTCTTGGTGAGAAGTCGGCAGCTTGTTGAACCACTGATTCAAGGACCGCTCTAAATTTCCCGTGATAGGACACACTCCAGCATAAATGCGGAACCCGTCTCCGCTGCGAACAAACTTCAGCAGAGTCGTGCCTGGAATCAAATCCTCGTTCTCCGTGTGTTTGAAAGTCTCGGAGTGCTGGAGACAGACGATCGGCTCCGACTGATGAGAAGGTCGAACGGATCCGCCGATTGTCTTGCGCAACCCGAGACGTATTGGCGTAAAATCTCTTCCCAACAAATGACGAGCGAATGTTGGATCAAGGTTCACTACTTCCTGGGCCACATGATCCTTGAAAACAACTGTAGCACGATCGTCAGTTTCCTCTCTCACCATCCGCCACACTTCCTGCAAGTCTGTGCTTTCGCCGGAGGCCCCGTCAAAGACGTCACTGTCCGCGGGTTGCGTTTGGGCCGCCTTCAAGAGCGATTCATTTAAATCGTCGATGTAAATGAAATCTCTGATTTCCGACGCTTCAACGTTCCCTTCAGCTTTAGGATTGACCGCTCGATAAACGAAGCCTCTGGTAAAGGACGGGCCGTACACCCCCGAGATTCTCACGGAAAGATGTCGTGGCAGTAAAGACACGAAATGTTCGCCGAGCCGTTTCGAGATATCATAGACGTTGAAGCCAGCTGGCAACGGATGACTGGCGATTAACTGCTCTGCAAACTGTTCCAGCGCCGTGTATATATCTGGCTCAGCAAACAGACCGTCTTGGCGTGCAGAGTACGCCCGAGCCGCATTCTGAACCCACGCGTCCACGGACGCGTTTGCGCTGGTCAGGTGGACTCGCTGGCTGGAAGGATATATGACTTTCACATCCCGATCCCTTCCCATCTGTTGGATCAAATGCGTGATTATCCCCTGGGCAAACCCATTTAAAGCGATGACCCTCGCAAACTCGCCAGGCTTGGAACTGAGTGTGACAAAACCCGCCATATTATAAAAGACGTCTGCCTCCTGGATGATCACCCGCAGATTAGCCAAATCAAGTAGGTCCCCGGTGAGAATGCGCATTTTGGGGTCGATATGATGTATTCGTTTCTTGAATGAATGCAAGGAAGCAGGTCTGACAGAACAAATCACTCGAACGTCATTGTGCACCAGATAGCCCGCAAGTTGCGACCCAATGTCGCCAGACGCGCCGATAATCGCAGCTGTTGTACAGAGATGTTTTTCGCCGTTGGGGAGAGACGGGGTGCCATTGGGGAGAGACGAATTGCCATTGGGGAGAGAGGGGTCGCCATTGGGGAGAGAGGGGTTGCCATTGGGGAGAGACGGTTTGCCAGTCTCAAATACCGAGACATCCCTTAACGCCGAATGGCTGGTTTCCGTCAAGCCAATCGTCCTCAAGGCACTTCCTCCCCTATACCGATCTGCGTACCATCTTAAGCTGAGCACGGCTTCGCTGACCATCCCAGCGTCAATGTCCGAAATATTGTCAAGAAAACTTCCCCGGCCAATCGTCTCTGGCACCGCCAGCCATAACATTCCGTCTTTGTGCTCAATTCCTTCCGTGCGAATCTTGGCCCAGAGAATATCCGCATTGCAGCAATCGTAGTCTGTCACGTAGATCGGAAGCCCCATATCAAGAATGCAATTCAGGATTCTCTCCAGATCAGACCGCGAGAGAGTTCCTTTCAGATGAGCAAGAAAAGAAGAAATGGCCATGCCAATAGCAACACATTCGCCATGAGGGATCTCATATCCGGCAAGGGACTCCACGATATGCCCAAATTCGTGTCCAAAGTCAACACCTCGGCGTAGATTGTGTTCATGGAGATTTGGCTGCAATTCTTCGAGCATTGTGCGAATGGAAATGTAAATCAATTCGTGGGTGTATGTGTTGTATTCGACGTTGCGGTGATATTTCTCAATCACCTCGAAGAGGCGCGGACTCTTGAGTATGGCCATTTTGCTCGCCTCGGCCAATCCACAGGCAAACTCCCGTCGTGGCAGCGCGACTAAAAAAGTTTCTGGGTCGTTGAGACATGCGATAGGAGGAAAATATCTTCCAATCAAACTTTTATGGTTCCCAAAATTCACTCCGACTTTGGCCCCGACCCCGGCATCGATCATTCCTACAAGAGTCGTGGGAATCCTCACATAGGGGATGCCCCCTTTGAAAATTGCGGCGGCGAACCCGACAATGTCCATAAGCGTCCCTCCTCCTACCACAACAAGAATATCGCGCTGCGACATCCTCAACCCAATGGCGGCATCGGCTACTCCTAGCATGCTGTCGATGTCCTTGCATTTGCTGGAGACATGCATGGAGAGGATGCAAAACTCGTCGATGGCGTAGCTATGTCTCTTGAAATACCCGTCGATATCAGCGACAGTGCTGCCCAAATGATCGTCCACAATAACCAAAACCTTCCTTTTGCGTCGACTGGTTTTGTCAACGCAATAATCTTGAACAAGTGTTGTATTGCTTGTGCTGAAGATTTCCGGAACCGAGACAACGTGATATTGCACATCCTCCGAGGCGGTCTGTTCGTGAAAACTTTCACGAAAACCATCGCCGATATCTGTAACATCCACATTGGAGGTCATAATCCCCGATACAGGGGATCCGCCAGGTATTTCAGAGCAGCGCTTGCGGAGAACAGACAAGGCTGCGCCAATATCCTCTAGTGAAAGATCCGTCACATTCACACATCCCCCTTTTCCGAGGGCCATTGGAACAATGAATACGGAAGCTCCACTTTGTTCTCGAATCGCATCCATCATATGTTCCCACAGCCCGTTTGCTTCCAGCGTTTCGTCATAGATCGGCAACCCAGCCTTGTCGAGGAGGTTCAGGACACGTCCAAGATCTGCACTGCACAGGTTCCCGTTCAAAAACAATAGGGCAGACGTCAATGCAACCCCTATAGCCACGGAATCGGCATCGTCGTAAGTGGAGCCCTTGATCTTCTCTATGGCTTGTACTGCTTCATCTCCAAATTTGACTGTGGACAGGTGGGTATCATTGCCGTACGAAACCTCGCCAAGCTCTTTGACCGCCGCCCTAGCAGCAAGTTCGACGGCGGTTATCAAACATGCTGCTTCCTGAGTACCCGCAAACATCTTCTCCAAATGAGCTTCTACGTATAAGAACAACTCGCCGTCTTTGTGGACCGACATCTTGACAATCTCAGCCAAACCGCGTCTCATGTTGTCTTTGTGCAGAGAACCGAGAAAGCTCCGGTCGTAAAAGCTGGCGATTGGAGGATGGGACAGGGCAAATGTCGCCCTGGAGATTGTTCCGTCATGACTCATGTGATTTAGCGAAAGCTTGTTGTCATAAACAGAACAGCGTATGATCCCGACGATATCGGTAGGCACCAAGATCCACGGCGTCGACCTGCGATATGTGGCCGCAGCGAACCCCACAATGTCCGTCACCATTGTGCTGCCGATGGCTACGAACAAATCTCTCCTTTTAAGCCCAAACTGTTTGGCGGCTTTGACTACCGTTAGGACCTTTTGTAGCGTCTTCTCTGTCTGATGAACGGCAAGCGCCATGATCGTATAATCCTGTAGCAGCTTCTCCATCTTACACCATACGAAGTAGGCCTCGATCTGGATTCTTCTGCTTTCGGGAAGGAGGCTGTCGACCACCACCAAGATATTCCGCTTTGAATTGCCTCCGGGGTCGAAATACTCCGTCAGGCCGATTCCAGTCTTTTCGTGGCCGAGATCAAATAGACCATTCGCCCGAGCAGTATAGACTTTGATATGGCGTTGAGTGAGAATTTCCGTGCCATGATTTCCATGTTGGTCGACCCATTCGTGAACACCGTACGTGCGTTTGGTACCGAGCACAGCGTTGACATTCATGATTCTTGTTCTCAATTGTTCCTCGGATATAGACTTTGCTCACAGCAATTGGTAATAAACGTATGAAGCTTTTCTTTGCGTTCGTCTCTCTGTGTCTCTTGGTGTAAAGTATATCCGAGGCGAAGCGGGTTAGATAACGGATTGAAGTGGTTAAACTCAGCACTGTCGATACGGCTGCATGAGCAAATTTCGCTGACAATTATGGCAGAATTGTCTGTCGATCTTGTCGACAGACAGATAGTGGTTTGATGTGTGTGCAACAATCCTTCAATGCATATATGCATGACAGCACTGCCAGTCGATTTAATTGATCGACGGACAGTGGTCTGATGTTTGTGCAACAGTCTCTCAATGCGTATATGCATGACAGTGTTGTCAGTCGGATTTTTGATAAACTGATAGTGGTCTGATGTGTGTGCAACAGCATTGTCAGTCGATTGTATTGATCGACGGAAAGTGGTCTGATGTGTGCAACAATCTCTCAATGCGTATATGCATGACTGCATTGTCAATCGATTGTATTGATCGACGGAAAGTGAACTGATGTGCGTGCAAGAATGTTTCAGTGCATGTACTTTATACATGCATGAATCAAAATTCTATCAAGTCATTGATGAACAGTGTTGCGATAGGCAAGGAACACGTTTTTCATAGAGCCAACTCGGCTCCGTATTTCCGTGCCCCCCATTCCAGCTCCGTACACCACGGTGCAGTATATCCACCCACCACCACCATCCACAGCACGTGATCAAATGGGGTCAAGAAGTCGGCGCGAAATACGGCTTCAAGACACCCTTCAACAATTAACTCTCAGAATTTGTTCACCTGCTGTCTTGTTGTTCCATGGGATTAGGACACAGCATCGTACATTTTCTTACGCGGAGTTAGCTCCAAGTAACCAAGCAGTATGAAATCTTACCACATGGTCAATGGACGAAATGCTCTACTAGAACCTGATGTCTTAATTGTTGGATCTGGGCCTATTGGTGCCGTATACGCCAGGAAGCTCGTCGATGCTGATAAAGATATCAAGGTGCTTATGGTGGATATTGGGGAGCAGTAAGCGCTTAATGTACCGCAATCAATGTGTGTCCGCGGTTCTGATAATGTGCAACAGAGGGACGAGACTGCTCGGTGATCACAAGAAGAATAGTGTCGCTGTGCAGAAAGATATCAGTCGGTTTACGAGGTAAGCAGTGAAAACAGTTATCACTATCAGTCTAAGCTTACATCCTCTTCCACCTATAGCACGATCCAGGCACGCCTTCTTGGGATCAACTTCTGATCTGGTCTGACTTCTTCCCTAGGGAGGATGGTCTCTACTGTCAGTACCAGTAAATACAGCAACGGCCTACCTGGATCCCGTCTCCTGGTCGGCTTCGTGAGTCGTCTTTCCGCATTCTGTTGCACGATCCCTAATCATCTCAGTCAACCCGAGTTCATATATAATGATCAAAATTCCGAGCAATCACCATACGACAATCTGCCAGCTGCTACTGCGGTCAGGGAGGTCGGAGGTATGGGCTCTTACTGGACCTGCTCTACACCCGAACAGCACCCCGAGATTGAAAGGTCTGATATATTCTCCAACGAAGAGTGGAATGATCTGTACGACGAGGCCAGGGCTCTCTTCCATACCACTAATACAGCATTCGACCATTCAATCCGTCAAGAAATCGTCAAAGACACTCTCCGTAAAGCGAGCAAGGGTCGAGAATTTGTAAGCATGCCCCTAGCATGCCAGCGAAGCACACACAACTCAGATTACGTCGAATGGACTGCCACAGCCACAATTCTGGGCGACCTTGCCGATCCAAAGTACACCGGTGGAAATTTCGAATTAAGGGCTCAGCATTGCTGTACCCGGCTTCACATAGATGCGGCTTCGAGACACGTAGTTGGAGCCGAGCTAAAGAGTTTACTGACGAACGAAGTGCTATTGGTCAAAGCGAAGAAGAACGTCATCTGTGCAGGAGCAATTCTTACTGCTGGAATTCTTTTCAATTCACAAATCCGACCAGACACGGGATATCCCGCTTTCGTACGGCCCCATTGAACATTTTTAGGGCATGTTCCTCACGATTCGCAGGGACGATACATGACCGAGCAAACCGTGGCTTTGTGCCAGGTTGTCCTCAAAAAGAGCCTAATAGAAAGTGTGTGGGATGATCCGCGCTGCAAAGAGCACTCGCAGAAGTTTCCCAAGGACCCTTTGCGTATCCCTTTCAACGATCCTAGTCCCCAGGTGCATTATCTCCAGAGGTCCAATTGTAGACTTGCCGCCATAGGGTACTGATATGCATCCCAGGTCACCACCCCACTTTCCAAGGAGCATCCATGGCACACACAGATCCATCGTGATGCATACGGTTATGGCGCCGTTCCCACTGAAATTGACCAGCGGCTCGTCATTGACCTACGATTTTTTGGATACGTCAAGCCGGTTTATGACAACTATGTCGAGTTCTCATCCGAGATCACCGAGAGTTTTGGCATGCCTCAAGTAAGATCGCCACTTCTGTTTCCTTTGCTGTGTAGCTTTTGATAACCCTTCTAAAGCCAACATTCCACTATCGTATCGGCAGGGAAGATGCCGAACGCGCGCATGCCATGATGAAAGAGTGAGTGTCTCGTTCGTTTCTGTTGCCTGTCTCGTAAGGGAGAACCTATTGAACTTTTTATCCTGCAGCATGGTACACCTTGCATCTGACCTTGGAGGCTTTCTTCCCGGCGGCGAGCCCAGATATCTCGCTCCAGGCGCAGCGCTGCACATTTGCGGGACAACCCGCGCGGGGAAGGAGGATGACGGACACTCTGTCGTTGATAAACACTCCAAGGTTTGGCGTGTGGAAGATCTGTTCGTTGGCGGTTGCGGTGTAATCCCGACCCAAAACGCGTGTAATCCCACCCTGACTGCGGCGTGCTTTGCCATTGTTGGTGCGAGGAAGATTGTCGAGGAGATACATGAGCTGAAGGCCAACGGAGCCAAGTAAAATAGATCTAGACTTGGGGACGCAGCCGTGGGCTACTCCAATTACTTGGAACCTCGGCCGCACTAAAGCGAAGAATGACACATAGATCACGTCTAGCTCACATAGCTCCATTTCATAGGTATCCTCTCGTCCGCTGTACGTACAACATGAGCCGCTTTATCATTGTCAAGCTAAATTCTGATTAAATAAATCGTTGCATTTTATACTTAACTCAGAATTTTGTAGTTTAAGCCGTTATCTAGAGGGTACCTGCCCCTAAAGGTCGAATGAATGCCCTTGATGACCAAGTACGTATACGTTTTCGTCAGCACTAACGCACTCTACCTTATGCAATGCAACAACTGTCAGCACCGAGTAATGTCCAATCACGCAAGATCGACTGCCACAGCCCTTGTCAGGTTTGCATGCTCGATAAGGTTGCTTGCCTCGGCTTCAACCATGCCCAGACGAGTGCTGCAAGGCCACCCTTGGCCATCAGCTTCGAGAAAGATAGCGTTCTCGTGTCCTATCGTTTGACGTGAAGCAGTACGTGTAGATAAGAGACAGCATATCGATCGCTAAGCTGTGTCACCCGAAGGAAATTCATTGCCAGGAATTGTTAAACGCTTAACGCGTTGATCCGGATAGAACGTGCAAAGGTAAAGAATGAAGAGGAGCGATGTGTTGCTATGAGAAATATTTCCTGGGTCCACTAGATACAGTATCTACGAATACAAAATATTGAACTAATCAACAGATGCGTAAATTGTGCAATGTTGATCCGGTCATACCCTGGCAATCTTGCATTAAGTCCTCTCATCGATACATCAAGTCATTTGTTCGAAGGTCGAACCTGAATACTGCACTCATTGTCAAAACTTACTCGCCATCAAACTGCTGCTTACAACTACACCGTTCCAAGTCAGGAGTAATTGAGAGTCATGAGCTTCACAGCTCCCTCAGAAAGGGTCTCTTTCGATAGCCTGTTGTTCGACATGGACGGCACCATCATTGACTCAACAGTAGCAGTGATGAAACACTGGCACACGTGAGGATGAGTCTCATATTCCCGACTGAGAGCAGTGACACTGACTGTCTGCAGAGTTGGTGCCGAGATTGGCGTGGATCCGGAAGTTATCCTGCAGACATCTCACGGCCGGAGGAGTATCGATATGCTGAAGGTCTTGTGCCCAGAAAAAGCAAATTGGGAATGTGGGTCTCCGCAATGTCTTCTCCTAGACATCCCTAGTCAGCCGCTGACAAGCATACAATAGACGTCAGAAAGATAGAGGGACTACTCCCTAAGCTCCACGGCGAGGAGACGGTCGAGATCCCTGGAGCGAGAGCTCTGCTCGACAGCTTAGTCTCCGCCAATGCCCCTTGGGCAATCGTGACTTCAGGCACTATCCCTCTCGTCACGGGCTGGCTTGATGTACTGAAGCTTCCCCCTCCTGACTACTTGGTCACAGCCGAATCAGTTGAGAAGGGCAAGCCAGATCCAGCTTGCTACAGGCTCGGCCGAGAAAAGCTAAAGCTTGGATCTGATGCCAGAGTTGTTGTCCTTGAAGATAGCCCGGCCGGCATCCAAGCCGGCAAGGCAGCCGGCTGCAAAGTGATCAGTCTGGTGACGACTCACACTTTGGAACAGGTTCTCGCCGCGGAACCTGACTGGGTGCTTCAAGACTTGCGATCCGTGGAGATGGTTGAATGTGCGGCCGGCGTAGTGACGCTGCAGATTTCTAACGCTGTGATGCAGGCGGGGAAATGAGGTATCAATAGTCTGACGAAATGATAAGTGATCTCCAAACGCCAGTCTTGGCAACTACGGGAGCTTATACCTGTGATATGACAAGAAGATCCGTGTTCATTCGAAATAATACCTGGCTGAGATCCGGTCAATTGGGGCTCAAATAGATTGGAACAGAGTTGTAGACGGCAAAGCCCAATTTGTGACAGCAGCCTGGATCGAAATCTGGAAATTGCCGCCTGAGTCCTGACTCCAGTCGCTTAGTATTTAGATCTCCAGAACTATTGACTTGTAGCTAGGAAAAGTCTCCGGGCGCAAGCATTCGTCGTTGTAGTGGGCCAAAATGACAAAATGACAATATTCCGAGCCCTATGGTGGCTTCAAACCCCATGTACATATTTTCATCATGTTTACAGTACGTTGATACAGTGAAATGTTGCCCAGGGACTTCCCGCCAATTGTGTTAATGTTACTCTTCGTACGCGCCGAAAACCTCGCTTCGCTTGCGGTACCGAATTTTTGATTGCGATTTTGAGCGACGTCTTTGTAAAGAATTCTTTTATAAGACGAAAGAGTGCGTGAAGAGTTCATAATGTGGTCTTTGACTGTAAAGTAGGAGTGGTCAATAAATATCAGGTCATAGGGCTGAAGGGCTGGAATCGGCAATCAATTTCACCAGGGTGAGTGGAAAAGAGGTCCGAGGGTTCGAAAAACGGCCGTGACTGATCCGATATTAGCGCACCAGTTATATTCTTCATCGTTTTCTTGGTAACGCGGGGAATAAATTCTTAGTGGGGTACAGCGTCACCGCGCACCTCCCCCCCTTTCAAGTTCTATCAAGAGTATTTGGCAATATGGGTGCTTTCTGCCTATATAGATTCTCTTTCCACAATCAGAAAAACTGCAATTTGCTCTTTACCAGACTTCACCATGCTCTTAAACCACCTTAAGGGCGTCCCTGCGTGGATGAGTGCATCAGTCATCATATCGTGCAATGCGCTGGTATTTGGGTAAGTCCGCGAACTGGCACCCTCCATATTGGATCATGGTCATCCATGCTAACCAAAGTCAAGGCTTGATACGGGAACGATTGGCCCAGTGACAGTAATGCCATCATTTATTGAAACTTTCGGGCATTTCTCTGCAACTCTGCACGGAGTGATCGTCTCCTCGATCCTAATCTCTGGAGTTCTTATGTCGTTGCTGGGCGGCATCCTGGCCGACCGCTATGGCCGTACGCGGATGATCGCGCTGGGCTCTCTGATCTTTGGCATAGGCGCTGCCATAGAAACCACTTCCGTACATTTAGCAATGTTCATCATCGGTCGACTCATCAAGGGTGTTGGCGAGGGCACCTTTCTCATGACCGTGTATGTGTTAGTGGCGGAGATATCGCCAGCTAAGCGGCGCGGCACGGTTGCCAACATCCCGCAAATAATGATCAGCTCTGGCATTGTACTGGGATACTTCATCTGTTACGGCTCTCAGGTGCTCGCTGGATCGTTGTCTTGGAGACTCCCACTCGCGATACAGGCGGCAATCGCCCTGACTAATGCTGCGGCATGCTCACTTGTCCCGCAGAGCCCGCGCTGGCTGCTCGCGAAGGGGCTGACTGAACAGGCGCGACAAACCATTGCTCAACTAGGAATCGCGGATGAGGAGCAGGAAGAACTGTTCAGGCAGGCAGTGGCAGGGCTCGAGCATTCTCCCGACTCGTCATTTTTGGACAGTGTCAAGGAGACGCTGCACGACTTCAAGAACGCTTTTGCCGCACCTGTCCGAAGTCGCACGATTTTCGGGTGTTTCATTCTCGGAATGCAGCAGTTCAGCGGCATTGACGGTGTGCTTTACTATGCGCCCATTATATTCCGCCAGGCCGGCCTTCACTCAACACAGGCCAGCTTCTTTGCGTCTGGGATTAGCGCGCTTGTAATGATGATTGTTACTATCCCAGCTACGCTCATGTGTGATATGTGGGGTCGCAGGACATCAAGTCTTGTCGGAGGGTCCCTGACGTTCTTCTTTATGCTTCTAATCGGTAGCCTTTATGCCGCCGGCAAGGTCTACGCTGACCATGGTGCGGCACGGTGGGTAGTCATTGTCAGTGTCTATCTGTTCGCCTGTGTTTTCAGTGCAACTTGGGCTTTGGGTCTCCGCATGTACTTGATCGAGAGCTTGCCACGCAAGACGAGAAGTAGCGGTGCCAGCCTAGCTCAAGCTTCCAACTGGGTGCGTCTATCCTATGAGCTTCTTGATCTCCACGAAAAAGAGAGAGACAGACTGCTAACAGATGCCAGTTTGCGAATTATATTGTTGCTCTCACCACACCAGTCTTCCTCGCGACATCAACTTTTGGCGCCTACTACTTCTTCGCATTTTCGACTTTATTTTGCACTGTCATGTGTGCATTCTGCATGGTCGAGACCAAGGGCCACAGTCTGGAGTCCATCGAGCAGAAATACACTGAAAAACAGTTGAATGCGAAGGCTCTCGGCAAATGGAGGAGACTCGGCGGGCAAAGCTTCGGTTTACGCACAAGGCGCCCGGCCGGGCCGGCCTGCCAGGACCATTAATTCCGACGGTTCAAATTCGAATAATTCAAGTCGTTGAACCGTCTATATAGCTTCAATTTGAACCAGATTGTGTCCATGACGTGAACCAATCCGCCTCAGATGAGCCATCGAACTGGGTGTCTTAGCGCTGGTTTGGTGACGTGGCCACGGGATATCGATCTCGTCTTTCGCTGAGGATCGTGGAAAGTGCGGTGCAGCCGATCCGTCATAACGGTCTCAGCTCAAGGATTTAGCACGCAGCAGCTGACGTGGCTCCACGGATGTAGACGTTTCCGAAAGGCGCAGTCAAAGTCGAGCTGTATGGGGTGTCAATCGAATACGAGGCTCCAATGGTTGGAAGCTGCGGAGGGGTGCCACACCTGATTGTGTGAGACGAATGAGTGGAGTTTGCGCGTACTCGGTGTGGGCGGTCAGGCAGCGACGGGCCAGGGATAGGCGATCCGTGGCTTTTTAGGAAAAGGAGGGTTAGAATGGGTGTTGCAAGCCGAGAAGATTACAATGGATGGCCTGGCAACCTTCAGAGTACACCTCGAATCAGTCTCTCAGACTTCCCAGCAAAAAAGATCGGTCTATCTGTATCATCTGATTACCTTTGCACTTGTGACATACAATGACTCTTGTTGACATGGATTCCGTTCATTTCTACCGACCT